>Ga0209429_10000008_pt1 | contig 161332 bp, 119 predicted proteins | sample BarGraNGADG00212_3_FD_184493 | JGI IMG/M metagenome (GOLD analysis project Ga0209429, IMG submission 184493) | Arctic peat soil microbial communities from Barrow, Alaska - Barrow Graham LP Ref core NGADG0004-212 (SPAdes) (version 2) | ecosystem: Environmental > Terrestrial > Soil > Wetlands >... | reverse complement strand
TGTATCCCACAGGAATATATTAATTTTGTACAGGAACAAATCAACAATAGACCAAGAAAAAGATTCAATTACGAATCACCTAATTTTATGTTTAATCAAAAAGTTGCATTATCAACTTGAATTTTGCTATTAAAATAAAACATTAACTAAATATTATTGTTCCAAAGCACGTTTGGCATCCAAATCCTTTTTCATTAAATCGGTAGTTTTAGTATCGATTTTATAGAAAATCATGAAAATAGCACACGACATATAGAGAATACCAGGTATAACCGAAACCAGCAATTTAATACCGGTAATGGCTGAAGCAGTTTGTTCTGCATTAGCCACAAAATGTGAAAGGGTCAGAATCCAGCCGGCAATGGCCGCTCCAATTCCCCAACCCGCTTTTTGAGCAAAAACGGCTGCAGAAAAATACAAACCTGTTGCCCGGCGACCTGTGGTCCATTCTCCATAATCGGCTGAATCGGCAATCATCGTCCAAAGTAGTGGAACGGCCGGTGCATAAGCCATTTTAGCTATAATATTGAAAACGTAAATGGTTGTTAAATCTTTTATGCCGGGTAAATAAATCAGCATAAAAAACAAACCGGAAATCAACGAACTTCCGATAAACACATTTTTATTGCCAAACTTTTTGGCCAATGGTTTGGATAAAGGTAAAGCCACAATCAGCGCCACAGTTCCTATCACATTAAACAATTGAACATTATTTTCGCGGCCAAGATAATATTTAAAATAATATGCAATCGCTGCATTTTGCATGGCAAACATAATAAACGAAATGATACCGACAATGGCCAAAATACGCCAAGCTTTATTGGCAAACAGGTTTTTCAAATCTTCTTTCAACGAATTTTTCTGTTCTTTGGGCGGTTGAACCCGTTCTTTGGTAGTTTGAAAAGTGATAAAAAAGAAAATCAAACTTAGAACAGCAAACATCAAAACGGTATATTGAAATCCCTGTGCTTTATTGCCGTGTCCAAAAAATTCAGCCAAAGTAAGTGCCAGTCCGGTAACAATAAATTGTCCGGAGAAACCGGCGATGAAACGATATGTATTCAGTCCTGCACGTTCGTAGGTGTCGTCTGTCATAACAGCTCCCAAAGCCGAATACGGCAAATTGATAGCTGCATAAGCCGTCATTAAAAGAACGTAGGTGGCACCGGCATAAATGATTTTGCCCACTTCGCCAAAATTCGGCGTGGTGAAAGTCAAAATTGCCAACACGGCATACGGAATTGCTCCGAATAAAATATACGGCCGGAATTTTCCCCAACGGGTGTTGGTTCTATCGGAAACTATACCAATAACAGGGTCAATTGCCATATCCCAAAAACGCGCCACCAACATAATTGTTCCTGCTGCAGCAGCCGAAATACCATAAACATCTGTGTAAAAAAACAGCAGCCAAAAGCCCACCATGTCCCAAACAAAGTGCGAAGCGGTATCGCCCAAACTGTATCCTACTTTTTCTTTGAAGGATAATTTTACATTTGCGTTTCCCATACTGAATTATTTGATATTTAAATTATAACGTTTATTTTCTTCTAACTTCATTTGCCCAATCACCCCGGAAAATCAATTTCTGATCATGAATTTTGAAACTGCATTTACCATACTTCACGGTTACTCCCGCTGATGCATTCACAATCCAGCAATTATCGGGAATTGTAAAAAAACTTTCACTCTGAATTGTTTTTTTCCCCAGTTGATCTTTAATTAAAACTGTTGCCTGTGGTCCAACTTCCCAACCCAAATGGGTGTTATAACTAACCTTTAAATCATCGGTCAACTTAAAATGCTCGTTGGTTTCAATTTTAGTTTTCACACTGGCTATTTTCCCAACATTCAAATCCTTATCGGGTGTTACTTCAATCGTCAAGGTTGGTAATTCTACAGGTTTATCTGAAGCTAAAATCATGATTGATTCGGTTTTCAGTAACTTGTCTGCTTTATTATAAAACTCGAAAGCAAGTTCCATATCTTCAATTCCTTTGGGTGCAATATTCAGTTGATCGGCGAAATATCTTTCTTTATTTATATTTTTAGAATACAGCACTTTATCATTGAGTTTTACAGTCACTTTACTGACATCTTTATCGGTGTAAAGTTCCAACGGAATTTTACCGGACTGATAAATATCATTGTTTTTAGGACTGATAATCAATGCTTTCATATAATCGCGCATCGCAAACCAAACCGGACGAGGCGACCCGAATTTGTCATTCACATCGCTGTATCCCCAAAATCCAAACCATTCTTCGGGTTGTTCCGGGTTGTGGTAATTTTCATCACCACCTTTCCACCATCCATCAGCATAATAAAACGGACACATTCCAACTGCACCGGCATCAAGCAAGTCGCGATAATTGACAATAAGACCATTGCTTTGCTGTGTCAAGGTTTGTCCTCCGTAACGCCCAAAACCTTTGTGTGAAACGGAATATCCGAACTCGGTGCAAATAAATGGCTTCTTCAACCCATTCATTTCAACAAGTCCTTTGACATAATCTTTGAAACCCATGGTGGCGGTTTGAGCTTCGCTGTGGTCATAACAATTATAGGCATAAACATCGAAAATGCTTTCGTCCATGTAATCACTAATCATGGCATTAGCCGAGAGCGTTACCGGAATGCCGAAGTGTATTTCGTGGATAACGTCAATCAGAGATTTCATCAATTTCACAAATGCTTTTCCCGAAACTTTATGAATGTGATCGGTTTGTGGCTCATTGATAATTAAATAAGTGATAATGCAATCGTATTTTTTAGCGTAATCCAACACTTTATACACGTTTGCCTGACACATTTGTACGAAAGAATTATCGCTATAATCACCATCCGGATTAATTTCAATACCCATGATAAGTTTCAAACCCGATGCTTGTACCACTTTTAACTGAGGTTCCGAAAATTGACTCCAGGTTCGAATGGTATTGTAGCCGGCCTCTTTAATTACTTTCAAATCAAATTTCATCAAATCTAAATCATCAGCCCGAGCACCGCCGTAAGGATGTTGTCCCGGTCGAGCCCCAATTTCATAACCAATGGCTTTTATGAAAAACTTTTCACCATTTAAATAATACCAGTTATCTTTAATTTCTATGCTCGCTTTCGATTGAGCAAACACAGAAATTAAAGACATCTGACACATAAAAATTACAAATGCTAACTTGAGTTTCATCAGCTTTTTAATTGATTTACAAGCAATAATATTATTTTTTTATTACCTTTCCATTCATAATCCCACGAGAACTTTCTGCTTTCACAAAATAAATTCCTGTTTTGAAATCGTTCATATTCAGGTTGTAACTTGCCGGAATTTTTGCATCAAAAACGCAATTTCCAACAATATCGTACAACATGAACCGGCAATTATCTTCCGGAAGAGCAATATGCAATACATTCTGAACCGGATTGGGATAGAAAAATGGTTCTGTGGATATTACATTCTCAACGGCAGTTCCTGAACAAAGATTACCAACCGTATATGAGAATTGTTTGGTAACCACCATACCACCGGCAAAAGCAAACTTACAGGCAATTTGAATTATCGTTCCTGCCGTTTTACCTGTCAGTTTTGTTGTGAATTTTTTTCCTCCGGCATTTGTCATGGCTGTTTCCACGAAACCGGAAGTAGTATTCCACAAGTATGCTATAACACCAGTTTTATCGTCGAGCAGTTCAAAACTAATGTTTACATCCGTTCCCGATGTTTGGAAAGAATAATTATAGCCAACTGCAAAAGTTCCTTGTGAAGCTACAGAAGCCGTTCCGGTACAATCGGTATTGGTATTTGCTGAAGTTGTTGCCGAAAGTACAATCGGATTATTCGTGGCTTTATTTCCGGTTAAATCACTGGCCGTAATGCTGAATGAGTAATTTGTATTTGGACTCAATGCAGTTATCAAAAGCGATCTCTGAACTCCCGAAGTTGTTGAAGTACTTGCGGTGCTTGTACCATAAGCTATATTATAAACTACCGTTCCGGAATTGTCGGTTGCATTTAATAGTAATTCTACAGAATTTCCGGTAACTATACCAACAGTTGCTGTAAAGTTAGCTGGTGGCTGTGTGTCGTTGGTTGTGCTTCCACAATTTGATCCTACTACATACGTCATGTATTTTGTAACCGACATACCACCGGTATAAGCAAATTTACAGGCATAACTAATGGTTGTACCAACAGTTTGACCGCTAAGTGTTGTCGAGAAAATCTTTCCACTTACATTAGTCATAGCCGATTCTGCAAACGGAGTTTCCTTCCATAAATAAGCAATTGCGCCCGGTTTATCATCCAGCAATTCAAAGGTAACGGTAACATCCGTTCCAACTGTTTCGTAAGTGCATTTGTAACCAACCGAGAACGAACCTTGTGTGGCAACGGTTGACGTAGTGGAACACGACATTAATGGCGAAATTGTAACATTTGCTGGTTGAGAAGTGCTCACTGCTCCACCATTATCAGTTGCTTTTGCAGTAATCACATAATTTCCGGCAACCGGATTCCATGTGGCTGTGTAAGGAGCAGTTGCAGAACTTGAAATCAAGGTTGTTCCCTGATAGAAATCAACTTGTGTAATTGTTCCATCAAAATCGCTGGCGGTGGCAGAAAGCGTAACCGGTTTTTCTTCCACAAAGGTTGAATTGTCGGCAGGTGCAGTCAACGAAACTGTAGGAGAAACATTAGCTGTGCTTGTTACCATAACCTGCACTGTGGCATAAGCCGTTCGCAAATCGGTATTGGTAACCGTGAGCTTGAATTTATACATTCCTTCGGCCAATCCACTGATGGTTGGTTTGATAGCAGAGATATCTGAAAACAGAACTACAGTCGGACCATAAACCTGTTCCCATTTATAGGTTAGCGTTTTAGCAGCCGATTCAGTACTTGCCGATCCATCGAGTGTTGTAGAAGTTGACGGTAAAATCACTTTCACATCAGTTCCTGCATTTGCTGTAGGAATGCTATAGGGCAAATCTCCCGAGCGTGCAAATGTCATTTTAGCTAAATTGAACTCACCTGCTGAAAAAACGACTTTTAATATATGTTTCCCTGCTGATAATGGTATATCCGACACCGTTTTTGTTGCCCAAATTGTCCAAACAGTAGTAGATGTTGACGGAACCGGAATGTCAGACGAAATAACCTGTCCATCCATTTCCAAATGAAACGGACCACCACCATTTGGATTGCCTGAGGCATAGCGGAATGCAAACGAATATAAACCCGATTGTGCAACATTCACCGAGTATTTCATCCATTCACCGGTATTAATCCAACCAACTGTTGCACCTTCGGTAACATTATTGCCAGCATCAACCGATTCGTCCATTCTGTAATCACCTAAATTAGCTGAAGTCACATCAAAATAGGTAATATTCTGACCTTTTCCACCTTCAAAAACGTCATATTTACCGGCTTCAATGGTTCCCGGAATCGCCCATGCGGTTCCACCATAAGGCAGTTCATTCCCAACCAAAACCTGAGCGGTGTTGGTCACATTGAATTTATCACTATCATAAATTTTGGCGTAGAAATTATGAATTCCCAGTTGCAAATTGCTGGCTGTAGCGGTAAAAGGAGCCGTTGTAACCGTTCCCAACGAAACAGTTCCGTCCATAAATTCAACTTTGGTTGGGGTTCCGCCCGAAGCGGTAACATTCAACGCCACACTTCCACCTACGAAAGCTTGACCAAATGACGAACTAATCGTTCCTGAATATCGTCCATCCAGACTGGTAGCCATTTTTCCGGCGGGAATCACCAACTGATAACCGGTGGAAAACGTAACGGTAATAGGTGATGTCGAATAATTCTGTGCCACATAATTAATTTTTCCATTCAATCGGAAAGCCGCAGCAATCGGATAATTGGCTGTAATTGTTGCATCTACACGTCCCAACGCGTTCATCGCATGTAACCAATGGTACGTTTGCGCATCGGAAATACCGAATTTCAATTCCCTATTGGGGAAAGAATTGTACATTTCAATGGCTTTGGCCGGATTGGTGAACGCTAAATACTCCCAATAGATATCGTGCCAAAGATTGGCATTCACCTGATTACTGGAAATCCCAGTTTTTGAAACCATTTCGTCCCAGAGTTTTTTAGCATAAATAGTATCCTGACCCAAATAAAGCGAACCACCCTGAATCGGGTACATTTCAATTCCATACGAAGCTGCAATATCACCCGTCCAAAAAGTTCCGTTATCAAAACTATTTCCCCAAACACGCGAAACCAGGCTGTATTGTTGCGAAGCAGGAAAATTGCGATCATGCGTATCCAAATAATATTCTTCAATTCCGGTTTGTTCAGTAGTATAAAGGTAAATACCTAAATCCCGGATGGCTTTATTGCCTGAAACTTCACCCCAAAGAATGAGTGAAGTGTTGAAATTCATACTTTCTGAACTCGATTCCTGATCATTTCCCTGTGGATTAGCGGCAAAACCATCGGCCCAACTATGACCTTCGTAAGGACTAAAATTCCGAAGATAGGGAAACATGGTATCATTCCGGTCGTAAGCAGCAGCATCACGAACCAGCATATTCACCATTCCACCAAACTGAGTTGCCCAATCCGGACTGAATTGTGCCACAAAAGCGGCAGCCTGAATAAAATATCCCCAATGAAACGCTTTATCATTCAAGCCAATATCCTGACTGTAGCCGGCAGGATATCCAATTGCCGAACTCCATGTTGAGTTATAATAAAACAAAAAAGCAACCTCCCCATTTTCAGCTTTAAACCAGTTTTCAAGGCGGGTTTTAATGGTATTGAGCATTTTATCACGTGCTGTAATATTTCCCATTTCGTTGGCAATACGGGCTGTTTGCATAAGTTGATTAAACACCTGACCTTCGTTGTACGAATCAGTCCAGGTGGCCATTACGGAATTTTCCAACTCGGAAATTTTTTGTGTTAATGCAGTTGGTGTAAATCCTGAACTATAATTATCTACATAAGGTAAAGTGGACAAAATGCCATGAAAAGTATTTTCCACACTAAAACTGTTTCCGGCCATGGTTTTCATTTCACCACGAACGGTGGCATAACTGTATTTGTCGGGCACTGCTGAACCGGCAGCCAAATGTGCCCATTGGTGAGGAAGTAAACCAATCAGCATATTGGTTTCAGTTCCTTCTTTCACTTCAGTTTGAACATTGAAATCAGTATGCATTACCGAAGTGGATTCATTGAAATTGTAAGTCGCTGTGGTTTTTACAGGAAAAACGTAAGCGTATTTTTTATATTCGTTGGCAACTGTAGTTACATTCGTTGCAGTTAATGGAATAAATGCCATCGACCAGTAATTTTTACCATTTAAGGTGGAAGTATACACCGCTCCGTTTTGAATCCAGGTACTTCCGGCTGGCGCGTAAACGGCAAAGTCAGCTCCATTTTTCACGTTTGTACAAATCAGCATTTCGTTGGAAATGACAACTGAACCTGAGTTAATTGTAATTTGAGCAATGTCAGTCGTTTTTTTTGTAAAATAAAGAAAAGGCATACCAATTCCCGATGTAGCCTGAAATTGATGTGTGCCATCGTTCCAATCCATCGTTACAGTCCAATCGGAATAATCGGAAACATAGGTTTTAGTGGCGTTAAGTCCGGTTACACCAACTAAAAAAGGCGTTAAATCATCAATTACACCCCAAGGGATATAGCTCACTACTAAACCGTTAGTAGTGGTTTTCATCGTGTAAGGATAATTGAAGAGATTGGAAGCGGTTCCGGTTTTTACCAACGCTGACCACCAGTCGGTGGTTGGAACCGGCTTGCCAACTGCATTACCGCTCAGGTATGGAGTTCCCGAAGGATATGCATTTCTTCCGGCAACATCATTCCCTGGAAAAGTGGTTCTGTAACTTCCGCTGCCGACACTGACAAATTGTGCAGAAATTTTAATATTAAAAACCAGAAGAGAAGAGATGACACAAGCTAGGAAAAGTAGATTTTTCATGAAGTAGATTTGTTACGGGAATTTAGAGAAGGGAAAAAAGGAAAGTCCGCAGAAATTGCTTTCTGCGGACTTGAATTAGAATTTATAATTTTACAATTTTTTGAGTCGTTGATTGACCATTAGCCAATTTTACCGTGACAAAATAATTACCTGTAGAAACAGCACTTAAATCGATGGATTGTTCATTGTTATTCACCACAACAGATTTAACCGACTGACCCAATAAGTTACGAACAAATACCTGACTGATTTCAGTATCGGCTTTTATAGTTAACTGGTCAGTAACCTGACTTGGATAACATTTTACAGAATTAGTAGCAACTTGATTTACACCTGTACCAAGATCATTATAGAAATAAATGTTATCCACATAGAAAGTTCCAAATCCACCAAAAGTTCCAAATCCAATTTGGGATACTGAAGTTCCCGGTAAAGCTAAAGCACTAACCGGTACGTTAACTGAATTCCATTGATTGGCTGTAAGTCCGGTAAAGAAAGTCCAACCGGCACCACCTCCTCCAACAGGATTTACTAAATATTTCACTATAGAGCTTGTCGTACTAGTAGGATACACATCAACATGGAAATAGGTCATTGCACTTACATTTAAATTGTCGAATTGAATTCCGCCAGTACCGCCATCGGCAGTTGTAACAATTTTTTTTGCATTTCCGGCATCGGCCAACGTAATATCCGACCAACCTGCACTCCACCAAGGCACATATTGAAGTGATGTTGCAGTAGCAGTATAAGCATTGCTATATATCGATAATACTTGGGCAGCTGCAGCAGTTGGAGTTGGTGATGCTGGGATAGGAGCACCTGTAGTAGCCAAAACAACAATTGGACTATTTGCCGCAACATTTCCGGTAGCATCTTTTGCAACAACAGAGAAACTATAATCTGTTGACCCATTTAAACCACTTACAGTAAACGATTTTTGAGTTCCTGAAATTCCCGACGTTGTTAATACTGTTGGACCTGCACCATAAGAGACTGTATAGGATATAGCACCGGAATTATCGGTAGCATTCAGTAATAATTCAACTGCATCAGAAGCCACAATTCCTTTTGTTGCGGTAAAAGCTGTTGGAGCCTGTGCATCCACATCAGCCGATGGATCATAGAAATACATATTATCCAAATAAACCGTTTTACCACCCGATCCTACAACTTTGAACTGATAAATATTTGTCAAAAGTAATCCTTGGCTCGTATAAGCAGTAAGTGGAATATCATAACTGTTCCATGCATTTAAATTTATAGGAGTTAGGGCTACAAATTTTTCTGACTGTGGAGCATGATTTATAAGGGAGAACTGCAATGAAGTTTCGTCAGCAGTCCAAACATCAACATGTAAATAAGTCATTGGTACAACAGTTACATCACTTCCAAAATCAGTTCCCTGATAATTCAGATTCGCATATTTAATAGTACTGTTACCTGCCACCTGAATGGTTGACATTTGTGTTGCTTGTCCCCAGCCCGGATTAAAATTAATGGTTCCGGGAATTGGAGTAAAGGCATCACTGAATATTGAAATAACCTTGGGTGCCGAATAAGCCGGAGGTGTTGGTGCAGCTGTTTGAGGTTCTGGTGCAACAGTAGTTGTTGCCGGAATCACAATCGGATTATTAGCTGCCTGGTTATTGGCAGCATCCTTGGCTTCAATAGAGAAAGAATAATCTGTCGATGGAGTTAATCCTGAAACAATAAACGATTTTTGCGTTCCTGAAACTCCGTTTTGTGAAACAACAGTTGGTCCTGCACCGTAAGAAACTGTATATACAATAATACCTAAATTATCTGTGGCATTTAGAAGCAATTCAACGCTAGTTGAAGTTACTACGCCTTTTGTTGCTGTAAAAGCTGTCGGTGCTTGTGTATCACTAACTGCGCACTCGCCTACTTTATAATAAATACTATTTGCATCAGTTAATGCTGGAGTTTGAGCTGTCATTTCGTTACCAGCCATATTGTCTAATTTATACATGAACAGAATACCCATATTTGTTCCAGAAGTTAGACCAGTCTTCGTATATGTAGCTGATTTCCCATCAGATGCAATAGTCATTGAATTGTTTCCTGCTGTTGTTTGAACTTCGCATAAACTTATTGTTCTTGCTGGATCAAACGGAGTTACTGTATAAATTACATTTCCACCGGTATATTGAATAGTATAATGGATTTTCTTAACGGCAGGATTTCCAAAATGTCCTCTATCACCCGAACATTCGCTTGGGCGAACAGCGGTAGTTAGTTGTAATGAAGCCGAGTTTGCTGATACATTATTAGCTGCATCTCTGGCTTTAACAGTGAAATTGTACGTTGTAGAAGGGTTCAATCCTGTAATTGTACCATTACCCGAAGCATCTACTACAACTACTTTGTTAGTAATGCTATTTGTTGCATCGCTTAACACAAAATTTATAACCGGATTTGTAACATCATCAGTTCCTGTAAATGTAATATTAGCCGAATTGTATGTTGGCGAACCCACCAAAGCAGCAGTACCCATTACAGGTAAAGTAAAATCAGTTTGTGCCACACATGTTCCCCAAGTAATACCAGCCGGCCATGCAAAGTTTTTTTCTCCCGGCATTAAAATATACAAGGGAGTGTAAAGGTTAGGTGCTGAAGAAGATGGAATATTAACTGTAATAGTTTTTCCATCTGCACTGCGAACATACCCGGGTAGTGCTATCACTTGATTACCACCAACACCATTGATATTACAGTAAACACCTGTAGAAAAATTGGTCATTGCTACATCCGACTCAACTTTAATTTGATAATTTCCTGCAGAGATTAATTGACACGACAACCTTACGGTGGTTACAGCATCGGTAGCAGTAATAGGAGTTTGACAATAAGCCGCTGCTTGTAAGTCTGAAACGCTACTTCCCCATGCTATGATTGATAGCATTATGAGGAATAATCGAGTAATTTTTTTCATGATTGATAATTTTTTTAAATGATTTAAAATGGTTGTTATTAATTGAGAATGAATTTTGCTGTTTGGGTACCTACTTTTGCTAGGTAAATACCTTTAGGAAATTTAGTTGTGGAAATAATATCCAATGTTCCGTTGTAAATAATTGCTCCTTGCAGATTATAGATTGTTATGAGTTGATTACCTGTATTGACAACATGCAAAGAGGTCTTGTTTTGTAAAATCTGTAATTTATTTTGTTCCAAAGAGTTGACAGCACTACTTTTATCCGCATAAAAATAGATATCGTCGAAACCGATGATGGCATTCGGTTCTGCAATATCCGATATAAGCGTGAAATAGTTTTTATTAGCCATTGGTCCGTCCCAAACTAATCCCTGATTGAAAAATTCACTCATTGGAATTTCAATTTTGTGCCATTGACCGTCGCGGACAAATCCGTATTTGCCGGTTAGATTTACAATTGCTTCTCCTCTACCCTCAAGTTTTACAAAAAGTGGCATATTGGAAGTTGTTTTCAGTGCAAAATGAAGAATAAATTTTTTGTATGCAAAACAAGTGAAATTCTTTGGTGTCGTATTGATAAACCCGAAACCGAACCAAGCGGAATTGATTTTCAGATTGCTGTATTGAGCTCCTTCGTAAGCCACTCCTTCCTGAGCAATTCCGGTCGCGGTATTTTCCCAAACGTATAGATTTATATCATTCCCATTCGGACGAAGGTCTAAATACTTCGGATCGTTTTCAATGTTTGTATGTTCGGATGCTACAATTACAAAATCAGGCAATGTTTCGGGATCAACCGGAACTACAACCGAATCGGTAGGAATAGGATCACCTGCTTTAAACCAGACTGCATCAAAGCCTAACTCTACATTCATATCCGCTTTTTCCGAAACTAAACTAAAATACACTTTACCTGACATATTTCCATTCCAATCCAATCCCTGGCTGAAAAAAGCGGACATGGGTATTTGTATCTCATGCTATTGTCCGTCCCTCGAAAAATCAAATTTCCCAGTCAAATATCCAATGGCAGTCGTTCCATTCAGTCCTTCCAGTTTAATAAACAAAGGCATCAGTGAAGTCGTCTTTACGGCAAAGTGAAGTGTGTATTTTTGTTTTGCAAAAGGAGAAAAATCCCGGGCTACATTGTTCGTAAATCCAAAACCAAACCATCCCGCAGGTGCTGTAACTTTTAGATTGGCATATTGCGCTCCTTCGAAAGCACCCCCCGTTGCTGGAGCTTCTACTGCCGTATTTTCCCAGACATACATATTTATATCCGATCCATTGGGTCGTAAATCAACGTATTCTGGTTTGTTAGCTATGTCAGTATGCTCAGATGCTACGACAAACCAAGTTGGATTCGAAGAAGACACTTCACCGATATTATCAGTGTAAACACTCCCATCGTCGCGTGTCCCAGCATAAAAGTACACATAATCGAGATTAATAACTTGTCCAGCTGTAGATTGCTCGCTGATAAGGGTAAAATAATTTTTGCCGGACATATTTCCATTCCAAACTAATCCTTGTGCAAAAAATGCCGACATGGGAATTTCAATCACATGCCATTGTCCATTTCTCACAACATTGTATCTACCCGAAAGATTAACTTTAGCGAAGCCGGGATAGCCACCCGATTCAAGTTTTACGAAAAGTGGACAATTTGCAGTAGTCTTGATTGCAAAATGCAGAATAAAATTATTTTGAGCAAAGGTTGAGAAATCGATGGGTTGGTCGTTGATAAAACCAATACCAAACCAACCACTTTTCACTACTAATTTTGAATAATAAGCACCTTCGTAAGGTGAATCCGTTTCAGTTGTTCCCGAAACAGTATTTTCCCACAAATACATGTGGCGGTCAACATCGTTGGGACGTAAATCGAGATAATTCGGATTGTTTTCTATGCTGGAATGTTCAGCAGCAACAATCACGAATTTTGGAAGATTATTTGCCTGAATGTTTAAAGACAAAACAAAACTTAGAAAAAAAATAAAAAGATTGCGTAAATTCATAAATTATGTTTTTGTGAAAGATTAAAAAAGTTTGAAAGTGCAAATATAGAAACAAAATTTGATAAACAATAATTATTCACCTCACAAAAATTCGTTTTTTGATTAGTTTTACTACTCAAAATTACATAAATTAATTAATTAAATGCGATGTATATCAATAGTTTAAAAAACAATATGTTGTATAACATATTTCAATGCGCATTTCAGTACTAAAAAGTTACTAATATTGAAGAACTTTTAATTAAATCTCATTTCAAATTTAAGAAAATACGAAATGAAAAAAAAATATTTTATTTTAGCATTATTGTTTGTTTGTGTTTATTTGTTTGCTAATCAGCCGCTTGTTCGTAATTTTACGCGGGATATTTATAAATCAGGTACACAAAATTGGGCAATTGCTCAGGATAAGTACAATAGAATGTTTTTTGCAAATAACAATGGCTTGTTGGAGTTTGATGGGAAAAACTGGCTGACATATCCAATTGATAATGGAACTAATGTTAGATCATTATTATATTCAACAGATAACAAGTTTTATGCTTCCACTTTTAATGATTTTGGATACTATGAAGAACAAAAAAATGGACAATTTAAATATTTTTCATTGATAAATAAGTTAGATAAAAAACAGATTAGTTCCAATGGACTTTACTATATCCATCAAGGAGATGATAGAATCTACTTTCAATCTGAAAAATATATTTATGAGTATAAAAATGATAAAATAAAATATTTCCCATTCGATTATAAAATAGATGTTTCTGCATTTGTAAATAACGCCTTGTTCGTAACCAATGAACAAAAAGGAGTTTTTATGCTTAATGGGAATATCTTCGTCAAAATACCAGACTCTGATATTTTGATAAATAAAAAGGTGTGCTCAATACTGCCTTATTTAAATAACAAAACCTTATTTGTTACAAGTTTTGATGGCGTTTTTATATTTGATGGAAATTCTGTAGTTCCTTTTGTGACTGGGTTTGATGATTTTTTGAAAAAAAATCAGGTGTTTTGCGCTGCTACTAATGGTGAACAATTAGTATTTGGAACGGTTCAACGCGGAATAGTGGTTAAAAATATAATTAATGGAAATATTACGTATGTTAATACATATTCAGGACTACAAAATAATACGGTTCTAAGTGTTGCATTTGATAATCTGCAGAATTTCTGGCTTGGACTTGATAAGGGCATTGATTATGTTATGCTGAATAGTCCAATATTAAATATATTTGGAAAAAACAATTTGTATGGAGCTGGATACACATCCTTGTTGAAAAATAACATGTTGTATTTTGGAACTAATCAGGGCTTATATACATCTATCTACCCGTTACCTAATAGTTCTTCACCAATTCAGTTGCAACTAATAAAAGGGATGGAGGGTCAGATTTGGTGTTTGAACGAAATTGACAATACACTTTTTTGTGGAAATGATCAGGGAGGTTTCATTGTTTATCCCGATCACACCGAGAAAATTATAGGATTATCGGGTACGTGGTCATATAAATTATCAAAAAAACATCCCGATCAAATAATTGGTTGTTCATATCTAGGACTATTTATTTTAAAAAAAATAAATGGTAAATGGGTTTTCTCACATCTTGTAAAGGGAAAATTTGCCGAATCCAGCCCTATGTTTGAAGAAGACACCGATGGAAGTATTTGGTTCAGTCATTGGCAAAAAGGACTTTTCCACTTGTTTCTTGACGATCAGATGAAAAATATAACTAAAGTTGAATTATATGATCAGACAAAAGGGTTTCCAAGTAATAGAAATAATACTGTCTTTCGTATTGGTTCTCAGTTAATATTTTCATCGGAACGTGGTTTTTATCTTTATAATAAGAAAAAAGATAAAATGGAATCCTATGAAAAATGGAACAAACTATTCTCTTCATCGCCCAATTATATTCGTCTTCACGAAGGTAAGAATGGTGATGTTTGGTGTGTTTCTGGAAAATTTCTAGGCGTTGCTAAACGCAAATCAAATAATTCTTATGTAATGGATTCTCTTACCTATCAGATTCTTCAACCTAAAATAATAGCAGGATTCGAAAATTTCAATTTTCTGGATAATAATAATTTGATTCTAAATACTGAAGATGGATTTAGTTGGATTGATACAAAGAAAGAGACCTTTACAAAGAGCAATTTCAAAGTATTTCTTCATGATGTAATGATTACTAATGATAAAACGATCAAAACCAACAATGTTCAAGTCCCTGCAAACCAAATATTTCAAGAATCATTCATGCATAATCAAAACTCATTGCGCTTCAATTCTGTTGCACCTGAATATCGAAACGAAGGTTTGGTTCAATACAGTTATATGCTTGAAAACTACGATGAAAGTTGGTCAGAATTTAGCAATAATAACATTAAGGAATACACTCAATTGCCAATGGGACATTACACTTTTAAGGTAAAAGCAAGAGACATTCTGGAATCAAAAGAAGCAGTTTGCACCTATTCTTTCACCATATTGCCCGCCTGGTACCAAACTAAAATTGCGTTCGGATTTTATATTATAGTGTTCTGTGTGTTAATTTTTGGATTAATTGTATTTATTGACAAAAAATCTAAAAAGGGTGCTCTCGATATGGAAAAACAGAAAGAAAAGGAATTAAATGAACAAAAAATATTGCACGAAGAAGAAACCTCCGCTAAAAAAAGAGAAATTAAAGAACTGAAAAACCAACAGCTTCAATATGAATTAAGACATAAATCTCAAGAATTGGCAAGTTCAACTATGAATTTAATCCGCAAAAATGAAATGCTTCTTGAAATAATGGATAATATTTCTAAAACGACTCATGAAATTAAAACAAATTCAGATTCGAGCACCATTCTGTCACGGCTTAATAAAATGGAACGCAATATCAGACAAAATATCGAAAACGATAATAACTGGAAACGATTTGAAGAAAATTTTGATCTTGTTTATGAAAACTACCTGAAACGATTGGGCGAATTATATCCCGAACTAAATATCAGTGACAAAAAGCTTTGTGCATATTTGAGAATGGATTTATCCTCAAAAGATATTGCACCATTGCTTAATATGACCGTTCGTAGTATTGAAATGAATCGGTTTCGTCTACGCAAAAAGATGGATTTAGGAAGGAATGTAAATCTGGCAGAATTCTTACAAAGATTATAATTATCAATTACAGAAAACGAAAACATTATTCAGTATCTTTGCAGCCGGATAAAAAAAGGAAAAATGGTTGGCAAATTAGTAACGAATGAAGCATTTGTAGCGGTTCGTAATAGCAATTTCAGCTATTTCCTGGGGTATCGTTTTTTTATGACTATGGCAACACTAATGCAATCGGTGATTGTAAGTTGGCATATGTATTTCTTAACCAAGAATGTTCTTTGGCTGGATTAATTGGGTTGGCGGAAGTAATACCTCAAATTTCTATTTCCCTTTTTGCCGGACATTATGTCGATTTATGGGATAGAAAAAAAATTGTTTATTATACTACACTTTTATTATTATTGGGGTCAGCAATATTAACTCTTTATAGTATTGAATTTTTTCATCCTTGATTTTTTTGATTGTTAAATAATAGAGAGTTTATAAATAATAATTAATTGTTTTTATTGTTAGATTTGAATGAGCTTTTGTTTACTTCTGTTTAGTATTTTGCTGATTATTAGCCCGACGCAAAGCCAATGTTTCCTTTATTTCGTATGCTTTTGCTTCGGTAATATCATATTTCCAGATTACAATTATGGCAAGTATGCCACTGAAGATAGGTATCATGATGTCAGCAATTCTAAGGTTTGTAATGGTCTCCAAGGTTTGAACCTTAACATCTTGATTAAAACCAATGTAATGCAAAACAACTCCACTTAATAACATGGCTGCTGCTGTACCCAGTTTTACCATCCACCAGTAAACAGCTCCAAACATTCCTTCGCAGCGTTCGCCGTTATTCAGTTCGTCCAAATCGCACACATCGGCAGTCATCGACATCATTAAGGTGAACAAACCTCCGATACCGAACGACAGGAAAGGAATTGGAATAAACATAAGCCATGGATGAGCCGGATTAAATCCCCACCAGTTCATCGCTGATTCAAAAAGACAGTCAATATAAAATCAACATTAAACATATCAGACAAACTTATAACAAAAAATTTATGCGTAAAACTCTTCTTCAACTTGCAGGATTATTCTATCTTACAAGTCTCTTTGCCGCCAGTCAGGAGGTAAATTATCGGGTCATTCCACTGCCGAATGAAATTAATTTACAAAATGGAAAAGCCTATCAATTGGATGCTTCAGTGAAAATTGTTTATCCTGCCGGAAACAAAAGAATGCAGAAAAATGCTGCATTTTTAGCTCAATATATGAAAGATATTACCGGTACAAATTTCACAATCACTACAAAGTCAAACAAGAGATCAATTATTCTGAATCTGAAATTAAAAAACGTAAATCCGGAAGCCTATCGAATCGACGTGAATTCCAAACAAATTGTCATCTCTGGCTCAACAGAAAATGGCGTTTTCTACGGAATTCAGACTCTGCGTAAGTCCATTCCGGTTGTCAAAGCTGCTAAGGTTGTATTGCCCGCAGCTGTTATAAACGATGCACCGCGTTTTGTCTATCGTGGAATGCATCTCGACGTTTCACGCCATTTCTTTACCGTTGATGAAGTGAAAACCTATATCGATATTCTGGCTTTGCATAACATTAATAATTTTCACTGGCATTTAACCGATGATCAGGGTTGGAGAATTGAGATTAAAAAATATCCGCTTTTGACAGAAGTCGGTTCGAAAAGACCTGAGACTGTAATTGGAAAAAATACAGGAAAATATGATGGCATCCCTTACGGAGGTTTTTACACTCAGGCACAGATTAAGGATGTTATAGCTTATGCCAAAGATCGTTACATTAACATTGTTCCGGAAATTGATATGCCGGGCCACATGTTGGGAGCTTTGTCTGCCTATCCCGAATTAGGTTGTACCGGAGGTTCGTATGCAGTCTGGCGTCAATGGGGTATTTCCGAAGATGTGCTGTGTGCTGGCAACGATAAAACGCTGACTTTTATTAAAGATGTACTGACTGAACTGACTGAAATTTTTCCATCGAAATATATCCATATTGGTGGCGATGAATGTCCGAAAACCCGCTGGCAAAAATGCCCGAAATGCCAGCAACGCATCAAAGACCTTGGTTTGGTTGCCGATGCTAAACATACTGCCGAAGAACGTTTGCAAAGCTATGTGATTTCTTTTGCCGAAAAGGTTCTGAATGAAAAAGGCCGCAGAATGATTGGCTGGGACGAAATTCTGGAAGGAGGCATTGCTCCGAATGCAACGGTTATGTCATGGCGCGGAATGAGTGGAGGCATTGAAGCCGCTAAACAAAAACACGATGTGATTATGACACCCAATTCGTATGTTTATTTTGATTATTATCAAACGAATAACACAGAATCGGAACCGTTCGCTATTGGTGGATATTCACCGGTAAAAACGGTTTATAGCTGGGATCCTCAGCCAGCATCACTTTCTGACGATGAAAAAAAATACATTATTGGAGCACAGGCCAATCTATGGACAGAATATATTCCTACTTTTAAACATGCAGAATACATGGTGTTGCCACGAATGGCCGCACTTTGTGAAGTGCAATGGACTAAAGCAGAGCAAAAAAATTATGCCGATTTCTTGATTCGTGTACCGAAAATCATTGATTTATATAAATTAAACCTATACAATTACGCCAAACATTTGTATGACATTTCAGCCGATTTCACTTCCAATCCTACCGATGGAACACTCGATGTTTCGTTGTCAACGATGGATAGCGCACCCATTTATTATACACTCGATGGAACAACTCCATCTGAAAAATCTCCGGTTTATTCGGGGACATTGAAGATCAAAGAAAATGCAAAATTACAGGCAATTATATTCCGAGGCAGTGAATCCAGCCGTTTGTTGTCACAGGATATTTCTTTCAATAAAGCCAGTCTGAAACCGATTACAGCTTTACAACCCGTGAATAAGCCCTATGAATTCAAAGGAATCAATACTTTAGTGGACGGTTTGAGAGGGAACAACAATTACAAAGCCGGTCGTTGGATTGCTTTTTATGGTAATGATCTGGAAGCCGTTATTGATTTACAAAAAGTTACAGATGTTCAATCTGCTGAAATCAATACCTTTGTAAGCCAGAGAGACTGGCTTTTCAATGCACGCAGTTTTGCTGTTGAAGTTTCAAATGATGGTGTGAACTTCACCCGCGTAGCTTCGGAAGATTATCCTGCAATGAAACAACAGGATCCGAATGGAATTTTTACACACAAACTGAATTTTAATGCCGTTCATACCCGTTACGTGAAAGTAATCGTTACTTCGGAAAAATTGATTCCCGACTGGCACGCGGGAAAAGGAAAACCCGGTTACCTTTTTGTGGATGAAATTGCATTAAATTAATAAACGGATATGCAAAAATGAATACTTTGATAGGTTTTTTCATCGTGATCAAGCTTCAAATTGTATTCTCTCACATAGATTTGCATTTAATGATACAAATAAAGATGTTTTTCTCTGTTTAGCTTAATTTCTGAGAAGAAATTTTAAACAGGTAGAAAAAGAAAGATTAACGGTGTGATGCCGTCTGTTTCTTTACAATTATTGACAAGACAATTGAAACTGTAAGAAAAGCAACAATAACACCTAAAGAAGTAAAATTTGAAATTTTAAAGGCTTCATAACCATTTTCAACTGCATACTCGTTCCAACACATTTTAATTCCTATAAAAGTCAGAATTCCCGATAGTGCATATTTCAGGTAATGAAAGTACGACATGATTCCGTTCAGCGCAAAATAGAGAGAGCGCAAACCCAGAATAGCAAAGATATTGGAAGTATAAACAATAAATGGATCTTTTGAAACTGATAAAACTGCCGGAATAGAATCGACAGCAAAAATGAGATCAGAAGCTTCTATAACAAGCAAAGCAATAAAAAAAGGAGTAGCATATAGGATTTTATTTGTTCTGACAAAAAAATGTGGCTTCGACATGTCATTCGTTACCGGGAAAACTTTTTTGAACCAACGAATAAAGAAATTTCTATTCGGATTATATTCTGTATCTTCCTTTTCGAACAACAATTTTATGCCGGTATAGACCAGAAATGCGCCAAAAACATACATTATCCAATTAAACTGTTGGATGAGTGCAACTCCAGCAAAAATAAAAACTGCCCGCATGATAATGGCTCCAATTATTCCCCAAAACAAAATTTTGTGTTGATATTTCGGTTCAATTTTAAAGAAACCGAAAATCAGAATAAACACGAACAAATTATCAACGCTTAACGATTCTTCAATCAGGTAACCCGTAAGAAATTCCAATGCTTTTATTTTGCCTAGAAAAAAGTAAACTCCTGCATTAAAGGCTACTGCAAGCACAATCCAAAACAAGCTCCACAACAACGCTTCCTTTATCTTTACAACATTGTTATGCTTATGGAAAACAAACAGGTCGAGACACAACATGACCATCACAAATGCAATAAAACCGATCCAAAAACTAATACTAATTTCCATTATTACGTATGTTGAATTAACATTTTTACACTATTTAATGTTCATGTTAGAAAAGAACTACAAAGTAAATCAATAAATCGCAAATATGCAAAATTACGGACTAACACAATTACGAGAAAATTATTCTTAAAAAACGAGATTTTAAAAGTGAAAAAATCACTATCTTTGCACTGTGAAATCCTTTTTGAATATGTAAATATATGCAAAAGATCTCGTTGTTTACGTTTTGAATTAGAATTTCTAATTGGAAAAAAGATTTCGTTCGTTCAATAATTTAAAAGAGCTTCATGAAAAACTCTCACCTTAAAACCTGGTTTTTTTATGTTTTGATGTTGACTTTATTCTTCATCTTTTCATACATTCTCATTCAAAAAGGCGAAGTTTTTAAAGATCTGAGTTCATTGAAAGTTCCTGTTGCAGTTAATGGGTATGGATTTGATTTATTTAAGGTATCAATCATGCATAATCTGGTTGAACCGGTTTCAATGCTCCTTCTGCAAATCATTTCTATCTTGATTGTTTCACGTCTTTTTGGATATTTGTTTGCTAAAATAGGTCAACCTACCGTTATTGGTGAAATTCTTGCCGGTATTGTGCTCGGACCTTCGTTGCTTGGCTATTTTTATCCACATGCTTTTCATTTTCTTTTTGCAGCTAATTCGCTTGGAAACATATATATTTTAAGTCAGGTTGGATTAATTCTATTCATGTTTACAGTTGGAATGGACCTGAATTTAGGAGCATTGAAGGAAAGAATGGGCGTTACATTTGTTGTTAGCCATGCAAGCATTATAATTCCGTATTTTTTGGGGATGTTGCTGGCTTATTTTGTGTATAAGGAATTTGCTTCAGCTCATACCGACTTTCTCTCTTTTGCTTTATTTATTGGAATATCAATGAGTATCACGGCTTTCCCTGTGTTGGCCCGTATTGTTCAGGAGAAGGGATTAACCAAAACTCATTTGGGTGCTATGGCCATTGCCAGTGCAGCCATCAATGATGTTACTGCATGGTGTATTTTAGCTGCAGCCATTGCTATTGCCAAAACCGGTAGTTTTTTAAGTTCATTGTACACTATTGGTTTTTCGATCCTTTACGTTTTGGTGATGTTTCTGATTGTCAAACCATTTCTAAAACGTGTAGGACAAATATACAGTAATAGCGAAGTTCTGAATAAAAGTATTATCGCTTTTTTGTTGTTAATTCTGATACTTTCATCGTTCTTAACACATGTAATTGGTATTCATCCCCTTTTTGGAGCATTTTTGGCGGGAGTTGTCATGCCACAGCTCCCAAATTTCCGCAGACTGGTCATTGAAAAATTAGAAGATGTTTCAGTAACCCTTCTCTTGCCATTATTCTTTGTGTTCACCGGTTTGCACACTGAAATCGGGTTACTTAACACACCATACTTGTGGGGAATTTGTGCCATCTTTATTCTAGTTGCGATAAGTGGAAAGTTTATAGGTGGAGCTTTTACCGCTCGTATTTTAGGTGAAACATGGAAAGATAGTCTTTCTATTGGCGTGTTGATGAATACGCGTGGATTAATGGAACTTATCGTGTTGAATATCGGTTACGAAATGGGCATTCTTCCACCGCCCATTTTCGTCATGCTGGTGATTATGGCCTTAGTTACTACTTTTATGACCACCCCGATTTTGTCCATTATCAATCGTCTTTTCCCCGAAAAAGATGTGGAAAAAGAATATATTATCCAGCAAACTCAAGGTATTTTCAAAGTGTTGATTGCGTTGGGAAATCCTGAAAACGGAAAAGCGATGCTTAATGTTGCCAAAACAGTTTTGGATGGAACTAAAAACAGTTTAGCCGTAACTGTTTTACACATTACTCCCGGAACAGATACGAACCCGATTTACGGAGAACAGTTTTCGGTAGAAAGTTTCAAAGGAATTAATGAAGAGGCCAATACGTTAAACATTCCTATTGATACACATTACAAAGTGACAGACATTATCGAAGGGGGAATTGTAAGATCGACAAATCATAATAACTTCGACTTTTTGTTGGTTGGCGCCGGACTTTCATTATCCGGCATACCGTTTTTTAAAGAAAGTTCTATGTTCCGTAACGTTAGATGGTTGAACAAAATTATCAATAATATTTCGAAACAACAGACATTCTTCTATCCAGGAACACTGATAAAAGATAAAACCCGCTATTTTATTGAAAACAGTAATTGCAGTGTGGGAGTATTTGTAAATCGTGGTTTCACAAGCATTACTTCCACGTTGGTATTGCTTCAAAGTGAATCGGATGAGTTTTTATTACGTTATGCGCGTCGCTTAATCAGGAATAATAGCGAAGTGACAATCAACATTCTGGATATTAACAAACTATCTTCAACGAACGAAATTATTCGTCAGGGAATAAATGATTTACGGGTGCAATTCCCTAATGAAGTAAAAGTAAGCAAATCAACACGGTTAAATTCCGGTGCATTTGCCAAACAAAGTTTTATGTTGATTAGTTACCAGACCTGGAATATACTCTCAACTTCCGATAAAAAAGAGTTGGGAAATATCCCTTCTACACTTATTATCAACAAAAAAGTGAGTAGATTCCACACCGGAGCAAGAAATAAAATTGTATCCAATATCTCAATTGATCCGGTTTCGGAAAATCTTTAGTTAGTTGGTAGGTAGTAGTAGGTAGTTTATAGTCAACTACTTACTATAAACTACCTACTACTAACTCAAAGAATTCCATCCTTGTGCTTGCAGTTCAATTTCTTCTCCTTCGCGACCAACTAAATGCAAACCCAATTCGGGTTTAGTGGTATGACCAACAATGGCAACGCCTTCCAATGTTACAATTTTATCATAATCTTCGAGTGAAACAGTAAAGAGTAACTCATAATCTTCACCACCATTTAAAGCAGCTGTTACAATATTCATATTCAGTTCTTCAGCCATAACTGCTGCCTGATAATTAATCGGTATTTTGTCTTCGTAAATGCGGCAGCCTACATTACTCTGGGAGCAAATATGCATTAATTCAGACGATAAACCATCCGAAATATCCATCATAGCTGTTGGAACAATGCCTTTTTCACGAAGGAGTTCTACAATATCTTTGCGTGCTTCGGGTTTCAACTGACGTTTCAGGATATAATCTTTTCCTTCAAAATCGGGTTGAACTTCAGCATTGCCTGAGAAAACAGTTTTTTCTCGTTCAAGTAATTGCAAACCCATATATGCCGAACCTAAATCGCCTGTAACGCATACTAAATCAGTCGATTTTGCTCCGTTGCGATAAGTAATTTTTCCTTCTTCACCTTCGCCGATACAAGTAATGCTAATTATCAAACCGGTCAACGAAGCTGAAGTATCGCCACCAATCAAATCAACGCCGTATTTCTTACAGGCAAGTTCTATCCCAGCATAAAATTGCTCCAGATCTTCCACCGAAAAACGTTTGGAAACGCCAATAGAAACTGTAATTTGTTTTGGTTCTCCATTCATGGCATAAATGTCGGAAAAGTTTACCACAGCTGCTTTGTATCCCAAATGCATCAAAGGAACATACACCAAATCAAAATGAATTCCTTCCAATAATAAATCGGTAGTTACCAACACTTTTTTGTTTTGGTAATTCAAAACTGCAGAGTCATCACCAACGCCTTTAAGCGTTGAAGAGTTTTCGATTTTAAATTTCTCGGTCAAGTGTTTAATTAAACCAAATTCACCGTATTTTGATATTTCTGTTCGTTGCATTTTTCTTTTTTAAAATAGACTTTTCCAAAGTTTGGAACTTTGGAAAAGTTATATTGCAAATAATTAGCAAGGTATCTTATCCACTCTTTTTTGATGTCTTCCGCCTTCGAAATCAGTCATAAAGAAAGTTTCAACTATGTCTAACGCATCAGATTCAGTGATAAACCGGGCAGGTAGCGATAAAACATTTGCATTGTTGTGACGACGGGCTAATGCTGCAATTTCGGGATTCCAGCAAAGTGCACCACGGATACCTTTGTGTTTATTCACAGTCATGCTGATGCCATTGCCACTGCCACAAATGGAGATTCCGAAATCAAATTCCCCATTTTCAACAGCAAAAGCCATCGGATGCGCAAAATCGGGATAATCACTGCTCTCTGCCGAAAACGCTCCAAAATCTTTTAGTTTTTTTACACCTTCACCCTCAAGGTATTCTGCAATTTTTGTTTTAAGTTCATAGCCGGCATGGTCGTTGCAAATGGCAATACGGAGGTTTTGAAATGGATTCATAAGCGAATGTTTTTTATTTCTGCAAAAGTAGAAATTTATTTTCAACAACAGGGATATTTCAAAATAATACCCACACATTTCACCAATAGTTAATGCGTGAGTATGTTATAATTAGAATAAAATCAAGTCTTTATTTAGGTGTCCATTTAATAGATACCGACGAAAAGCTCGGTTTATTAACTGGTGATTGGGTGTCGGCGGCAGTTCCTTTTTTAAACGGGAAATAGGAAAAATTCCCGGAACCATGACCATCTGTCAATTCCATACATACCCGATACGTGGTATCACTTACCAACGTCCCTTGATAATCAGTTCCATTCCAACTGCAAGTTAAAGCTCCATACGAACGTGCAGTTGCGCCCGTAATCGCATCCACTTCATTAGCAGTAGAAGTTGCATTTAGCCAGTTTGATAAATATCCCATTTGTGATTGTGCCTTGACTAAAAGGGTTTTAATAAATTTCCCCGAATTGTCCTCAATCCATATTGCCACTACGTTTTGTGGAGTATAACCTCCACCTGAAGTACTCGTAACCGTACTTACCGCCAGAGTTCCATTTGTTTTTACACCTGTATAAACGGGTGGATTAGTGCTTGTGCAACTGTTAGTAACTAAAATTATCCCTCCAAAAAACAATAAACCTACCATGTTATTTCTTATCCAACTCATTTTTTAGTCATTTTAATTTTGAGTTTACAACGGTAATTTGAGAGAAAAGTTGGAATGATTTCCGGTTTATATCAAAGGTTTAACTTCTTTTATTTTAGTTTTTCAATAAGTAAGATTATGTTTTTAAACCAGTTTCTTGATTTAATGTCGTGACGATCATGCATATTAGACCCCTAAATTTCCAAAAGGGGACTTAAAATAAGACTAGGCTTTCCGATTTGGAAAGCCTGCTTCTTTATTAATAATAACACTGACTATTTCATTTTTGTCATATCCCTTTGCTTTTAGAGCAAATAATATATCTTTGGTCTTTGATTAGATGACTCATAAATGGAAATTTTGTACAAAGAAAATAAACTATGCTATCTTCCCCTCAAAGTTGCATTTACTAATTGAATCTATAATTCTTAAAATTTGATAATGATAATATTCGCACAATATGTATAAAAATTTACTACATTTGTAATTGATATTAAATTTTATAAAAAACAGATTTGTTTTGAAAATTCAATCTACTATATTGTTGATTCTCTTTTTGTTCACTTTTTTCTGTCGAATTGAAGCAGAAAATGAAAAGCTGGATTCGATTAATTACTATATCGCTCACCAATCTTATTACGATGAGCTGAAAGAAAACCGAATTAAAGGAATCAAAAAATCAATTGCGTTAAACAAGAATGCTAATCTGATACTATATCCATTATATACCGATTTGTTTAATGAATATCGTTCCTATATTTATGATTCTGCTTATGTTTACGTTGAAAAGCTGATTGATGTTTCCAAACGATTGGATGATAAAGATAAAATTACTTCTTCAAAGGTAAAGCAAGGATTTTGTTTTTTATCTTCCGGATTATTCAACGAAGCATTTGATATTTTGTCCTCATTTAATGTTAGAGATTGCAGTACAGACACAAAAATTGATTATTATACCTGCAAATCAAGGTTGTATTATGATATGGCTGATTATAACAAAATGCCTGAGTTCAGAAAGAGATACAATGACAGAGGTAATGTCATTATTGATTCTGCAATAATGCTTTTGCCTCAAAATAACTCCAGATATTGGTCTGCTGTTGGTTTGAAAAATATGAAAACTGAAAAGTATTCAGAGGCAATAGATGCTTTCCAGAAAATGATTAACAGCCAAAATTACTCTGAACATGATTTTGCTATTGCAACTTCAAGTATTGCTTATATTTTAGGATTACAAGGGAACAAAGATGAGGCAAAGAAATATTTAATTCAAGCGGCAATTGCCGATATCAAATCATCAACAAAAGAAACAGTTGCACTTCGTAACCTGGCTCAACTGCTTTATAAAGAAAGGGATATAACTACTGCAGTTGTTTATATCCGCCAGGCGCTTAAAGATGCATCATTTTATAATGCCCGACATCGTCAGCTTGAAATTGGAAACATCCTGCCTATTATTGAAGGTGAAAGGGTTAATATAATTGAGAAGCAGAGAGATAGGGTGGAGCTGTTTGTTGTCTTTATTATGATTCTTGTGATTGCATTAGTTTTTGCTTTATATTTTATTCGGAAATCACTAAAGCATTTACAGATAGCCAAACAGGAAATCCAGGCTACCAATCAGGATTTGATGGATGCAAATCTCATTAAAAATGAATACATTGGTTATTTTTTCAATCAAAATTCCGAATTTATCGAAAAATTAGGGTTTTTGCAGAGGTGGGTGAATAAGAAAGTGATTGCTAAGCAATACGATGAATTGAAAAAATTTCCTCAAAATATGGATATTCAAAAAGAAAGAGAAGCATTGTTTGAAAGATTTGACAAAATATTTCTTAAGATATTTCCCAACTTTGTAGAAGAATTTAACAAGCTTTTAAAACCGGAAGAACAAATTCATTTGAAAAATGACGAATTGTTGAATACAGACCTTCGGATATACGCATTAATACGTTTGGGAATTAATGATGTTGAAAAAATTGCTCACTTTCTGGACTATTCTGTTAATACAATATATACTTACAAAACAAAGATAAAATCCAAAGCGCTTTACGAATTCAAAGATTTTAAACGGAAATTGATGGAAATAAAATCTTATTAAGGAATCAGAACTTTTTGGCACTGATTAAGTTCGTTCCATCTGACAATGTAAAATCCGGGATTTATTGGTACTTCGACATCTTTGTAAGCAAACAAAGTATGAAAAACTTTTCCTCCCAACTGATTGAATACCGAAACTGATAAATTTTCAAGTCCTGAAATATGTAATTTCCCTTTTGAATAGAAAGCCTTAAATTGATTGGCAGATATTGATTTGACAGCAGAACTGCAATCTTCTGTAAAAGTAAAAGTTGATGGGATGGAATTGTAATTGGTTGAAGAACTTATGCTATAATAATTTATATTACAATATGTCCCATTCCCTTTTGCACTACTGAAATATAAACCATAGTTCCCGGTTCCGTTAATATTGATATTGTTGAGAATCAGATTTCGAATATATGTATTTGTACTACCTATAAATACTGCATTGTATTTTGAATTATAAAGATCAATATTATAAAACTTTATGTTTTGTACATCGTATTGAGAAGTGCTGTTGATTTGAATAGCGCCTTGTTGATTTCCCCATAAATCACCGCTAATTCCCATAGTCCCATTTGCAACTCCACCTTTATATACCGAAATATCATGAAATTCCGTAAACCCATCGCTGCTGAAAGGCATTCCTGGAAAATCGCTGGTTACCCGTAATCCAGCTTCCATTGGATCAAAGACTACGCAGTTATAAGCTTTATTTTGTTTGCCACCAAAAAATCCTATGGCAGAAGCGCGCCAGTTATTTTCTGAGATACAATATCGGAAAGTGTTGTTTTCACAAAGTCCGGTAGAACGAGACCACGAAGCCATATCATCATCACCATTGTTGCGAAAACTGCAATTATCAACTGTACAATTTATACATGCATTCGCCAGATTCATTCCATCAGCGTAGTTGTTTCTGAATCGGGAATTTTGAATTAGAAAATTAGCAGCCCCTTCAATCCATCCTCCACATTCAAAATGTTCTATCCACACATTTTTTATTATCGAATTAGTACCAAAGCTTCCCTGCAATCCTTTACCTACCTGATAAGAACTATTATTATCGTAATATCTTTTATTGTTTACCGTATTCAAATATAAGTCTTGTACTACGATATTATTTCCATATGCTTCAATCCCTCTGTAATTATATGTACTTTTAACATCTGAAGATGCATTAAAATAGATTTCGGTGTACCACATGCCTGCTCCGAGAATTTTAGTATTATCTCCGCTTGTCAGTATTATTCTTCTATCTGTTTCGTATCTTCCTGCAGGGATATAGATAGTTTTTCCTCTGTTATTTGCTATAAAACTATATATTGGACCCAAATCAGGAGTGTATAATACTTTATTTGAATCAAGAATTGATTCAAACGTTACAGGTGCAGGTACATCCTCCAGTTCAACGAAATCAATGGTATAAGGTACTGTGTTGTCATCAGCTTTTACCAATCGGAAAGTTGCGTTTGCAGGTATTTTCTCGGCGAGTTTTACATGAGTCTCATCAAAACGCATACGGGGAAATTTGGTTGAAGTAGAAGGGATATTGTCAGGGTATTTAGATCCGTTATATAAAAAGTACTGCCATGCCCAATAAGAATTGACTGTAATACTCTGAACAAAAGTGTCATTTACATATAAATCAAATGTTCCTTGAGTTCCTGTTCCAACACTGTTATCTGGTAATGAAAATCTTAATGTCAGTCCATCAGCTGATGCAGAGTTTGTCCATTGTATGTATGAACTCTTATTAATCAGATTGACTGCCGATTGATTGGAAGCTTCAGATTGTAAGGTACGTTGGTCATTTGTAGGAGAAAGGATTGTGCCATCTGTAATGCATTTACCAACTTCAGCTTCATAACGCAGATAAGGTCTGTTTACAAAGCCTCTGTTTATTGCATCATCAGGAAATGTAACTTGTTGAGCTGATAAATTATTCAGAAGCATGAAATAGAAAACTGAAAAAAGGAAGAATAAACGTTTCATATTATTATTATTGAAATATTAATTTGGAACAAATATATAAAAATAAATTTGAGACTTGTTATTTAACTTTTCATTTCTCTGCTCAAATCCACATTTAAAGTGATATTTTTCAATTATTATTAATAAATAATCTATATTTTTCGTGTAAAATAATGATTTATTCTATTGATTATAAGACTTTTAATTTTAATAATGTTTATATTTTTATTTTATAATCAATTTATTGGTTTTTTATAGTTTATATTTGCTTCATTATTACATTAAATTATTATTAATCATTTAAATTAATTTATCATGAAAAAAATTACTTTCCTTATTTTTGCTGTAGTCGTATCATTAATTCAAGTTAATGCACAGACGACTCTAAACAATCCTAAAGATGCGAGTGGATTTTACATTGTCAAATGGGATTGCACTAACAATGGGTGGGCTTCTTCAAATAATTTTGAAGTGGACGAAACTTTTACTTTTGCAGTAGATGTTACAGGAACTGCTTGGGAAACATGGCTAAAGGAAACCCCTACGGCAGCTGGAGCTACCCGTAGTCTTGCCATTAATAGATGGACAGGTTATGGTGATGTAAATGGAAATACCAATCGAATGAAACCTATAACCGGAAATATTTACGGTGCCACTTGGAATATAGCGCAGTTAGCTACAACAATGAATATGGCATCAGCTACTACGATCGGTGCGCAAACGTACGTGTTCGGAGCAGTTTTTGGCTTTGAATATACAGCAGACAATCCGGGAGCAGGTTGGTGGATGTGGCCGTCGTCAATTCCGGGAGGAACAGCTATAGATCCACTTGGAAACGGAGGTGCTATTTTTGCAACATTACCCTATACCGGAACAAAAACAAGTGCAGAATTCTTTAATGACGATTATGACAATCTACTTTTCGGAACAAACTATCCTGAAAAGGGATATGCACCAGCTTGTGCAGTAATAACAAGTGTTCAAACACCTACAATCTCAAAATCTCCTGTTATTGGGCACAAATACTACGACCTTCAAGGTGCTGAACTATACATTGAACCTAATCAAGGACTATTTATAGACAAGGCAATTAAAGCAGATGGTACTTTTGATGTGAACAAAGTACTGAAGGCTAAAGAATAGTCAATTTTATTTTACTTCAGAAAAAGCGAGGAGCAAAAATCTCGCTTTTTCTTTTCCAACCGATTTCTATTTCTTAAATTTACTATCTATGATAAATCAAAAAAAAATCGTTTTATTTGTATCAATTGCATTTTGTTGGTTTTCAATAATTAACAGTTATGCTCAAGAAACGAAGTCCATTAGAGGAACGGTTACAGATGAAAATAATGAAACCATAATTGGAGCATCAATAAAAGTAAGTGGTACGAATATTGGAGTGATTACGGACGTTAATGGTAATTTTGAACTAAAGGTTCCGGTAGGTAAAACTTTGGTTATTACCTATATAGGATTTAAATCCTATCAGGAAAATGTTACATCAGAAAAGAGCATGTATTCTGTTGTATTACAGGAAGATACAAAAGCACTTGATGAAGTTGTTGTAGTAGGCTATGGTACTCAAAAACGTTCCGATTTGACAGGTTCTATCTCCTCTGTCCGAGCAAATGAAGTAAAAGATTTCTCTTCCAAAAGTCTGGCTGAATCTATAACTGGTTTGGCGGCTGGAGTGATGGTAACAAAAGGAGAAGGTACACCCGGGAGCGCAGCTGATATTATTATCCGTGGTGCCGGCTCACTGAATGGAATGAGTCCGTTGTTTGTAGTTGACGGTGTGCCTCAAGATGCAGGTTTCAACTTCAATATGCGTGATGTTGAAAGTATTGAAATCCTAAAGGACGCAGGTTCTGCTGCTATTTATGGCTCACGGGCAGCAGGAGGAGTAGTGCTTATTACTACCAAACAGGGTAAGAAGGAAGAAAAAGCCAAGATTAATCTGAATGCACGTTACGGCGTCAGGAATATAACGAGTAATATCAAATTATTGAATACAACTGACTGGATTCGGGCCCGTGATGCTTTTGGGAATGGGAACACATTGGATGTGCTGGGTGTAAAAAATATTTCTGACCTTCCTAATACAAATTGGATGGATGTAATGTTTAATACAGGAATTGAACAGGAATATAATGTTTCTATCTCAAATGCTTCTGAGAAAACAAACTTCTTCCTTTCAGGAAGTTATTTGGGAGAAAAAGGTGTTTATATGGATACAAAAGCTGAACGTTTTTCTTTTAGGAATAATTTAGACTATAAATTCAATAAACATATCACCATTGGAGAGTCCATATATGGAAGTTCAACCAAAACTAATCCTGCTACTTCATCATCAATCTATAATCACACTATTCCATTCAGAACAGTTCCCGTTGCGACGGTGTACGACGAAAACGGAAATTTTGCCAAGACACCTATCTCTGTAGGGAGTGGACCTAATTTTGCCGGTTTGGAAAATGCATTTCATGTATTCAATGATAATAATTACACGCTGAATGCACATGCATATATTAATATAAATTTGTTCAAAGGTCTGGATTGGAAAACAACCGGAGCCGGTGAATTTTATGGATTTTCAAAAAATACATTTACCGAATTTAGCGATTTTGGTCCGGTACAGGTTAGTCCACAACAACTGAATGCCTATGCAGGTACATTGCAAAATTTGATGTTTAACTCGGTTATTACCTATAATACTCAAATCAGTAACCATAACTTTAATATGATGCTTGGAACTGAAACCTGGAAGGAGGATGGTTATAATCTCAGTGTTACAGCATATAATTTTGCAATTCCGGTAGCCGAATCAATCTCATTGGCTTCTTCCGGCCCTACCAAAGATGCATCGGATAATTTGCCAATTGAACGTAGAACATCATTCTTTGGACGTATTAATTATAGTTATTTGAGTAAATATTTGCTTACTGCTAATTTCAGAGCAGATGCATCTGATCGGTTTGTCGGGAAAAATCGCTGGGGATACTTCCCATCAATTAATGCCGGCTGGAGATTAAGTGAAGAAAATTTCATCAAATTATATACTAAAAATTGGTTGGACAATGCAAAAATCCGAGCAAGTTGGGGAATTCTAGGTAATGATATGAGTGTACCACAGTTTATGTACCAATCCACATGGACTGGAACCGGAATCAGTCATTCATTCGATGGAACTTCAGTACAGCAGGCTGGATATTGGATTGCCACAGTAGGAAATGCTGACCTTAAATGGGAAGAAATTAATCAAACAGATTTGGGTTTAGATTTGACATTCTTAAATAACAGACTGACAGTAACGTATGATTATTATAGACGGTTGACAAAAGGTATGCTTTATAGAGGTTCTTTACCTCTTTCTGCGGGAATGAGTTATTATTTCAGCAGTGATGACCCGGCCAATACAGTTCCTGTTTATTTCAATGCTGGTTTAGTTGAAAATCAGGGACATGAAATAACTATCGGATGGAATGAAAAGAAAAAAGATTTTCGTTATTCGTTAAATGTTAACTTGTCATTTAATTCCAATTTAGTAAAGCAAGTAGGTGCTGCTCCCGGTGCATCACCTATCGATGCAGGGTTGGACAATCAATGGAATCTGGTGACTCGTACACAAGATGGTTACCCCATGAGTATGTTCTATGGATATGGAGTTATTGGTATTTTCCAAAATCAGCAGCAAGTTGACCAATACAATAAGAATGCATTGGATGCATGGAAAGCCGCAAATCCTAATCAAACCAGTTTTGACACAAAAACCGGACAACCGTTGAATTTGGATGGATTTCCATTAGGAATTTACTATCAAAAACAACAAACCGGTGTGGGTGATTTAATTTTTGATGACAACGGACAGGGACGAGTTACTCCACTTTCCAGAAAATTTATTGGTAATCCTTGGCCCAAATTGACTTATGGATTGAATGTTAATTTTGAATATCGCAATTTTGATTTAAGTGCAGTTTTTCAGGGAGCTTTAGGATTTGATATTCTGAATCTTGTGAAACCTTATACTCAAATGTTCAGCTCTGATAACACAACTGCCGATATTTTCAAAACTTCCAATTTCGGTATTGGGAATACAATTGTAACCGATTTCCCTCGTGTAGGGTATATGGATTCTAATGGTTCTTTTATTGGCGATGGCGCTGCGAATAAAAATTATTCGTCTGTCTCAGGTTATATGATTGAAAAGGGCGATTATTTGAAATTAAAAAACTTGTCGTTTGGATATTCACTACCAAAAAATTTAGCTAAGACGATGTATATAGAAAATGTTCGTTTGTATTTAAGTGCTCAAAATGTATTTACATTGACAAAATATACAGGAATTGATCCTGAAATTGGAGGAGGAGTTTTGATGCGCGGGGTGGATAATCAGAATCGTTATTTGCCGTCAAGATTAATTTCATTTGGCTTAGATTTAACTTTTTAAGTATTTAAATTCAAAATAAAACTTTTGTAGTATGAAAAATCGAATGAAAAATACTTTATTAATCATAATGACAGTGCTGTTATGCGGGTGCTCAGATTTTTTTGACATATCCAATAAGCAGACCTTATCTCAGGATAATTTCCCCGCAACATTAGACCAGGTTAATTTGGTTTTAACATCCTCATATGCCGGACCTTATTCCATCGGGATGTATTCTTTTTATTGGTTCCCTATGGGAATATATCTATATGATCATACTACCGATACATATGGTTCATACGATGAAAGAGGTACAAGTATGGACAACTATACTGATATCAACAGTCGGTACATCACTCAGATGTATGTAGATATATGTAAATGGGCAAATCTTTCCACCACAGTCCTGGAAGCTATAGAAACTTATAAAACCACTAAAGCAACTACAACAGAAAAAACCGTATTAGATTATATGCGTGGGCAGGCGCTGTTTAACCGTGCTTTGGCATACTGGCATGCCCAAATTTTCTTTGAGTTAAAACCAGATGGTTTGGGATTTCCCTTATTTGACAAAGTAGAAAATAGCCTTAATGGGATGAAAAGAAAAAGAGCAACTACTGCTGATACATGGGCATTTGTTGTAAAAGATCTCGAGGAAGCTGTGCCTTTGTTAAAAGGTTATAATGATAAGTATCGCGCTTCAGAATGGGCAGCTAAAGGACTTTTGGCAAAAGTGTATATGCAGGCAGATTATATAAATGCAGATTATAAAACAAAAGCCAAAAGTTTGATGGAAGACATTATCAATAATAGTGGTAAGAAGTTAGCGACACTGGATGTTTATCGCGATATGTTTTATGGCAATTCTGCTAATGAATTTAATTCAGAATCGCTGTATGAATTGAGCATGAACACAAATTGGAATCAAAACGGTCCCTGGGCAGGATACACAACCGGTAGCGGTATGCCTATGGTTTTTGCTCCCTGGTACACGGATTTAGATATTCGTTTCAGACCCGGAGTAGAAGGGCTTGTAGATCCATTGACCAAGGCACGAGATGTAATTACAGCCAAAAAGAGCAGTGAATGGGGAAATAATTTTATTCACGATGCTAATATCAGAAGATTTGGTTTTCATGGAATAGGAGGTGACACTGTGCCAAGAAGAACATTCAACAAAGCGTATGTTTCAACGCAAACTCGTTCTAACACTAATTACCCTTATCGCCTTGAAGACCCTATGTATCGTCAAAACTGTCTTGATTTGAAAAATAACAAGGATTTTGTTGACCCACGTATCATTAACTCTGCAGGCCAACCGTATGTGGATGAATATATGAATGAAAAAGGGAAAATTACTTATTATGATCGATCGAGTGAAGTCAATAACAGGCCTGATATGTTGGCATGGCAGCATCGAAAATTTACCAATATAAAAGGAGTAGAAATGGGACCCGCCCCTTATGGAAAAAACCAAAGCAGTGATGCTAATTATCCGGTCATTCGGTTGGCGGATATTTACTTGCTTTATGCAGAACTTATCAAAGATACAGATCCGGTAAAAGCACTTGAATATGTGAATAAAGTTCATCGTCGGGCTTATGGGTATACACCTGATGCAGCATCTCCTTATGATTATAAAAGCTTTAGCGACAGAACAAAAACTTCAGATCCTAACGATCATTTGGCTAATGATGTTTTGAAATACGAACGTTGGGCTGAACTTTTTGCCGAAGGACAATGGTGGTGGGATGTCCGTCGCTGGAAGATTGGCGCGGCTGAGGCTGCTTATTATAAGGAAACAAGACATGGTGCAATCACGTGGAAAGGTGATGAATCCTATGTTCAGCCAATTCCGCAGTTAGAACTTGAACGAAATGAAAATATTCAACAATCCACCGGTTATCCGGGAGTAAGATAAAAAAATATGAAAAGAAGAATATTTAAACTTGCAGGTTTTATCACACTTTTTACTGTGTTAAATGTTTACGGTACAACTCCAAGTAAAGTGCAAAGTTTGGTTTCACCCGATGGTAAAATAGTAGTTAATTTCAAGATGACTGATGGAAAACCAACTTATTCATTGCAGAAATCAGGAAAAACCATAATAAAACCTTCTAATTTAGGATTTGTGTTGGAAAGAAATGATTCACTTAATTCAGGATTAGAAATAATAAAAGTTTCTAAAAGCTCATTGGATGAAACTTGGAAACAACCGTGGGGAGAAGAAATTCAGGTTAGAAATAACTATAATGAATTAAAAATGAGCCTGAAAGAGAAAAAAGGCAAACAGCGTAAATTCAATATGGTTTTTCGTGCTTTTAATGATGGAGTTGGATTTAGGTACGAATTTCCCAAACAAAAAAATCTGAATGAATTCCAAATAAGCGATGAATTGACTGAATTTGCTTTGGCTGAAAATGATTCGGCCTGGTCAATCCCTTCTTACAAAGGGGTTTATTACGAAATGTTTTGGAAAAAAGATCAATTAAGCAAAAAAGATACCGTTACAACACCTTTAACAATCGAAACTTCCGATGGAAAATATATTCTTCTTCACGAAGCAAGTTTGATTGATTATGCTAAAATGAATCTCTTCCCTGTGAAGGGTTCATCAACAATGAAAGCAGATTTGACACCCTGGTCAAACGGGATAAAAGTGTATGCGAAATCACCAATGGTAACTCCCTGGAGAACAATTATTTTGGCTGATAATTTAAATCAATTGGCAAATGCAAGAGTCATGTTAAACCTAAATGAGCCAAGCAAAATAAAAGATACTTCCTGGATTCATCCTGCTAAATACATTGGTATTTGGTGGGGTATGCATATGGGTAAATACACATGGTCACAGGGACCGAAACATGGTGCAACAACTAAAAATACAAAAGCATACATTGATTTTGCGGTAGCTCATAAGATGAATGGTGTCTTGGTAGAAGGATGGAACTACGGCTGGGATACTGATTGGGTGGCTAATGGTGATAAATTTAGCTTTACGAAACCTTATCCCGATTTTGATATCAAAGAAATAAGCAAATATGCTGAGAAAAAGGGAATTAATCTTATTGGACATAATGAAACAGGTGGTTCTACCATCAATTATGAAAATCAGTTAGACAGTGCTTTTCGTTTTTATAAAAAATATGGAGTTAATTCCGTTAAAACCGGTTATGTAAATCCTCTTTTGGATAAAAAAGAACGACATAGCAGCCAGTATGGTATGAGGCATTTTCTTAAAGTAGTAGAAACAGCGGCTCGGTATAACATCATGATAGATAATCATGAAGCGGTTATACCTACCGGCTTACAGCGTACTTATCCAAATTGGATGACACAAGAAGGAGTCAGAGGACAGGAGTATGATGCTTGGTCGCAAGATGGCGGAAATCCTCCCGAACATACATGCATTGTTCCCTTTACCCGTGGATTGGCTGGTCCTATGGATTTCACTTTTGGTACATTCAATTTTAATAATCCTGTTTATCCAAAAACAAGAGTGCAGACTACAATTGCAAAGCAGTTGGCACTTTATGTTGTTATCTATAGTCCGTTTCAAATGGTATCTGATTTACCGGAAAATTATGAAGGAAATCCTGCTTTTGAATTTATAGAACTTGTGCCAGTAGATTGGGCAAGGACAATCATTTTGGACGGAAAAATTGGTGATTATGTAGTGACAGCACGAAAAGACAAGTATTCAAATAATTGGTTTGTCGGGGCAATAACAGATGAGAATGCACGTAAAATAAAACTTAAATTTGATTTTCTGGAAAAAGGAAAGAAATATAAAATGAAGATATTTAAGGATGTTTCCGATTCTGACTGGAAAACAAATCCTTATGCCATAAAAATTGAAGAATTAGAAATAGATTCAAATACTGTCATTGATTTATCGCTGGCAAAAGGCGGGGGAGCTGCACTTTATTTAAAAGAGCTGTAAAATTATCAATCAAATAAGCTCAAAAAATATTTTTGTAAATTCAATTAAGTTTTCTCTCTTTTAGTCCTAAATATATTTGTCCGTTTAAAAACGTTTTACCAATTACCCCTCGTTCCCCCATTTATTCCAAGTTTGCACATGCTGCAGAGTTCAAGATTAACGAAATATATCTTGGACCTGCTTGCAGCAGGCAGGCTGAAAACCAATGCAGTTTAAAACTGATTAAAATACACAGTTAAAAACTGTTCTTGTTTCCAGCACAACTTGTCCCGACTTGGCGGGAAGTTACGCTAAAGCTAAACTTGCGCTATGCTGAGGTTATTCTTTCAAAAAACCATATTCGTACACTTTCGGTTCTATTTTCTTTGCAAGAATTCGTGTGCAATCACGTAATTCTCTGATTAGTAACATATATGTTTCATCCTCACTCGCATTATTCATTTTACCCGTTTCGTTCCGTTTCTGAAAGTGTTCTCTGATATCATATAATGAAGCATTTACATTGCATACGGGTTGTGCATGATAGTAACGCCATAATTTCCTGCCCGCATCAAACAGTGCCTTTGCTTCGGGAGAAAACTCAAGAGCTGTAGTTCTAACATCATTTGCAGCACCAAACAAATCGGCTACAACATCCTGTTTAATTTTTCCGGCAATAAAATCAGTCATAAAATTACTATCAAACTTTTCGCGAGAGGCTACTTCATATTCAGTAAAAGGAATCCAATGATTTACTCCAAATTTTGATTGAATATTATTGTTGAATAACGTATAGGCAAGGCAATCATTTTGAAATTCTAAGTCGGTTTGCCAGCCTTCATTCGGATAAAGAAATTGGTCTCTATCGTTCAGCCATGTAGCTTCAATAATATTCCGAACAGTAAAATATATAGAAATTTCAATTAAATTCTTTTTAGTAACCTCAGTCACTTTTGATTCTCTAAAATCACTTTCAGAAGGCTGACTTGTTATAAAGATTGTATTGTTTTGTTGGACATCAGTTCCTTGTATTCTCAAATAACCAATTTTATCAGATTTTTTATCAAAATACTTTCGCAACCAGTCAATTATAAATACTCCTTTTTTAAAAGCATAAAATGTTTTTATTTCTTCACTCCAGCTTATTGATACGTTAATATCATTCAGCATTACATTAGTTTCAACTTTTGTAATTTCATTTTTATTTCCTAAATCCCAAATTAAAAATCCAACAGGGAAATGTCCTTTTACATTATCAAATGTGTTGGCACGGCAAACAAAACCTGCTTTATATTCTGCTTTATAACTTGAACGAAACTTAACAAAACTTTGAGAATTGATATACTTTAATGTGCTAAATGACGCAAGTTTACAATCCGGTATTTCGTTATAAATTCTAACAAAAAATTGAGCAAACAATTCATTTATTGCAGTGCCTATCAATCCTTTATATTTTTCATAGGTTTTGTTTTTGGAACTTACACCCTCTTTACTTTTTAATCCATAACTTGTTGCTTCCGCATACGGTGGATTAATATACACCACCAATTTTTTTCGTTTCTCAGGGTTATTGATAATATCCTGCAATCCTTTGGGCAGTTTGTCAAAACTATCATTCAGAAAATCGAACTGAAATACGTGGTCTTGCAATAGATTTGCACCATTTCCATTAGCCGAATTTTTATTCATTGTTTCGATGCGTTCATGCATCACATCCACATCTTGCGTATCGAGTGTCGAAGCCCAGATATTGTATTTGTTGGTAAGCCCCGTGAGTAAATTCCCCGTACCGGAAGCACAATCCCAAATGTAATATTCGTCTTGCCAATCTTCGCCCAGCACATCGGTAATGTATTTTTGCGAAAGCTCCACCCATAATTGAGGCGTGAAGAAACTTCCTTTTCGTTCACGCACATCCTGCGGAACGAGCAAGTCGCGACGTTCTACAATGTAATCCCAATATTCTTCCTTTGGTGGTCTTTCGTATTTGTTCCAAAAGCTGATATGCGCTTTTTGGTTGTCGAGAAAATTAGCCGTTTTTGAGCTAAACATTCCCATATCGTCTAACTTTTTATCTAATTCATATTGGTCTTTTTTGAGCAATACATAAAGCTTTTCTTTTAAGGTTTCGTTATCTTGCGAAAGTAAATCGGCAAGGTAAAAATCACCATCAATAATTCCAATTTTTTTAGCAATATCCCATTTTACATCTATGGTTGGTTTTACGGTCGAAAGCCATTTGTTGTAAACAACCATAAAGTTGTTTTTGTCGATTTTAATTTTTGATGTACTCGATTTTCCTACAATAAAATTTGCTTTGATGAATGTCCGTAATTCTTTTTCATCTCCATCGAAGTGGAAAAGCAATGAACCTGTTTCAATGGTGGTTTTTACTTTTTCATAAATCAACCGGAACTCCTTAGTTTCGTGATTTGAAGGTGGAACTTTCCAGTTGAAATCATTTTGATAAAAGATTTCATGAATATCATTGTAGCGTATGAAAGCTATTTTTTTTGCGTCGAATGCACCTAAAAATGCAGGAGGCAATTGTTTGTCGAAAGTGCGTGCTTTGCCAATGGTGAGAATAAGTTGTACAAACGATTCATAAATATCCGTTTTCACTCCTTGTTTTGCTTCAGCCCAAAGAAGCGATTCAGCTTCAAATAGTGAGGCTTGTTTGCCCTTTTGTCCTTTAGCAAACTCCGGTACGGTTACACAAAAGTCTAAATCCCCGATAATTTTGGTACAATCAAATGCACCGAAATAATCATGTGCCACTTTATTTTTAAGCTCTTCTTCTCTGATATTTGAATAACCCATTGTATTATAAGGATTTGTAGCCCGTTAATTCAATTGAAACTTCTTAAAGTATTTATAGCCATTTATGCTAAATATAACTCCACAAATTTAGTAAATTTTATTTACTATCTATGTTGCACAGGTAGGTTTTTCGGAATACAATTAGCTACGCTGACCGTTGATTCCTCATAGTACGAAAGGTGGAATTAAAAAGAAAATCCCACCAACCAGTGCAAAACTTTATTCATCTAATAAACATATCCGGTAGGACAGGCAAACCGCTTGTTAGCAGCAGACCTTTATTTTTTTTCTATTCCTTTAGGAGTTTCACCTCTCTCTACTCTGTCAGTAGGGAAACAAGGTTCATCATTTAGTTCAATTCTATCTTGTGGAAATTGAGGTACTACAGGTTGTTCTGGAGCTGTCTGAACATCATTGTTATTATCGTTGTCTGTCATAATGATATGTATTTAAAAAATGATTACTAGAAATCTTATTCCTGTTAAAATCAAGGTTATTATAATAAACGTTTTTGCTTTATATACATCTAAACTTCTCTTATCATTGAATATGATATGAGAATCTGTTAATTCGGTCAATTTATCAATAATGATGTTTTCAAAGTTTATCTTTTTATCAATATCAATTTGTTTTTCATTATACTCAAGGGTTTGTTTTTCATATTTACGTATATCTTGGGAATATGCTAAATTTCTATATCCAAAACCCTTAAATAAGTTATTATATGAACGTGTTAGAAAAAATATACTTGTCAAAAATGATAAAACGACCAAGAATAGCGAAATATTAGAAATTAAAATGATATACGTTTGTTCAATTGAGCCTAATATGTCAATCAAATATAAATTAGCGGCTACAAGAATACTTAAAATTGTAATAGGTAAATTGACAGCAGAATCTAAATCTTTTCTGCGGTTCAATTCTCGATCATATAAACTCTTATAAAATTGATAACTTTCCATTATAATTTAATTAGACAAATTTTTATTCAATTTTAGTGAAGTCGTTTTTTACTTCCTCAGTCCTTCCGGATATATCCTTAATTAAATGTACAAAAGCTCGTACTGGTTGACGTGATTTGTAATCACGTCGTAACAGCATTATTAGGATTTTCAATCCGATAAACTCTTTAATTTAAACTACTGTAACCTCCAACAACCCTTTTCCACCAGTCCGTCAATTCAATTGAAACTTCTTAAAGTATTTATATCCATTTATGCTAAATATAACTCCACAAATTTAGTAAATTTTATTTAATATCTATGCTGCATAGGTAGGTTTTTCGGAATACAATTAGCTACGCTGACCGTTGGTTCCTCATATACAAAACTTTTCTCATTGAATTAAGGACATATCCGGCTCGACGGATATTACAAACTGTTGCAGTTTGTTGGATATGAATGCAAACACTATGTATGTACGACGGAAAAGAATAAAAAAACGGATTGGACTGGAGAAGGATATTGATTTGGAAGAGTGATTACAAAATAGAATGGTAGAAAAGCCGGCAGATGAATAGAAAAAAACTCTCAAAGGTGATTTACACCTTTGAGAGGAATTATTTATTTGATCCCAAGTTTCTTTAGAATTTCTTTTGGAATTGCGTCTTTGTGAACCAGGATATCAATGGTTTTGTGTTTCACGAAAGTCTCGCTGGCGTACCAGATTCCTTTGTATTTTGAGTCGGTTCCCCATGAGTTTTTCACCAGATAGTATTTAGTTCCGTTTTGGTCGGTGGCAGTACCGAAAATAACCATTCCATGATCGTCGGTGGTTTGATAATTATCAAATCCTTCCTGGCGAATTTGTTGCGTTACTTTAATTTCCGGTTGCGGTTTGGTAGCTTTGTATATTTTATCTTCCATGTCTTTCTGCGAAACACCTGTCCATTTTGCCTGATCTGTTCCGGGTAAGTTTGTTACTTTTGTTTCAGGATCAACAGCAATTCCTTTTCGTGTAAAGCCTTTTTCGCTTACATCCGAAGCCCACGCCACGCAATAACCTTTGTCGATGGCATTATCAAAAATACTCATTAACTCTTCCAGCGGAATGTTGTATGATTCCGACCAACACCAGTTATCGGGAATTTCAATTGGGAATTGGGTATAAAAGGGATGATGCGTAAACGAAGTTAACGATACATAATCGTCGAGATTTAAGCCCAGTGATTGTTCATAAGTAATCGGTTTATATTTTTTACCATTTACAGTGAATTCTGTCGGATTTTTTCCCAGATAGGCATCCAAAATACCTTCGAATCCGTTTTTCCATGCCGTTGAAAGTTTTTTGTTTGGATTTGAAACAATCACTTTCACAAACGAATTGGTAAGTGCATCCAATTCACCGTGTTTGTGTTTGTCTTCACCGTAATTCAAACCTGCCATTTCAGCATCAGGAACTATTCCGTAGTTTTTCAGCACGTAAACCACATCATAAAACGAACCGCCTTCGGCAAAGTTGATAGTGCCATTCATGCGGACATATTTATCGGCTTTGTCGGTGTATGAATGATGAACCACAAACATTTCCGATAAATCCACTTCGGGTTTACCCATGCGTAATAATTCGGATTCAAAGAAACCTAAACCCGAAAAGCTCCAGCAAGTTCCTGAACTTGCCTGGTTTTTTACCGGAGTAATTTTGTTTTGTTTGACAATGGTGAATTTGAAAGAATCAACAGCCGTTGTGTCTTTTTCTGCTTTTTGAGCAAATGCGTTTCCTGAAAAAACGAGGAGTGCAAGGAAGAATAATGTTTTTTTCATATTTATTTTTAAGACCCCCAACCCCCAAATGGGGGATAGAAAATTAGTTTTGTTTTATGTTTTTATTTTCTTTTCTCAAATATCTGTCTTAAAGCCCCTTTTGGGGTTTGGGGCCATTATTTTTTTGGTATATTTTCTAAAGTTGCTAACAAGAAATCCCAGAATTTTTGCACAGTGGCAATGTTTATTTTTTCGTCAGGCGAATGCGGATAACGAATGGTAGGACCAAACGAAATCATATCCATTTTTGGATAATGTGTTCCCAAAATTCCACATTCCAGACCGGCATGGATAATCATTACTTTCGGTGTTTTACCGAATTTATCTTCATACACTTTGGTCATCAGTTTCAAAATCGGAGAATCCAGATTTGGTTTCCAACCGGGATAACCTCCTACCAATTCAACCTTTGCTCCTGCTAATGCAAACACACTTTGCACCATCGAAGCCAATTCATCTTTGTGCGATTCCACCGAACTGCGAACCAGACACCGAACAATAATTGCATTGCCATCTGACTTAATTATTGCCAGATTATTCGAAGTTTCAACAACGGTTGGCAATTCGGGAATAAAGCGAGAAACACCATTTGGACAAGCTGTAACGCCATTTATTAAGTCATCCTGAACTTCTTCGGGAATCAATCCTGTAGGCAATGCAACCTGTTCAACTGTAAAAGAAATTTTATCTTCAACGCCTTTATATTCTTCAATAAACAGCTCTTCGCATTCCTGAACAAAATCAATAATATCGTCCACACCATCAACAGGAACGGTAATAACCGCAAATGCTTCTCGTGGAATGGCATTGCGCAGACTGCCGCCATCTATCGAAGCCAAACGAACTTCAAGGTCAGCCACTGCTTCTTTCAGAAAGCGGAACATGAGTTTGTTGGCGTTGGCACGTTGCAGATGAATATCAACACCGGAGTGACCACCTTTAAGACCCGTCAGGGAAACTTTTAATGCTACATCGCCTTCGGGAATTTCAACTTCCTGATAACGAAACGAAATATCTCCATCAATTCCACCGGCACAACCCACATAAAGCTCACCTTCATCTTCCGAATCCATATTGATCAAAATATCTCCTTTCAAAAAGTTGGGTTGCAGTCCGAAAGCTCCAAACATACCGGTTTCTTCGTCTACTGTCACAAACATTTCGATGGCCGGATGCGGAATTCCCCTGGATTGAAGAATAGACATAGCGGCAGCCAGACCAATTCCATTGTCGGCACCGAGCGTTGTTTCGCGGGCTGTTACCCATTCGCCATCAATGTAAGCATCAATCGGATCGGTTTCGAAATTATGAGAAACATGGCTGTTTTTCTGAGGAACCATATCCATGTGACCCTGCAAAACAACGGTTTTGCGGTTTTCCATTCCGGGAGTTGCCGGTTTGCAAACCAACACATTTCCAATTTCGTCGCGAAGCGTTTCTAAACCAAGTGATTTACCAAAGTTTTCGAGAAAAGCACCGATTTGTTCTTTTTTATGCGTTGGACGAGGAACCTGAGTGAGGTCATAAAAATTTTGCCAGAGCGCTTTTGGCTCTAATTGGCGAATATCATTTGCATTCATACGTTTTTAATTATTATGTTTATTGAATATTTATTCGAGTTAACGTTATTGCAAATATCCACATTTTTTTTGGAATAATGCTTAATAGCCCTGATTTTTTGAGAATATTGATAATTCAATCTTATGATTATTCCCGACAGTTTTCATTCTTTTGAAGAATTACTTTAAGATTCATACATTTTTGTTTGTTTCAATGACTATTTAATAAAAAAAGGACTGTTTATTTTATAATTTATAAAACCAGGATTATTAATGAAATATTTCTTTAATTAGTCGGTTTTTTTTACAATCAATCGAAAATTATTTGGTAATTTTGCGGTCGAAATGGAAAATTTCTGATTTGATAACCAACTAATTATTTCAAAATAGAATATGCGAGAAACGTATAAATTTGTAACTGCCGAAGAAGCCGCAAGTTATGTGAATAATGGTGATATTGTAGGATTTAGCGGATTCACACCTGCTGGATGTCCAAAAGAAGTCCCTACTGCTATTGCGAAACGTGCTGAAGCTTTTCATGCCGAAGGCAAAGAATTTAAAATCGGAATGTACACAGGTGCTTCTACCGGTGATTCGTTGGATGGGGCGTTGGCTCGTGCGAATGCTATTTTGTTTCGCACGCCATATCAATCGAATAAAGATTTGCGCTATGCATTAAATGCTGAACGTGCTCCTTATTTCGATATGCATTTATCTTCGATTGCTCCTCATTTACGTTTCGGGTTCATGCCAAAACCTAAATTTGCGGTAATTGAAGTTTGCGACCTGACCGAAGATGGCGAATTGGTGTTGACCACAGGAGTAGGAATTTCTCCTACCATTGCCAATCTTGCCGATTATATCATTGTGGAATGGAACCATAAACATCCAAAAGAATTACGTGGTTTTCATGATATTTTTGAACCGGCAGATCCACCTTATCGTTTACCAATGACTTTGTTGAAACCGTCAGACAGAATGGGAATTCCGGTTGTAAAAGTTGATCCATCTAAAATTCTTTGCGTAGTTGAAACTTACCGCGACGACGAAGTAGGTGGTTTTACTCCTACCGATGAAGTTACAGATAAAATCGGTCAGAATGTGGCTAATTTTCTCGCGAATGAAATCAAATCAGGCCGTATTCCGAAAGAGTTTTTACCAATTCAGTCGGGGGTAGGAAATATTGCCAATGCCGTGATGGCTTCATTGGGAACAAACCCAGATATTCCGATTTTTGAAATGTACACCGAAGTAATTCAGGATTCGGTAATTGATTTGCTTCGTAATGGTAAAATCAGATTTGCGAGCGGTTGTTCGTTGACCATTACAACACCTATATTGAAAAAATTCTATGAAGATCTTGAATTCTTCCGCGATAAAATTGTGCTTCGTCCGCAAGAAATGTCGAACAGTCCTGAACTGGCGCGTCGTTTGGGTTTGATTACCATTAATACAGCACTTGAAGCTGATATTTTTGGTAATGTAAACAGTACGCACGTTATGGGTTCAAAAATGATGAATGGAATTGGCGGTTCTGCCGACTTTACGCGTAGTGCTTACATTTCGATATTTACCACACCTTCGACTGTTAAAAAAGGAAATATCAGTTGCATTGTTCCTATGGTTACTCATGTGGATCAAAACGAACACTCGGTAAACATTCTTATTACCGAAAATGGTGTAGCGGATTTACGAGGGAAATCACCCATTCAACGTGCCGAAGAAATTATCCAACATTGTGTTGCACCCGAATACAAACAAACTCTTCAGGATTATCTGGCTTTATCGGGTCCGAATTGTCACACTCCAACCAATTTACATGCCTGTTTCGGAATGCATAATCATTTTATGAAAACCGGTACTATGTTGGGAATAAATTGGGAAGATTATAAGTAATCAAAATCAAATCGTTAGAGCATATTTGTAATTCGATTGGCATCAGAAGGATGCGTGCTCATAAATTCCATCTGTTTATTGGACTTGTTTGCATCCATTCGTTCCCAAAAAGATCATGTTCCAACACAACTGACAATCCGACTTCGTTTTTTAGCAAAATATTATTTTCTCCCTAAATTTATAATTTTGTGGATGAATTTCTGATTTCTAATCGTAAAAAAATTATCTTTGCAAAGATAATTTTTCACTTTTAAAAAATAATCCACTATTCTTGAAATTTTGGTTTGTCGGGATATTTTACTCGTCAATAAAATCTAATTTTAAAATTTGATTCATATGAAATTGTTAACCGACTTACGCTATTACTGGAAATCGATACTTGTTATCGCAGGAATACTTTATTTGTCGTTTGCTCCTCCTTCGACTTTTACTGGAGTTCCCACATTCCAAAATGAAGATAAACTTGTTCATGTTTTTTTATATACTTGTTTGACTATAATATTGATTTTTGATTTTCATAACTATAAAAAATTAACTGCTAAAAAAATTGCTTTCTTACTCTATTGTTTGATTTTCCCAATCGTATTGGGAGGAATCGTCGAAATATTTCAAGAATATTTTTTCCCTCCCCGAACAGCTGAATGGACTGACTGGTTGAGTGATATAATAGGTGTACTGGGAGGCTGGTTCGCAATGTACTTGTTGAAATTAACGCCAAAATCCACTTCCGGTATATCGGAATAATTTGAATGTTTAATTTTGCTTTATGAATTAACGTTCTATTATGTCCAACGAAACTCTGAAATATAAAATCGGCATTACGCTTATCAAAGGCATAGGTAACAATCTGGCTAAAAACCTGATTGCTTACATAGGCAGTGTAGAAGGCGTTTTCAAGGAAAAACAATCAGCTTTGGCCAAAATTCCGGGAATTGGCGAAATTCTTTCCAAGGAAATTGTTGCTCAAAATGTATTGGCGCGTGCCGAAGAAGAAATTGAATTTATCCTAAAAAACAAGATTCAAACGTCTTATTTTACGGATAGAGACTATCCTTTTCGACTGAAAGAATGCCCCGATTCGCCCATCATGATTTATACTAAAGGAAATTGCAACCTGAACGATGGAAAATTTGTGGGCATTGTGGGAACACGAAGTGCTACCGAAACAGGAAAAGATAATTGCAAAAAACTGATTGCCGATTTGTCAAACGTACAACCAAACTCGATTATTGTCAGCGGATTAGCTTATGGAATTGATATTTGTGCTCACAAATCGGCACTTGATTCCGGCTTGCCAACTATTGGTGTGATTGGTCACGGATTGGATCGGATTTATCCAGCCGCGCACCGCCCAACCGCTGTAAAATTATTGCAAAATGGTGCTTTACTGACCGAATTTTTAAGCCAAACTAATCCCGACAGACAAAATTTTGTACAACGAAACCGCATCATTGCCGGTCTTTGCGATGCACTGGTTATAGTGGAATCCGCGACAAGAGGCGGGGCACTTATCACAGCCGAAATTGCCAATGATTATAACCGCGATGTATTTGCTTTTCCAGGTCGAGTTACCGACGAATGGTCGGCAGGATGCAATGCACTGATTAAAAACAACAAAGCTTCCCTGATTGAATCGGCTGACGATTTACTGCGGTTTATGAATTGGGAAAAACAAGATTCCACATCGACCCCCTTCATTCAAACGGCTCTTTTTCTGGATCTTTCGGATGAAGAACAAGCCATTGTCGGCACCTTGCGACAAAACCCCGATGGCATTCAGCTAAACGAATTAGCCATTCAGCTGGAAAAACCCATTAGCAAAATTTCGTCCATGTTACTCGAAATGGAATTTAAAGGGATTGTAAAATGTTTACCGGGAAACTTGTATAAGATTATTAAATAGCACAACTTTTCCAAAGTTTGGAACTTTGGAAAAGTTTAATAAACAAAAGACTCGCATTTAAGTGAACAATTTGTTTGTCGCCTGATGTGTTGTCAACTTATATTTTGATAAACTTAGCCTTACTTGTTCCACAGAAATCACATTTTTCTTCGATAGTTGCTTTGTCATAGGTATTTCCACAAACTGGACAAACAGCATATTCGAAAGGCAACGTGTTTTCAGCGTTAGTTTGTACTGCTGCCAATGCTTTTTGGTAGAATACTTGATGTTTCTTTTCAGTATCAAAAGCCCATGTAAATGATTTTACCGCCTTTTCAACTTTTTCAGCTTTAGCATCGGCTAAAAACTGCGGATACATAGTGGCGACTTCGTACGATTCGCCATCAATGGCTACTTGAAGATTTTCAGCTGTTGTTTTTACTTCGAACTCAGGTTTAAATTCTTCCATTTTTTCACCCAAACCTTCTAATACTTTTAGGTGGTTGGCAGCATGAATACCTTCAGCTCTTGAAGCTGCATCAAATAGTTTTGCAACAGTATCAAGACCTTCAGCTCTGGCTTTTTCAGCAAAAGCTGCATACTTGGCGCTAGCTGTTGTTTCACCTTTGACTCCAGCTTTTAAATTTTCGATTGTTTTAACCGGTTTCGGTTGAGTACAGCCTGCCATAACGATCAGACTCACGAATGCAAATAAAAAAAACTTTTTCATTTTTCTAAATTTTTAAAGATGAATTTTTAAGAACTTGTAGTAATATATATTTTAATTTGTAAAGTTTAATTGAAGACTCTAAATATAAACAAAATTCTTTGCAAAATGTTCACTTAAAATTATTAAAGCGGCATCATATAATTATAAACAAGTGTTCCGCCGAAAAATCCTGTAACTGTGACTGATATCGCCGCTAATCCATACAATAAAAAAGCTACGACTTTTAATTTAGAGTTTTCGTTTTTTTGGTATAAAATGGTAGTCCTTAGCACCGAAGTTGCGATTAATAGACCGACTGTGATGGTTGCAAATAATGCGTGAATCTCTTTTATATGACCGGCAGATCCGGTCATTTCGGAAGTGAATAAACCTCCGGATAACCAGGATGCACAAGCAGCAATCGTACCAATAATCAAAAGGTAAAACCCCATTTTGGTCAAACAAACTTCTTTTTTAAACAATAGAAATGCAAATTCTGCAAGAAATCCAATAGCTACTAAAGCAATAGGAAAGTGCACCAACATAGGATGCAAATGACTTGTTGTAAACATAGTGTTGTGTTTTTAAGAGTTCGGTAAATGACTCGAATAACAGTCATTCATGTTTTATTTATGGCGACAAAGATAGCGTAAAAATATTTTATTTATACTAAGAAAACAAAAAAATATTGATTGTCATATTTCAAAAAAAATCATTTTTGTTTTTATGCCACATCTTGCCAAATCAATTCTCCATTTCCAAAAAAAATCGCAAAAGAAATCAAAACCAAAAATTACTCGGTGGAAACCGGATTACCTGATATTTTTGTCGGGGAAAGAGGATAATTGTTCTGCCGTTAAGAGATAACCCGACAGTACTGAATGCTACACTTTGCAAAATGGCATATAGTTCGGTTGTAAAGAAAAACCGAATATTTTCGTCTATTTCTGTATCAAGTTATTAAATTTGGGATGGTGTCAAAATCAATGAGTTTTTTGTGTTGATAAAACAAGGAATTTTTTGTATTTTTGCATCCCATAATAAAACGTAAAACGGAGTATGGAAAGAAAGCAAATTAAAAGAGCATTAATATCTGTTTATCATAAAGATAAGCTGGATGTCATCATACAAAAACTTCACTCCGAAGGCGTTGAATTTATCTCAACAGGTGGAACCCAGTCCTTTATTGAATCCCTTGATATTCCGTGCCTTGCTGTTGAAGATCTTACCGGTTATCCTTCTATTTTGGGTGGTAGAGTAAAAACGTTGCATCCCAAAGTTTTTGGCGGAATCCTTAACCGCCGCGATATAGTACAAGATAAAATACAGATTGAAGAATACGAAATACCTGAAATAGACTTAGTTATTGTAGATTTATATCCTTTCGAAGACACTGTAACTGCCGGAGCCGATGAACCAACCACCATTGAAAAAATTGATATCGGTGGCATTTCGCTTATTCGTGCTGCTGCAAAAAACTACAACGATGTGGTCATTATAGCTTCGCAAGATCAATATGAACAATTTTTCGAAATTTTATCGGCTAACGGTGCACAAACTACACTCGAAGATCGTCGCTGGTTTGCAAAAGAAGCTTTTGCAGTTTCATCGCGATACGATTCGTCTATTTTCAACTATTTCGATGGACAAGAAAAATCGGCTTTCCGTTACAGTGAAAACAACTCGAAAGTGCTTCGCTACGGCGAAAATCCGCATCAATTCGGTGTTTTCTTTGGCAAATTTGATGACTTGTTCGAACAATTACAAGGAAAAGAAATTTCATACAACAACCTACTCGACATTGATGCAGCGGTAAATTTGATCAACGACTTCGATGATATTACGTTTGCCATTCTGAAACACAACAATGCTTGCGGAATTGCCTCGCGTCCGGTGCTGGCAGATGCCTGGAATGCTGCTTTGGCAGGCGATCCGGTTTCGGCTTTTGGTGGTGTATTGATTACCAACGCCGTAATTGATAAAGAAACAGCCGAAGAAATGAACAAAATATTCTTTGAAGTGGTTATTGCTCCCGATTATGACCTGGAAGCCATAGAAATTCTGAGTCAAAAGAAAAACAGAATTATATTGATTATCAAAGAAGCAAAAGTAAAAACTCGACAATTTCGTTCATTGTTAAACGGAGTGCTGATTCAAGACAAAGATACTCACACCGAATCAGTTGATGATTTGAAAGTAGTGACAGAAAAAGCACCTACCGATGAAGAAATTGAAGACTTGCTTTTTGCTAATAAAATAGTGAAACATTCAAAATCGAATGCCATTGTGTTGGCTAAAAACAAGCAAATGTGTGCAAGTGGCGTTGGTCAGACTTCACGCGTTGATGCTTTGACACAAGCAATCGATAAAGCCGAGGCATTCAAATTCGACTTGAATGGTGCTGTTATGGCTTCGGATGCATTTTTCCCTTTCCCCGATTGCGTACAAATTGCTTCGGAAGCTGGAATTACAACTGTTATTCAACCCGGCGGTTCTATCAACGATAAACTTTCGATAGAAAAATGCAACGTAGACGGGATGTCGATGGTAACAACCGGATTTAGACATTTTAAACATTAATTTTATTTACAATTTATAGATTTACAATTTACGTTTTGAAGAAAGTAGACTGTTTATCAACAAATTTATACATTAGACAAATAAACCTGAAATAAATTAAGAAAATGGGACTATTTTCATTTACGCAAGAAATAGCGATCGATTTGGGCACTGCCAATACAATTATCATTCACAACGATAAAATTGTGGTAGACGAACCATCAGTAGTAGCATTGGACAAACGTACCGATAAACTTATTGCAATAGGCGAAAAGGCGCGTCAGATGCAAGGAAAAGAAAATGAAGGAATTCGCACTGTTCGCCCTCTGCGCGATGGTGTAATTGCTGACTTCTACGCTGCAGAATTAATGATTCGTGGTATGATAAAAATGATTCCGACCAAGAATCACCTTTTCTCACCAACCCTCAAAATGGTGGTTTGCATTCCTTCGGGAAGTACCGAGGTTGAAATTCGTGCGGTACGCGACTCTTCGGAACATGCCGGTGGTCGGGAAGTATATATGATTTACGAACCTATGGCTGCTGCTATTGGAATTGGAATTGATGTGGAAGCTCCAAACGGCTGTATGATTGTTGATATCGGTGGTGGAACGACCGAAATTGCTGTTATTTCGTTGGGCGGTATCGTTTCCAATAAATCCATCCGTATTGCTGGTGACGATTTAACACTGGATATTGTTGAATACATGGGACGTATGCACAATATTAAAGTGGGCGAACGCACTGCAGAAATGATAAAAATAAACGTTGGTGCTGCATTAACCGATCTGGAAGATGCTCCCGAAGATTATATCGTTCACGGTCCAAACCGTATGACGGCTTTGCCAATGCAGGTTCCGGTTTCGTATCAGGAAATTGCCCACTGTTTGGAAAAATCGATTTCGAAAATTGAAGCTGCTATCCTCAGCGCATTGGAACAAACACCACCTGAATTGTATGCCGACATAGTTCAACGCGGCATTTATCTGGCCGGCGGTGGCGCTTTGCTGCGCGGATTAGACAAACGATTGACTGATAAGTTGAATATCCAGTTCCACATTGCAGATGATCCATTGCGTGCTGTGGCCCGCGGAACAGGAATTGCGCTGAAAAATGTCGACAAATTCTCATTCCTGATTCGATAAACTAAATTGAATTTTCGGTAAACACATGATTTCTCCTGTGTTTATCGAAAATTTTTGTTCTAAACAACTTCTATTTTCTCCGTGCAGTTTCACCTATCATGAAGAATCTGATCAATTTTTTGATTCAATACAGTGTTGTGTTTTTATTTCTGTTTCTGGAAATAATCTCATTCACCATGATTGTGAAAAATCAGGAGTATCAAAAAAGCGTATTTCTCTCGTCGAGCAATTCCATGGTTTCGAGCATGTACGAATGGAGTAATTCGGTAGTGGAATTCTTTAAACTCCGTGCTGCAAATGACAACTTATCGGAAGAAAATACCGCGCTGAAAAACCAAATTATCAATTTGCAAAACAAATTGTCCACTTTACAACCTGAAGTTTCGGATTCGATTCACTTTCGTATTCCTCCCGAAATGGAATTTCAGTTTATTTCGGCCAAAGTAATCAATAGTTCCACCAACAAACTGCAAAACTACATTACGCTGAATAAAGGTGAGCAAGACGGTATTAAAATCGACATGGGAGTAATCTGCGATGAAGGCGTAGTAGGAATCGTCAAAACGGTTTCAAAACGGTTTTCGGTGGTAATTCCGCTGCTGAATCCCAAAATCGAGATCAGTTGTAAATTCAAACGAAATAATTATAGCGGTCCGTTGCTTTGGACAGGAGAGGATTATCGCTATTCGAACTTAACCGATATTGCTCGTCATGTGGAATTGGCATTGGGAGACACTTTAATTACCAGTGGTTTAACAAGTACATTCCCCGAGGGCATACCGGTAGGAACCATCGAAGATTTTAAAATTAAAGAAAGTGACGCGTACTACAATATCAAAGTGAAATTGGCGGTGAATTTCCGCACACTTTCACACGTCAAAGTTATCAATTATTTGAATTACAAAGAACAAAAGGAAATCGAGAAAACTGCAGAAGAGTAACTTCCTACAATTCTTCAATTCCCAATTATTCATTGTGAATTATTAATTATGAATTAATTAAGATGCCTACCGTACTTCAAAATATATTCAGTTTTGTAATATTGGTACTTTTTCAAGTACTGGTACTGAACAATATCCAATTTTTGGGATACATCAATCCCTATCTGTACATTTTATTTATTCTTTCGTTGCCGGTAAGCACACCTCGGTGGTTTTCGCTGGTATTGGCTTTTGCGCTTGGACTGAGCATCGATGCTTTTTCAAACACGATGGGCATGCATGCTTTTGCTACCGTGCTGGTTGCTTTTCTTCGGAATGGAATTATTAAATTATTCATTTCAATTGAAGAAGGAAACAATCCGACACCTTCATTTTATACTTTCGGAGTTGGTGCCTATATCAAATACATGGTGATGATGGTAATGATTCATCACACTACTTTATTCTTTCTGGAAGCATTTTCATTCGCCCATTTCTGGATTCTTTCGACAAAAATTATCCTCAGTTCCTTGGTTACCATATTGCTGATTTTGGGTTTTCAATCGCTTAAAACAAAATAAAAAATGATTAACGATACACTTCAGAACAGAAGATATGTGATTGCCGTAATCATGTCTGCTGTCATTGTTTTGTATGTTTTGAGGCTGTTTACCATTCAAATTATCGAATCGAAATATAAAGAAGGTGCCGATAGTAACGCTTTTCTGAAAAAAACACAATTTCCTCCGCGTGGTCTGATTTACGACCGGAAACATACGCTCATGGTTTATAACAAACCAGCTTATGACATTGCATTGATCATGCGTGAAATTCATGATTTAGATACGATGGCATTTTGTAAAGCTTTAAATATTGATAAATCCTATTTTATTAATCGGATTGCCGAAATTAAAGACAGACACAAAAATCAGGGTTATTCTTCCTATACACCCCAGCTTTTCATGACGCAGCTTGGCATTGAAGACATTGCCACCATTCAGCAATCGATGTACAAATATCCCGGATTTTATATTCAAAACCGTACGTTGCGCGAATATGCTTTTCCTTCGGCAGCACACGTTTTAGGGAGCATTGGCGAAGTGTCGCAAAAAAAAATTGACAACGACGATTATTATAATCAGGGTGATTATGCCGGTCGAGATGGAATTGAATTTACTTATGAAGAATTATTGCGCGGCGAAAAAGGAGTGGAAATTCTCTTGCGCGATGCCAAAGGCAGAATAAAAGGAAAATATGAAAACGGAAAAGAAGATATTGCACCAAAAGCAGGCCAGAATCTAACTTTAACGCTTGACGTTCAATTACAGATTTTAGCGGAAAAATTATTTTCCGGAAAAGTAGGAAGCGTTGTAGCCATTGAGCCGGCAACAGGCGAAATACTTGCCATGGTTTCAAATCCATCGTTTAATCCTTCAATTTTGGTAGGTCGTCAACGGTCAGAAAATTATATGCAGTTGGTTAATGATCCTACAAAGCCATTGATGAACCGTGCCACTCAGGCTCAGTATTCACCGGGTTCATCATTCAAACCCCTTCAGGCATTGGTTCTTCAACAAATGGGAGGAATAGATGAAAGCACCATGTTTGCTTGTAACGGACCGGAATCATCGCCCATTAAATGTACTCACCATCACGGTTCGCCTGTGAGCTTGCTCAGCGCCATTGAACAAAGTTGCAACCCTTATTTTTGGAATGCATTCCGAACAACTATTGAAAAAGATGGTTATGGAGAAAAAAACGCGATTTTTAGAAAAAATTATAGTGAGTGGGTTGACCGGATTAAAAGTTTTGGACTGGGAAGTAAATTTACTGACAGCGATATTTATGAACAATCTCGTGGCAATATTCCTTCCGAAAAATATTACAACAAAGTTTACCTATCGGTAACAGGTTGGCGTGCTATAACCATTCGCTCAAATTCTATTGGACAGGGTGAAGTGTTGGTAACGCCGCTTCAGTTGGCAAATGTGATGTCGGCTATTGCCAACGAAGGGTATTATATTACTCCGCATCTGAACAAATGTGATTCGATGTTGAAGAAAATTCATCAATGTAAAGTGGATAAAAAATACTTTCCAATTGTTTATGAAGGAATGGCACGCGTTTTCGAATCAGGAACAGCACGAGCATCGAAAATTGATGGGTTGGATATGTGCGGAAAAACGGGAACAGCCGATAATAGTCATGGAAAACCGCACTCCATTTTTGTAGGTTTTGCTCCAAGAGTAAATCCGAAAATTGCCATTGCGGTGGTGGTTGAAAATGCAGGATTTGGCTCGGAATATGCTGCGCCGATTTTCAGTTTGCTGGTAGAACAATACCTCCAGAGGAAAATTAAACGCATTGAATTAGAAGATAGAGTAACCAAAATAGTAACCAATTACAATGTCCAAGAACGTTAGTATAAGATATGCACTCGACTGGACAACGGTATTTTATTACGTTGTACTGGTTCTTATGGGCTGGATCAGCATTTATGGCGCCAGCTATAACTTCGATCAGGCCAGTATTTTCGATTTCAGTCAGCGTGCCGGGAAACAGTTTATCTGGATTCTTAGCGCTTTTGCAATAGGTGGGATACTTTTACTAATTGACTCAAAACTGTATAATATTTTCGCTTATTTTATTTATGTCGGAGCCATTTTATTGCTGATTGTCACCATTTTTGTGGCACATGATATAAAGGGTTCACGATCCTGGCTTATGATCGGACCAATTAGTTTTCAGCCGGCAGAATTAGCCAAAATGGCTACAGCACTTGGACTTTCTAAATTCATGAGTGCATATAATTACAAACTTAAAACCTGGAAAGATTTAATTCCGTTGGGGTTGATAATTTTCGCTCCATTTATTTTAATTATTCTACAAAACGAGACAGGAACGGCCTTGGTTTATGTCGCCTTTTTATTGATGCTTTATCGCGAAGGGATGAAAGGAATTGTGTTGCTTATCGGCTCATTTACGATTCTTCTTTTTGTTATTATTATTAAATTAAGTATTGTTACACTGCAAGTTGACCAAGGAACCTTAGGAATGGTGCTGGGAATGGGTATCATTTTGCTGGTGCAGATAGGCTATGCCATTTTCATTTGCCGAAATCAAAAAGAAGCGCTCATATTGTTGCTTGGAACTATATTGGTTGGAGTTGCGGCCTATATTCTGAACATTTGGTTTTATGTCAATTACAATTACGTGGCCATCTTCACGGTAGTGGCTTCGTGCATCTACTGGATTTTTATTGAACTTTTCCACCGGTATAAAAAATACTGGTTTTTGGTGCTGTTTTCCATTTGCTCTGTTTTGTTTTGTTTTTCAGCCGATTATCTGTTCGAAAAGGTGCTGGAGCCGCATCAACAACTCCGTATAAAAGTATTGCTGAACATGGAAGATGCACCACTTGGAGCCGGATATAACGTAAATCAATCGAAAATTGCCATCGGGTCGGGCGGGTTTTTAGGCAAAGGTTTCCTGAACGGCACTCAAACCAAACTAAAATACGTTCCCGAACAAGATACCGACTTTATTTTTTGCACTGTAGGCGAAGAACACGGTTTCTGGGGCTCAACGCTTGTGTTGTTTGTATATTGGTTGCTGCTTATGCGAATTCTCCGTATTGCAGAGCGACAGCGCGAAGCATTCAGCCGGATATACGCCTATTGCGTTGCCAGTATTTTATTTTTTCACCTTATGATAAACGTAGGTATGGTACTTGGCATTATGCCCGTAATCGGCATTCCTTTGCCGTTTTTCAGCTACGGAGGTTCCTCGCTCTGGGGTTTTACCATTTTACTGTTTATCCTGCTTAGATTGGACGCGGCGAGGTTGGAACGGATGAGGTAAAATAATTCTTTGCTAAATGTTCGGCTCAGGCTCCTGCCTGAGTCGCAGCTAAAAGGAAGTTTCTAAACTCCCTTATTATATTTATCAACGTATTTTTCTATCTTGAATTTGCCAGCCGGAGGCCGGCTTTTAACCCGACCGAGTCAAAGAGACTCGGCCGAACAGTCCGAACCAATCTATACGCTACAAACAACAGGGAAAAATGCTCAAAAATTTATGACGTTTTATAAATAAACCCATAATATTTAAAAAGTAAAAATGAGACAATATTTTATATAAATTAACTCTAATATTATTATACTACCAAATTTATTAACTAACAATAAAAAAAGGATGCTTGATGTAAGCATCCTTATAGAGTGGGTTTTATAGTTATTAACTATTACCCATTTTTTACTAGCCGCAGACCGCAATAAATTGTCTTGTGGTAAAAATTTCCAATAGTCAAAAAACAATTATCCCTGGATATTTCCACTATCTGGGCGCTGATTAAACCTTCGGAAGTTGTCGTCCAAAAACCGGCGATTTCCCCAATATTCATATATACCCAGTCGTTTGTATCCATATAGGGAGCAAAGGCTCCGTTTGGTAAAGCGGTAAAACCGGAACTATTAGTGGGGGGATTATACGGACTGGTATTTACCCAATGAGCTTTCCCCGTTTCCATCATCATTGGTCCGGCTTTAGGAGTATCAATTCCTCCCCCAAGATAATTACCGAGAGTAATAAATTCATAAACAGTCGGAGTATGCCATCCGATAATCAATCCCCTAGGGTCTGTTCCGACATACCAGTTATACAAATTGCCGTAGACTTCGCCGTTTTCCGGATCGTTGTTGTATTGGCAATATGCACCTGTCGTTAGATTATCCCAAGCCGTTGGATCGGTCACGTGAGGAATAGGATCACCATTTGCATAGTGTATAGTCTTTAAATTTTCCTGCAACCAAGTCTGGGTGCCGATAGTAATGGTGTGGTAATAATTACCGTCGTAGTCGGTTACGGCATAAGTCTTGAACGAATTAACTCCGCTGACGACTTCTCCAGCTTTGTTTACGACCTTAACTCGATAATCATAACTTGTGTTCGCTGATAAGCTACTGAGATCAAGACTGACTTGTGTCGAATCGCTTCCGCTATAAGCTGTTGTTAAACTTTGACTTTGCCAATCAGTGTTGGCCGACGGCTTAAATTCAAAGGAAACAGTGCTCGCATCTTGATTCGCAGTAATCATACCGACTAAAGTAACGCTATTAATCTTTAAATTAATAACCGGTTTGATAACCGCAATCGCTTTGGTATAGCTGCTGGTAGCAAATGAACTGATAGTACTAGTTACTGAACCGGCTTTATTAGTAGCCGTTACTTTGTAATCATACTTCGTGTTCGGTTGCAAACTCGACAACAGTAAAGTTACTTTTTTAGCTTCAGTACCGCTGTACTTGCTATCGGAAGTAACGGTTGTCCAATTATCGCTTGCCGCTAAACTGTACATAGCCGAGACAATTGTATTGTCTTCATTAGGGACTACCAAGACGACAATAATCGCGCTGGTAGTAGTTACGCTTTCGACTGGCTGAATGGTTACAACGGGTTTAAGGGCGGGAACGACAGGGTCGTTGGGTTTACAAGAATAAGCAAGAAGAATAATTGCAAAAAGAACAACCGTTTTAATGTTTATCAGCATGATTATTTTTCTCATGGGTCGGGTTTTAATTTATTTTGCCACAAATTTATGAAATTAATTTTGTTATACAATAACTTGCTGAATATCTGTTTCATTCATTGCCGAATGACCCATGCTATATATTTTTTTTCTAAAACTAAATATACTTCACCACCATATACACCGCCACCCGATCCAATCTTTAAGCTACGGAAAACAGGGGGCATCTATTGAGAATACCCTTCTAAAATTGTTTAAATTAAACTATCTGTTAGTTTAATTTTTTATTAACCTGATGCTATATGCATCATCATAGTAACTTGCGCCATGTAATTGTAGAAGCGCTGAAGTCTTGTCTATTGATGGGCAATAAGCTACATTAGACATGCCCATAAAATTAGTTGTTGACCAGAAGGCACTACCATCCCCAAAATCGCTAAATCCTGTTTTGTTGAAAGAAATATCCTGGCGAACTCCACTGTAAATTCCATTAAAACCGCTGCTACCAGATACCTTTAATTTACCACCAGCCACATTAGCTCCGCCTAAATAATCAGACAAAGTAGTCCACTCATCTAAAGATGGTGTATGGTAACCAATAATCAATCCCCGTGAATCGGAAGCGACATAGAAGTTATACAAACCTCCATATACTTCACCATTCTTAGAATCATTATTATACCAGCAATAAGCGGGCGTCGTCGTTGCTTCCCATTGTGCTTGATCAGTAATGTTTGGAATTGGATCGCCGTTAGCAAAATGTGTTCCTGTAAAATTTTCCTGAAGCCAAACTTGGTTACCGATAGTAACAATGTGATACGGATTACCATCATAATCAGTTACGGCACAAGTTTTAATAATTGTGTCTAAAACTGCTTCTGACGAATTAAGGGCTTTAATCTTTAGTTGATAATCAGTGTTTTTTACTAAATTATCAAGATTAAAATTAATGTCTACCGCTGTCTGGCCGCTGTAAGAAGAATTACTGACTTTAGTAAAAGTAGTGCCATTAGCTGTGTAATCCACCTGAACTTTCGTATTATCAAATTTAGGAACCAGATTGATTGTCAGACTCATTGTCGTCAAACCAATTTTTACTACCTTTAAATTAAGAATAGACTGATCAAGTGTTTTAAATTCCTTAGTTTCACTAGTGACTTTAAAATTCGATCCTTCAGAGGCTTCGGCGCGGAATTGATAGCTCTTGCCGGGATTAAGATTAGAGATTGTTTTTTTCACAATCACAATCTGGTTACCGGAATAAGAACCCGCCTCTACGCTCTGCCAAATTCCGTTACTAAAATATTCAAAGTTTACTGAAAGAGTTCTGCTTTTCGGGCTAAGTGAAGCCACTAAAACAGCTGAATTCCCGGTAACACTCTCCGGGCTAGAGATACTAATACTTGGATTTAAATCTTCGGGTTCACAAGCGGTGCAAGAAACGAGACAAGAAATAATCACGACACTGAAAGCTATCGCTTTCAATATGCCAATTCTTACGATTGCTTTCATAGTAAGTACATTCAATTGGTTTTCAGCGACAAATTTATGAAATTAATTTTTATTTGTGCAATAGTTTGCTGAATATCTGTTTCAAGAATAAAAAAACGCCTGTCCGCATAAATCGGTCAGACGTTTTTCAGAAATTATCAAATCCTTTATTCTTGCATTTTCAGAATTTCCATCGTATCCGAAGCAATCATAAATTCTTCATCAGTTGGGATTACAACCACTTTTACTGTTGAATCCGGAGTGCTCAATAAGACTTCTATTCCATGCGATTTTGCATTCAGTTCATTATCTATTTTTACTCCCATAAACGCAAGGCTTTCGCACACTTTCTGGCGTGTTCCTGTCTGGTTCTCACCTACTCCGCCGGTGAACACCAATACATCAACCCCACCCAACGCTGCCGTATAGGATCCGATATATTTTTTAATCCGGTATTCATACATATCCAATGCCAGTTTGGCACGTTCATTACCTTCGGCTATCGCATTTTCAATGTCACGCATATCGGACGAAATTCCCGAAACTCCCAATACACCACTGTGTTTGTTGAACAAGGTGGAAACCGCTGCCGAACCAATCGTTTCCTTTTCCATCAGAAATGTCACCACGCCCAAATCAATGTCACCCGAACGTGTTCCCATCATCAAACCCTCAACCGGTGTGAATCCCATAGAGGTATCCACGGATTTTCCGTTTTTGATGGCGCAAACCGAAACTCCGTTTCCAATGTGAGCGGTAATCATTTTGGTATGACTATAATCCAATCCTAAGAAATCGCAGGCACGTTTTGACACATACCGGTGACTTGTTCCGTGAAAACCATACCGACGAATGCCGTATTTGGTGTACAATGAATATGGTATTCCATACATATAAGCATAATCTGGCATGGTTTGATGGAAAGCTGTGTCGAAAACAGCTACTTGAGGAACAGAAGGCAACAATTCATTGATAGCATAAATGCCCGCTAAATTTGGCGGATTGTGCAACGGAGCGATATCAATACATTCCACAATTTTCTGAATCACTTCCTCGGTAATCAACACGCTGGAATTGAATTTCTCGCCTCCGTGAACAACCCGGTGGCCTACAGCATTAATTTCTTCCAATGAATCAATAGCACCGTGTTTCTTGCTCGTCAGAACTCCCAAAATATACTCAATAGCAATTTGATGTTCCAAAACTTCACCCTTAAGAATCACCTTTTGCCCATCACGACGAATGTGTTTGAGAAATGAACCTTTCATCCCGATTTTTTCCACGCCACCTACACCCAACTCTTCGTTGGTCTCCATGTCGAGCAATTTGTATTTTACTGACGAACTTCCACAGTTCAAAACTAATATTTTCATGTTTCAGTTCCTCCTTATTTGATTATATTTCCAAAGTCATCATAGGTATAAAACCCTCTGTTCGTGCTCACTCCAAAATGTTTTGCACGGAAAAGCCGCAATATTATAGGCGATGGTTTGTATTTTAAACTGCCATATTCATCCCACAGATTTTCGAGTAAGCGAACGATTTTCTCAATGCCCAATTGATCAGCTGTACGGAAAACTCCCTGCCGGTGACCAAAACCTACGGTCAAAACACGGTCGATATCTTCAACGCTTGAAATGCCTTCCAACAAAATTCCACAAGCTTCGTTCAACTGAATCAAAAACAGGCGAATACTTACCAAACCTGACGATTCCATTACCGGAATATAATCGTGTTTAATCAGTTTGGCAAACATACACACTTTATCAAAAGTTTCAGTTGAAGTATTTAAACCCGGGACAATTTCAATAATTTGAGAATCAGGCACATTGGACAGAAAATGTAACCCAATGCATCGTTCAGGATGTACGAGTTCGGAGGCTAAATCAGTAACAATAACCGTTGTAACATTTGATGCAATAATCGCGGTGGTAGATAACACCCGTTCCAGTTCTTTAAAAACTTCTTTTCGTTGGACAATCCGTTTTTCACCTGCTTTGTTAATATAACGAATTGCTTCAATCACAAAATCACAACCACTGAAATCTTCGTACTTTGAAGTTCCGGTGATACGACTCAGAATGGCTTTTTTCTCGTTATCAGTCAAACCCCAGTTAGAAATCTTCTTATCCAGTTTCTCTTCAATACGAGTATAAGCATTTGCAATACTTTCTTCGTTTAGTTCCAGAAAAATTACCTCCATCCCATTGAGAGCTGCCGTGGTGGCAATTACGCTCCCTTCTTTTCCGCAACCCACCACACCGATACGCGAAAATAGCGTGCGTTTACGGTTACGTTTGCTTAATCCGTAGCGTTCAATCGCTTCAATAATTTCTTGTGCCATATTTTTTTTGTAGTTAATTGGTTGATTGGTTAACTTGTTAATTGGTTGATGAAAAATATGTTGTTTTGAACTAATCACCCAGTCAACTAATTAACCCTAAACTTATTTCATAGCTTGATTGGCTGTAATCGTAATCATTTTCACAATATCATCGACCGAACAACCTCGCGAAAGGTCGTTGATTGGTGCTGCCATTCCTTGCAAAATAGGACCAACCGCTTGCGCTCCCGAGAAACGTTCCACCATTTTGTAGCCAATGTTTCCCGATTGCAAATCGGGAAAAATCAATACGTTGGCATGTCCGGCGATTTTGCTTCCCGGTGCTTTACTTTGTCCGATAGCAGGAACCAAAGCCGCGTCAGCCTGTAATTCACCATCAATCATCAATTCGGGAGCCATTGCTTTCGCAATACGGGTTGCTTCCACTACTTTGTCAACCAATTCGTGTTTGGCGCTTCCTTTCGACGAGAAACTCAACATCGCAACCCGTGGTTCAAAACCTGCAATTACTCTTGCTGTATCTGCTGTACAAACTGCTATTTGAGCCAATTCTTCGGCAGTCGGGTTTGGATTCACGGCACAGTCCGCAAATACCAACAAACCGTTTTCGCCATATTGCGTGGCAGGAGTAAACATCAGAATTGCACCCGAAACCACTTTAATTCCCGGTACCGTTTTTACAATTTGGAAAGCGGGACGTAACACGTCACTCGTAGTGTTTCGTGCACCTGCCAATTCGCCATCGGCATCACCGTTTTTAATCATTAAACATCCCAAATACAACGGATCTTTTGCCAATTTTGTTGCTTCTTCCGACGTTAAGCCTTTACTTTTCCGTAATTCGAAAAGCAAGTTGGCATAGACAGCCATGTTGGAATCCGTTTCAGGATTAACAATCTTAGCCACAACAATGTTCTTCAAGTTGTTCTCGGCAGCCAGTTTTTTTATTTCAACGTCATTTCCAATCAGAATAAGCTTGGCTGCTTTTTCTTTCAGAATAATATCCGCCGCTTTGAGAGTGCGGATTTCAGTGCCTTCGGGCAATACAATACGTTGTAAATTTGCCTTGGCACGCGCCATAATTTTTTCTAATAATTCCATCTTAAAGTTATAGAGTATGTTGTAAATTTTGAACGAAAATTTTCTTCGGGATGAATAACAATACAAAGATACAGGAATTATGACAAGCTGCAATGTATAGATGGCAGTTATTGCTAAATATTTGAGAGTATGTCAAATTATGTACTGAAAACATGTTTTTTTTTGAAATCCCTGTTTTAAAACTCCCACTTTACCAACAACCTCACATCCGTTTTTCTATTTCCCGAAATAGTTTCATTGCCACTACTTAACGTTTCGCGGCCATCAGCATACACAGTTTGGGCAATTTTGAGCCAAAGTGAGATACGTTTCGTCAAATCGTACTGAAAATTCAAGTAATAACGACTTCCCAAGCCAAAATACATGGGAATGGAAAAAGCGTAAAGCACATCCTTTTCGTAGGAATAGAAGCGGTTTTCGTAATCCGTCGCATCGAAAAACTGATACCGGAAATCAACTTTCAGCGGAACAGTTTTAAAAGCATAACTCACATCTTGACAAGCAATTATTCCGTAAGTCCAGGCCGCACCGGCTTGTCGAGAAAGATTTCCTTCCAGCACATTTTTGAAACTGAAATTGCCATACGAATACGTCAATTGATACCGCAACGACGTTTTTTGAAGCGGAACAACCACCGGCATTACTGCTCCGGAGGTGGAAAGATCGGTTTGTTTTTCTTCAAACTTGAAACGCCAATACATTGCCAAATTTCGTTGCGCTGCATAATCTGCCTGAAATAAATAATCTTTGCCAATAGAAGGTTCATCAACACCGTATTTTGGCCACGGAAAACGGTAACTGTCGGCATACGCAACCAGTTTCCATTTTCGGAACGGACGAACTTCGGCGCCAAGATACAAACCGCTTTCGTTATTTATCCGTGAAGTTTCGGAAAAAGAAGAAGCATAAAACGTATCGTATTCCGGTGAGTAATAGCGTTGCAAAACCACCAGACTTACTTGTGACATCGGGCTAAAATAACATCCATTCAGAGTTGCCATCGCACCATTGTCCGTCATGGCTGTTTCGCCAAATAAATTCAGCTTTTTCCATCGATAGCGATAAAAAACGCCTCCGGTTGTTTGTGCAGAGCCCGAGAAATAGAAATAATTATACACCGATTTGTCCGGTACCAAACTGTTATCCAGCAAAGTATGTACCAATGTTACGCCAACTTGCAGATTCATATTGGTATATGTTGCATTGCCACCTACAATTTGTTGATTCACCGTGTGCTTTTTAGTCAACTCATCCAACGTTCGGTGATAACCTGTTTTAATAATGGTCGGAAAAGATCCGTTTACCGTGTCACCATCTATCATTTTATTGGAATAAAATGCCGATAAATCGAACTTTCCAAGCCGAACAGTTGCACCACCACCACGAAAGAAATTACTCTCGTCGGTCGAACTGAACTTCTTTAAACCCGAACTGCGTGGTGTTACATTCAGCACATACGACGATTTTCCCATGCCAAATTCGGGATGCAGCACCAAACCTTGTCCGAAATTTGCGCGGAAATCGCCTACAACGATGGTTTTAAATTTTCCGAAGTTATTGAATTGACCATGAAAAGAATAGAAATCATAACCTTTGTGCGTAGATCCCCAAAACTGCTCACCGGCATCCTTTTCGGCTGTAAAACCAACCCGAATCCGGTCTTTGAAATGAAAATTATATCTCAACGAATGATAAAGATTATTTCCCAAATAATTCGTCGAATTTGTTGTAGTATTCTGATCTTCTTCCGGCAAAAATTGGTAACCTTCTTTGGTTTCTAAGCCTTTATCCAGCCGAAAAAACAATTCACTTTTACCGTATTTGAACAAATCGTGCCAATAAATTTTTTTATTTGTGTCATTTGCTTCACCAACTTTTACAAAAGGCAACATGCGTCTGATATCCGTCATATCCAATCCTTCTATAAGTTGAAGTTCGTAAATGGTTTGCATCGAACCGGATTGGTATACATACGAAAGAATATTTTCAATCTGAATATCCGATAAAAATGGTAATTTTTCGAGTTGTTCACGGGTTGCCTGATTTAGATTAATCGAATTTTGAGCACAAAACATTAAATCTTCAAAAAACGAATCATAATCAATCGCATCTTCACTTTCAGCCGTATATTGCTCAAAAATATCGGCTATCAGTTGTTCTGTCGTGGAAACAGCATCCTGTGCTCCTGCCGGACAAGAACATATTGCAAGTAAAAACGAATAAACTAACAAGCGTTTCACGAAAGTTTAAATTTTAGTAATTACTTATTCCCAAATCGATATTTAATTGCTGCCAAACTATTCAATCCAAGCACGGGATGCAATTCGCAGTTCAAATCAACCTGAAACGCTCCGATTTTAAATCCAAAACCCAGACAAGGCACTAAATAATCCGAACCATAAGCGCCGAGTTTTATGGAGAGTAGTTTCAACATTTGATACTCAAATCCGGTGGCAAAACGATAATTGCTGCTCACTTCTTTGTCGATTTGAGTGCGCCATACCAATTCCGGTGAAAAAAAGTACTCCGAACCCAAACTGAAAATGGAAGGAAGACGCATAGTAACAAATTCTGATTTTATATTGGTTTGAAATGGATTAAAGGTATTGAAGCCCAAACTGAAATCCGGAGAAAAATGCACTGACAACCCGACTTGTGGCAACAATGCTCCACGATAGGAATTGGAAGCATTGAAAAATGCAGTATAATAGTTAAACTGCACACCCATAGCAAATTTGTCAGAGAAATTTCGGGCAAAACCAAGTCCAAACATCATTTCGTGATATAACGAATAACCAAAATGGGAAAAAGAAAGACCTGCATTCACCAGATTTGAAGTTAATCCAAATTGAAAACTTTTAGTTGAAAGTTCCGAAATTATGTATCGATTTTCGAATTGCAAGCCGATTTCTGGTTTTAGCAAATATCCCAACATGGCAGGATTATTGAATGCAGTCCAGCTTTGAGTATCGGATGTAGAGGTTTGAGCAATGGCAATTGATGAAGGAATAATATTAGAAATTTGGGAAGAAGTAAGTTGTGAGAATAAAACAATAATGATTGATATCGCTAATTTTTTCATGGTTAAAAGGTTTCGTTGATTAAATTCATAAAAAAGCCAAAAATATGAAAATTTAATGATCTTTTCAACTATAAATTAAAAAAATATAGAGTTGGAACAAATAGTGCCGATTTATTAGTTGTTATCTAATAAATTCAATAAATTTGCCAACATGATTTGAATAGGCTGATAATTAGCTTCATTGACCTTGAATGCGAAATAAGACCTTGTAATTTAATTAAAGATGATAGGGGGGAAATTTCTGATTTTTTGTCAAGTTATAGCTTGTATTTTTAGGAACAACTTTAAAAACCGTGTATTAAACCGGCAGAAATAAGAATTTTTCTTGTTGAATCTAATAGAATTAAATTTATGAATAAATTAATTTCCCAACTTCATCAGTTTTTCTTAACTAAATTAGAACGAATTAAAGAAGAAAAGCGACAAATTCGTATTAAAGTGCGTGATTTAAAAGAACTGCTTTCGGAAGAACAAAAGCAAAAAGAAGCCGATGCAGTATTCGAAAAAATTGAATATCTTCCTGAATTCAAGGCTGCTAATTCGATTTTAATTTATTGGTCAACTCCCGATGAATTACCGACACATGATATTATTAAAAAGTGGTGCCAGGCTAAACTAATAATACTCCCATCGATAAAAGGTGATAAACTGGTCTTAAAAAGTTATACTTCCGAAGAAAAGTTGATCCAAAAAGTCTTGGGTATTTGGGAACCAAATTTATCCCAAACATATCAGGGAAAAGTCGATTTAGTAATTGTTCCCGGAATTGCATTCGACCAAAATAGAAACCGCTTGGGACGTGGGAAAGGCTACTATGATAGATTTTTCAAAAAAAACAAATTAACTAAAATTGGTGTGGGATTTGACTTTCAATTATTTAATTCTATTCCAACAGAGAAAACGGATGTGCAAATGGATAAAATTATTACGCCTTCAAATACGATAGAATAAAAAAAAGAAGCAAAAGCTTCTTTTTTTTATTCTACCAAATCATCCACTTTAGTTAATTCTTTTTCCCCTTTTCGATAATAATAAATCAAACCGTAAGCCTGACAATTCATTAATCGTGTGAATGGCTTTTCGTCCTTATATTTTGTTTCCACCTGATTCCAAATATCTAAAATTATTAAATCGCCTTTTTCGCGAAAATTCACCAATTCCTCCCAATTTCGGTTTGTTGTACTTTGATGAATTTTTTGAGTGTATTTATATTCTTTAAAAACTTCGTAATGTACTTTTACTTTGGCAATTGTAGGATTGTAAATGGGTAAACCGCCATTTCTAAGACGCTCATTTTCACCATCAATAATACATTTCCCCCAATGAAGCAAAGCAGCTTCAGTACTTAAATCAGGCACTGTATGTACGTTTGGATCCAGCTGATAAAAAAGTTTATGTTCCTTTTTTATATCGCCACGAATAACCGAAAGATTGAAAACCTGAATAAAGTGAGAAATATAAAGTCGGGCATTATGAACAATTTGCTGGTAACGTTTGTTTGCTGAGACTTGACTTTCAAGGGTTTGCTGATATTGAATCAATTGTTTCTCGAAAATATTTAGGTAAGTTTTGGCTTCGTGAATAGTTTTGTATAAAACTACTTGTTCGCCATAATTTTGTTGGTCTGCTTGCTGAATAGCTGTACGCAATGCCCGCAAACGAGCTTGATCTGTGTTTGGTAGTCGACGATAAGGCATAATAATTTACAATTTACATTTACAATCAAAGAATTTCTATCTTAATTGGAAATTGGGAATTATGAAATTGAAAATTTATTCTTGCCCGCAAAGATAAAAAATTAATCGTTTCGAAACATTAATTTATCTGCTAAATTTCTCAATTCTTGCTTTTTATTGCCAAAAACCGACACTTTTTCGAGATTTGCGATGGCCTTTTTGTAAAAATAACGCATCTCGTCTTCGCAAATCGTCTTGATTCCAAGGCGATTGTAAAGGGAGGTGATGGCTTGAATTTTATCATCCGATAAATTTTCGTCCGAAGTTCTGATCCATTTTTGTAACTCCAGAGCGTCATTTCCTTTCGCAAGCCTGAGCGCATGAATAAACAGCAAGGTTTTCTTGTTACAAAGAATATCACCGCCTATTTTCTTCCCAAAAGTAGTTTCGTCGCCATACACATCCAACAAATCATCCTTCAACTGAAACGCCAAACCGATATTAATCCCGAAATCATAGAGATTTTGCGCATCCTCCTCTGCTGCTCCACCAATACATGCACCTATTTTCAATGCACAGCCCAATAAAACAGCAGTTTTCAATCGTATCATTTTCAGGTATTCTTCAGCTTTGACATTGTCACGACGCTCAAAATCTACATCATATTGCTGCCCTTCACAAATTTCAGTTGCAGTTTGCGAAAATAACTCCAAAACGGATTTTAAATATTTTTCAGGAGTCTTTGCAATAAATTGATACGCAGCAATTTGCATAACATCACCCGAAAGTATTGCGGTATTATCATCCCATTTTTTATGGACAGTAGGTTTTCCGCGACGAACCTCTGCTCTATCCATGATGTCATCATGTAATAAAGAAAAATTATGAAAAATTTCCAATCCAAGAGCTGCATTTACTGCCGGTTGCACATTGTCCTGAAACAAATTGCAAGCCATAAGCGTCAATGCCGGACGAATTCGTTTACCACCCATCGAAAGTACATAACCTATTGGTTCATAGAGTTTATGTGGTTCTTTACTCCAGTTGATTTGGTCTATTTCAGATGAAATAAGTTGGGTTATTTCGTTGAAAGATTTCATAGTTTCATAGTTATGAGTTACAATACCTTGTAACTAAAGTTCATTCTCAATTATCTCCGTCATCACATCCTTAATATCCAAACCGGCAGCAGCCACTTGTTGCGGAATAAAGCTGGTGGCAGTCATGCCGGGTGTGGTGTTAACTTCAAGCAAATTAATCACTTCACCTTCCGAAATAATATAATCGATCCGAACAATGCCTTTACAACCTAAGATATCGTAGATAGCTGAAGTAAGTTTTTGAACGCGTTCAGTTAGATTTTTGCTTATTCGTGCCGGTGTAATTTCTTCAACTTCACCTTTGTACTTAGCATCAAAATCAAAAAATTCGTTTTTTGGAACCACTTCTGTTACAGGTAAAACCTGCATTTTATTTTTAGTTTTATAAATGCCACAAGTAATTTCCATTCCTGCCATAAATGCTTCAACCATCACTTCGCCGCCTTCGGCAAAAGCCTTGGCAATAGCCGGTTGCAATTCTTCAATATTTTTTACCTTGGTAACACCAAAACTACTTCCGCCCACGTTGGGTTTCACAAAGCATGGAAAACCGATTTTTTCTGCTACTTCTTCATCGGTAACCGTTTGTCCGGCACGCAGAACAAGCGATTCAGCCACTTTTACTCCAAAACTTTTTAAATAAGTATTGCAGGTAAACTTATTGAAAGTTAGAGCCGCAGCCAATACGCCACAACACGAGTAAGGCAAGCCAATCAAATCAAAATAACCTTGTAAAATGCCATTTTCGCCGGGTGTGCCGTGAATGGTAATATATGCAAAGTCAAACACGGTTTTTTCACCGTTTCGGGTAAAACTGAAATCATTTTTGTCAATGGCAATTTTCTCTGTATCAGACCATTCTACCTGCCAGATTTTTCCAACTATCGTTACTATGAAAATGTTGTAACGCTCTTTATCCATAAAAGAATACAGTCCTGCTGCACTTTTGAGCGAGACAACAACTTCCGACGAATCGCCGCCGGCAACTATGGCTATGTTTTTTTTCATAAAATCTTTGAATTGAAAAAGATAATTTGATGTGTTTTTTACTCTTCTGCTAAAACTTTCGCGTAATTCCGCCATTTCTCAATCAACTGCTGCATATCTTCCGGCAATTCACTCTCAAAATGCATAAATTCTCCAGTGCGTGGATGAACAAAACCGAGTGTTTTGGCATGCAAAGCCTGTCGTGGACAAATTTCAAAGCAATTTTTGACAAATTGTTTATACTTGGCAGCGGTTGTTCCTTTCAAAATATCATGTCCGCCATATCGTTCGTCGTTGAAAATGGTATGACCAATATGTTTCATGTGGACGCGGATTTGGTGCGTACGACCGGTTTCTAAGCGACATTCCACCAAAGTTACATATCCAATTCGCTCCAACACTTTATAATGCGTTATGGCATGTTTTGCTACCGGATTTTCACCATCAGGAAAAACGGTAAACAACATCCGGTCGCGCGGATCGCGGGCTAAAGCTCCAATAATTGTTCCTTCATCTTCCTTTACATTTCCCCAAACCACCGCCTGATAACGGCGTTGTGTCGTTTTGTCGAAAAATTGTTTGCCGAGATGCGCTTTTGCGTTTTCTGTTTTAGCTATTAAAACTAAGCCAGATGTGTCTTTATCAATTCGATGAACCAATCCGATACGTGAATCATTCGGATCAAATTCGGGATAATCTTTTAAATGCCACGCAATTGCATTCAGCAAAGTTCCGTCGAAATTACCAAAACCCGGATGAACGACTAATCCCGGTTGTTTATTCACCAAAATAATATCGTCATCTTCATAAACAATATCAATCGGAATATCCTGAGGAATAATTTCAAATTGATTTGGCGGATAAGCGAGTACAATGGTAATTATATCGAATGGTTTAATACGATAATTTGATTTGACAGACTTTCCATTTACCAAAATATTACCCCCATCTGCTGCTTCCTGAATCCGGTTTCGTGACGTATTGGACATGCAGTTAACCAAATGCTTATCGATACGTACCATGGCCTGACCTTTATCCACCACAAAGCGATAATGCTCGAAAAGCTCCTGCTCTTCTCCCACTCCATCTATTTCATCTGCATCTATTTCTTCTAAAAAGTCTTCTGCCACTTTTAGTTTGTTATGAGAATTTTAGAAAAACTGTTCGTCTGTTTCTTGTTTTTTATCTTCTTCAAAAACCTCGTTGACCCGGGATTTGTCAGTTGACAAATAAACATCAATTTGACCTCCTGCAGGCAAAGAACTACCAGCAGCAGGACGCTGACGATAAATAATATAGTTCGTTTCATTACCCGATGGTGTCACATCATATTCAACAGCTCCTATAATTAATGACGCCGAAGATGCTTTTTGAGTCGCTTCTTCTAAGTCAATTCCTTTTAATGCCGGAACTTTATTTTCGGATTCGCCCGTGCCACTTCCAACAACCAGAACCAACGCACTTCCTTCAGGAATTCGTGAGCCCGGGAAAATAGTTCTGCCATGAAATGTTACTTCAGTTACCAAATCTTTAAATTCCGATGGCGTATATACAACACTGGCAACACTTAACCCAACTGATTGCAACATGGCATCTGCCTGACGATAGGAAACATCATTAATTTCGGGTAAAATAACCTCACGAACTTTTCGGGAATTGATAATAAAGTAAATCGGTCTGTTACTTTTAACTGTAGAATTTGGAGGTGGAATCTGATCAACGATGGTCCCCAGTTTTTTATTACGAACGTAAACCGAGTCAATGACTTGAGGATATAAGCCTTTTTTAGCCAATATTTGCTCTGCCTCTTCCACATACAAACCTCGTAAGTCAGGAATCACTTCCGATTCGCCATGATGCGTATAAAAATCTACGCCGATTAACGCAATCCATGACAAAACTAAGATTATACCGACAGCAACCAGCACATTTTTAAGCACAAAACCGCCAATAGTTTCTTTCCAAAATTTTTTTAATTCCATATATTAGTTACTAGTATCAAGTAACGAATTACAAGTTGTTGATTAATAGCAATTCAATGCCAAATTTTACAATTCGGGATTAGATGCCAAAAATAATGAATTTATTGCTTTGTAAGGGCATAAAAACAAAAAAAGTAAAAACTTACCTGAAGTCTTTACTTTCTTTATACTGTTTTGGCAGAATAGTTACATTTTGTGACGACCTTCATCGGCAACTGTAAGTTTTGTTCTGCCTTTGGCACGACGGTGCGCTAATACGCGGCGGCCGTTTGCTGTTGCCATTCTTTCACGGAATCCGTGTTTGTTATTTCTTTTTCTAACAGAAGGTTGGAATGTCCTTTTCATTGCTTTATGTATTTTGCGTTTTTATTTTCTCCTTTTGAGTTTGGGACTGCAAAAATAGATGTTTTTTTCGAATCTGCAAACTGTTGATAACTTTTTTATTTAGAAAATCAAGGTATTGGCAAAAATCATCTGCAAAGTCAGAAAAAATTGCTATGTTTGTACACAAAATTTGTAATAAAATTAATTTTAAAATTAATCCTTTTTAAATCTCTTCAAGTCAAAATAACTTATTACCACTAAGGATTTTGACCAAATAAAAAGTCCGTTGGATAAATTGAATATTAATTAATAAAATGTTGTTAATGTAAATAATTGTTTTTATCTTTGATGCTTAATTATAAATAAAACAACACAAAACTCCCAACTGTATCTAAGAATTAAAGTTGGATATACCCAATAGAACAAAACAGTTGTTTTTATATTATTCTGTTTTTCAATAAAATAGATAAAATCAGAAGTCTTTATAAATGCGATGTATGTCCAATTAATTGGGTATAGCCAACTTCAGTTGGGTATATTTAGATGTTAGCGGAAATGATAGAATCGAAACCTTACATTTCTGGGATATTTTTAATTTTTTAGAAAAAAGCATTGTTCAAATCAAATATCAATAAACAAATATTCATTCTCTCAAAAAAAATGCCATGAAAAAGATTAAATTGATAATAATATCATTAATTTTTATAGCTCAGTTACCGTCTGTGTATTCTCAAGATATTCCAAAAAAAATGCTTAAAGGTATAGATGTTTCGATCGATGAATTTTCAGACACGAAAACATACAGTATTAAAGGATGTTGCTTAAGCATTGAGGACAATGGTAGCAATGCAACTTTATTCATAACTTTAGCTTGCGCGTCACTTGATGCGCCTATTAGTCTTACAAAGATTTATATTCTTACAAACGGGGAGAAAACAATTATAGACAAGAACGAAAATGAATTTAGCCACAAAGAGCAACCTTTAAGACTCGTAAAAACACTTCCTTCTGGTAACTTTGGTACATCAAATTATAAATCTGCAGTATTTGAAACAAGAATTCAATATGTAGATACTTGGAAAGCAAAAGCAGTACCATATATGAACGTTATTGAATCGATAATTAAAAATTTGGGAAAAGTGAAATATGAGGGTTTAAACAACAATTTATTTCTAGAATTTGATTTAAAGGATTCAGCAAAAATGGCAATGATTTTACAGTTGTACAATTATTTGACTGTTAGTGGAAAAGCCTAGATTTAGCGGCAACCCTAAAAAAACACAGCAACTATGGCAATAATACTACAAAGACAGATTACAGACGACGAAAAAAAGCAGATTATCAATCGTTTCGGCAGAAAGTGCTATGCAACTGGGCATGATATTCTTGAAACAGAAGAGGTACATTTTGACCATATCAGAGCTTTTGTAAATGATGGAGCATCTGAGATTGACAATATAGCACCAATGTGTCAAACTCATAATTTACAAAAAGGCAGATTACCGTTAGAAGATTTTAGGATAAAACTACGGTTAGATGAATTCTTCAGTAAAGGTCAAGCGTTGACTTTAAAACATGAGCTTAAATACTTCAAGGATAAAGGAATTGTTTCGAATTTTGGAGAAACAGTTTATCATAAAATAAATGAAAGTATTATAGAGCTTGAATTTTCGAATAAAAAAGAGTCATTTAAACTATATACCTGTCCAATAACAAAATGGAAATACTTTTATGCAATACTTCCTGTAAGCGTTATGAATAGTGATGATGACGAAGAAGGTAAGATAGGATTACAACCAAGATATTTAATTCAAGACAAGGTTTTTGATTTGTATAGACATTTTCAACGTAATACTGTTTTAAATCCATCAATTGCAAGACTATATAACAATAAGATTTTAGTGTTTGATGGTCAGCATAAAATAGCAGCAATGTTATGGGGTGAAAGGAAGGAATTCGAATTGAAAATATATATTGACCCTGACCCTAAAAGTTTAAATCAAACTAATATTTCGGCGCATGATAAATTTGCCCAAACTCGATTTTATTCTTCCGTAATGATAGCTAAATTGGGGAGCCAATTTGGTAAACAATTTGAAGAATATAAAAATTTGGAAGAGCAAGAAAAGAAGACAGAAGCTGGCTTTGTAAAATTTGTTCAGAATAGCGAACAATTGACAACGGCTGATATTAATAAACGTTTTACGAGTTTTATATATGATTCCGTATTGGATGAGTCAACAAATAAAACGGCAAGGTTAGTTTCAAAGTCCAACCGCAGTACTGCTGAGTATCCTTTTACACTTGATATGTTAAGCAAATCTTTATTTACTAATTTCCTTTATCGTCATCCGACAGATGATGATTTAACAAGTGATAATTATAAAAGGGATAAAGAAATTGCAAATTTGATAAATTTGTTCAATATCATAGATGAAGAAATTCTTCATAAATGGGATGCAACCAAAACAGTAAATGATTTAATACAGAACAAACTCAACAGAATGTTTAGGAGTAAATCAATTATGGCTTGGTCTGAATTATTTAGAGATGCTGTTGCTGCAAAACTTGACATTACAGACCAAGATGATAAAGCACTTATATTTTATAGGGAAATATCAGATGAGAGTTTTGATAAAATTAGAAAAGTATTTAGAAGACTTGTAACTTGGAGTGTTTGGGATACTCCAATTAATTCAGACATTGATAGAATTCTTGCTGATAACAAAAGTGAAGTCAAGAAATTTTTCAAAGAAAAAGGTTTGACAACAGGATATTTATTGGGAGCAATTGAATAAAAAAGAGCAGCCGCTAACAAGGGCTCATACGCCATAAGGGTTTCAGAACATTTCGCCTGCTGGCGCGGGTTTGTAACCCGTGCCAATAAAAACATTTAAGAAGCACAGGTCACAGACCTGCGCTAGCGGCGGACAGTTTTCATAACCTAAGTCGTCAAAATAAAATATAAATTCATCCCCAACTATGAATCCAATAACAAGAAGAGATTTTTTAAAGAAATCAATCCCAACAACCTGTCCGAATCATTTTTTAAAAAATCAAGATTGGTATATCCGTTAGAACGGAGGACCTAGCGGAACGAGGTTTCCCAATGACAATGAGTGATTGGGCAGAAAAATTAAATGTTATCTTGCAGTTAACCAACGAGAAGTACTTGAAAACCCCGGACGAGTGACTGCCGAAATTGCTAAAGCCTTTGCCTAAACAGAATTTGAAAAATACCGTGTGTTGCAAGACCAACTTTTTGAATCTGATTTTGATAAACAAATTAAAATGCAGTTGGGAGAGTTGCGCAAAGAATAATTAGTTGGTTAAACATTTTCAAAAATATAGAATCAAGAAATGGCAAAAAAGAATTCAAAAATTGTTCCAAATAATTCGTTTACCGAGTTTATGCTTTATACTACGCCAAATGGCAAGGTGAAGTTGGAGATTTTTTTGCGGGACGAAAATGTGTGGCTTACACAAGATAAAATTGCTGAACTTTTTGGAGTACAACGACCTGCCATTACAAAGCATCTGAAAAATATTTTTGATACTGGCGAATTGAAAGAAGAAGTGGTTTGTTCCATTTTGGAACGTACCACTCAACACGGTGCTATAAAGGGAAAAACGCAAGAGTCAAAGGTTAAATTCTATAATCTCGATGCTATTATTTCGGTTGGTTATAGAGTAAATAGCTCATTAGCAACAGCATTTCGTATTTGGGCTACCGAACGTTTGAAAGAATATATTATCAAAGGATTTACAATGGATGATGAACGTTTGAAAAATCCTGATAATATTTTTGGCAAAGATTATTTTGAAGAACAGTTAGCGCGCATTCGAGATATTCGATCGAGTGAACGCCGTTTTTATCAGAAAATAACTGATATTTATGCACAGTGCAGCAGCGATTATGATAAAGAAAGTGAAACAACCAAGCTGTTTTTTTCCACTGTTCAAAATAAACTTCATTGGGCTATAACACATCAAACAGCTGCAGAAATAATCTACTCGCGTGCCGATAGTCAAAAACAAAACATGGGATTAACAACATGGAAAAATACACCTGCAGGTCAAATACGAAAAACTGATGTACACATTGCTAAAAACTATCTGAATGAAGTAGAGTTGAACGGATTGAATCGTATTGTAAGTATGTATTTGGATTTTGCTGAACTACAAGCCATAAATGGTAAATTGATGACTATGAGTGATTGGAAAAATAAGCTCGATGCCTTTTTACAATTCAACGAAAGAGAAATTCTGACCAATGCGGGCACAGTATCTGCCGAAATTGCAAAAGCTTTTGCCGAAACAGAATTTGAGAAATACAGAGTAGTGCAAGATCGGCTTTTTGAGTCGGATTTTGACAAACATATAAAAAGACAGTTGGATAAATGACAGATGAGAAAATATAATAATGCTGTCATATAAAACACACTATTCCTTTCTTTTACACGACTCTAAGACAGAGAAAAAAACGTAATATTTAAGAATTCAACAGACAACCCGCGAAACTTAACACAAGAAACAAAACAAATTCTATACAACCAAAGACCTAGCAGGAAACACACGCCTCGTTCGTTAGAAAAAAATATAAATTCATCACCAACTATGAATCCAATAACAAGAAGAGATTTTTTAAAGAAATCAATCGCTACGGCAAGTGTAATTCCCTTTTTGGGAGTAAGTGAAAAGATATGGGCAATGGGTGAAACGACTGAAAAACTTCCGGTTTGCATTTTTTCGAAACATCTTCAGTTTCTTGATTACAGAACATTGGGAGAAAAAGTAGCTGAAATGGGTTTTGCCGGAATTGATTTAACGGTTCGGACCGATGGACATGTGGAACCAAAAACAGTAAAAACGGATTTGCCAAAAGCAGTGGAAGAAATTAAAAAAGGAGGTTCCAACTGTGTGATATTGACAACCACCATCGAAAATGCAAACAACGCGTTGGACAGAGATATATTGGAAGCGGCTTCAACCTGTGGTATAAAGTATTACCGCCCAAACTGGTATAAATTCCCCGAAGGAAAACCGATGCCCGAAGCCCTGGAAATGTTCGCACAGCAACTTAAAGAACTAAGTGAGTTGAATAAAAAACTTGATTTGGTAGGATGTTATCAGAATCATGCCGGAAGGTTGGTTGGTGCGTCTCTTTGGGAAGTACATAAAATTCTGGAATTGGTTGATCCGAAATATTTTGGGGCAGAATACGATATACGTCATGCCTTGGTGGAAGGTGCTTTATCGTGGGAAAACGGGTTAGAACTTATTCATTCTCAAATAAAAACTATAGTTGTAAAAGATTATAAATGGGTTCTGATGAATGAAAAATGGGAAATAATCAACACGCCTATTGGTGAGGGAATGGTGGATTTTAAAAAGTTCTTCCGAATATTGAAAAATTATAATATCAAAGTTCCGGTTTCCATGCATTGTGAATATGATTTGGGCGGAGCAGAAAAAGGACAACGAAACATTTCGGTTTATCCACAGGTTGTTTTCGATGCCATGAAGAAAGATTTGAACAACATTCAACAACTCTGGAGAGAAGCATAGTTCAATGAAGAATTAAATTATATTTTTCATATCAATCGTAACCGAAATTTCTTTTCCATCTCGCATCAAAGTTAGTTTTAAAGGTCTTTTAGAGGATGTTTCAAATATCTTTCTTATTTCATTTATCGACAGCGTAAATGCACGTTCTCCGTTAATTTCGTACAATTTGTCTCCCGGTAATACGCCGGACAATGCCGCCGGCGAACCTTCCCACACATTCATTACTTCTGTAACCGGAATATATGGAATTAGCTGAATTATTTCAATACCTGCAACATTGTACGAATACCGATTCTTAAAATTCTCATTCGGCTTAAAATAAAGTTTCTTTTGATTCGTATCAATAAACAAATTAAACCGGCTAAGTAACTGACTTCCAATTGTTCCATCGCGTTTTGAATTAGCTATAATTGCGTTTATAGATGCAGAATCAGGAAACGAAACGATTGGATTTTTCAGGCAGAATTCCCCAAAACAAATTTCCGGTATATGACCGTATTTACCTCTAATTGTGCCATTTAACCCTTCGCCAATTATTCCTCTAATCCATTTTTTTGGTAAATGTACCGATTCTTTGGTCGAAGTTTGAAACCATGCATTCAATTCCGCTCCGGTATCTATCAACATTTTTACTTGTTTTCGGGTGCTATCGGCTTCCAATACAGACAATTCAACAAAAAATTTCTGGGATTCCATGGTTATAGGCAAAACACCATAACCTTTTGGCACATCAAAAGGACTTGGTTCATAAAATCGAATTCGTTTGTGCGAATAGTCAATTTCGATGGTATAATCCTGAAAAAAATCAACCCCAATAAGTCCGTTAATTTTAGTTCCTGTATGTTTCGAAAGATTGAAAATATTATCCTGCAAAACATAAACAGTTTTATTCGGCATTTTTAATTTGCCTATTTTCAAGGTATTATAATTACTTGAATAAGCCTCCAAATGATTTCCGCCACCTAATCCCATTAAGTCTTTTACATCGGAATAATTGATCGTAATTCGGTCGCCCGACTGCAATTCGGTAATAATGGTGTTACGAATGCCGGAATCTAAAATCAGATTTAGCGGCGATGAATCATTAATTCGCACATTTATAACCACATAACTTCCAACCAGATTGAAAGGGATGGATTCAACTTTCCTGGGTTTATTTTGGGCTGAAATATCAATAAGAAAGAAAATGAACAAGATGACCCCCAACCCCCTAAAGGGAGCTTTTAGAGTCTTAGTACTTGAAGCATTGTGCCTTTTTTGTTTTTCCATTAAGTAATAGTCAATATGTTGCACAATCAAAAGTTCCCTTTAGGGGTCAATCATTTCGTGTGTTTTAAACCAATCAAGCGCTTCTCTGATAGCAATTTTCAAATCCGTTTCAGGCAAGTTTAGTTCTGTTTTGGCTTTTTTATTGGTATAATATTCCCGTATCATTAATTGTCGGAGATTCATGCTGCAAAGCTCCGTTCTGATACCCGATTTACGAAACAAATCACCAACTTTTCCAATCAATATCAATAAAAATCCGGGTATCCCAATAATGAACTGACGATAATTTCCAATTTGTTTTTCAAGAGAATAAAACTCTCGAAACGTGAGATTTAATCCTGATGCCAGGTACTTTTCACCGTTTCGTCCCTGCATGATTGCATTACAAACAGCAACAGCCACATCTTTTGCCGGCACAAAGTTTTTACCTCCTTTTGGCGTAAACAGAATGCGTTTTTTATAACCTCTCAGCATTAATTTCCCTGAACTTGGTTTCGGATCATAAGCTCCAATCATAAAGGTCGGGTTGATTATGACATAATGTTTGTTTCCGTATTTTGATGCTTCAACAAATAATCGTTCCGATTCCACTTTACTTTGAGCATAAAACGATTTCGAAAATGGATATTTAATACTAAAACGCTCGTCAGCAAGCTCATGTTCATTGCCAAAACCAATAGTATTAGCAGAACTAACATAAACAATTGTGTTGATGTTTAATTCATTAGCAACTTTAATTATTAATGCAGTGCCATCTACATTTACTTTACTATAATCTTCGTAATGCAACAAATCAGTGGCTGTTACTGCTGCTATGTGAATAATGACGTCGCAACCTTCCGCAGCCGATTTTAAATTTTCATAATTACCAAAGTTCCCTTTGCAAAAATCAACAGCGGACAAATCGTAATGAATGCCAGTTACATTCCGAACAATAGCTTTAACATCATGTTTTCTTTTCAATAATTCAATAACAACTTGATGTCCCAATAATCCGTTTGCTCCGGTAACAAAAACTTTCATTATAGGGTGTTTTGATATGACGACGCACAAAAGTAACAAATCTTTCATATAAATTCTTAATTCAAAAATAAGAATCAATTTAATAATCAGTATATTTGCAGCCTAATAATGTTCATAAACAATGGAAACAAAAGTAGTATTGATAACAGGTGCCAGTACCGGTATAGGACTTGCAGCGGCAGAACAGCTTATGAATAAAGGAGTTAAAGTATATGCTGCATCTCGTCGGGGTGGTAAATCACTAAAAGCACAAAGTGGCGAAGGTGAACTGATTCATGTAAAAATGGATATAAACATCGAAATAGAAATTGTCGCTGTAGTTGCCAAAATTTTGAAAGAAAACAATCGTCTGGATGCTGTAATTTGCAACGCCGGTAATGGTATTGCCGGTTCAGTTGAAGATACTTCCATTGACGAGTTGCGGTATCAGTTCGAAACAAATTTCTTCGGAACTGTTAAAACCATACAGACTTGTTTGCCGGTTTTCCGCGCTCAGGGTTATGGTAAAATTATAACTACTTCTTCTGTAGCTGCCATAGTTCCAATACCATTTCAAGCTTTTTATTCTGCTGTAAAATCGGCTCTTTTAGTTTTTATGCAAGCACTGACTATCGAGGTAAAACCTTTTGGAATACAATGTTGTACTATTTTACCCGGCGACACAAAAACCAATTTTACTTCGGCTCGTAAATATACAACACGCTCACAATCAATTGATTCTGTTTATTATAATAAAATGAAGTCATCGGTTGGAAAAATGGAGCTCGACGAACAAAACGGCATGTCACCCAATGTTATTGCGCAAAATATGGTACAGCAAATAATGAGTAAGCGTATGAAAGCGATTGTTATTCCGGGCATTCAATACAAAACTATTTGCTGGTTATTCAACCGTGTGCCTGCCGAAATAAGTTTGTGGGTAGTAGGTAAAATATATTAAATTTATTTGTTAAATTTCCAGTTATTTTCCCGGAAAAACAATACATCAAAATTCATTATCATTGTCACTCGTTTAGAAAGAAATTTTTATTTTATAAAAATCAACAATATGAAATGTCTAGTTACAGGTGCAACAGGGTTTTTAGGTACAAATCTGGTTCATGAACTGTTAAAAATCGGTTGGGATGTAAGAACGATTGTTAGAAAAGGTTCAAACACTGAATATATTAAATCGTTGCCTATCGAAATAGTTTACGGAGAACTAACAAATCCGCAAGATGTGGATTCTGCTGTTATTGGATGTGATATTGTTTTCAATGTTGCCGGCGATACATCTTTCTGGAAGAGATACTTTGAAAAGCAACGTAAGATTAATGTTGAAGGTCCTTCAATAATGGCTGAAGCTTGCATTAAACATAAAGTGAAACGGTTGGTTCATACCAGCACAGTTGATATTTTTGGGTGTAATCCATTGGGAGTTGCTGACGAACAATGGTCTGACTATAACTTCATTAATACCGGTTATAATTATGCCGATACCAAACGCGAAGGAGAAAAACGGGTTTTGAAATATAATGACAAAGGGCTTGAAGTGGTGGTTATTTATCCCGGAAGCATGATGGGTCCTTATGATTTTACCTTACAATATGGACGATTATTTTTCGATTTACGCGATGGCAAAGTTCCCGGTTGTCCTCCGGGAGGCGCCAGTTTCTGTCATGTGACTGAAGTTGCCAAAGCCCATATTGCTGCTGCATTAAAGGGCGTTCCGGGCGAAGGTTATATTTGCGCCGGTGAAAATATTTCGTACAAAGCACTTTTTGATTTAATCGCTGGAAAGTTTGACAAAAAAGCTCCCGGATTTATATTTAAACCTTGGATGCTTGTGATTTACGGTTATATAATGCAAACCATTTCAGCCTTTACCGGCAAAGCTCCCGAAATAGATCCCGGAAATGCCAGATACATGTCGATAAATGCCTGGTACGACAGTTCAAAAGCCATTAAAGAACTTGATTATAAACTCGTTCCGATTTCCAAAATGATAGACGATGCGTATAATTGGTATAAAGAAAACGGATTTTTTAATAAGTAAAACCAACTTGATAAATTTGAGAAGCGAAGAAACAATCTTCGCTTTTTTTTAACTTTTGTGAACTCATAACCTATCAACAAGCTGTTGAAAACTTACTGAAAACCCGTGATAGAAATATTACAACTTCTTTTGATAATTAGAAAACTATCTTCGTTTATCAATTGTTTTGATACCACCAAATTAGTAAGCACATTTTTAGTAGTTATTTTTTAACCAGTTTTCTCCGGTTATGAGCAGGCACATTCATAAAAACTTTCTAACTTTGCAGTTATTAACAGCATGTTGATAAAGTTTGTAATTTGTTTATTTTAAAAGAGATAATTAATTTTGATTTGTTCATATAATTGACTCTATTTTTAATAACGGATTATACAAGCTTTTCACAATATTTTTATCAACCAAACAAACATCCTATTATTATCTTCATAAAGTTTTTCTAAAAAATTTAAAAGAATAATATAAATATAATCTTGAAAACTTCTAAAATGGACAAAACTCAATTAATAGCCGCCATAAATAAACTTAAAAAAGAAAAGAATGCCGTGATTTTGGCTCATTACTACCAAATGGACGATATTCAGGATATTGCAGATTATAAAGGAGATAGTCTGGCTCTTTCTCAATGGGCAGCCAAAACCGATGCCGATATCATTGTGCTTTGCGGCGTTCATTTTATGGGCGAAACTGCCAAAATTCTTTCTCCTAACAAAAAGGTGCTGGTTCCTGATATGAATGCTGGTTGTTCGTTAGCCGACAGCTGTCCTGCGGACGAATTTGAGGCATTTACCAAGGCTCACCCCGATCATACAGTTATTTCGTACATAAATACTACAGCAGCCGTTAAAGCACTCACTGATGTGGTGGTGACTTCTACTAATGCCAAGAAAATTGTGGAATCGTTCCCCAAAGATGCAAAATTAATCTTCGGACCGGACAGAAATCTTGGAAATTATATCAACAGTGTGACTGGTCGCAGTATGTTATTATGGAACGGAGCTTGCCATGTACACGAGCAATTCTCTGTTGAAAAACTGGTTAAATTAAAAGAAGAACATCCAGATTCGTTGTTAATAGCACATCCTGAATGCAAAAAGACAGTCTTGATTATGGCTGATTTTATTGGTTCCACGCAAGCGTTGCTTAATTATACAACTGCTTCGGATGCCACTTCATTTTTAGTTGCCACGGAATCAGGCATTTTGCACGAAATGCAAAAGCAAAACCCCAATAAAGAATTTATTCCCGTACCGCCGAATGACAGCACATGTGCCTGCAACGAATGTAATTTTATGCGTTTAAATACGCTTGAAAAACTTTATAATTGCCTGCTAAATGAAACTCCTGAAATACTCGTTGATGAAGAAATTAGATTGAAAGCGGTAAAGCCGATTTTGAGGATGTTGGAAATGAGTTGAAATAACTAATTGATATTTAATAAGATAATATTTTTGTTTGAAAAATTTTAACATGTTATTTTTTAATTTTTTTTCTAATTGAAATAATCATATATTTGCATATATTTATAAAGAAGCAATAATTTAATATAATGGGGTTGAATGTTATGATAGAATTAAATGAAGCTTTAAAAAAACTAGGAATGAATGATATTCATTCTTCAGGATTAAGATGGGTTTCAAAAAAAGAAGAAGAAAAAGACACCTATATTTATCTTGCTTTAGAACAGGCTTATTTATTTGAAGCTATAGCTGTATATTTTCGTTTTTTTGATGACGGAAGACCTCCACGACCACAAATTTACATATATTCTTTCAATGATTTAAATTTTGCTCAAAGCAAAGCTCCTGACTATCATCATCATTTATGGAATGCTGGTGTAGTTCCTTACTGTTTTATTTTTACTGGTTCTACTATTCTTGTTTATAATTGTGGTAAAAAACCAGATGTAGATATCAGTGCTGAGAATTTTATTACCCACCCTCATGATTTTATAAATATTTTAGGCGATGTAAATGATAAACTTTTAGAATATTCAGCCCATCAGTTTGATTCTGGACTTTTTTGGGATTCAGAAAAAGGTAAGAATTTTAAATATGATCAAAGTGCATACGAACAACTTCTAATTCAGCTTAAAAATGTAAAGAACAATATTATTTCTCTTACAGGTTTAGAATATGCAGGATTAGTTAAGCGAATTTTGATGATGCTAATCCTTATAAAATATCTTGAAGAAAGAAAAGATGAACAAGGTAATGGAGCATTAAACCCAACAGAATTTTATAAAGAATTTAATTTACAAAATCCTACACTTTCAGGTGTTTTAAATGATGCAGATACTTTTGCTTCTGTACTTCATAAACTCTCAAGTAAAGAGCATTTTAACGGTAAAATATTTTATTTAAATGATTATGAATTATCTGGTTTAAGAAAAATTAATCTTAAATATTTTCAACATTTTGTTGAAGGTGATACTTCTTTTTTTTCTTCTGCAAAGCATGGAATGGGTCAAATGTCGTTATGGAAATTATATCAATTCAATTATTTGCCAATTGAACTTATTAGCCACATTTATGAAGATTTTCTAGCAGATGAAAATGGAAATAAGAAAAAAGGTGTTGTGTACACTCCTCCATATTTAGTGCAATTTCTTATTGATAAATCCATGCCTCTTAATTATCCTAAAGATAAATTTAAGGTTTTGGACCCGGCATGTGGTTCTGGAATTTTTTTGGTAGGAGCATTTAAAAGAATGATACAATGGTGGAGAGTAAATCATGATTGGAAAAAACCACAAAAGGAAAATATAGAAGAATTAAAACAGATTCTTTCATCTAATATATACGGTTGCGACCTAGAGGATGAAGCTGTCATCCTTACTTATTTTAGTTTAGGACTTGCTTTATTAGATGCGTTATCTCCAAAAGAAATTTGGAATAATGTGCATTTTGACAATTTAGTTGGAAGTAATCTTTTTTCTGGAGACTTTTTTAAAACTTTGAGTCATGATAATCTTGCAAAAGATTTTGATTTAATTATTGGAAATCCCCCATTTGAATCAAATTTTACTAAATGGGCTATTAAAATAAATACATTAGAAAAAATTGAAAATCCTCAAAGACCTGATATTCCTGATAATCAAATAGCTTTACTATTTTTAGAACAATCGTTTAAATTACTTCGGCAAGGAGGTAATTGTTGTTTAATATTACCATCCGGTCCTGTGTTGTACAATACAAACACACACGAATTTAAAAAATATTTACTTGAAAATAACTATTTCAGCGAAATTTTTGATTTCACACCTTTAAGAGCAAAACTTTTTACCGGTAGTAGTTCTAAAGCTAAACCTGCTGTTATAACTATTTTTGCTGAGAAAAATTTACCTGAAGGAAAACCAATTTATCATCTCATATTTCGCAGAACAAGGGCTTCAGGTGAAAAAATTGAATTTGAAATAGACCATTATGATATACATAAAGTTGCCTATAATACTGCTTTAAATGTTCCGAGAGTATGGCAGACAAATTTCATGGGAGGAGGAAGACTTCACAGACTTGTAGAGAAAATATCTTCAACATCAACTCTTCAAAAATATTTAGATGATAAAATTGAAAATGGTGGTTGGAAAGTTGCTGAAGGATGGATTGAGTCTCCTACATATGAACCGATTCAGAGGGTAAAAAGTCTGAATATAAAAGAAAATCTCACAGTCGATGAAAAAAAGGAATTTATTAAATTAGAGTCAAAATATAAAGCAGAATGGATAACAGGATATAATTTTGTAGAAACCGAAAATTTCTCTGAAGAAGGAATTAAGCAAACAGATCCTTGTAATATTGAATATTTTTATCGGTCATCTAAAAAGAATAAAGAGATTTTTGAACCACCTCATTTATTAATAAAGGAGAATGTAACTGGAGAAAAAATTCCTGTTTTTTTTAGCAAAGAATATTTAACGTTTAAAGACAAAATATTCGGTATTCATTCACCAAAAGAAGATATATTGAAGTTAATTGAACTTGAACATTTTATTAAAAGAAGTCATAATGTAGCTTTGATGTGGCTTCTGAGTGGTCAAGTTCTAACTTCTCGTGAAGGTGTGCCATTAAAAGGAGACATACTTTCGCTCCCATATCCTAAAATTGAGTTTAATAATATAGAAGAAGTTTTATTAGATGATATATCATATCATTATTCAGAGTTCAGAAATGAAGGAGAAAAAAGTAATATTTTAAATACAGCTACAAATGAGGATTTAGAAAAGTTTGGAGAATTGTTTTGTAAAATACTAAATGTTGTTTATAAAAATTTTAAACCAATTTCCCCTATAATTGGAAAAGAATTTATTGCTTATCCTTTTATTTTAGGAGATGTTCCAGAAATGGATATTCCTGTATCTATTGAATTAATAGAAGATAAACTTAGAAATATCATTGATAATAAGATAAGCTATAATCTTTGGATAAAACGAATTGTAAAGGTTTATCATAAAAATGTAATATTCTTGTATAAGCCAAATCAAAAACGTTATTGGTTGAAGTCAATTGCCATTCGAGATGCAGATGAAACATTTATGTACTTATATAATCAGGGGAAATAATGAGTTTCATAAGCAGCAATACATTTGGCACGTTAAACAGTGCATCTGATGGCAGTATAGTTGAACATATTTTCGGTTATGTATCAACTGTTCTCCAAGATTTTAAGGGGACAAAATATGAAAATGAAAATGGAATTACAAACAGGTTATGTAAAAGTTTGGAGAAAAGAAAACCATCAGAATACCCATTCTTTTTTCATCATCAAAATATTGAAAATGACAAAGAAAACACTTCAACGGATTTTGCTGTTTTTGGCACTTATGCATATGCACAACAATTTGATTTTTCTGAAGATGAAGAATATCCATTAATAAAATTTGAAGCAAAAAGGCTGACAACTAGCCTGCCAAATAATCGTGAAAAAGAATATGTTATAGGTGAATATAATGAACATATACAAATTAAAAATTCTGGGGGGATTGAGAGATTTAAAAATGGAAGACATGGAAAAAATGTTACAAACGCAGGAATTATCGGATACGTACAGTCAAATTCATTTCTGTTTTGGAAAGAAAAGATAGATAATTGGATTCATGAAGAAATTAGTAATTCACACGACAGTTCTCTATCTTGGGATACTGACGATATTTTGAAATTTGTTAAAACTAATGATAGTATTTCTGAGTATATTTCAATATCTAAAAGAAAACAAAATACTCCATTAGTTTTAAGACATTTATGGATTAATTTCAATTAACTGAACTTACTCCGCTTTTTCTTTTGCATGTTCTGTCGGAACTATCTTAAATAACTTATCATTTCGCCGTATCAGTTCATTGGTTTTCATGGAAAAATAAGTTCCTTTTTCAACTTTTGAAACCTGCTTCAGCTTCACTCGGATTTCATTGACCACATCTTCGTACGCACCGGTTGTTTCGCCGGTAATCAGGATTTCGTCACCTACCGAAAGGTATTGCGCTTCGAGTAAAAATTCAGCCACACCCAGTTTATTAAAGAAGTTGGTGCTTTTTCCCACATAAATTTTTTTGTGCGTAGCTTCCGAACCGTAGTTGTTGCTCCATTCGCCCAGGCGTTGTCCAAGGTAATAGCCGTTCCAGAATCCACGATTAAACACCTTGGCAAGACGAATGTCCCATTCGGCAACTTTCGCGTCGGAAAACGTCTCGTCGAGGCACGATTCAATGGCTTCGCTGTAGCACGACACTACAGCTTTTACATATTCTGCTCCACGCGCACGACCTTCAATTTTGAAAACACGTACACCGGCTTTCAGCATTTCGTCCAAAAAACCAATGGTTTTCAAGTCTTTGGGCGACATGATATATTCGTTGTCAATTTCCAGTTCAATTTCCGAATCTTTGTCTTTGACAATGTATTCGCGTCGGCAAATCTGGTTGCAGGCACCACGGTTGGCCGAAAGATTTTTTTCGTGCAAACTCAGATAACATTTACCCGAAACCGCCATACACAAAGCCCCGTGACAAAACATTTCAATGCGAATCATTTCGCCATTTTTGCCACGAATATTGTCTTTGATAATGGCCCGGTAAATTTCCGAAACCTGCTCCATGTTCAGTTCACGTGCCAAAACCACCACATCGGCAAATTGCGCGTAAAACTTCAACGATTCAACGTTTGAAATATTTAATTGAGTAGATAAATGTACTTCAACTCCTACCGTGTTAGCATAAATCAACGCTGCCACATCCGATGCAATGATGGCAGAAACCTTTATTTCTTTCGCCACGTCAATAATTTCACGCATCAAGGTCAAATCATTATCGTACAAAATGGTATTGACAGTCAGATAGCTTTTTACCTTATTTTCTTTGCAAATACGCACAATTTCGCGCAAATCGTCGGTAGTAAAATTACTGCTGGATTTGCTGCGCATATTCAGCTTTTCAATGCCGAAATACACCGAATTGGCACCAGCTTTTATGGCTGCCGAAAGGCTTTCCCACGATCCCGCAGGAGCCATAATTTCAATAGAACTCCGATCCACCAAACCCCCGAAGGAGGCTTTAAAGACATTTTCTCTTTGTTTTTCTATAGTCATTGAAGTTTATTTAATCTAAATCCATAACGATCTGTATATTTTCTTTCACTTTGCTGATAAATTCTTTTGGCAAATCACCTACTTTGCTTACTAATCGTTTGTTATCAATTGCCCTGATTTGGTCAATCATAATGTCGCAGTTTTGATGAAGATTTGCCATTCCCTTTTTCATGTTAACTCTCAAAATATCAGCATCTTTTTTCACATTGGTAGTTATTGGACAGACAATGGTCGAAGGATGAGGTATTTTATTGAGCAAGTTTGTTTGAACCACCAAAACCGATCTTGTTTTGCCCGGTTCGGTACCAATTTGAGGATTCAGATCGGCAATCCAAATTTCGAATTGTTTAATTGCCATAGTCTATATCTTCAAATTCGTTCAATACCAGCATCGATTCGTCTTTCACAAGGTCCGATTCTTTTTTGAGCTTTTTTTCGAGCATCAATCGCTTTTGTACGCGGTTATAATAGTCTAAAGCCTCGTTTATATATCTGTTACGGGCTTTTTTGTTTTTGGAGAGAATCTTTTCAGTTTCTTCAAAAATAACGTCATCAATTTTTAAGGATACTGTTTTCATAATTTCTTGTATTTTTTCTGCAAAAGTATATACTTTTGGTATATATTCAAAGTGTTTTATAAATTATTATCAAATCTAATTATCAACTGTCAATTGTCAATTGTCAATTGTCAATTAAATTTTTATCTTTGCATTCCATTTCTGCATAAAAATGAAGATTTCAAACATAGAATTTCCCGATAAACCACTTTTTCTTGCACCCATGGAGGATGTTACCGATCCGGCATTTCGCCTGCTTTGTAAGCGTTTTGGAGCAGATATGGTTTATACGGAATTTATTTCGGCGGATGCGCTGATTCGGAGCGTGAAGCGTACCGAACAAAAGTTGACTATTTATGATGAAGAACGTCCGGTTGCCATACAACTTTATGGTCATGAAGCTGATGCAATGGCAGAAGCTGCCCGAATTGCTGAAGAAGCAAACCCCGAATTTATCGATCTGAATTTTGGTTGCCCGGTAAAGAAAGTGGCAGGCAAAGGGGCAGGAGCGGGGTTACTACGAGATATTCCGAAAATGCTTGAAATTACTTCTGCTGTTGTAAAAGCGGTAAATCTTCCGGTTACCGTAAAAACCCGCCTTGGTTGGGATGAAGACAGTAAAGTGATAATGGTACTGGCTGAACAACTTCAGGATTGTGGTATTGCTGCATTGGCCATTCATGGACGAACCCGTTCGCAAATGTACAAAGGTGATGCCGATTGGAAGTTGATTGGCGAGGTAAAAAATAATCCAAGAATGATAATTCCGATTATTGGCAATGGTGATGTGACAACGCCTGAACGTGCAGCAGAATGTTTTGACAGGTATGGAGTTGATGCAGTAATGGTTGGTCGTGCTTCTATTGGCAGACCGTGGATTTTTGCTGAAATGAAACAGTATTTTGAAACAGGAATATCCGCTTCTTTTTTTACTTTTGAAGAACAAAAAGGGATAATCAAAGAACATATTTTGGCTTCAATTGATTGGCTCGATGAACGTCGCGGGATTATTCATTCGCGTCGGCATTTGGCTTCAACACCTGTTTTCAAAGGAATTCCAAACTTTAAAGAAACCCGTATTGCCATGCTTCGTGCCGATAATCTAATTGATCTTTTTCAAATTATTGATTCGGTCAATGAACCGGAAGTCAGGATTTAATGTTTTAATTCTCAATTATATAATTTAAAATTATTATTATTTTATGAAAAAATTCATTTTACCAATCATTGCATTAATGCTTATGACAACAGCTTGCAATCCCAAAAAAGATACCAACAATGCTGGTATTCAATTGGCGAATCTGGATACCACGGTATCGCCCAACGTTGATTTTTATCAGTTCGCTTGTGGCGGATGGATGAAAAACAATCCTCTGACCGGAGAATATTCCCGCTTCGGAAGTTTTGATAAACTGGCTGAAAACAACCGCAAACAGTTGCGTGGTTTAATTGAAGAAATTGCCGTTAAAACAGCTACAAAAGGATCTGTAGAACAGAAAATAGGCGACGTGTATAACATGGCTATGGACAGTACCAAACTGAATGCGGATGGTTTCAAACCCATACAAGCGGATTTAAAAAAGATCGGTGAAATTAAAAATGTATCCGATATGCTGAAACTTATGCCTGAACTTTCCGTGGCAGGATTAGATCCGTATTTTACAGTTTTTGTAGAAGCCGATCCAATGAATAGCTCTTTGGAGCTGGTTCAGACATATCAAAGTGGAATCAGTCTTGGACAGCGTGATTATTATTTGGATAATGATGCGCACACCAAAGATATTAGGGATAAATACAAAACGAATGTAGTGAAAATGTTCCAGTTAGTAGGATTTACTCCGGCTGATGCTCAAAAGAACATGGAAGCTGTATTGAAAATCGAAACCCGTTTGGCTACAGCTGCTTATGACAAGGTAAAATTACGCGATCCGCATGCCAATTACAACAAAATGACTGTTGCCGATTTGCAAAAACTGGTTCCTGAAATTAATTGGAATGAATATCTTACTTCGTTAGGATTGAAGAATATTAAAGATATAAGTGTTTCTCAAAAAGAATCATTGGTTGAAGTCGGTAAAATTCTCTCTTCTGAGCCAATTGCTTCTCAAATAGCCTATTTACAATGGAAATTAATAGATGATGCCGCTTCTTATTTAAGTGACCCTATTTACGATCAAAACTTTGATTTTTATGGCAAAACGCTGTCGGGTAAAAAAGAACAGCAACCGAGATGGAAAAGAGCGGTTGGTACTGTCGATGGCGTGCTTGGAGAAGCAGTAGGACAAATGTACGTAAAGAAATATTTCCCTGTAGAATCCAAAGAACGTATGTTGAAATTGGTTCAAAACCTTCAGGAAACATTGGGAGAACGCATAAAAGGATTAACATGGATGGGTGATTCTACCAAACTGAAAGCGATTGAAAAACTAAAATCATTCTATGTAAAAATCGGTTATCCTGATAAGTGGAGAGATTATACCGATTTGGAGATTACTAAAGATTCATATTATGCCAATATCCAACGTGCCAGCAAATTTGAACATGCTTATCGTTTTGCAAAAGCAGGTAAGAAAGTGGACAAAACAGAATGGCAAATGACACCTCAAACGGTCAATGCTTATTACAATCCGTCAACGAACGAAATCTGTTTCCCAGCCGGCATTCTTCAATATCCATTCTTCGATATGACTGCTGATGATGCCTTTAATTATGGTGCTATCGGTGTGGTTATCGGACATGAAATGACCCATGGTTTTGACGATCAGGGTCGTCAGTTTGATAAGGAAGGTAACCTGAAAGACTGGTGGACTCCACAGGATGGTAAGAAATTCGATGCCCGTGCAAAAGTAATGTCCAATTATTTCGACTCAGTAGTAGTTGCCCCGGGTGTTCACGGTAACGGTAAATTTACGTTAGGTGAAAACATTGCCGACTATGGTGGATTACAGATTTCGTATCAAGCATTCAAAAAAGCGACTGCCAATGCACCACTTGCCGTTAAAGATGGCTTTACCCCTGAACAACGTTTCTTCCTGGCTTATGCCAATGTATGGGCCGGAAATGTGCGTCCTGAAGAAATCCTTAAACGGACAAAATCTGATCCGCATTCACTTGGTAAATGGCGTGTAGATGGTGCTTTGCCACATATTCAGTCATGGTATGATGCATTTGGAATCAAAGAGGGCGATCCAATGTTTGTTCCGGTTGAAAAACGCGTAAGCATTTGGTAATATTTAGGCACTTTAACCTCTTTATTCCCCTTTAGGGGTTAGGGGTAATAAATAAGGCAGAACCTCATCGTCTGCCTTATTTTTTTTGCGGTTATACTGTTTTTTACTTTCCATAACCTTTCGATAATTAATCGATTTCCCATGTGTTTGAATTTCTTCCTCGCGGCTTTGCTTTCGAGCCGCCTTTACTTGCTCCATGACGGAGTGTTTCTTTTTTTGTTTCATTCCTCTTTTTTTAATTATTTTATTAGCACATTATCTTATTAGCATATTAGCACATTAGCATATTATTTTATTATCACATTTCTTTTTCCATTTTCCAATTCTTCAATATCCACATTCACGACAGTGTCTGGTAGGATAGGGGCAATGTTTTCAGACCACTCAATAAAACAAAGATTCCCACTGTATAGATATTCTTCAGCACCGAGGTCCAGTGCTTCCTGAATTTTGTTTATCCGGTAACAATCGAAATGATAAATGATGCGACCATCTGCAGCTTCATATTCATTAACAATAGAAAAGGTGGGGGAATTAACAGTTTCCTGCACACCCATTGTTTCACAAATGGCTTTTATGAATGTTGTTTTTCCTGCACCCATTTTTCCGTTAAATGCAAAAACCGTCCGGTCGCCAATATGGTCGATAAATTGTCGGGCAGTTTCGTTTATGGATTCCAAAGATTGTATTTCGAGTGTTGTCATAAAATTTTTAGTAAACGAGTAAACAGTAGACATAATAATAATTTTTTGTAATACTTCAAAAATAAGTATTGAGATTTATTTTCAAACTTCTAATATTTAAGTTTACTCGTTAACTTGTCTACTTGTTAACTTTCACTTGCAAAGATAAGCGTTTTTCTGTCCCGTATTTCCTGCAATCCGGGCTGATATTTTATAATATTCAATTCTCAGTGCTTCAAATCACTATTAAAATAGTTGTAAACAATTGATCCTCTGCTAGTTCCTGCTATCTCTGTTAGTTCCTTCAAATCGGCGCTTTTAATTCGTTTTACGCTCTTGAAATGCTTGATTAAGTCATTTTTGGTTTTTTCGCCGATTCCGGGAATCGTATCGAGCTCCGAAGCGGTCTGACTCTTGCTTCGCTTGTCGCGATGGAAGGCAATGGCAAAACGGTGAACTTCATCCTGCATCGATGCCAGCAATTTGAAAAGTTGATCAATTGGTTTCATCCCAATCGCTTTGGGTGGAAAACCAAAAAGTAATTCACGGGTATGATGCTTGCTGTCTTTGGCAAGTCCGGCTATAGGTATGTTAATCTTGAGTTCGTCTTCTATCACCTGGCGGATCACTTCCATTTGTCCGATGCCACCATCGGCAATGATTAAATCGGGCAGAGGTATTTCTTCTTCGAGCATTCGGGTGTAACGTCGGCGAACGACTTCTTTCATCGAAGCATAATCATCCGGACCAACCACTGTTTTGATGGTGTACTTTCGGTAATCTTTTTTCGAGGGTCTTGCTTTCTTGAACACCACACAGGCTGCTACTGCATCGGTACCGGAGATATTCGAGTTATCAAAACATTCTATGGTCATAGGCGGTTTTTCCATATGCAACACTTCCTGTATGCTTTTCAATAACTGTATAGCCCGTTGGTCGGGGTTGAGTTTTTCGGCTTGTTTCAACTTATCCAGCTTATACTGACGAACATTTTGCATGGATAATTCAAGCAACTTCTTTCGGTCGCCTCGCTGTGGAATAATCACCATTGCATCTTTAAACTGATAATTTATTTCGAACGGAACAACGATTTCTTTTGAATTGCTTTGCAATCTTTCGCGTAATTCCACAATAGCCAATGCCAGAATCTCAGTCTTATCTTCATCAATCCGTTTGCGGTATTCTATGGTATATCCCTGAATAATGGATCCTTTTGATATGCGCAAGATATTGACAAATGCTGCATTTTCATTTTCATCATAAGCAAATACGTCTGTATTTTCCAAAACAGTATTGGCAATAATCGATTTCGATTTGTAATTTTCAATTAGATCGTATTTCAGTTTAATCTGATGTGCTTCCTCAAATTTGTATTCCGCTGCCAGTTGTTTCATCTGCTCCAACAGTACTTTGCTAATTTCATTGGCATCGCCCTGTATAATCTGACGGATCTGTTCTATATTTTTATTGTAATCAATGGCGGTTTCTTTTGCTTCGCAAGGCCCGTTACATTTATGTATATGGTATTGCAGGCAAACTTTGAATTTATTGGCCAAGATATTTTCTTTTGTCAGGAGTAGTTTGCAAGTACGGATCGGGAACAATTCGTGAATAATATCCAGCAGGGAATTGATTGTATAATTGGAACTATACGGACCAAAATACTGTCCACCGTTTTTATAGATATTCCTGGTCTTGAAAATACGCGGAAAAGGTTCGTTGGTAATGCAAATGCTCGGGTAGGTTTTGCCATCTTTCAATAATACATTGTAGCGGGGTTGGTATTCTTTTATTAAATTATTTTCTAAAAGCAGTGCATCCTCTTCGGTTTCTACAACAATATACTTTAGCGACGCAATGTTTTTTACCAACACATTCGTCTTCCCCGAATCATGAATTTTATTGAAGTAGGAAGTAGCCCGTTTCTTTAAATTCTTGGCTTTCCCTACATAAATAATCTCATCATTGGCATTAAAATACTGGTATACTCCCGGTTTGTCCGGCAGTGCATTTACCTGTCCTTTTAATGTGTTGGATGTTTTCATGACCCCTAACCCCTAAAGGGGGATTTGTAGTTAGTTATTTTGTTTTGTTCCATGTGGAACAAATGTATCTGTTGTTGTGCCTTGTTCCACGTGGAACATTCTTGTTCCCCTTTAGGGGTTAGGGGTCATTCATCTCCCCATCATTACCAATAATATGTTCACATCACTCGGCGAAATCCCCGGAATGCGGCTTGCTTGCCCTATTGTTTCAGGGTCTATCTTGTTTAGTTTTTGGCGTGCTTCGGTCGATAATGATTGAATACTGCTGTAATCAATCCGCCCACGAATGTTGATATGTTCCAGTCGTTGGAGCTTTTCGGCAATCAGTTTTTCGCGTTCTATATATCCTTCGTATTTCAGCAGCACTTCAGTAGCTTCTACTATTTCTTCTTTGCGGCTGCCTATTTCATCAATTTTTTCTTGAAGTGCAGGTATAGCCTCTGCTAACATTTCAATCCCCAATTGTGGTCGAAGTACTAAATCGCTCAATTTACAACCGTGCTTTAATTCCGAAGAATCATGTAAAGACAGAAAATCATTTATATCATTTGGTTTAACGGATGTGTTTTTCAGAAAAGCTATTAGTACAGCTTGCTTTTCTTTTTTAATTTGCAACTGGTCAAATCGGTTTTTGGTAGCCAAACCAACGGCATATCCTTTTTCAGTCAGGCGCTTATCTGCATCATCTTGTCGAAGCAACAAACGATATTCAGCACGGGAAGTAAACATACGGTACGGTTCGTCAACACCTTTCGTAACCAAATCGTCAATAAGTACGCCAATGTACGCTTCGTTACGACCAAGTGTAAATTCGTTTCCGCCCTGACAATTTATATGTGCATTGATACCGGCAATCAAACCTTGTCCGCCTGCCTCTTCATAACCTGTCGTTCCATTTACTTGTCCGGCAAAGAATAGATTCTTGATGCGTTTTGTTTCCAAGCTGTGTTTTAATTGAGTAGGGTCAAAGAAGTCATATTCAATAGCATAGCCGGGACGAAAAAGCTGAGCATTTTCCAAACCTTCGATGGTATGAATGGCAGCAATCTGAACTTCCAAGGGAAGCGATGACGAAAAACCATTCAAATAATACTCTTGCGAATCAACTCCTTCAGGTTCCAGGAAAAGTTGGTGTGAAAGTTTATCGGCAAAGGTAACTATTTTCGTTTCAATACTTGGGCAATAGCGTGGTCCGATACTTTGAATTTGTCCGTTAAACAGGGGAGAATCGCCAAGTCCTTTATGTATTTCAGCGTGAGTGGTTTCATTGGTATTGGTAATCCAACAACTCATTTGCTTTAACTGACGTATTGACTCTTCCAGAAAAGAGAATTTATGGAAGTCGGTATCGCCGATTTGTTCGGACATTTTGTCAAAATCAATGCTTCTACCATCAATACGGCAAGGTGTGCCTGTTTTCATTCTATCGCTGATGAAACCGACAGATTTTAATTGTTCTGTGATACCATATGAAGAGGGTTCGGAGATTCGGCCTCCCGATAGCTGGTTTTTCCCGAAATGCATCAGTCCGCCCAGGAAAGTTCCTGCGGTGAGGACGACTGATTTTGCTTTCATCTCAACGCCCAGCGCTGTGATGATTCCCGTAACAGCTCCGTTGTCGAAAGTAAGTTGGGTGACGGTGTCCTGCCAGATAAAGAGATTGGGTGTGGAGGTAATGGTTTTGATCCATTCCTGTATAAACTTTTGCCTGTCGCTTTGGGAGCGGGGACTCCACATGGCCGGTCCTTTGGAACGGTTCAGCATGCGGAACTGAATGGCGGTGCGGTCGGTAATGATTCCCATTTGCCCGCCAAGTGCATCGATCTCACGCACAATTTGTCCTTTGGCAATGCCTCCCACAGCTGGGTTGCAACTCATCTGACCAATTTTATTCATGTCCATGGTGATGAGCAATGTTTTGGAACCCATATTGGCAGCAGCACAAGCAGCTTCGTTGCCTGCATGACCTGCACCAATGACGATTATGTCGTATTTAAAATCCATCTTTTTTATTTTCAATTTATAGAGTTGCGGTTTCCGCTTTGGAAAACCGAACCTAAATAACACACACCTTTAAACTAATGTTTTGGACTGCAAAGTTATAAAATTGTAAGGAATTAATGGTTAAGTCATTTGAAGTTTTGGCTATTATAAACAATACGTATTATAATCAACCTGTATTAGTTCGTAATTTGATTATCAGAACATCGAAATGTGTGAAAATTATAAGTTTTTTAAAGAAATGTGTAATATGTATCTATAAAAGTAGGGTCACCTTTGTAGAGTGAAATAATTTCACATCTGTCCCCGCAGTTGTGGGAATCCAAAATTAAATATAATGACTAAAAAGAGAAACTTTATTTCTGTATTTACAATGCTTTTTGTTGGTATGATTCTGATTTTCAGTGGAAGTTGTAAATCGGATCCAATTGCACCTAATACTACAACGTATAGCCTCAAGGTAAAAGATGTACTCGGCATACTGGGTACAGCTACTTTTACCCAAACAAGCAGTACGGTAACTACCATTGATATTATGATCACGGGTGCTACAGTAGGAACTCATCCCGCACAATTATGTCGTAATTCGGTAGTTGAAGGTGGTATAGTTGTTTTAATTCTTAATCCGGTTGATGCCAGTGGAAAAAGTTCCACGACGATAACCAATATGACTTATAATGAGTTGATTGCTTACGACGGCTTTATCAAAGTGATGAAAAGTGAAAACGAAGCAGATGTTATTCTGGCTCAGGGTGATATAGGTGGAAATGTAATAACCACCACCAATAAATCGTTTACCATGTCAATGATCGATGCTTACGGCGTGTCAGGCACTGCATTGTTTGAAAAGAGATTGAATGGAAATACGCTGTTAACCATTACTTTAATCGGTGTTTTGGCTGGTGATACCTATCCAGCCTCCATTAATTTGGGGTCAATTGCATCGATAGGTGGAGGTCCGGTTGTAAAAACGCTGGTTAGTGTGAATGGAACCACCGGTAAAAGCTATACCAATATCCGTACGTTGAATAGTGGTATTGCCATTACGTACGATAACTGGTTAGTTTATGATGGGTATATTAATATTTATCAATCCACTGTATTATCGGATGTAATTATCTGTCATGGAAATATAGGATCCAACTAAAAAGATATTATACGATCGATCGTATTTGATTAAATTGAGCATTCATAATAAAAAGAGTCTGTCCGGAATTAGTCGAATGGACTCTTTTCGTTTAATGAAGTAAAATAAGGGTAGGGTTGTGTGGGTGGATGGGATTTCTACTAAGGGGAAAAAGCTTTTTATAAACGTAGAGTTTTTTTATCGGTAAAACCGATGGACCAACTGCCCCCTCGTTACAAACGAGGGGGAGGAAGATAGTTAAATAACTCCTTCTCGTTTATTTACGGGAAGGAGTTTTTATTTATAACTATTCGAAAAAATAACATAGTGTTACTTATAGTCTTTGATTTATTATCAACAATATCTGATATTTGTAGGCGTTTTGGAAAAAATTAAAGTATTAATTGTAAATGTAAAAGGGAATTTGTAGTTTTGTGAAATCAAAAATCAAAATTATGCTAAACTATTACTATAAAGACACAATAGAAAGTTTTCTTAGAAAAGATGAAGAGAGAATTCTTGGGGAAATATCTAAAAATAATCTGTTTGGACATATAACAACTGAACGTTATGCATGGTTGAATCAAATTAGTATACTTAAGGAATCACTTGTTGACAAAGTAGGACAAATTTTCTTTGAATTTTCAATTCCCCGCATGGGAAAAAGAGTTGATTGTATTCTGATTATAAAGAATATTGTTTTTGTAGTTGAGTTTAAGGTCGGACAAAAAGAATATCTCAACAACGATTTAGATCAAGTATGGGATTATGCTTTAGATTTAAAGAACTTCCACGAACCAAGTCATCAATCTTTGCTTGTTCCTATTTTGATTGCGACTGAAGCCAAGAAATCATTTATTGAAATTATTAGTACAAGTCACGATGATAATCTGATTTATCCTATACGAACCAATGCAAATGATTTAAAAGAGACATTTGAAAAGGTTTTAAATTTCTTTACAGAAGAAGAAAGCATCGATAGTGAACTTTATCTCCAAGGCAGCTACTCTCCAACTCCAACCATAATTGAAGCTGCTATCTCGCTTTACAGCAACCATAATGTAGAAAATATAACTCGTAACGATGCTGGTGCTATTAACCTCAAAGCTACTTCAAAATATGTTTCGGAAACTATTGAATATGCCAAAACCAATAACAAAAAGGTAATCTGCTTTGTAACGGGTGTTCCAGGTGCTGGTAAAACGTTGGTTGGTTTGAAAGTAGCTACTGAACATTTAGACCATGAGCATGGGAATAAAAGTGTATTCTTATCAGGAAACCAACCTTTAGTAGATGTTTTGCAAGAAGCATTGACCAGAGATCGATATTATAGTGAGCGAAGTAAGGGAAATAAAATAACGAAAAAGGAAATCAAAGAAAGTGTAAAAACGTTTATTCAAATTATTCATCATTACAGAGACGAATACCTGCGAGATAAAAAAGCTCCCTATGACCATGTAGCCATATTTGATGAAGCTCAACGAGCGTGGACAAAAGAACAGACAATCAATTTTATGAAAAGAAAAAAAGATATACCTGATTTTTCTTATTCTGAACCTGAATTTCTGATTTCGTGCTTGGATAGACATGAAGATTGGGCTGTAGTAGTTTGTCTTGTTGGTGGTGGTCAGGAAATTAATACAGGCGAAGCAGGTATTTCAGAATGGTTAGATGCTATTCAAACTCACTTTGTAGACTGGGAAACTCATATTTCACCCAAATTATTTGATTCTGAATATAATGCAATTACAGCCATCAATTTATTAAGAGAAACACGAAAAGTTTCATTCAACGAAAACTTACATCTTTCGGTAAGTATGCGTTCGTTTAGAGCTGAGAATGTATCGAAATTAATAAAACAAATTCTTGATTTGGATAAAGACGGCGCTTGTGAAACCTTAGATCAATTAGAAGGAAAATATCCAATCGTCATTACTCGCGATATTATCAAAGCCAAAAAATGGTTGAAAGAAAAAGCTCGTGGTTCTGAACGATATGGTGTTGTGGTTTCTTCGCAAGCATATCGACTGAAACCATTGTGTATAGATGTTCGGGTTCAAACGGACCCAGTGCATTGGTTCTTAGGTGAGAAAGACGATGTACGTTCTTCGTATTATATGGAAGATGTAGCCACTGAATTTCAAGTGCAAGGATTGGAATTGGATTGGGCTTGCGTTACTTGGGACGGCGATTTACGATATACTGTTGAAGGTTGGAAAACCTATTCTTTTGTAGGAACTAAATGGAATAATATCAATAAAGAAGAACGCAAAAAGTATCTTATTAATGCTTATCGAGTGCTCTTAACCAGAGCGCGTCAGGGAATGGTGATTGTTGTGCCGGAAGGAAATCTTGAAGATCATACACGAAAGGCGGAATATTATGATTGCACGTTTGCGTATTTGAAAGAGATAGGAATAAAAGAAATATAATATGCCCTTAGTATCGACTTTATCATTGGCAATTCAAGAAAACCTTGATTTTATTAATCTGACAAATAGAAAGTTTGCAGAATATAATATCATCTACCACGTTAATGATGGTTTTAAAATAAATGAATTAAAAGATTTTAAGCATAAAGAACAACTTTTATTCCAAAAATTTGAAAGTCAAAACCAACAACTTAACCTAATGCTTGTTGATAGTGTCTTTCCAATTATTCTATCTGATTTAGCTTTATTGGCATTACTTGGTAAGATTAAATCTTTTGATTGTTACATTAACTCACACGATAGAATTACATTTCCAAGAATTGTTGATGACAAAGCTTTTTTTGAATCAAAAATGAAAGGTTTTATTAATGGATTGATTTATGGTGAAGTTAGTGGACTTGAATCATGGAATGGGGAAACTAATAACCAACGTGTGTTCTGTAGAAAGAACTCAATTGGAGAATTAGAATACTACTCAATTTATGATAGAAAAAAACTTCTCGATTTATTAATAAAGAAAATAAATATAGAAGTATCTGAATTTAAATGGATTACTAATGATAAATCAGAAGTTATAATTAAATTAAGCTTCAAAATCTAACTACGTCGGGGGACAATCCCGACCTTTGCGACGCTGCCAGGTGGTCGTGAATGTCCCCAAAGTCACCCGAAAACAAACAATAAACAATAAAAAGCCATGGACAAGCAATACAATGAAGATGGTTTTATACCCAAACATGGGGGTTATCAAAATCTGCTGACTTTTCAGAAAGCTGAAATAATATTTCTGGGAACCAATAAGTTTTGTGCAAAATACATTAGCAAGTTTGACCGAACCTACGATCAGATGATTCAGGCTGCACGGTCGGGGCAGCAAAATATACTGGAAGGAAGTATGGCTTCAGGCACTTCAAAAAAGACGGAGATCTTTCTAACCAATGTAGCTCGAGCATCTTTGGATGAACTGAAGCAGGATTATAGGAATTTTCTCAACGTTCGTGGTCTTACATATTGGGATAAAAATCACCCGTACTATGCCGAACTAACCAAAAAACACCGGACACCGGATCAAAGCTATGAGACATTCAGGAAAGGCATTGAAAGTGATAATCCGGAAGTAGCAGCTAATGTGCTTTATAGCCTGACGAATGTCACTATTTACCTTTTGGCACAGCAACTTAAAAAATTAGAGCGTGAATTTCTTGACGAAGGTGGGCTTAGTGAACGGATGTCGCAAGCCAGAATAGAAGTCAGGAAGAAGCAGAAATAGTTTTAAATTTTTAGAATAAATTACTAACCACATGAAACACCGTGTTTTTGCGCCGGGATGCGCGATGATGATGTATAAGCCGGAACTGGCGGTAAAACTCCCCGCTACCTGCCCGACTTGCTGCTGGGATTGGAAACGAATATGAAGTTGCGGCCAACGGATGTATGACACGGGGAATTGGATGCATGGATTGAAAAGCATTGATGGATTTAATGGGAATCGATAATAAATAATGTCAATTCCCCCTATATTACATTCTTTCCGGTACATCAATTCCCAATAAACGCATTCCGGTTTTGATAACCGTTGCAATAGATTCGGAAAGCACAAGTCTGAATTGTTTGAGGTTTGGATTTTCTTCTTTCAACATTGGAAAATCGTGGTAAAACTGGTTGTATTCTTTCACCAGTTCGTAAATATAATTGGCAATTAACGCCGGACTAAACTCTTCACCTGCCTCACGAACTACTGCCGGAAATCCGGTAAGTAACTGAATCAGATAGCTTTCTTTTTCCGAAATATCGGGTTGATTGTCATTCAACGAACTGAATTCAATTCCCTGTTCGGCAGCTTTCCGTAAAACAGATTTGATTCGGGCATGTGTGTATTGAATAAACGGACCGGTGTTTCCATTAAAATCAATCGATTCTTTTGGATTGAAAGTCATGTTTTTGCGTGGATCCACTTTCAAAATAAAGTATTTTAACGCCCCAAGTCCAACCATTCGGACGATAGTTTCTATTTCCTGGGGAGTGCAATTATCCAGTTTACCGAGCTCCTGAGAGGTTTCGCGGGCTGTTTCAATCATTTCATCCATCAAATCATCCGCATCAACCACTGTCCCTTCGCGACTTTTCATTTTCCCTTCGGGCAATTCAACCATGCCATACGAGAAATGAACCAAACTTTTGCCCCATACATATCCTAATTTGTCGAGCAAAATAGCCAGCACCTGAAAATGATAATTTTGTTCATTACCAACGACATATACCATTTTATTGATAGGATAATCATCGTAACGAAGCTTGGCGGTGCCAATATCCTGGGTCATATACACCGAAGTGCCATCGGCGCGAAGCAGCAATTTTTCATCCAGACCGTCGCCTGTCAAATCAGCCCAGACCGAACCATCCGAACGCGCATTGAAGATTCCCTCTTTTACGCCTCTTTCAACTTCTGATTTTCCCGTGAGATACGTTTCCGATTCGTAATATATCTTGTCAAAACTAACGCCCAGTTGCTTGTATGTTTTGTCAAAACCTGTATAAACCCAACCGTTCATGGTTTTCCACAACTGACGTACTTCAGGGTCGTTGTTTTCCCAGGCTAACAACATTTTTTGAGCCTCGAGAATGAGTGATGCCGATTTTTTGGCTTCTTCCTCAGTCAATCCTTTGGTCATCAATTCCTTGATTTCGGCTTTATAATGTCTGTCGAAAATCACGTAATATTTCCCTACCAAATGATCGCCTTTCAAGCCGGAACTTTCAGGAGTTTCGCTGTTACCAAACAATTTCCAGGCCAGCATAGACTTGCAAATATGGATACCACGGTCGTTGACGATATTGGTTTTCACCACTTTCCAACCGTTTGCTTTTTGAATTTCGGCAATGCTGTGACCGAGTAAATTATTGCGGATATGACCTAAATGAAGCGGTTTGTTGGTATTGGGCGACGAATATTCAATCATCATTAATTCAGCATCCTCAGTAACGGCTTTTGTCCCGAAAGTAGCTTCAGAATGAATTGAATTCAGGGTTTCGATCCAATAGCTTTTACTGATACTGAGATTCAGAAATCCTTTAATCACATTGAACTTTGAAACAACAGCATTGTTTTTCAACAGGTACTCTCCAATTTCCTGCCCTGTTTGTTCGGGCGATTTTCGGGCAGCTTTTACAAATGGAAAAGTCACGACGGTTAAGTCACCTTCGAACTCTTTTTTGGTTTTTTGAAGTTGTATCTGATTTGCTTCAGTATCAAGACTGTAAAGTGATTTTACAGCCCCCGCAACTAAAGGGATAAGGATTGTTTCTAAACTCATTTTCTGTTGTTATTTTTATTCGAAAGAATAATTAATTCAATGCTTCCAACGCCTTTTCAATCGCTTTCTGTATGCCATCAGCATTTTTCCCACCGGCAGTTGCAAAAAATGGTTGTCCACCACCACCACCTTGTATTTCTTTGGCAGCATCACGTACAATGTTTACAGCATTAAACCCTTTTTCAACTAAATCATCAGATAGTAAAACGGTTAGTGAAGGTTTCCCTTCATAAACACTTCCTGTCACAAAAAATAATTTTTCACTTTCAATATTCCGAATTTGGAAAGCCAGGGTTTTAATCATTTCTGCAGGCAAATTGGTTTCTAAGTTGATTACTTTTATGCCTTTAATAATTAAAGCTTCTTGAATCAGTTCATCCCTTAAACTCATGATTTTTTCATGAACAAAAGTTTCAACCTGCTTTTTTAGTTCGCTGCTTTCCTCAATAGATTTGCGGATTGCAGACATTAAATCGGGTGTATTGTTAAAAAAATCACGTGCATCAGTGAGACTGGCTTGTTGGAAATCAATTAATTGCTCAACACTTTTAGCAGTAATAGCTTCGATTCGACGGATGCCGGATGCAATAGAAGTTTCAGATACAATCCGTACCATACCAATTTCGCCGGTTGCTTTTACGTGAGTTCCTCCGCAAAGTTCGGTGGAAGTGCCGAATTGAATAACACGAACCGTTTCGCCGTATTTCTCGCTAAACAAAGCCATAGCACCCATTGCCTGAGCTTCAGCGATCGGTGTATCGCGTTTTTCCTGCAAAGGATAATTTTCGCGGATTTTACGGTTGGCAATGGCTTCAACGGTACGAATTTCTTCTTTCGTCAGTTTTTGGAAATGCGAAAAATCGAAACGCAGGGCGTCGGGACTTACATACGAACCTTTTTGCTCTACATGTGTGCCCAGGACTTCACGTAAAGCTTCGTGAAGCAAGTGCGTAGCCGAGTGATTACATTCGGTCGCTTTACGTTTTTCAACGTCGATAGCAGCCTTAAAAGTATCGGTTACATCTTCCGGCAAACTGTTGGCAATGTGTACGGCCAGATTGTTTTCCTTTTTGGTATCGATAATTTCAATCGTTCCGTTTTCCGAAATCAACCAACCGGTATCACCCACTTGTCCTCCCATTTCGGCATAGAAAGGCGTATTCGAAAGCACTATTTGATAGTATTCCCGGTTTTTTTGTTTCACCTTGCGGTAACGCAAAATTTCGGTATCGAACGAGGTGAAATCATAACCAACAAACACGCTGTCGCCTTCGCGAATGGTTACCCAGTCACCGGTTTCAACTGCTGCAGCATTTCGGGCACGTTCTTTTTGTTTAAGCATTTCGGCAGTGAATTCGTCTATATCAACAGTCATATTATTTTCACGAAGAATCAGTTCTGTTAAATCAAGTGGGAAGCCAAAGGTATCATAGAGTGTAAATGCAACCTTGCCACTCAAAATTCCCCCTCCTTGGGAGGGGGTTAGGGGGAGGTTTTTATCGAGCAGACGAATACCGGTTTCAAGCGTGCGAAGGAACGATTCTTCTTCTTCCTTGATTACTTTTTCAATCAGGAATTTTTGAGAAAGGAGTTCGGGATAGGCTTTCCCCATTACATCACTCAACACGTTGATTAATTTGTACATAAATGCCGACCGTTGACCAAGGAAAGTATAACCGTAGCGCACGGCACGACGAAGGATGCGGCGAATCACGTAACCGGCTTTGGCATTTGAAGGCAATTGACCGTCGGTAATGGAAAAAGCAATGGTACGAATGTGGTCGGCAATCACACGCATGGCAATATCGGTTTTTTCGTTTTTACCATATCCTGTGCCGCAAACGCAACCGATTTCGGAAATGATTGGAGTAAACACATCGGTGTCGTAGTTCGATTGAACGCCCTGAATTGCCATGCAAAGACGTTCGAAGCCCATTCCCGTATCAATTACTTTGGCAGGCAATTCTTCGAGCGAACCATCGGCTTTGCGATTGTATTGCATGAAGACGTTATTCCAGATTTCAATAACTTGCGGGTGACTTCCGTTTATGAGGGACAAACCATCAATTTTAGCACGTTCGTCGTTGTCGCGGATGTCGATGTGGATTTCGGAACAGGGACCGCAAGGTCCGGTGTCGCCCATTTCCCAAAAATTATCTTTTTTATTTCCATTGATAATGCGTTTGGCAGGTAGGAATTTCGCCCAGATTTGAGCGGCTTCGTCGTCGCGTTCGAGTCCTTCCGGGGCGTAACCTTCAAAAATCGTAACATAAAGCCGGTCTTTATCTAATTTCAATACTTCGGTGAGGTATTCCCATGCCCATTCGATGGCTTCTTTTTTGAAATAATCGCCAAACGACCAGTTACCAAGCATTTCGAACATGGTATGGTGGTACGTATCGTGACCAACTTCTTCGAGATCATTGTGTTTTCCGCTTACGCGCAAACATTTTTGTGAATCGGCTACGCGTGGATATTTTATCGGATCGTTACCCAGAATGATGTTTTTGAATTGGTTCATTCCGGCATTGGTAAACATCAAAGTAGGATCATCTTTGATAACCATAGGTGCTGATGGAACGATTTTGTGCCCTTTTGATGCAAAAAAATCGAGAAAAGATTGACGAATTTCCTGTGAAGTCATTTTATAATTTGCTATGACCCCCTGCCCCCTGAAGGGGTTTAAAGAGTCCCCTTTAGGGGATTTAGGGGTTCAAGGTTAATAATAACAAATAAAGACTGCAAAAGTAGCTCAAATTTATTATTTTTGCAGCAAAAGAAGTTATAAAAATTGTGATGAATGGTTGATTTACTTTCAGAATTGATTGATTGACTTACTTTTTCCTTTGATTTCTGACTTGATTGTTTACATTTAACGATCAGGTTTATACTGATTTTTATGGCCAAGAAAAAATTCCATTTCAATCCCGAAACGTTAAGCTATGAGCAAATTGAACACACACTTACTCACTGGCTTAAGCAATTGGCTATTCATGCACTTTCGGGAGCGTCATTGGGTATAATATTTTTCTTTATTTTCGTTTCCACCATTCCGTCACCTGAAGAAAAGCAACTTACGCAGGATAAATCGCACATGGAAGCTCAGTATAAAGTTCTGGATCGTCAATTGCAAGAAGTTCAATATGTTATGAATGATTTGCAACAACGGGATGATAATCTTTACCGCGTTATTTTCCAGGCAGATCCTATTCCTCTTTCGGTGCGGAGAGGAAGTTCGGCAGATACTCAGTATTACGAGCAATTGCTCGACATGACTAACTCGGAAATTGTAGTTTCTACATCCAAGAAGCTGAATGAACTGAAAAAAGAGCTTTATATTCAATCAAAATCGTATGATGAATTAGTGCTGTTGGCAAAAAACAAAGAAACTATGCTGGAAAATCTTCCGGCAATTCAACCGGTGTTAAATAAAAACCTGATGCGAATGGCTTCCGGTTACGGTTGGCGTATTGATCCGATTTATCACACCAGACGATTCCATGCCGGAATGGATTTCACTGCACCTATTGGAACAGATATTTATGCAACAGGTAATGGAACAGTTTCGGGAGCCGGTTGGGAACAAGGATATGGAAATTGTGTTCAAATTGATCATGGTTATGGTTACGTCACTTTGTATGCTCACATGAATGCCATTAAAGTGCGTGTGGGACAGAAACTTAAACGTGGCGATGTGATTGGTATGATTGGAAATACCGGAAAATCTACCGGACCTCACTTGCATTACGAAGTGCATTATAAAGGTGAAATAATGAATCCGCAAAATTATTATTACCTTGATTTGTCGCCTGCTGAATATGATCGTATGGTTCAAATGAGCAATAATGCAGGTCAGATGTTTGATTAAACCCCTAACCCCTGAAGGGGAACTTAATTAGTAATGATTGTTTTAAACTTTTAATATGAAAAATATAAAAAAGGAAATACGAGATGGAAGTAACTTCAACTCCCCTTTAGGGGTTGGGGGTGGTCCCATTGGAATTTTTGATTCGGGTTATGGTGGCTTGACTATTTTGGAAAAAATCCGTGCTGAATTGCCGGAATACGATTATATTTACCTGGGTGATAATGCCCGAACTCCTTATGGGACACGTTCTTTCGACGTGGTTTACAAATACACGCTGGAATGTGTTATTAAATTGTTCGAAATGGGTTGTCAATTGGTGGTATTGGCTTGCAATACGGCTTCGGCAAAAGCGTTGCGCACCATTCAGCAACGTGATTTACCGCTTCTCGATCCAAATCGCAGGGTTTTAGGTGTGATTCGACCTACCGTGGAAGCAGTTGGCGAAATGACGAAAACAAAACATATCGGTTTGCTGGCGACTTTGGGAACAGTTCAATCAAATTCCTATCCGCTTGAAATAGAAAAGTTGCACGAAGATATTGTGGTTACTTCCGAAGCTTGTCCTATGTGGGTTCCACTGATTGAAAACAATGAGCACCTGTCAAAAGGTGCAGATTATTTTGTCTGGAAAAATGTGAAAAGTTTACTGGATGCTGATCGGTTTATTGACACCATCATGTTGGGATGCACCCATTATCCGCTTTTAGAAGATAAAATTAAAGCCTATCTTCCTGAAGGAGTTACTATCGTTTCACAAGGTGAAATTGTGGCTAAAAGTCTGGCAGATTACCTTCAACGTCATCCCGAAATGGCGAATAAATGTACTCAGGGTGGATCTATACGCTATCTCACAACCGAATCGATTGAAAAATTCTCCTCTTCTGCCTCTATTTTTCTGAACGAAGAAATTCAGGCAGAACATATTGATTTGGGATAAAACCCAGTCAGCATTAAAAAGAAACAGTCACAAGGAAATTATCCTGTGACTGTTTCTTTTTTGAAAAAAATTCTCTCATTTTGGTTGCCAGAAACAATTTTTTGGCGATACGATAGCCTCATCGGCTTTCAGTTGTTTCATTGCTTTGTCCACTTCTTTACGATCCAGACCGGTCAGTTCGACCAATTTACCTGCATTTACGGGAAATCCTGCCTTTTTCATGGCTCCCAATACTTGTTCTTTTGTTTCCATTTTACACGAATTTAAAATACTAATTTTGTGAATCATTACGAATTATACCGATTGCACAAATAATATAGTCCAATTTCGACTTCGTCTTATTGTACTATTTATTTGTATGCATCGGCATTAACAACAGTAAACGTATAAAACAGTTTGGACTGTTTTATACGTACAATTGGTATTAAACGAACTCAGGAATGAAATGTTTAATTTATTCAAAACTATTTATGTCAGTAAATATCAAATGAATCAATTCAGCATTGAATCAATCAATTTGGTCATTCTCTTGAATTCTGCTTCGTCATAAAGCCGGGTCAACATCACGATTCTACCTGTTTTATCAATAATCACATTTCTGGTAATTCCAGCTTCGCGCACAGCATACAACACAAAAATATCCGCTTTTGGGTCTAAACCAATCGGATAAGTAATGCCGGTTACTTTAACGAATTTCAAAACGGTTGCTTGCGGTTCATCGCGGTCGATAGCCATCAATGCAAAGTTGCGATTGGTCTTGTGTTTTTGCCAGATATCGCGTTCGATAAACGGCATTTCCTTGCGGCAAACGCTGCACCAACTTGCTGTAAACTGTAACATGACAACTTTTCCTTTCAAATCGGAAAGTTTTACGGTTTTTCCGTCGGTCAGTTTCAGACTAAAGTTCGGAGCCATATCTCCCACTTTTACCAAATAAGCACGGTCGTCTTTTGTTTGTGCAAAACTTGCAACCGAAATTGCCAAGGCAATAAATACAATTATTTTTTTCATCAGTTTTATTATTAATCAGGCAAACGTGTTGTTCGGATATAAAAAACCGGTACCAGCCTTCGCCCGCACCGGTTTTTGATTATTCTTTTAAACTTACAAATTATATTAAGTCCCCCCTTGGGGAGATTTAGGGGGCCTCCTTCAATTTACATTTCCCATTGTTCGCAGGTTGCAATCAGGTCATCGAAAGTTTTTACTTTTGATTTGGCTTGTACTTCAGCAATTTGAGCTTCTACTGCAGCATCGTAGGTTTCTTCTTCCACATCGCGGATTACACCCAATGCAATTGGCATTTCAGGTCCTTCCATCAAAGCCAGTTTCATGTGGATGGTTGTATCTTCGCAAGCAGCGTCATGTATTAAAATGTCGTTTTCAGTTACACCGTTTTCGCCCATGGTAACCACTTTCAGGTTGAGTCCATCAAGCACTAATCCCTTATTGCGTTCTTTTCCGAAAATCATCTGTTTGCCATGTTCCAACGTGATTGTTCTGTCGGCACGGTTTTCTTTTTCAGCTAGCCAACCGTGCGCTCCATCATTGAAGATGACGCAGTTTACCAAACATTCTACCACCGAAGTTCCTTTGTGCTTAGCGGCGGCCATCATCGTCATTTGAGCGGTTTTCAGATCAACATCGAGTAAACGTCCGAAAAAGGTTCCGCGAGCGCCAAAAGTCAATTCTGCAGGACGGAACGGTCGTTCAACCGTTCCAAAAGGTGATGATTTTGTTACATATCCTTTTTTGGTTGTTGGAGAATATTGACCTTTTGTTAATCCGTAAATCTGATTATTGAAAAGCAATACATTCAAATCCACATTACGACGAATACTGTGAATGAAATGATTTCCACCAATTGCCAGACAGTCTCCATCGCCTGTAATTTGCCAAACAGTCAATTTAGGATTTGCCACTTTCACACCGGTTGCAATGGCACCTCCACGACCGTGAATGGTGTGAAAACCATAGCTGCTTATATAATATGGCAAGCGTGACGAACATCCGATACCCGAAATAACGGCAGTTTCGTGAGGTGCAACGCCTAAATCGGCCATCACTTTCTGAAGTGAATTGAGCACGGCATAATCGCCGCAACCGGGACACCAGCGAACATACTGATCGCTTTTAAAGTCTTTGGCGGTATATTGTATTGTTGTTGATTCTGTAGTTTCCATGAGTTGAAATTTGAAATAATTTTTTTACTTTAAGAGTGAAATGAAATGTTCTTCCAGTTCTGTAACTGTAAAAGGTTGCCCCTGAACTTTGTTGTATTGCAGAAATTCCACTGCAGGAACTTTCGACCGCAGGAAGGTAGCAAATTGCCCATTGTTTAATTCGCAAACCACCACTTTTTTGTACTGTTGAATCACTTTCACTGTGTTTTTTGGCAATGGATTGATATAATTAAAATGAGCCAAAGCCACTTTTTTACCGTTTTTGTTCATTGAATTTACAGCACTCATCAAATGTCCATGAGTTCCACCCCAACCGATAACCAGCAAATCAGCGTCTTTATTTCCTTCTATTTTCAGTTCAGGAATAAATTGGCTTATGTTATTCACTTTTTCTTCACGTGTATCCACCATTTTCTGATGATTTTCAGGATCACTTGAAATTGCACCGCTATTATAATCTTTTTCCAAACCACCATTCCGATGTTCAAACCCTTTTACGCCCGGAATACTCCAATAGCGAACTTTCGATTTTTCATCGCGGGTAGTAACCTTGTAATCCGTCATATCGGATTTCACATAGTTTGGTTTTATTTCGGGTAAATCTGCTAACGTAGGCAGTTTCCACAACGAAGTTCCGTTTCCGATAAAGGCATCGGTCAACAAAATAACCGGTGTCATGTGTTCCAACGCAATTTTGCTTGCCATAAAAGCATAATGGAAACAATCGTCGGGAGTTCCGGCAGCCATCACCACAGCGGGACTTTCTCCATTGCGACCATAAAGTGCTTGCAATAAGTCGGTTTGTTCGGTCTTGGTGGGCAAGCCGGTGGATGGGCCACCACGCATAACGTCAATAACCACCAAGGGTAATTCGGCCATAACTGCCAACCCAATTGCCTCTGATTTAAGTGCTAATCCGGGACCGGAAGTACTTGTGGCGGCCAGACAACCGGCAAATGAAGCTCCGATTGCAGAAGTTATTCCGGCAATTTCATCTTCGGCTTGTACCACTTTCACACCCATATCTTTACGAACAGCTAATTCATGCATAATGTCGGTGGCAGGAGTAATGGGATAGCTTCCGAGGTATAATTGCAAACCAACTTTTTGTGCGGCTGCAATTAAACCCCACGCTGTAGCTTTATTTCCGCTAATGCTGGTATATTTCCCTTTGGGAGTTTCGTGTGATTTTTCAACCAGAAATGTTGATACCGTCAAATGCAAATTATTTCCGTAGTTAAAACCATCGGTAAGTACTTTGACATTGGCATGAAGAAGATCGGGTTTTTTCCCGAATTTATTTTCGAGAAAATGGATAGCCTGATCGATAGGACGATTGAATAACCAACAAATCAAACCCAACGCAAACATGTTTTTGCTTCGTAAAACTGTTTTATTTTCAAATCCAAAACCAGCCAGACTGCTTTGAGTCAGCGTTGAGAGCGGAGCCGGAATGAGTTGAATAGTAGCTGAAATGGATAATTCTTCGAATGGATTTTCAGTTTTAAATCCGGCTTTTTCAAAACCTGATTTATCGAAAGTATCGGCATCAAAGATAATAACACCGCCTTTTTTGACGAATTTGGCATTCACTTTGAGAGCTGCAGGATTCATTACTACCAATACATCCGGATCATCTCCGGGTGTATAAATTTTACTTGAACCTAAATGTACCTGAAATCCAGATACACCTCCTATTGTGCCTTGCGGTGCACGAATTTCAGAGGGATAATCGGGGAAAGTGGAAATTTCGTTTCCTAAAATAGCCGAAAGATTGGAGAAAAGCGTTCCGGTTAATTGCATTCCATCTCCCGAGTCACCCGAGAAACGAACCACAACATTGTCCAATTCGGTTTTTGTTACTTTATCCATTTTTAAAGTTGATATTGTTGATATTTGTAATGTTCAGATGGCAAAAATAGTGAAATATCTTTCAAGTCGAAATTATGTTAACTAAAAAATGCACAATTTGATAATATTTGTGCAATATGGTGCCTTTTGGATGCTTATTCAGAACATTTTTGCTGGCAAATAACAAATCAGAATTCTGCATTGTTTGGTGTGCGTGGAAATGGTATCACATCGCGAATGTTCGACATACCGGTTACAAAAAGCAGTAATCGTTCAAAACCCAGACCGAAACCGGCATGTGGAGCCGTTCCAAATTTTCGGGTTTCCAGATACCACCAAATATCTTTTGTTGGAACTCCCATTTCTTCGGCACGTGCTTTCAGTTTGTCATAATCTTCTTCGCGTTGGGAGCCGCCGATAATTTCACCTATTTTTGGAAATAAAACGTCCATCGCACGAACAGTTTTGCCATCGTCATTTTGTTTCATGTAAAACGATTTGATTTCTTTCGGATAATCGGTCAGAATTACCGGTTTTTTGAAATGCTGTTCCACTAAGTAGCGTTCGTGTTCCGATTGCAGGTCTGTTCCCCAACCAACCGGGAATTCAAATTTATGTCCTTTTACAATGGCAGCTTCCAGAATTTCGACTCCCTGCGTGTATGGCAAACGTATAAAATCTTCATTAACTACAGACTTCAGACGTTCAATTAATTCTTTATCGTACATAGTATTCAAAAATTCTAAATCGTCTTTGCAATTATCTAACGCCCATTTTACGCAGTATTGAATAAAATCCTGTGCCAGTTGCATGTTTTCTTCAATTTCGTTGAATGCTACTTCAGGTTCAATCATCCAAAACTCCGACAAGTGGCGTGGCGTATTGGAATTTTCAGCACGGAAAGTTGGACCAAAAGTATAGATGGAACCCATCGCCATGGCTGCCAATTCTCCTTCGAGCTGACCGGAAACAGTCAGGCTGGCTTGTTTTCCAAAAAAGTCGTTGCTATAATCGATCGCACCTGTCTCGTCTTTTTTCAAATCGTAGAGATTCAGGGTGGTTACCTGAAACATTTGTCCGGCACCTTCGCAATCGGAAGCTGTAATAATAGGCGTGTGGAAGTAGAAGAATCCACGTTCGTGAAAGAAAGTGTGAATAGCCATAGCCATGTTGTGACGAATACGGAAAATGGCTCCAAAAGTATTTGTTCGGGGACGTAGGTGTGCTATTTCGCGCAGAAATTCCAAGGTGTGTCCTTTTTTTTGCAACGGATAAGTTTCCGGATCGGCAATACCATAGATTTCAATTTTTTCGGCTTGTACTTCCACCGTCTGACCTTGACCCAGCGATTCAACTAATCTGCCGGTAACACTGATACAAGCTCCGGTAGTTATTGGTTTCAGGTATTCATCGCCGAATTTTTCGTTATCGGCAACTACCTGAATATTATGGATGGTCGAACCATCGTTCAACGCGATAAAACTTACATTTTTATTTCCACGACGGGTTCTGACCCACCCTTTTATGTTCACTTCAGCACCAAAATCCTTCCGTTTCAGCGCATCAACAATAATCGTTCTACTCATTCTAATCAATTTATATAGTTTGTTCAAATTTTAAGACGACAAAAGTACAAATTTTCATTGAGAAATTCTGCTTTTTATAAACAAAAGCACCTGTTTGACTCAAACAGGTGCCTTGTAAATTATGGAATGATTTGTTATTTCTTTTTGGTTTGGTCTTTATCACCAATCATACTCATGGCACATCGAAAACCTATGTCATTACTTGATTTATCCTGATCCAAATACCTGCGGGTAGAAGGATTCAACCAATAAGCACGATCTTTCCACGAACCACCTTTATAAACCCGGGTCTTTTCGGAAATCGTAGGTCTCAAAACATCGGTCGGATCTATTTTTACATTGTTTCTTAAGTTTGCCAATCCTGTAGAATCATTAATGCTGGTAATGAGAGAAGAATCATCGCCATCTTTAAAATTACGGACATCATCTCCTTTTGCAACTTCTGTGGCAATACGTCCAAGCGAATCCACTTTATACGTTTTATTCCCCAAATTATCGGATACAAAAACCGGCGTTAAAAACACATTTCCTCTGAAAGAGTTGTATTCTGCCATATCCTCAAAAGTGGTAGAACGGTAAACATCGAGTACCCATTCATTAACATTTCCGGCCATATTATATAGTCCAAAATCATTTGGAAAATAAGCATTTACAGGAGCTGTAATGGTTGCTTTGTCATTCAAACTACCGGAAGTTCCCATCATGTCACCTCGTCCTCTTACGAAATTTGCCATCATCTGTCCCAATTGTTTTTTTGATGGATTTCGGAGTTGATTGCCAGACCAGGGATAAATTTTACCTTCGGGTACCATTCCATTTTTACCGGAAGTAATTCCGTAAGCTGCAAATTCCCATTCAGCTTCAGTTGGTAATCTGAAATCAGAGAAAAGAATTCCATCGGACATATCCACTTTTCGGTTCTGACCATACAAGTCTTTTTTCGCATTTTTTCCTGATGCCGGTTGATAGTTTTTTTGTGTGAGATATTTTTGCGTGTTGAAAATAAAATTATTGGAAATAGAATCAAGACCGGTTTGTTTTTCAAGTTTTGAAAAATCAGTTGGTAAAATTGCACCTGCATCGGTTAATGCTTTTTCATTCACCCTGTCAGTCCGCCATTGGCAATAATCCATAGCTTGTTCCCAAGTAACTCCTACAACCGGATATTGGTCATACGATGGATGAGTAAAATAATTTTCTAAAATGGGTTCATTATAAGCTAGTTCTTCACGCCAAACATTTACATTTGGTTCGGTTTTTTGAACCAATCTTGGAGCTACTTTTCCAAAAATCGCTTTCATCCATGTTGTGTATTCGCGCCAATTATTATTAGTAATTTCATATTCATCCATATAAAATGAACTTACCGTTATTCTGCGTGGTTTATTGTCGCGGGGTGCAGTAACGTATTCGCCTTTTCCGCCGATTGTAAATGAACCGCCTTCAATAGCCACCATTCCGGGTGGAACTTGATTGGTATAATCTTTTTTTACGGTAAAGCCGGTCCCTTTTTTGTCGTTGTATTTCCATCCTGTAACACTGGAATAACCTTCGTTAGTTTTACCGGTACATGCAACCATGGTTATTGCTAAAGATAATGATGCTAATTTAGCTATGGTTTTCAATTTCATATAAGGTGTGATGATTTAAAGAATATAAAATGTATTAAAACTATGGTGCAAAAATAGTACTTTTTTCTGTAAAAAGACTATTAGAATTATTTTTTTGGCAATTACCAAAAAATGTCCTACCATAATAACTGATTTTCGTCAAAAAACGTATACTTTGTAATTATTTTTTCAATATTTTCTTTATCTGACATCTCTGTCACTATATTTTCTTACTTTTGCAAAAGGCAATTAAGAATCTGTTTTTTTGGAAGGTGTATTAAAACTATGAACTCTAATTCTTTGCAATTGAAATTGAATAATCGTTTGGTAGATTTATCAACTCCAATTGTCATGGGAATTATCAATGTAACTCCCGATTCATTTTTTAAAGAAAATCGATTTGTTACAGATAAATCAATCCTGAATGCGGTTGAAAGAATGATGGACGATGGCGTTGGGATTATTGATATTGGTGGTTATTCATCACGTCCGAATGCCGAAATTATCACGCAAGAGGAGGAAATCAGAAGAGTTTCGGGAGCATTGGACATTCTTTTAAAAAAATTTCCCGATTTGACCATTTCGGTTGACACATTTCGTTCGAGTGTTGCCAGGCATGTTGTTAAAAATTTTCAGGTTGCCATGATAAATGATATTGGTGGAGGAACTTTGGATGATTTAATGTTCGAAACAATTGCAGATTTGCAAGTTGCATACGTGCTTATGCATTTAAAAGGGACACCGCAAACAATGCAAATAACTACTCAATACGAGGATATTGTTTCAGAAGTTTTACGATTTCTTGAAAAACGGCTGTCACAACTGCATATGTTGGGTGTAAACGACGTTGTTATTGATCCCGGTTTCGGTTTTGCAAAATCGTTGGATCAGAATTATCAACTTTTGAGTCAACTTAGGTATTTCAAAGAATTAAATGTACCGATAATGGCAGGATTATCCCGAAAATCCATGCTGTATAATTTACTGGGGATAGACGCTACCGAAGCTTTAAATGCAACAACTTCCGCCAATATGTTGGCGCTCATGGGTGGTGCATCCATTTTGCGGGTTCACGATGTGAAAGAAGCCATGCAAGCCATTATAATTTATAATAAATATCAGGATTACTGTTCACTAAAAACTGAAAACTGAAAATGGGATTTCACATTGGATTTAAAGATTTTGTAGATATTTTTTTGGTGGCAATTTTGCTTTACCAGACTTTTAAACTCCTCAAACGAACCGGAGCGGTTAATATTTTTATTGGCATATTAGCATTTATAATATGCTGGTTTCTTGTTTCGTATGTATTTAAAATGGAGTTATTGGGTGGCATTTTCGACCGCGTTATCAGTGTGGGTGCTTTTGCTCTGATCGTACTTTTTCAGGATGAAATACGGCGCTTTTTTACCAGAATCGGATCCAGACGAAAGGGGAGCATCTTCTATTCTTTTAAACGGTTTTTTGGAAGTAATACGAATGAAAAAGAACAAACAGATTTCGATTTGGTTCAGATTGTATTAGCCTGCCGCAATCTTTCAAAAAGTTCAACGGGTGCTCTGATTATCCTTACAAGAAATAACAATTTAGATTTTTATTCGCATTCCGGCGAACAGCTAAATGCCAATATCAATTCCCGACTGATAGAAACTATCTTCTTTAAAAACAGTCCATTGCACGATGGAGCATTAATCATTTCCAATCGAAAACTTAAAGCGGCCGCCTGTATTTTGCCGGTTTCCCAAAATCAAACCATTCCAAAACGATTAGGATTGAGGCATCGTGCGGCATTAGGAATGACAGAACATTCAGATGCTGTTGCCATAGTTGTCTCCGAAGAAACAGGACATATTTCCTTTGCCATTAACGGGCAGCTGTCCATAAATGTAAAACCCGAACATCTGGAACATTTTTTGTCGGAAGAAATGACTCCATAAATCATTCCTATCAAGCTTTTTTAATTGTTGATAGTTAGAAGTGTATTAAAAAGCCCCCGATATTACCGGAGGCTTTTCAATTTTAATACACAATCAAATCATTGTAACACTGCCCAAATACTGACTTGTTGAAACCAATGTCGGGTCACTTGCCGATTGGAAGAACAGATACACTACTAACTTATCACCTGCATTTCCATTAGGAAGCGGCACAATACTACCTGCAGAAAACCGGGTTTCTTGTTCTGTCGAATAACTCAGTTCATGATTGTTAGCATTGTAAACTAACATCATGGCTTTATCAGTCGATTTACCTAAACTATTAGCAGTGTTATCTTCCCACTGGAAATTTACATTTCCTTCGGTTAACTCTGCACTTGCCGCTTTTGCCTGACCTAAATCGCCATCGCTGATAAGCACCTTGCTGTAATCAATTTCAAAATTCGGCGCTTCACCGGTTATTGCATTTTTCAATGCAAATTGACAGGCATAATTGTATGGTGACATCAAATCACCAGCCACTTTTTTAAAACCGATTTTCAACAGAAAGTTTAATGCTTGCAAAAACACAGTTACTAAACTAAATTTAGTACGTTGGTTGATTTGCCCTTCAGTACTTGAAGTACGTGGTTTTTTTGATTTGACGCGGATAATATCCTCGCCTTTACGATTACTTGAACCTATTACGGTTCCAACGGTTCCCGAGAAACCTCCCAGAATACCCATATTTAATTTTCCCATGATTGTTTGTTTTTAAATTGTTTGTTACTATTTTCGATAATATCACCACGTAGGTGACGATTATACCAACTGTACATATAAAACAGTCCAATCTGTTTTATATGTCTACTGTTGTTAATGCCGATGCATACAAACAAATCGGACAATAAGACGAAGTCGAAATTGGGCTATATTGTTTGTGCAATCGGTATTATTTATATGTTTCATTTTTTGTAATTTTGATGTTATTATTTTTGTTTAATTTGATGTTTTTGGTAAGTGCTACGGAGGTGGGCGGGAATTTTGACCCCCAAGCCCCCAAATGGGGGATGTAAGAGTGGTATGCGACATGCATTTTAATCTCAAAGTGTGGTTAGACCGACCCCAAACCCCTAAAGGGGCTTTAAGAGTGGTATCCGACATGCTCAATAAATTGATTTCGACTTTTCCGAAAACGCTACTGATAAATTGATAAATTTTCATATTCCTTTTCTTTGCGCGCTGCATAAAAAAAATGCAGCGCAATAATTAAATTACGCTGCAAATATATAGGCACAAAAAAAAGGTAGGGATACCTTAGGGATATCCCTATATTTTCTTATCTCTTTCTATTCTTTCGGCTATTCTCTTCAATTCAAGATTAATAAACTGATTTTTAATGTATTCCATATCTTTAATTGCATTTATGTTTTTTGTATTACTAAGTGCTTTAAACGGATTAGATAGTGTTTTATAAATGCTATCGTAATTTTTACCGGTCATAAATTCAATAAACCGTGCTTGAACTGTCCTGTCGACAGTAGCAGTGGTACAACCGATCTCATTGAATAAATAATACATAGCCAACACTTGACGTTTGGTGGTAAAATCTTTGTTTTTTTTAACTGAGATAATTTCAATACTTTCCGTTTCATTATTTAAAGTTGCAGATTTATTGTTTTGTAGTAAAACTGCTGCTTGTTCCATTAAATTATGAAAATCGTTATAGATTTCCAAAAGAAACATGGATATTTTATAAAAATAATCATTTACTTTATCCAGAGATTCAAACGAAACATCACCATCTCCATATCTTTTTTTTTTGAGATATTGCTTTATTCTGCTATCTATTTCAAAGAAAAGCATGGTATCACTCTCTTTCACTATATTTTCAATGCTTTTATACCATGCATATAAATTCTTTAATTTGACTTGGTATAGTTTATTTAATGATTGAAAATTATTAATCTCATTGAAAAGTATCCAAAACTCATTTTTAATTTCATCTTTATCAATACTTATAATAATATCTGTGTTATTAGATAATTCATTTAAATAAAAATTATAAGGAAGGATAGTTTCATTATTATAAACAATCTCAAAATTTGAAATGCTTTTATCTATAATTTCTATAAGTTTATCTGTGTGTTTTGCATGCTTCATTTTTTTTGATTTAAATTTTCAGGGAAGTTTTCAGGGAAGTTATTTATAGTTTTTGGATTTTTTCTTTTTTATTTATCTTGCTTTTCAGCCTCCTCCTCGTTTGCAACGAGGAGGTTATGTGGTTTATTGTTTCTAACAATTAAAAACATGATTACAATCAAAACTGTTGATAGCTGCGTTATAAACGCTCTACCAATTTCCCCTCGTTGCAAACAAGGTGGAGAGATTACAAACCCGCGCAAGCTGGGTTTTGTGTTGCCCATTTCTTTTGTTTATTTTTTTGTCAAAATAATATCCACTTCACCCGGTTTCATTGATTTGTCACCATAAAGTTTTGTTTGTGTTTTAGTGTCTTTTGTCAATGGTTTTTCAATGATTTCTACTTTATGTTTAGGAAAGTGTTTTTTTAGAATTTCAAGTGTTGAGTTAAATGTAAATTCTCGTTTGTCTGTACGAACATAAACAGTACTTTTACTTTTCATCATCTTTGAACAATGCCCAAAAACATTATCAAGTAACTCATAATATTCTTGTTTGTTTCCAAAACGTCCTTTATGCTTATCTTTAAATGATTGTGGGCTTTCAGTACTACCAAGTAACCAAAGTCTAAGCCATTGATCAGCATGATAATCTGTTATTGAACAATATGGTGGTGATGTAAACAACAATGAAAATTTAATGTCATTGTTGACGGCTTTATTTACAATGTTTATTAACTCATTAGAGCTATCTCCAAAAACAACAAAACTCTCTGTTACTTTTGGTTTACCTTTTTCATATCTCCATTCAATTTTCTTGAGAATAAATTCTAAAGGATTAATCTCTGGAGGTGTAGTCATTCCTTTTTGCTTCCACCATTGGATAGAATAATTAATCCCCATAGATTTTGTCATTCTCATCTGATTAGATAATCCTTCTCCAAGTTTGGCATGTAAATAAATCAATAAGATTGACATTAATGTTGCATCAACATTGTTATTTTTCCAGTCTAAATTTGTTCTCGCAGCTAATAAAAATTTTAGAACCTCATCGCAATAACAAATACGGTAAAATTCTGGCATTTGCTCAATAGATTCATTGAAAGAATTTCTTAGATTATAAATGTCAAGTAATCTATCAATTACATCATTTTTATCTGCTGGTTTAAGTTTTACTGAACCATAAAGCCAACCAACTGGATTGATTTCAATACCTAAACTATTTCGCCCTAATACACCACCTGCATAAATGCTACTGCATCTACCTGCAAAAGGGTCTATTATAAAATCACCTTCTTTGGAGTACTTCTCAACAACATCAAAGGCAAATTCAAGAGGAAACATAGCATAATAAGGCCCATATCTTGCCCAACGTGCTTCTGCTGTTTCAAAACCTTTTAATATTTTTTCTTTTACAATCATATATTTGATTTTTCTCTAATTTCTCTTGCAATGTCTTCAAAAATACGTTTGCCTAAATTCAATGGAATCGCAGCTTCAGCATGTGCAGAAACAAGTGGAGAGACAGAATTTGGATACCTACTCGATACTAATTTGTCAAGTAAATTCATAACATCTGCAAGTCTTGTAAATTGGTCTGGATTTGCAGTATCTAAGTTTTTTTGGTAATCAGTGAAACATGCGACGACCGGCACAATTTTTTGGCCTGAAGATGCTTTATAAAAAAATTTTCTGCCAAAATAAGTATCCTGTCCATATGGTTTTGTGCTTTCAGAATAAATGATGTTTTTCTTTATATAATTATCATCCAAAAGTAATGCTGATTGTCGAGGAAACTTGTCTTTGATACCATCTTTAGTTGTGTCAATTTCTAGGAAATGATTGAAAAAAGTTCCACTTTTTTCAATCCCAATTATCAATAGATCTTGCCCATTTAATTTCTTTTGTAAATTATTGATTCTAATTAATTCAAAATCAATAGCTTTTGTCAACCAAGATGAAGTGCTAAAAACTGCTAATGGACCATCCATGATAAATGCAACCCTTCGGAGCGTTGTAAGCCATCCTTTCTTTTCAAATGCCCTTAAAATATGAATTAGCCAAAGTTTTTCAAGCGTTGACATTGTTTGACCAAACATTTCACCATTTGTTCCGCTTGGATTCATCAATTCGTGCAATCGAAGTGCATCTGTTGAAAATAAAGTATCTCCAGAATGTGGACAAAGATATTCGCCATAGTCATAGGTCATGTCTTGATCCTTGAATTCTTCTATTGGACTTTTTGGTAAATTACTATCTGAAGAATTCCTTTTAATGCGAAATAAATGCTCAAACGTATCTAAAAGTGTTTCACCGTCTGAAAAAATCACATTGCTTTTTAGCTCTTCGAACAATGCTCGCCTAAATGATGCTTTAGCATCTTTTTCTGTGTCAAGAATTACATTGCACCCAGGGAAAACGCTTTCGATAGTTGATGCTTTTTCTGTTTCACGGAATTTCTTTGGACTGATAAATTCGTTTTGTTCAAGTTCTCGTACAAGTTTCAAATCAATTAAAACAGACGCAACGGTTACATAACCAAATTCAGCACCGGGAAAGCCATTTTCTGCTTTTGCAGCCAAATAACTTCCATCGATTGCAAGTACTAAGTCGGGCTGTAGCTGGCTTTGTTCTAAATCGACCTTCTGAATAATTGAATCTTCGAAATCTTTATTATCGCCGTTAGATGAACGTATTTTTAAGCGATCGTGTAATGCCTTAACTTTATCACTATCAAGCAATCTTCTTAATGGTTCATAGCTTGCAAATTCACCTTCAAAGCTCATATTTTTTCTATTTGAAATTTATCAACCTGAACAGGAATCACAAATGGATTGCTTAATGTTTTAACTCTTAGGAAACCCTTGTCTTGCGCTCGCCTGATTGATGGTTCGAAGTCTGCAAAGTCATAGTATTTACAAAGTTCTTTTGTTTCGTCGGTATTATTTAGATGAGCAATAAACCAGTTTGATGTGTTTCTTAAAATGTTTTTTTGGATACTACTTACCTCTTGTGTTGCGTAAACCATACCAATACGATATTTTGCACCTTCTTTAGCAGTTCTTACCCAAATATCTAAAAGGTCTAAATCATTACCCGCTGGTAATATATTATGTGCTTCTTCAATATAAACTAAAATCTCTGGAATATCTGTTGCGCCTTGAATAAAACGCCTTTGATTTTCTCTAAATATTTTCGTCATTATCCTATTGGCAGAAGATTTATTTAATTCAGGCTCACCGCTAGATTGGTCAATAATCACTAATTTGCCAGCGATTAAATGGTTATAAATATCTTGAGCATAATCTTGGTTTGTGTCGGAACTGTGTTGCTCTGCGGCCTTACCTATTTTTCTAGTTCCATTTGCATATTGAAACATACCAATTACTTTCTTTAGATCTTCGTCAGCCCAACTGTCGCCTGAGCCATTTGGCCTGCTAACATAAGCAGTTTCAAAAGCCCTATATCCGCTTTGACTATCTCTAATAAACTTATCTAAGTTTTCAAAAGCACCAGCAAGTTGTGCCCAACTTGGATTCTCATTTGAAAATATTTTTGCTGCAGATTGATAATCAGGTGCATTAGTACTTTGACTTCCCTGCATAGCTACGATTAAATCTTTATTGAACAGACCGGTAGTAAAAGCTTTTATGTTATGAGGAACAGGAAAATTTGCTCTGGCTAATACAGAACGGTAAGCTAATACTCGTCTATTATGTCTTTTTGTAGCACTTATATCGGTAGGGTCTGGTGCCTCAAGGCTTACCTGCAAAAAGTTTTTTATATACGTTGATGTATCATCAGCTAAAATACTGTCAATAATTTCTTTACCTATCTGCAAATTTTCAGTTAGATAAAAATTCAATAGCATTAGAATTCTATCTGGATCACTTGGATGTCTTGTGAGACCATAGGTTACAACTTCATTAGATTTAGTTGCGTTTGGCAAAAGTTCCCAAATATTCTTCAAAGCATTCGGATTGTTGTTCCCATCCTTATCCTGTGTATTTTCATTCGCATATTCACCATTTGGATCAAAGATAATTTGGCCAATTCGTAAAGGTTTATCCTCTTTCTTTTCGGCTGTTCGTAGCTCGAAAACGGATTTTGCAATAATTTTGGTTGTATTTGATTTACCTGTTCTGGTCATACCAAACAAAGCGGATTTTTGGCTTAATAAATCGGCGGGGTAAATATAAACCGGCACATCATCAATTTGCTGATATTTTCTATTTGTTGAAGCATATCTAACATGACCAAGCTTTACTTTTTCGGTATTTTCATAACGTTCAATATGAGCCTGAATATTGGCTGGATCGGAATAGTTGACAATTTCTTCTAATGCCTTTGCATTGGGTTTGAAAACTTTTAACCCTCTGTTTGGATAATAGTTAGAAATATCACTTCCAAATTTTAAACCTAAGGGAGCTTCAGAAATATTAGCATTTTCTTCAAGATAAAATGTTCCAATGATTCTACATTGAACGCCTGCATAACCAAGTATGACTCTTGTCTTTGCATCCATTGCTCCATCACTGTCCCAATGTTTTTCCGTTTCTCCACTTACACGCTGTGCAGTTTCGACTCTTATTCTTTCAGCTTCTTTATCTTGAGGTAAAGGCGCACTGTCCATTACTCTTAAAAGAATGAAAGAAGCATCTTCTGACTTGAAATCAATATCAGTTGCTTTTTCAGGGTCAATTCTTGAAGCAATTAGAAAACATAAACTTGGAATGCCTCCAACTTTCTTCCTTTCACTGTCGTGAATTATGACTCTAGCTGTCTCATAGTTAATAGAGTAGAGTTCTCCAACATATTCATTTGTTTGGATGAGCCTCTGAAACCATTGTTGGGTTTCTACTTTTTTGTCGTTTACTCGAATTGAGTTTAGTCCTTTTTCTATGCTCATAATAATAAATTCTTAGTATTCAGTTTCTTTATGTCTTTTTGCGATTTCATTTCTGCTTTTCGATTAACATTCATAGTCTGCTCTATCTTTTTTAGGGTTACCTCAAAATATTTATAAACCCTGTTAGCCATGTTTATTTTCCTATACATGATCTATAATTTATTGCATTTATCTGCTATATATGAATATAAAGCAGTTTATTTATTTTTCAAACTCCAAAACTACACAATATCTTTTAAATTTCACATATTCCCGTTAAACTATTTATCAACAATTTTATCGACTATGTTGTGAAGCTCTCACTTTCTTACTACCGACTCATGGCTACTGGCTACCAACTACCAACAATAAAGTATCCGCCATTTTTTGCAGCACCTCTATATTCAATTTTACCTTCTTCACAGAGTTTTTTTAAGTATCGCTGAGTAGTACGCAAGCTTTTGTTTAAGGATGAAGCAAGAGCAGGAGCATTCAGTCCGGGCATTTTATTAAGTGTTTCTAAGATATCAATTTCAAAGGAATTTACACCGCCATTTTTGAACTTACCGGCTGGTTTTACACCGCCATTCACCTGTTTTACACCGCCACTTTCTGCCAGCAATCTCAACAAATCCATTTGTGTGGCAATGATCCGGTCGGCAATAAACTCTTTAAAACGGGTATCGTCGGTATGGGCTATTTCAAGTAGGGCAATATATTCGTTTCGGAGCATAGCCGGAATTAGTGCTATGCTGTATTCATTCCTCAGCAGTGTAAGGTTCATCAACAGACGAGCCAGACGTCCGTTGCCATCTATAAACGGGTGAATAAAGACGAACTTCTTATGGGTTAAAGCAGCAAACTCTACCGGGTTTAGTTTTGTTTCATTTTTAGTGTACCATGCTATAAATTTCTTCATTTCACCTGCCACTTTTTGTGGTGGCGTAACTGCATACCTGCTTCCGCTTATAAATACCGAAACGGTACGATACCGTCCCGCCTGTTCATTATCAATCTGATTGTAAAACAGCCTGTGAAGTGTCAAAATATCCTCTTCTTCCAGTGTTTTATGGGTGGCAAGTTTGTATAAGTGATCGTATGCTTTGGCATGTCCAACTGCTTCGTACACATCGCGCAGTGGTTTCCCTTCAATGGTCAACCCATCTTCAATCACCACTTTGGTTTCCGATTCCGTCAGGCTGTTGCCTTCCAGCGCATTGCTGCTGTAAGTAAGCCCTACACGGTAATAATCGCGTAATGATTTCAACGTTTCGGGTGCTAACGGACGCATCGCCAATAGTTTCCGGTTATTGGCTTCGGCTATTTTGTATTTGGCTTTCATATCAACAGGGTATATTGTATTGTTTTTGCACAAATGTGATTATTCATTTTCAAACCCGGAGGCTCGATTTTAGACACCATATACTATGCCTCAACAAGGGGGCAGTTATTTGTCGTTTCTAACAATTGAAAATAAGAACATCTAATTGCATGCGTTAAAAACGATCTACCAATTACCCCTCGTTGCAAACGAGGTGGAGAGAGGATAAAATGTTCAACGGGCTATATTTTTTTATTAAAGTTTACCTATCGTATTTTCTTCATATTGTTTTGTCCATTCCATTATTTCAACAGAATCTGCATAATCAATAATATAGTCTTTATAGTATATTTCTTCTTTGGCATCTTTAGTTAGACGGGAAGTAGTAATAAGCATCCCATTTTTAATATCGTTCTTGATTAATACAAACATAAACCGTTGAATAATTGAAATACCAATTGGACGGTCTATTCTATTTCTTTTACATTCTACCAATAATTTTGAATTGTTCTCATTTGAAATCGCAAAGAAATCATAACCTCCATCTCTTGTTTTTTTGGTCAAATCCACTTTGTAATTACCTATTTCCTCAAATAACTCAGCCATAATAATTTCGAAATCTCTACTATGTATTTTTGTTATCTCTTGTATCCTTTGGTTGATCTGTAAAATTAAAGACGAAACAAATTGTTTCTCCATTTTCTTCAATTGTACATCCTGAAAAGTTAAATCATCTTTTATTTTAAAATTATAACTCTGAATGATATATCCTAAACCCTCAGATTTATTGAGTAAATTACCCAATAAAATATCTCTTAGTTTTCTAAATTCATTAATATATCTTGCATCAAATGGGTTTTCAGTTTTTATTTCTTCTAATTTTATAATATGTGACACTACATTAGAAGTAAATTTCTGATTTTTAAAAACTCTTTTATTTGACAAAAAATATTTCATTTCATCAAAGTTATCAGGAATAAGCAGCTTATGAAGCATATTCAGAATTATTTCAAATTCAATTTGATCCTCTATCGCCATTAACAGTTTATTGTGTTCGTTTTTTTATTCTTTCTATCTTTTTTCTATGCCATTATCAGTTTTATTATCAACAGAATCAGAATTACAAATATAGCAATAACTGCAATTACGGTATATTTTTTCCAGTTAGAGATTTCGGATTTTAGAGTCTTTTTTTCTTCCTGTAGGTTGGCTATTGTTTGATTCGCATTTTCAAGGCGAATCAGATTTTCATTATTTGTTTGAGATGCTAAATTTGTTTGTTCTTTTTGGACTGACAATTCTTTTATATTTGCTTGTAACTGGCTGGCCGTACTTCTTTCTTCTCTTTCTTTTATATCCACGACCCGATAAAGGTTTTCAATTTCCTTTTGAGTCTCAGAAAGTTCTTTTGAAATTTCTTTTGTTTTGAGTTCTTTGGCATTTAATTTTTCATTCAGTTGCTCGATTTCGGAAGCGAGCTTTGCATTGGATTTCTCAAGGTTTTTGAATTTATCGTTCCTAAATTTTAGTTGATTGAGTTTGAATGACAAAAACCTTTTGAAAATCGGCTTTAATGTGTCATCACGAAATTCTTTGGCCTTTATCAAATTGTCATAGGCTAATTCAAAATTGTTATTGTCAAACTCCATTAAGCAATCCTTATAATAGAAATTTGCCTGACTATCTGATAATTCATCGTTGATTGCTGTCTCATTGTTTGCTGTTTGAGATAATCTAATAACTTCATCTCTTACAATAATATCACTGAGTTTGATAGGGGTTCTAAGTTTAATGCCTTCAAGACTTGTACATCTGCTTAATGCCACATAAGTATGTCCGGCAGAGAATGCACCGCCACCCATATCAATTACCAATTTATCAAAGGTCAATCCTTGACTTTTGTGAATGGTAATTGCCCATGCTAATTTTATCGGATATTGTGTAAATGTGCCAATAACCTTTTCAATGATTTTACCGGTTTTTTTGTCGAGTTCATATTTCAGGTTTTCCCAAGACACTTTTTCAAGGTTGTATGTAACTTTCTCTTCTTTTTTATTGATAGAAACCGAAATGCTTTTTTCGGTTAATTCTTCAATTACTCCAATTGTTCCATTTACCCATCTTCCGCCTCTGTCATTTTTTACAAACATGACCTGAGCACCTTTTTTGAGATCTAAGACCTTATTGGTAGGCAATAAGTCGTCATTATTTGAATTTTCTCTTCCGAATTTTCCTTCAATAATTCCTTCGAATGTAAAGAGAGTACCTTCAAGTTGATTTAATTTTTGCAAGTTCGTAGCATCGACAATATCTCTTTTTGTGGCCAGTGTAATAAAACCGTCATTATCATTGGGTGTGAAATTTGGTATGTAATTTTTGTTAAGTTCAATCAAATCTTCAGTCTTTGCCTGATTTACTCTCACTTTATTGAGAAGCGAGATAAACTTTTCATCGCTTTGACGATACACCTTGTTAAGTTCGATATTCATGAAATTCATTTCCTTGAATGTCCTTGCACTAAAGAAATAGGGTGAATCGTAATACTTATTGAGAATTTGCCATTCATCCCACTGTGCTATTGGTTCAAGTTGAAACGTATCACCAACGAATAAAATTTGTTTACCTCCAAATGGTAAGTTCTTTTTTCCACCATAATTTCTCAAACGATAGTCAATAGCATCAATTACGTCAGCCCTAACCATTGAAATTTCGTCAATAATTATCAAGTCAGCTTTTTCAATTATTTCACGTTTCTCTTTGCTGAAATTATTAAATCCTTGTTTTTGAGCTTCATCAAATAATTCCCAGACAAAGGGAGTGAATGGGAGCTGAAAAAAAGAATTAATTGTCATTCCTCCGGCATTAATAGCCGCAATACCTGTAGGTGCAACAATAATATAGTTTTTTGTAGTGTTTTTTGCAATATACCTGAGAAATGTAGATTTACCTGTTCCTGCTTTACCTGTAAGGTAAATTGAACGATTTGAATAAAGAATAAGCTGCTCAGCATACTTAAATTCTTTATTGTCAAGGTCGAAATTTTCTGGAAAATCATTCATAAAGCTCTATTATATTTGCTAAATAGCCATTTATTCAACCAATTTAATCAATGTAGGTATTATCTAATGCACAAAAGATAAGAAATTCAAAAATATCTTTATCATCGAAGATAATCTTTCCAAAATGTCTTAATTGAACACCTTTAAGATCCAGATTAGGAGAGAAATTTGTTTTTATCCATCTTTTAAGTTTAGCACTTAATGGCATTGATAATTTATTTTTATAGTACAAAGTATTTACAAAACAAAGTGAAATATTCGGGTTTTTTTCATATACAATATCAATTTCTTTATTGTTTAAAAAATTGATAAATGTATTATCAACGTAAAATTCTTCAGCATTTAAATGATACAATATTGCAGAAAAATTGAAGAATGCAGAATTTATCAAACTTTGTTTTGATGCATTTATTCTCTCATTAATTATACCCCAAGTATTATCAATAGTCCAAATATCTACTCTAAATCCATTTATCAATATTTTATACCCCCCAAAACTATTCATTTTAACTGTTATATCGGGGAAGATATATTTATTTATCAATCCAAAATCGATTTTCTTTCCAAGTACAATATCTAAATCTCTAATTGAATCAATATTTAAAAAATAATCTCTTATGATACCACTAAAAATGTAAACATCGGTGCATAATTTTAAATGTTCAAGCAATTCTATTGCTTGAAAATCTAATTTCGAATATAAGTAGTTTTTAAATTCCAAACTTTTATTCTTTATATCTATTATTTCATAATTTCTGCCCACTGAGTCTTTGATATAGTTTTACTGCATATTGATCTGTCATACCTGATACAAAATCTACAATTATTCTTAGTTTGCGATAATCGTCAAGTTGTATAATATCAAAACAGTTAAATTCGACACTATCTTTTATGATACTATTTAATTGTTCATGTATTGCGATACGAATTATTGATTTCGAAGTTATCCCTTTTATATGAGATCTTTTTGATTCGTCATCGTTAAAATACAAATCAATAAAAATATCCAAAAGACCGTTAATAACAGATGAACCGGTTAATTCTGCCGATAAAATCTCTCTATTGTTAAATATGTATTTTATATTAAAATTTCTAAGTGCTTCTTCAACTTTAAAATCATCTTGATCTAATAATTCGTTACTATATTCACCTTTATCAATTGCTTCAAGATTTTCAATGAAATTTTTAGTAGCAAGATTCACAAAATACTGAATCAGTTTTACCCGAAAATCAACCATTTTTTTTCTTTTGGGTAGGTCCTTTTCAAATCCTTCATATTCAATAATCTTACAAATATCTAAATGTTCATTTTTATTAATTTCTTGGATTTCTTTATTAATACGTTCAATAATATCATTGAAATTATACCAATTTTGATTCCAACCATCTTCAATATCCATCGATCGATAACAAATTGTATCAGCAGCTTCAACTAAAAAAGATAGTGGATGTCTTTTAATAAAATCATTACCTTTTTTATCATTTGCATTTAAGTTGCATTCTTTTGCAATTCTCAAGAAAATATCATTTTCAGAATAATAAATACCATGTTTTTTCTTACCAATGTATTCCTTTTTTTTCGCTAATCCAGTATTCGGATATTTTAAATAAGATCCATTCGCTAATCCAGTATTCGGATATTTTAAATAAGCTCCAAGTGTTGCAAATGTTAGATTTAATCCATCTAAATCATTTAGATATTGCAATTTGGTCATTACTCTTAATCCTTGAGCATTACCATCATATTGAATAAAATCCAAAATTTGATGTTGATTTAAATGAAATTTATTATCTTTATTCTTATGAAATTTTAACGCCCCTTTTTTATAAGAAATTAGGTGCTCAACGAGAAATAACTTTTCGAAATACTTTGATATTACATGTTCACCAAAATGTCCAAATGGCGGATTCCCTATATCATGCATTATAGCTGCTGTCCTAAGTATAGCAGAAATTTGTCGTTCTAATTCAAAATAGTTGACTTCATATATCTTTTGAAATTCTGGATCACGACAGACATTATCACCTAAGGATTGTGCAATACTCATCACTTCCAATGAATGTGTTAAGCGAGAATGAACATTATCATCATTACTTAAAGGCATTACCTGTGTTTTATCATGCATTCTTCTACATGCAGAACTAAAAACAGCACGCCCAAAATCACTATCAAATTCATTTCTCCTATCAAAATGTTTGTCAGGATCTTTCCCGTAGTTATTAATACTTGAATCCCTATTTCGAGTTTTACTTAAGTATTTGTCCCAATCAATGTTGTTAAATTTCATAATGTATATAATTATTTTATGATTAATAATTTGGTTATTCTATTTTTACCACCACCTCAATTCATCTCCTTTAATCTGTTTGTAATCCATGTCAACCAATTCAAAGTGCTTGGTGGCACAATCAATTTTACGTTTTTCATTTGGGAATTGCAACAGGTTAGGATTTACATTTCCTTTGGTTTCTCTGACTAATTCCAGTTTGAATTTATCATCATCGGAACGGCGAATGATTCCCCAATCGGGATTATAGTTACCTATGATTTTGGGGATATTGATTTTGAATTTGCTCGGGAACTTGAAATAACAAACAATCTTATCATCTTCATTTAATCTGTATTCAACAAAGCGACGTTCAATGTCTGAATCAATTTGAACCTGATCGTAAAGTGACCATTCCGCACCATCAACCAATTCTTTTTGAGGGAATTTCTTTGATTCCGGGAATAATTCTTCATCGTCATAATTCATTAAGTGTTCTGATATCCGATATTCGATTTTATCAGCCACATGGTCGGCTAATGTGCTTTTAATTCTTTCAATGAACACCGTGGTAAAACCTTCCGGATTTTTAAAAACACGCTCTTTAATTTCGGGTTTTAAGCCCTTGAAAATTTCGAGCAAAAGCACTTTCTTTAATGAAGTGGCTTGTGCTGCACGTTCAATGAAGTTCATTACCGGATAAACAGTTTGAGCTTGTTGACGAGTCTGTGGGTCAGCTTTCTGGCCTTTCTCCGTAATGAACGTAATGGCTTCGCCAATACGCAGTTTCCCTTTATCGCTGAATGTAATTTCAGAAAATTCACACTCACTAACAACATCCACAATCATAAAACCCTTAAATCGTTCGTCTTTTGTGATTTTAGACAAGTCATCTCCAACTTTAAACCACTTATCCCGGTAAATTCTTGTTTCCTCTGACGAACTGATATTGATTTCCAACAAGACTAATTTTGCTGATACCTGCAATAACTTGATTGAGAAAGTTGTCATCACGAATTTCCCTTTTACAATCACTATGTTTGGTTCAGGATATTTGGCTTGAGTTAGCTTAGCAATGCAATTTTCAACTAACCTCTTTTCATCCACATAAATGGTATATTCAGTCTGACGGCAAAGTTTTGCCCAGAACTTTTTAAAATCATCACTGTTGAAAATGTCATTCCGACGGTTTACCGGCTTTTTACTTGCATTCGACGGTTTGTTTGGTGGAACATCTCCATCTTCGATATAGTCATTCTGTAATTTTGCACAATACTCTTCGTAACTTTCGTTGGCAATGACTGTAAGTACATTGATTCCTTCATTCGTTACCCTGACACCTTCCTGATTGACCGCCAACCGTAAACCACGTCCAATTTCCTGACGTTTACGGTTTTCGCTGGTGGCCGTGTTGAGAGTACAAATCTGAAAAACATTGGGGTTGTCCCATCCTTCTCGCAAAGCCGAGTGAGCAAAAATAAAACTCACCTTTTCGTCGAAGCTCAAGAGTTTTTCTTTGTCTTTCATAATCAGGTTGTAGGCCTGTTTCTCCAAATCCTTTTCTGCCTGCGTTTTGTTTTCAATACTCGTGTCGATAAATTCATCTGTATTGTTCTTGCCTTTTTTCTTGGCAAAATACCCTTCACGCACCTGTTCGGCACTCCATGCTTTATAAAATGGAAAATGTTGTTTTCGTTTCTCAAAGGACTCGTCAAAGAGTTTTTTAATCAAGCCATCATTATCGACATAGTTGGCCACTTTATCGATAAAGAAGAGGGTCAACACTTTAATTCCATGAGGGAGCAATTCACGCTGTTTGGCCATGTGAATTCGGATTGCTTCTTCAATTTGAATACGGAAGATTTCTTCTTTCGACAAGGTAACATCACCACCGGCAGCCACTTTCATTTCTACTCCATTTGTAAAAATAACAACTCCATTTTGTCTGTCTATTTCATCAATCACCATTCCGAAATAGTTTTCATTACCTGTTTTCGAAAACAGATTATCACCTCTACGGAGTTTAACCACTTCGCTTTTCAACTCTCCATTTCTCAATACGTTCATTCGGGCTTCAACTCCGAGTCCGTACCCTTGACGTTCTTCGAACAGCATGAAAGACAATTGATTGTCGTTCATGTTGTTTTGTTCGATAACGCCCAACACTTCAATCTTTTTCACCAGATTTTGTCTGAAAGCATCAACCGGAGTAAGGTTGTAGATACGATTCATCAATTCACGGTTGATTTCCTTTGTAACACCTTTTTCGGTAGGTGTGGCAGAATACTTTATCGCTAAAAGTGGGTGAAGGGTTCGTAATGCCTTACGAGAGGTTTCACTGGTATAGTTTTGCGATTCATCTAAAATGAGTATTGGCCTTGTTTCCTGAATATATTGATAGGGTAATTTTTCTCCTTGTAGTTTTTCGGTGGCTTTGAAAATAACATTGCTGCTCTTGTTGAATGCATCAATGGTCATTACCATGATTTCGATAGTGGAAGACGAAGCATAGCCACGTAGCTTTGAAATCTGTTCCCCTGCATATTGTGTCAGGGCAATGGTTTCGTTGTTATAGAGCGTACTGAAATGTTGACGGGTAATGTCGAAAGTCTTTACCACTCCTTCGTAAATGGCCACACTTGGCACAATGATAATAAATTTGCTCCAACCGTATTGTTTGCGTAATTCGTGAATGGTACGAAAATAAACATATGTTTTACCTGTACCCGTTTCCATTTCAATCGTGAAATATGGATAACGCCATGCATTGATATCTACCAATTCAAAACCATCGTCGAAATTGAGGTACATATCTTCCACCAAATCGTTTTGCTTCTGCACCTTCAACATATTGTCGAACAGCCATTGTTCGTCGAGCATTTCATACGGATCAACATTGGCAATGGTATCCGAACTAAACATACGGAAATCTGTAGCCCGCTTGCTATAGCCATCGAATAACTTTACCACACTATCAATGGCCTTGAGTTGGTGTTCCTGATTATCTTCAAATTTTATTTTGAGTTTGCTCATTTCAATTTTCTGCTTAGAATTTCTAAATCTATCTCGTTAATTTTTTCAAGATTATTCAGGTGTTGAATGTTCCATAGACCGCTTGTAACTATCTTTTTGTCAGGGTGGTATTTCCCCAACCAGTTATCGGATATGTTCTTATAACTTTCTGTATTTAGCGTTGCTATAAGTTTTGCTTCGAGGCTCATTCGCAATTTTGCATTATTCAGATTAGGTATAGCAGCTATTGAAAATTTATTGAGGTACTTTGATATAGAGCTTTCAATTTGGTACTCCTTTTGTTGATCTTTAAAACCATTAAAACCTTTTTTTTCTTCCCAAACACTTAAATATGAATCTTTTTCTTTATTCAACAAGCATCTGCCAATGTGTTTTCTGAAAACACTATTACAATGATTACCTTGTTTGTGTTTAGAAATCCTTTCAAAAAAACCATTATTGATAGGGTGCGAACCAACACGAACAATTCGGTTGTAAATGTTATATTCTTCGCCTTCTTCAAAAAGCAAATATATTCCGTTCTTTACAGAACTCAACTTATGAAGTTCTACAAAAGGATAGACTTTCATTTGCTTAGTCATTTCGTGTAATTCGTGGTAAAACATATTTATATCGTTTTAATCAATCCTTTATCGCTTAACCGCAATTTATCTTCGGTACTAATAGCACTATCCAGACAAATGAAAATATCATTCTCACCTAATTGCAAGACTGCAACGGTAGCTTTGGCAATTTGGTTATCCAGACACACCAACAAAGCATGGTCGCAATACTCACTGGTTACTTTGCGGATAGTATTACTCTGAACCTCTGGAAGCTGTGAAATGGTAGAACATAAGGTAAAACCTTCTAATAAAATGATTTCAGTCAACAATCCATCTGGAGTAAAATCCTTACGCAATGGACTTTGATTAAATAAATCCAATTCGTTTTCTAAATCAGAAATCGAAGTACCTTTGTAATTTTTCCAAGATTTGTAATTTGAATTTTTTAAAGCTAAGTAATGAAAACCTAAAGAATTTTTGCGAACAACTCTTCTTACTCTTTCAGCACACGCTTCAGCTAAATTTTTAAATTTTACATTTTCATCTTTGTAATCAGAAATTACTGGTATTTGTACGAGAATGAAACTAATTCTTTCTTTTTTTACAGAGTATTCTATAACCGCGTGAGCAGTAGTTCCTGAACCTCCAAAAAAATCCAAAACAATATCATCCTCAGACAAATCACAAAGATTAATGATTTTATCTATTAAATAAACTGGTTTAGGGAAATTGAAAATCTCTTCATTGTTGAAAAGTGTTTTTAATTCGGTAGTTCCATTTTGATAGTTTAATTCTTTTTCAACCCAAATTGATTTTGGTTTTGTTTTTTTGTCCTCAGAAAGATAATCTTTTTGAAAAATATCATAGACTTCACTACCGTCTCGTTGAACTATCTTGCTTATTAACAATTCCTTTTCATCTTCAAATTTTCTTTTACTCCATCTCCATGAACCATCAATACTTGTTGACGGTTGAACTGGTAAAACTTCAATGTAATGCAACTCATTTTTCTCTAAAGAAATACTATTGTCAATAGGATTGACATAAATTGGATAATATAAAGAAGGCCTATCAATTCTCCTCCAAGCACCTCCTCTTTGACGAAGCCCTAACAGACGATAGTTTCCATTTTCATCTTTTAAACTATATTCATTTTGCATCTTATCATCTAAGATAATACCCATTTCTGGTGCAAATTCATAGTTTTTAGCAAAACAAAGAAGATATTCATGAGTTGACGCAACACTTTTTATTGATTGAGATCCTCTGGGGTTACTCTGAATTATAAAAGTTGCAAGATAGTTTTCTTGACCAAAAATATCATTTAAGATTAAAGATAAATTATTTAATTCGTTATCATCTATGCTTATAAATATCGCCCCATCTTCACGTAAGAGGTTGCGAGCTAACCGTAAACGAGGGTACATCATACTGAGCCATTTGGAATGGAAACGGCCATCGCTACGTTTGTTGGTAGTCATTGTTTTTCCTTCTTCGTCCACCTGTCCGGTACGGCGCAAGTATTCCTGAAGGGGTTCGGTAAAGTCATCGTCGTACACTAAGTCATTGCCGGTATTGTATGGTGGGTCAATGTAAATCATCTTTATCTTTCCGGCATAGCTTTTCTGGAGAAGTTTCAGCACTTCCAAGTTTTCGCCTTCAATAAAAATGTTTTTACTGTCATTTACACCATCTGTATCGGGTGTACCGTCGGCTTTGAGTCCATCGCCCCATACAGGTTCAAGTGTTCCTTCGGGAGGAATGGCAGCCGCTTTACGTGTATCACGCTTGCCCGGCCAGAACAGTCCAAAATGTTCCAGTTCTGGGTTTTCTTCATCTTGTCGCCAGTCGCCTAAGTTTTGGCTCAGGGTTGTAAAGTTTATTTTTCCATCTTCGAAACATTCAGGTGCAAGCTGTTTGAGTTGTGCAATTTTTTCTTCGTCGAAAAAGTATTCGGGGCGTAATTTTTCGTGTGCCATGGGGTATATTGTGTGTTTATGCTTCTGTATTTATTGAGACTGTATTTTTCGCTTGTAAATTGGAATTAACCCATTCTTCCTGGTCAGTATCAGAACCAAAATCTTCGAAGTATTTGGAAAAATTACCCCGAATTCCTTTCCCTTTGTCAGTAACAAACTCCCTAAACGAAGAACAAGAAAAACGAGCATCACATTCTCTGCAAATTCGTTGTCCGAAAATAGCATTTGAGCCATGCAAGGTTGCTTTCAAGTCATCAACCGAAGCAGGGTGAAAATTCTTATCTTCAATACTATCCACCACACACGCAAACTCGGTTATGGTTTCCTGTACTTTGTTCTGAACGAATGGAATGAGAATTAATGGTTCCCATTTGGCCATTTCATAATCAATACGGAACTGATCGTTTGTCAAATAGGCATATTTCAGCCCTTGCGGGAAAGCCGTTGAGATAATGGCTGTACTGTCTAATTCTTCTTTGCGCAATTCCTGCCAAATATGAGCGTATACATTCAGCTGGCTTTCGTAGAGGTCTTTGTTTGCATTTATAAATTCAGGGTCATGCGTTTTAATATCGTACATCCATGTTTCGTCATCTTCGCGAACTATATCCACAATTCCTTCAATGGTGAAATTTCGACCTTTGGGTGTCTTTTGGTCGGGTAAAGTCAACTTTACTTCGGTATCAGTGACCTTGTTTGCCACTTCTTTCATCTTCCGGTAATAAAGCAATACCTGACGCAAAGCTAAATCCTTTACATCTTGTGTAAGTGCGTGACCTCCTTCCAGTCTCATTGATTCATAATTATCTTCAAAAAATTCCTGAATTTTTTCAATTATTTCGTATTCTTTCATCATACTGTTTCCACTCCTTTCTTCTTTTCAGAAATCAATAAATGGTGTAAATCTTCGATTGTCTGGTGAACTAAGCTACCAAAGAACATGGTTTGAGAACGTGAAGGAATAAAACCAAATTTCTTAAATATCATATACTTGCGAGGGCATTGTTTGTAATTCAGATAATCGGCCGTATAGGAATAGTTTTTACCCAAATCATCTTTGTCAACTTCGCCTTCAGGTAAATCGTCTAAATTTGTTGCAGATAAAAGTGGAATGTTTTCACTTTCCAATAGTGTCAGAAATTCTTCCGAAGTGTTATTCTTTCCACCACTTAAAAAGGGTAAAATAGTCATTTGTTTGGCTCTGGAAAGAGCTACATAAAACATACGCATCTTGTCGAAATGGGAAATCTGGTCGAGTGGTTCACCGTCTTTTTTCAATAAATCACGAATGATAACTTCTGTCGGGTCTGCTTGTCGCTCATCTTTTCGTAAACTTCCCAATACAACATACGGGAATTCCAACCCTTTGGATTGGTGAATAGTGAGAAATGGCACACGCCCTTTTGGGAATGGGTCATTTGCATCTTCAAATTCAGATTCTCCCATTCGATAAATTGCATACAGGTATGAGGCCACAAAAGTATTTGTAAATTTATCGTCTGTAAGGAATGACGCTGAAATAATGGGTGAATATTCCTCCATGAAACGAGCAAGATATTGAGTAACCATTCCCAACGTACAAACAGGACCTTCGTCAATACCTTTTTCGGCCAGTTCAAACATTTTTTGAAAATGACGGAAGCCATTTAACTGATAGAATAAGTCGAGTACACTCCAGTCGAGAGAAGTAACCCGATTGATAACATAACTCAAATCAACGGCTTCGTTTGCACGTTCTTTGTTGCGGAGAATATTGATAAAGGCCTGACGTTGTAAGGTGGATTTACATTTATATGAAATACCCGAAGCACCTGCCAAAACAGGAATCATATCTAACTTGACCTTACTGCGAATGTTCCATTTATTTTTGGCTACAACCTTCATCAATGCCTCATAATCACTTTTAAGTGATTTAATTTCATTCACACGGTCGTTTACATATTCATTCAAGAGGCTGTCTTCCTGAATTAATTTATCAGCTTCGGCCATGCTGTTTGTTTGCCACAAATGAAATTCCCTGATTCCCTGACTAAAATTTCCCTGATGACTTGGCCGCCCAAGTATTTTAAACATCAAACCCAAAATCTGCATCGTTTCAGGCAAATCAAGAAACCTTCCGGCACGTGGAGCATAAACCGGAATATTCAATGCATTGAGTGCCTTTTCGAATTCGGCCACTTTGGTTGATTTTTTTCCATCACTTTTCATTGACGGAAAGAGAAAAGCAACCTGATTGTAATCTTCAATTTTTCCTGATTTTTTCAAGTCAAGTACAAATTGAGCAATTTCCGGAAACACAACTTCTTTCTTGTTTTTCTCTGTTTTGACAACCGCTGCAAAGTTATCCTGATTGTAAGGTTTAATGTCTTTATCCATCACACGGTAATGCCCCGTGCCACTTATTTTTCTCCAGTTTGTTCGTTCAATGAAATCAACATAAAAGTTGACAATGGCTTGTTTTGAACGGTAATTAATATTGAGGGCAATTTTCTTGGGTTTAACTCCCAACTGATTCAAACAACGGTCTTCAAACTCAACCAGGTTTTCGACGGTGGCACCTCTGAATCGGTATAATGCCTGATCATCGTCACCAACCACGCAAATGTTTTTACATTTCTTGGCCAGTTCAAAATAGATTTGCTCTTGTATTGAATTGGTGTCCTGATACTCGTCAACAATAATGTATTTGTAAACGTTTTGTGAGCCATTAAATGCTTTTATCTTGTTGAAAGCCTTTTGTTGTAACAAAGAAAAATCAACAGTTTGTATTTTATCCGATTTTATATGACTTCTGCAATAAAACTGATACATCTTTAGGAAACGTTGAAGTGTTTCATCTTCTGTTTCAACGGCCTCGGAGTCGAGATTTTCTTCCGAAAAACGATTGAATAATTTTATGATCGCTTTTGCAGCTTCGTGTCTTGAACTGGATTTTTTATTTGAAAGATACTGTGTGATTTCATATTGAGCATCTCGTTGTTCGTCATCGGGATTATCTCCTGAAAAGAAATCACCAACTGCAAGCAATTCAATCCAAAATCTTTTATTGTAAACTTTAAAATACTGACTAAGTTCATCTAATAAAATCGGTGCTCTTCCTCTCGCTCCCAATTCCGAAAATCTTCTGTTTGAATCAACCAATATATTCTGACATATTGAGTGAACTGTCCCTATTGACATACCTGAAATATCATAAGGTTGTCCAGTTTCGTTGGTTACAATACCTAACAAACCTCTCAAGCCTTCTTTTAATTGGTGAGCGGCCTTCTCTGTAAAGGTAGCTAAAAAAATATCCTGAGGTTCAATCTTGTGGAACACAATCAGATTAAGGGTTCTCCAGAGAATAACACGGGTTTTACCTGAACCCGGTCCAGCTGTCAAAAACAGTGGTCCTTCCGTTTCAAGTATAGCATCCCGTTGGTTATCGTTTGGTTTGAATCCTTTTAATTGCCAAAGGTATTCAATAGTCAGTTTTTGCTCCATTCGGTTAATAACTTTTTCAACCTCCAAAATTACACAATATCTTTTAAATTTTACATATCCCTGTTAAACTATTTTTCAACAATTTATTCATTTTCAAATTGATTAGTCTATCGTTTGTTCGTGCAAAGTTTCCTCCAGACTTTGTTCCATTTCCTGCAATTCTTCCTCCGTTTTCAAATAGTGCAACAAAAGTTCTGTTATCGAACTGTCGGCATGTTTGGTAGATATTTTTTCTACAGCTTCTTCAATATCCAAAAGACTACTACAACCCGCTTTTTCGAATATTGCCTTCAATTTTTCATTCTTCCCGATATCACTTTTAATAAAACTGCTCAGTTTGTCGATAGCGAGGTATTTCTTGTCTAATTTACCCAGTCCGGTAAGTTCGGTGAGTTTTTGACCTTCGGGCGTACCATTGTTGGTGATAAACAGGAAAGTATGAATTAACACCGCACCGTCAATATATTCTGCCGACAAATATCCTACTTTTGTGTTATAAATTCGAAAGGCAACAAGAATTCGGTTTTTGGTTGTTTTTATAATCTCAGGTTTTATAAACGCTGAAAATAGAGATATGTGTTTTTGATCAACACTCAGACAATCAATTCTTTCGTCGAGGCGGCGTAAGGCGTGTTTCTGAATATATATTTTCACATCCTTGTCGGGAATACCGTTTTGAAAACCCAACTGCGAAAGCTTCACCTTTATTTCAACAAACCCGTGTTGGGAGGTTGCCCAGCTAACACAGTGTGCCTGTCTTTGCTGTCCATCTATTTCGAAATAACGTGTTTCAGCTTTCCTCCGGTTAATGTCTAAAACAAAAAGAGATTGATTGCCCTTTCCTTTGGGTTTTTCTTGAATGGTAATCCAATGGAAATAATCTTCTGCATTGTTTTTGGAAGAACAAATATAGTCTACAAGTTCATGGAGGGACAATAAAGCTTTCGAACAAAGTTCGTCTGTTAAAACGGTATCTAATCTTTCTGTAAATTCTTTCACCCATTCATAATCAGCCTCCGTATCGTCACCTTTATCATTGATTTTAGCCCAGTTAAGCATTTGAAAGAGTGTAAATCCTGCCGTACAGAAATCAGCAAGTAACACTTGTTTTCCGTCCAACTTTATTGAAAAATATTCGTGCTGCATCAATTGCTTCACAGCAGTAATCGCGCTTTTCACTGTCTTATTGTTAAACTCAGGATGATTTACTGCTGTAACAACTACAGGCAGATACCGGAGTGTATAGGCCACATTAATAACCAAAGAAGGTACTAATGAAAAAGTGCCCGAACCACCGATGGTGTCAGCTACCGATTTCATTTTTTCGATATACGCTGCCTTTTCTTTTTCATGTTCCAGCTTACGCCGGTTTTGCTCCAGTTGTTTGCGGTTTAATTTTTTCATAGTAATTCGTCAAAAATAAAGAAAAAATCCTTTTTTCATTTGCGTGTCTGCGCATTACTGTAAGTCGTAATTTCTTAGTCCAAAATTACACAATCCTTTTTTATTTTCACAATTCCCGTTAAATTATTTTTCAACAATCTTTCTACTTCCGACCTAACAGGTTTTAAAAACCTGTTAGGTCAATTCTCATAATTCACACCATATCAAGCTCTTCCATCAATGCCCGTCGTTGCGGATATTGTTTGCGGAGTTTAGCAATCAGGTGGTCGGCTTCGTCGCGTCCACCCAGTTTTATCATCCGGCGAATAAACTTACAGGCTGTTTTGTATAAGCTTCTGCCAACACTTTCTTTCAGAAAGTCTTCTATCTCGACATAATACATACCTACCAACTGCTCGGCATATTGTTTTGCTAAGTACTTTTCGGCATACGCAATATTGTCCAACGACTTGTTGGCAATTAGTAAACTCAGCAGGTTTTCCCATTGTTCTTCCCAAATATACATATCCGCAATGTTGTTGAAATTGATCCACTTACTCGACTTTCTCCGATCTGCCACCAACTGTTCAAAGAAAGTTGTCCATTCGGCTGAACTTACATTTTTTTTCAGGAGATCAAACATTTCTTTTGGGGCGAATCGCGAAGAATTCAGAAATAAATAACGTGCCTGAAGAATAATATTGGTGGTGTCGCCCTGCAATTGATATACATTCAGTAAGTGCCATTTCCATTCATCCACTAATCCTGGTTTGTCTTTCTGGTCTGCTATAATTCCTGCTTCGGCTAATGTAATGGCTTTGGCATATTGTTTTTCTTTAATCGCTTTCTGAATTAGTTCTCGCCGGAAATCAGAATTTGTGAGGTTAGCTTCTAAATAGTTATTTACTTCCGCTTCACCTTCCGTTTTTCGGATTAGTTCCAGCTTCATTTTCCTGGCTCGTTCGTAGTCATAATCCCAGCTTTGCCCTGTAGGCTTCACGCTGTCAATCAAATCGGCAATTAGCTTTTTATCGCTTTCGGTTTCAATCAATACAATGGCTACATCCAGCAAGTGGAAATGCCAGTCCCATCCTTTGAAGAGTTTTTTTTGAAATGCATTTAGTGCATAAGAAAACAAGTCCGTACGAATTGCCTTATCAGTACAATCTGCTGCCACGCGATATAAAATATTCTGAGCCGCATCAATACAGCCTCCCAAATCGCCGTTACTGTCATCGCCTTGCTCAACGGCTTTGGTCATTTCCTCCAGCATGGCGCAACCCATATACATGGCTTCGCGGTAGTTATTGTCATCCATTTTTCGTTCAGCCAATTGGGACAATTCATACACAGCCTTACCCACTTTTCGGGCAGCTGAATAATCCAGAAAACCATACCGACCGGCTACAGAATTTACTATAGCCCTGATTTGTTTGGCATACATTTCCTGAGAAACGGGTTGAATTAAATGCAGATACCGCGCTAAAAACATGTCCCTGAATGACTTGTCCTTTTCGCAATATTCACCAATATATCCTTTCAGTTCTTCAGCAGAAAGCATGTTTAGAATTTCATCCACCTGTTCCTGTATGGTTTTCTTTTTAGATTTTTTTAGAGAGTCTGTCAAACCGGATGATGCCTTTATTTTTGCCTCTTTTTTAGACTTTGCTTTAATTCCCAGTTCTTCCTGTTGCAGGTAAAACATCACCGCCACTTCGTGCTTACATACCGGTCCCCAATCGTACGGACAAGTGCAATAACAGCCATTAATCACTCCGTTCTTAATCTCCATGTGAACGGTATAGGTTTCACTTCCTTCCACCGTAGCCTCATATTCACCACCACTCAATTCATCTACACTCGTCACATATCCTTTTTTAAAATACTGTAAACCACGTTTCAGAATATCTTCATCAATGTGTTGTTCAAATTCGTTTAATGGGATTTTCATATTACTCTTTTTCAAATGATTATACTTTATATTGCGGTGCGCTGCACCTACAAATATACCCTTTATTCTCTACAAATATCACGGTGCGCTGCACCAACTCAAAACTCTGAACTATAAACTTCTGACTACCAACTAAAATCTATCCCACTCCCAAAATTTTTCCCGCTCCCGCACCTCTCACCGGAGTCGGATTCCCAAACGCATCCAGCGTACCAAATTCAATGGCAATGGAGAGAACAAGCGTATCTTCATCGGTGAAAATAGCGGACGGTTCATGGATATTCAGCAATAATTGTTGTCCGGGTATGGAAGCCTGCGTGGAATACCAGGCCGTTGAAACGGTTTTAAAACCCTGTCCGAGGGTAGAATGAACAGGTTCATACCCTGATTTTTGGGTGTTTAGTTGCAGGTCGGTGACAACTCCCAGCGAAATGCTAATACGAAACAAGGCATAATTCCCCTGCATATACAGTCCGAAACTACAGGCGAAAGCCGGAATATCCACTGTGGCTTGTTGGGCTTCACGGTCTATGTCCCACTGCAGTGGAATTCGCAACACACTCTCGAATCGGCTGGTCCGGTTAAAATTGAACCCTGCCAGATATTGCCGGTACAGCGATAAGCGTAAACTCCTTTCGCCCAACGCATTTTCAACATCCCCTTTCTGAATGTTTTTAGCCAGAGAGCATAAAACCGGTGCCAGGTTATAATCCGACACATGAGCCAGCGAACTGAAAGTACGCCTGATTTCTTTACTCATTTTGGAACATCCGCCAAATTCCTTGTTGTTTTTACGCACATTCTCGAATTCGGGTCTGCGTTTAATCTGGTCTTTCTTTGCACCGCCTTTGGTGCGTACAAACACCTGGTCACTGCCCTTTCGGGTGTAAAAAGATAAATTGCTGATACTGCCTGTTATTACGTCAAAATTTTTTACCCGTGCCATGATTTATTAGTTTGTAGTTTGAAAAGTTTGTAGTTTGAAGTTTGAAAAGTTTTTTGTCTATTGTCTTATGTCTTGATTCTCCCGCAAGCGGGATGTCAGCTTCGCTACCATTGGCTCTATTGTACTACAAAAGTATATATTTTGCAGCTAATACGCAAATATTCAATATATAATCCATACTTTTTAATTATAGGTTATATACGGTTTATATATAAATTGAATATGGGTTATATATGGATTTATATACTTTCAGCTGACAAACTGATAGGAATCAACACTTAAACCGGCTATCTCCGTAAATCATTTCTTTATTCCAACTTTTTCCATTTCCAATTGTTTTAATTACATATTCAAACAAAAAAAATATGGACAAAATTTCCAATGTTGTAAAACCGGGTGTTGTAACAGGTACTGATCTTCAGTATATTTTTAAAGTGGCCAAAGCGAATGGTTTTGCCATTCCGTCAGTAAATGTTGTCGGATCTTCGACTGTAAATGCGATTATGGAAGCTGCAAAAGTAGCCAATGCACCGGTTATGATTCAATTTTCCAATGGCGGTGCGGCTTTCAATGCCGGTAAAGGGTTGAAACTGGAAGGACAACAAGCTGCGGTTTTGGGAGCTATTGCTGGTGCAAAGCACATTCACATTCTGGCGGAAGCGTATGGAGTTCATGTCATTCTTCATACCGACCATGCGGCCAAAAAACTTCTTTCATGGATTGACGGACTGTTGGATGCAGGCGAAAAACATTTTGCTCAATATGGGAAACCGCTTTTCAGTTCGCACATGCTTGATCTTTCAGAAGAACCACTCAAAGAAAACATTGAAATCAGCAAACGGTATCTCGAACGCATGAGCAAAATGGGCATGACACTCGAAATTGAACTCGGAATTACCGGGGGTGAAGAAGATGGAGTTGACAACAGCGGCATCGACAACAAATTACTGTACACACAACCGGCCGATGTATTTTATGCCTATCAGGAATTGAGTAAAGTTTCTTCTAATTTTACCATTGCCGCTTCGTTTGGTAATGTTCATGGCGTTTACAAACCGGGCAATGTGAAACTTATGCCGATAATTCTGAAAAATTCGCAGGATTATATCAAAGAAAAATTAAATCTTTCCGACGCTCATCCGGTAAACTTTGTATTTCATGGTGGTTCGGGTTCTACACACGCCGAAATTAGGGAAGCCATCAGTTATGGTGTGGTGAAAATGAATATTGACACAGATACCCAATGGGCTTACTGGGATGGTGTTCGTGGATTTGAAGCTAAGAATCACGATTATCTGCAAGGTCAGATTGGTAATCCCGAAGGAGCCGATAAACCCAATAAAAAATTCTACGATCCACGAGTTTGGTTGCGCAAAGGCGAAGAATCATTGATTGCCCGTTTGCAGGTTGCTTTCGAAGATTTAAACGCAATAAACAGCCTGTAAGGAAATAATTTTAATACACAGGAAATTAATAACAATACGTAAGCGGCTGTTCCAACTTCATTTTGAGACAGCCTCTTTTATGTTTGGTTTCGGGAGTATAATTTTTTGGAGAATAATGAAAGTTAATTAATTTTCTATTGCTTTTAAAAATCTTTGTGTAACTTTGAGCCTTATCGCTTTCAAGGCTGAATTGATTGGTAATTGAAAATTAAATAATTGGAAATTAATATGTACGACTTAATTATTATTGGTGGTGGTCCGGCCGGATATGTGGCTGCAGAACGTGCAGGCAATAAAGGACTTTCGGTTCTTTTATTCGAGAAAAAAAGCATGGGTGGTGTTTGCCTCAACGAAGGTTGCATTCCGACCAAAACCATGCTTTATAGTGCGAAAACGTATGAAAATGCGTTGCATGGTGATAAATATGGTGTTTTTGGCGACAATATCCGGTTCGATTACGGGAAAATTGTAGCCCGTAAAAATAAAGTAGTTCGCAAATTAGTTGCCGGCGTTGATGCAAAAATGAAAATGCACCATGTAACGGTTGTCAAAGGTGAAGCTATGATTCAGGGTCGAAGCACGGATGGAGTTGCAATATCCTGCAATGATGAAACATACCTTGGAACTAACCTGCTTATTTGCACGGGTTCCGAAGCATTAGTGCCACTTATTCCGGGTTTGGCAGAAGCAGGTGATATTATATTAACCAACCGGGAAATTCTCGATTTGAAAGAACAACCAACATCGTTGGTAGTTATCGGTGGCGGTATTATCGGGATGGAATTTGCCAGTTTTTACAACAGCCTTGGTACGAAAGTAACGATTGTGGAAATGCTTCCAGAAATTCTGGGAGGTGTGGACTTCGAAATTTCGGCTATGTTGCGTGATATTTATGCAAAAAAAGGCATTGAATTCAACCTCAACGCTAAAGTAGTGAAAGTGGATGGCAACAAAGTTATTTTTGAAAAAGATGGAAAAACCGAATCCATCGAAGGTGAAAAAATATTAGTCAGCGTTGGTCGTCGTGCCGTTACCAAAGGTTTCGGGTTGGAAAATCTGAACGTGGAATTGGATCGTGGCGGTATCAAGGTGGACGAAAAAATGCGCACCAATGTTCCGAATGTATTTGCTGCGGGCGATGTTACCGGATTCTCGTTATTGGCTCACACTGCCATGCGGGAAGGCGAAGTGATGGTCAATAACCTCACAGGACGAGCTGACGTAATGCGTTATAATGCTATTCCGGGTGTGGTATATACCAATCCCGAAGTGGCTGGTGTTGGCGAAACAGAAGAATCGGCTAAAGCAAAAGGAATTGCCTATAAAGTAGCAAAACTTCCAATGGCTTATGCAGGACGTTTTGTAGCCGAAAACGAAGGTGGCAACGGACTTTGCAAAGTACTTACCGGTGAGAAATACGGTGAAGTAATCGGTGTTCACATGCTGGGAAATCCTTGCAGTGAAATTATTTACGGAGCTTGCATGGCGATAGAAGAGGAAATGACTTTGGAGCAATTGCAGGAAGTTGTGTTCCCACACCCGACGGTAAGCGAAATATTTAAAGAAACAATTTTTTCCATATAATTGCCCCCTAACCCCCTAAAGGGGGAGAAGGAAAATAGCCCCAAACCCCTAAAGGGGCTTAAAGAACAAGTTCTTTTCAGAAAGAAGGGATTTTATCATTAATTATTAAAACAATACTAACTTATTCCCCCTTTAGGGGGTTAGGGGGCAGATTAATTTAATCATTAACCAATTCAAATAAGTTCGCTTAATTCCCCCTTTAGGGGGTTAGTGGGCAACTGGGCTTCTTTTAATTTTCTTGTGAAAGCAAAATAAAACCGAATGAAAAATTACAAAAATATAACTACTATTATTTTCGATTTAGGTGGAGTCCTTTGTGATTTGGATATTGATCGGTGCATTTTGAATTTCAAACAATTAGGTCTTGAAAATTTTGAACATTACCTGAATAACTTCGGTCAATCAGGCTTCTTCATGCAACTTGAGAAAGGACTAATAACTGCCGCTGAATTCCGTAATGATGTCCGGAAACTGACTTCAAAACCACTCATTGATACACAAATAAATGAAGCATGGAACTCTTTCCTGGTTGGAATTCCAACTAAAAAACTGGATTTAATAATTGAACTTCGAAAAAAGTTCCGGGTTGTTCTACTCAGCAACACCAATATTATTCACTTTCCGGATACTGTTGCAAGATTTTTTAATTTTAATGGAATGTCAACGTCCGATTATTTTGATAAATGTTACTTGTCGTACGAAATGAAAATGGCGAAACCCGATGAGGAAATATTTAATGCGTTGCTCGAAGCTGAACAAGTGTCAGCAAACGAATGTTTGTTTCTCGACGATGGACAGAAAAATATAGAACAGGCAGCCAAATTGGGCATTCAAACATATCTGGTAAAAACCGGTGAAGATTTGAGTTGGTTGGTTGATATTGGTTAATTGGTTGAGTAGTTGATTGGGTAATTGGGATAAAAGTTAATTATGAATTATGCATAATGAAGTAAATTACGTTGCAATTGTCGGGTTTTTCGATGGTGTGCATGCCGGACACCAGTTCCTGATAGAGGAATTGAAATCATTGGCGCGTGAGCGGAATCAAAAAAGTATGATCATTACTTTTGCCATTCATCCGCGTAAAGTTTTGAATTCGGACTTTCAACCTCAGCTTCTGAATACGTTGGATGAAAAAAACGAACATCTTGAATCAACCCAGGTTGATGAAATTATTGTGCTCGATTTTACGGTTGAGATGGCACAGTTGTCCGCCTATGAATTTCTGGACATTGTTTTAAAACATCATTTCAACGTAAAAACACTACTGGTAGGTCACGATCATCGGTTTGGACATAACCGCACCGACGGATTTCCGGAATATAAAAAATACGGAGAAATGCTCGGCATGGAAGTTATTCAGGCACAACCCTACAAAACTCCCGAAGATAACCATATCAGCTCATCAGAAATACGCCTGGCGTTGCAACGCGGCGAAATTGAACGTGCCAACCGCTTGCTGGGTTATTCCTATTCTATTCAGGGGAAAGTAATTACCGGTTTTAAAGTGGGTAGAAAAATCGGTTTTCCTACGTCCAATCTGCAGGTACTTGATGCCGATAAACTGATTCCGTCCCTTGGCGTGTATGCCGTGCGCGTTTACCACAACAAGATCGTTTACAAAGGCATGATGAATATCGGAACACGCCCGACCCTTGCAACAGATACTCACATAAGCCTCGAAGTGAATATTTTTGATTTCAACAAAGATATTTACAATCAGACGATCAAAGTTGAATTTATTAAAAAAATAAGGGACGAACAAAAGTTCAACGGAGTGGATGAACTCGTGGAACAACTGAAAAAAGACAAACTGAATGTGATGAATCCGGATTGATTTCCTTTTTCTCAATTTATTAAAAATGACAAGAATTGAACTTGTATATTGCCATGAATTTTCAACCAAAAAACCTTATCTTTGTCGCATAATTAATGTTTCACAATCTAATGCAACATTCAAATGAAAAAATCTTTTGTTATCGCTTTCTTTTGTTTGTTTACGCTCTCCGTTTTTTCGCAAACCGCTCCCAATCTTACTATTACTGTAAAAGGAATCGTGATGGATTCCGTATCGTTGCAAACCATTCCCTATGCCACTGTATCGGTGTCTGCGGCAGCAACTCCGGATGTTTATCTGAAACGTATTGCTTCCGGTGCTAAGGGCGATTTTGAACTGGTGTTGAATAAAACGGGCGATTATATGATTAGTTTTGAATCGGTTGGAATGAAGAAAGTGACGCAAAAGCTGACCGTTACTCCCGAACAGAAAACAATCACTCTGGGGAAAGTTAGCATGTCCACTGCCAGTAAAGCATTGGGCGAAGTAACTGTGTTGGCGGCCAAACCGTTGGTAAAAGTGGATCTGGATAAAATCAGCTACGATACCAAGTCCGATCCCGAATCACAAAGTTCAACCGTGTTGGACATGCTGAAAAAAGTTCCATTGGTAACCGTGGATGGCGATGATAAAATACAACTAAAGGGCTCATCCAATTTCAAGATTTATATCAACGGAAAAGTTTCGGGCATGACCACCAATAATCCGTCACAGGTATTAAAAAGTATGCCGGCATCCAGCATAAAAAGTATTGAAGTAATTACTGAACCCGGTGCCAAATACGACGCGGAAGGTGTTGGCGGCATTATCAATATCGTTACCGATCATTCGTTGAACGGACTGACAGGAACGGTACAAGCCAGAGCTAATACGCTCGGTGGGTATGGCGGTGGATTATATTTATCCACTAAAACGGGTAAGTTTGGATTGACTACCAATTTAAATTATGGAAACAATCCTCAGCCGAATCAAATATGGAACGGTGAGAAAGAAAACTTTAATTCGCAAACAACCAAATATGTACTACAAAATGCACTTTCCGATTCAAGGTATCAATTTTATTATGGAAACCTGGAAGCAAGTTATGAATTTGATACGCTAAATCTGCTAAGTCTTAATATTGGCGGATATTCCGGTAACGGTAGGTCAGTGGATCATGGAAGTACTTATTCTTTGGATGCAAACAGGGATACCCTTTCAGCATTTAAACAATTGACCACGAATGATAACGGTTGGGGTGGTATCGATTTCTCTCTCGATTACCAGCGAACGTTTAAAAAACCACAACAGTTGCTCACGTTATCCTATAAACTCAGCCGGACACCCAATACGACCGATAGTTATTCTGATTTAACCGGATTATTGAATTACACGAGTTACAACCAGCATATTCAAAACAATGCCCACGGAGATGAACATACATTTCAGGTGGATTATACCGAGCCGTTTAATAAAAAACATGTGGTGGAATTTGGAGCTAAATATATTTTACGAATAAACACGGGTATTAATACATATTTGTTTCAAAAAGATTCAACTCAACCCTGGATACCCACTCCGAATCAATCAACTAATAATTTAGATCAAACGCAAAACATTCTGGGAGCTTACGGAAGCTATACCCTGAAATTGGAAAAATTCAGTATTCGTGCCGGATTTCGGTTTGAATATACCGGTTCGAAAATAGTGTTGACAGACACTACAATTTCTCCGAGTTTTGCTAATTTGGTGCCTTCGGTAAGCATGAGTTATAAATTGAATGATGCAAATAATCTTCGGTTAAGTTATAACCAGCGAATCAGTCGCCCGGGAATCTGGTACCTCAATCCATTTCGTGATAATTCCAATCCGTTTTCAATTAGTCAGGGAAACCCCGATTTGAAACCGGAAGTGGATAATTCTCTTTCGTTGAATTACAGTTATATTACTCCGAAATTAAATATCAATGCCAGCACGTTTACTTCGTTTACCAATAATTCTATCGAACGGGTAAGTTCAGCTCTAAACGATACGGTGGTTTTTAATACCTATAAAAATATCGGATTAAGTCAGAATGTCGGTTTATCGGTTTACGGTAACTGGCAACCAAACAAATCTATCAGAATCAATCTGAATAGTAATTTGGGATACACCTCAATGACTACAAACGATGGAAGCGGTTTAAATAGCAGTGGAACAAACTTTTCTGTTTCAGGAGGTGGACAATTTACATTACCCGCTGAGATTAAACTAAACCTGAATGGTGGTTATTATTCACCGAGAGTCATGTTACAAGGTCAACGCTCCGGATTTTATTATTATAATATTTCCATTGCACGCGATTTTCTGAATAAAAAACTGAATGTATCTTTGTATGCACGGAATCCATTTGAAGAAAGAACAAATTATACCAGTTTCACGCAAACATCAGATTATCGTTCCAATAGTGTGGGCACTTACATTTCCCGTAATTTTGGATTGTCAGTGAGTTACAAGTTTGGCGAATTAAAAGATCAGATTAAAAAAGTAGAACGAACCATTACCAATGACGATGTGAAAGGCGGAGGAGGTCAGGGCGGTGGTGGCGGCCAATAATTCAAATCGACGAAACAGGATGATAAGTTATCATTCTGTTTTTGTTTCGCGTGAATCGGATCAAGTTATAATGCTACCGTATTAAGCTATCTTCAATCGGCTTGCCTGAACAACTGTTAACCAATCACCGTCAGCCTCACCCCTAATTTTATCTTGGTTTCGATTGTTACGTTGGCATCCTGACTAAGATTCTTTCGTAATTTGGTAAGGATATTATTCAATGATGCTTCTTTTAAGTTTGGATCATTTTCATTCCAAACTGCCTGAATAATTTTTGTCCTGCTAATAAAGTTATTCTTGTTTTGGCAAAGTAATGCCAGCACAGCCGATTCGTAATTATTCAAATGAATTCTATCGTATTCGTACTTTAAGGATTGTTCTTCAGGGAAAAAACTGAAATGGCCAATGTATATTGGTTCAATTTTTTTAATTGTTTTTTCATACAGGGATAGAAGATTATCTATACGTAATGTAACTTCGATTAGCCGATAGGGTTTACGGATATAATCCGTATTTTCGATGCTAAAACCTGTTTTCAAATCTTCATTCCCGTCGCGCGAAGTAGTAAATAGGATTGGAGAATTATTTTCTTTACGAATAAGTTTTGCTATTTCAAACCCATCAAGTGTTCCATTAAGCATAACATCGAGTATGACGATATCAGGTTCAAAATGCTGTACTTTTTCTAATATTTGGTCTCCATTAGTCAGATACAATACCTTGAAATCATGCATTTCTAACGCACCGGCCAGTGTGGTACCCAGATTTACATCATCTTCTACTATTAATATTCGTTTCATCGCTTATTGATTAATTGGTTGACTGGTAGATTTGGTTGAAAACATTAATTGGAGCAAGTTCCTTGCAGTTGACTATAAACTATAAACTGTCAACTATAAACTGTCCCTTATTCCGGTAACAACACGCTGAATTCCGTCCCTTCGCCCCGATGGCTTTCTACGGCTACTTCACCACGGTGTTTTTCTACAATAGTTTTTACATAGTTCAGCCCGATTCCGAAACCGTTTATTTTGGTATTTTCTGTATGTGCCCTACTGTATTTATCGAATATCACCGGCAGTTTTTCTTCAGGGATACCATATCCGTTGTCTTTTATGGACACAACAATCCAATGTCCCGTTTTACGAATTGTAATAATAATCAAGACTTCGTTTCCGGAATACTTGATGGCATTATCAATCAGATTGGCAAAACACTGGCTGAGCAGGTTTGCATCACCTGTAACCGATACATCATTGGTTTCATAAACCGTTTGTATATCCACTTTTTTTACCGGACAACTTACAAATTTACCCCGCAACTCCTCGAAAAGCTTACAGAGATTGATTGGCTCTTTGTTCAGCGTAAGCAACCCTTCTTCCACTTTGGCTAATGCCACTATCATATTAATGGTGTTGTTCAGCTCGGCAGTGGCATCAATGGATCGGGTTACCAATAGTTCATGTTGATGCCTGTTCTCAATAAAAGCAGGCATAGAGAGGCAATCCAGATTGAATGACAAGCTGGCTACCGGACGCTTCAACTCATGCGCAATGGTACCCAAAAAATCATTTTTAAAAGCAACCAATTGTTTTTGTTTGGCTAATATGCGCTTTAAGTACCCGAAAGCAAGCAAACAGATAATGGAGAATACCAGGGATGTGAGTAACATTAACCCCATGCGTTTGATAATGATACCGAAAGGATTGATCAATACCAATTGTAATGCTTTATTGTCAACAATATCTATGGTAAGATATTTAGATGAAACCTGAAAAAAAGAAGAAGAAATAAGGTTAGATTTTGATTGATGAAGAACTTTTCTTGTTGCTGGATTAATAATAGTAACAGCATATTTAGTGTTAATTCCTCTCGCATTGAGAACCGAACCGGTTATACTATCTAAACTGTGAATATTTAAGGGCACAGTTTTGCTTATTTCCATATTAATTGCAAAATAAACTAATAGTGTAGTGTTATTGCTATAATCACTTCTTTTGCTAAAATCGTAATATGTTTTTTCATTGGCAGGAATTTTTGAATTTCGAGTCAAATCAACATCATTTTTACCTTCGGTATTTCGATACAGATTACGTCTTATTTCCAAATCTTTTTTGAAAGATTCTTCAATTATTGCATCCGATTCACGAATCAGACCGGCACGGGTAGTTTGAAAATAGTCATAGACTAAAAAGGCTTGTGTTCCCAATATAAATAACAGACAAATAGCAGCAATATAATAGATTTGTTTAGGGGTTATTGCCTTCATTTTTTGATTATGTTTTGTTTAATTTTGAGCTATGTCTCGAATTCGGCCTGTTCAGCTTCCAACAAGTTCTAACAAGCTTCTAATATTTCTATCGAAGTTTCCATCTGTATTGGATTTTGCTTTGCCAAAAATACGAATAAACATTTAGATTACTCATTGAATTTGCTAAAAATACAATTTCTGGAGCATTTTTTATACATATTTTCACATATCGTTAATGATTATTATCTGAAATGTTAGATGTTTGTTAGAACTTTGGTAGCAGCTTGTGAGATAAAGTTAAAATATATAGGTATAATATTGCAGCATCATTAAACTCTAAAAAAAATAAATATGAAAAGAGCAAAAAAAGATGCTGCAAGCTTTCAACAATTAGGAGTTTCGCAAATGGAAAAGATCAAAGGAGGAAAAACAATTGTTATAATAAATCCTGACGGTTCAACTACAACGATGACAATTTGACAGTGAAAAAGCGGTACGGACAAATCCAAATCATCAATCGTACAGTGAACATATAGGATTGTATAACTGAAATTTCAGTCACCCAATTACCTTGGATTGGCTGTACTGCTTAAAATTTTCGGACAGTTCACCCGAAGCCGGGGAAATCTTCCGAAAAGCATCAAACAGGAGAGTTTGTTGCAGGAAATATCCCACAAAATTTTGAAAGCAGCCGCAGTGTGCAGAAACTTTCTCACAACTTTTAGACAGCAGCTGCACGCTGCTGGAAATATCCCACAAAATTTAAACATTAGCTGCAGGTTGCAGAAAATGTATAAAAAAAATCAGTCATTAGCTGCAAGCTGCAGAGAATGTTATACAAAAATTGGAAATCATCCGCCTATTGCGGGGAATATAAAATCAAATTATAAACTATTTTACTCAACATCATTATGAAGAAAAATTTTTGGAATCTAAACGTAGGCGTTATTGCCAACCTGGCTGCACGTGTACTTGAAATTTCGGTTAAGCCTGTTTATGTAAAACTTGTAGAGAATTTGCCGTTCCTGCAAAAACTGACAGAAGCAAACGCCGCCTATCACGAAGTGATTGATAAACCAACCTACAGCGGTATAGGCAAACAAGTATCGGTAGCCGACTTGCTGCGTGATAACCGCTTTCTGGGATTAAAAAATGCGATATGGGGAATGATTCAACTTAATGGAATTACTTATCATCAGGATGCGGTGGATTTGAATGCTGTTATCGAACAACATGGGGCTGACTTGTATCGTCACACATACGATGACGAATCAACCCATTTGAATCAACTTATCCAGGATTTGGAAAAACCCGAAAACACGACCCGGTTACAACATCTGAATCTTACCGAAGCTTTTACACTACTTAAAGCATCGCAAACCGCATTCGTCCAATTAGTCGGCGGACAGTCAGAAGCCAATTCGATACTTCGTGGCATGGAGTCGGCTTCATCACTCTATAAAATTTTGGCAACCCCGCTGCGTAACTATGTAAACTACGTGGATGCCATGGCCGAAATTGACAGCAACTGGACTGGTTTATCACTCGAATTAAACGAAGCCCTCAAAGCTGCCAACAACTCCAAACCAACGCCTCCAAAAACAGATACACCTCCTGTGAATTAGTTTGTATTATAGTGATTGCGAAATCCCTGCCGGCATAAAGGTTGGTGGGGATTTGAGTATTAAGAAAATCCAAATTTAATAACTTAAGGGCAAAAACACAAGGGCTACGACCTAAGCAAAAAGAAACAGAAAATAAGATATAACGAATCAAATAATATGGCAAAAAATATTACACCACAGCAAAACCAATCCAACCAACAGAATGCCAATAAAGGCACTTTTGGAACTAACCGTCAATACGATCAGAATCAGGGGTACTTTCTCCCAAGAGAGAAAGGAATAGGAAGTGAAGTTTTGAGAGGGGAAATAAAAAAAGGCGGAGCCGGTTTACAAATTGTTTCACGCAACCAAACCGGCTACCGCCCACTCTCACAAACTAATTAAAGAAAGAAGGAGACAAAAGTAGAAATAAATATCCGGTAAGCAAACTTAAAATAACTGTAACAACTACTTGACGTGCTTACGGTCTTTAATAAGAAGAAATGTTATCCCAAATTAATAATATGATTAAATCAAAAAATAAGTAACAATATGAAAATTAAATCAACAAAAGCTTTAATAACTATTTTATCAGTTATCTTTGCAGTAACAAGTTGCAGTAAAAATGAAATTGAAACCGTTTTAAGCCAAACTAATACAACATCTTTAATTGATGATGGTAATCGAGCAGCACGACCGGTAATATTGGGTATGAAACTCAATAATCCTTATTCAGTTGAAAATATGAAAGCAGCATTGGATACATTGAAAGCACATCCCGAACAACATAGCACTTGCTTAAGAGCTCCCGGTACTACGCTTGATGATATAATCATTGAACCAACAGATTTATATGTACGTTTTTTGCCTGTTGACAGTACACAGTTTGTAAAACTCATGACCGACACTACATTAATACTTTTTGATTATCCGCTTGATTATCAAAAAATACAAACAGGAGATTATTACAAAGACCCAACAGTAGAAGGCAAATACACATGGTTATATGCAAGTGTAACAATAGGGTATCAACCTCCAGCAGGCATTCGTTACGAAATAATTGAAAAATTGTTTATTCCTGAGCACAGTCCATATTACTCTCAGGAAGATGCTTCTGCAAATGTGAAAGGATTAAATCAAACAAAAGCTTTAGCATTTAGTAAATCAGATTATACTGACGCTTTAAAAACATTAGAAGCCGTTTCGTTTATTATCACAGGTAACGCTGATCAACTTAATAAGCCAACTACAGGAAACACTCCAACAGGTATGCAAAAAGCAACACGTTATGTGAAAAAAACTTTTTTGTGGACTTCATGGTATGAGGCGGTTTATAATCCCGAAGGCTATATAAAAGTTTCTACACCTTACGGTGATCAATCGCTTGCAAATATTCGGGTAAGAGTAGCACGCTATTTTACAGCTTATGAAACCAGAACTAACCTACAAGGTAAATTTTATTTCTACGATCAATTCGGACAAGATGCCATCTTTCCAAACATAGAATATTTTGTATATTTTGATGGATATAAAGGTGTTAATTCTTGGAAATTATGTGATGCACTGTTTGGAGCAGCTATTCTATGGACTACCGGCATAAGTATTGGGGTACATAGTCCAGACAATTACTCAATGACATTTAATACATCAAGTTATTATTGGGGTGAATGTATTCAATACAATGCAATCTATAAGTATAATGATATTGCTGGTTTAGATGGTATTACTCCCCCTTTATACAATTTAGAAATAGCCACCTTAAAAACTGATGAAATCACCGTTTCATCAGCACCATTATTTAAAAATCATATTGATGTTACAAATGTATTAGCCACCTTTTTACAACTTTATGGAATTCTACCGGATTTAATTCTTCGTTACACGAATAGTATGAGTGACTATAATAAAATTAACTATTTTGCATGGCATGAGCTTACACATGCAAGCCAAGTACAAAGTATGATTGATAATAACGGTTATTGGTGGGCATCGGGATACTGGGGAGCAAATGCAGGGCAACAAGCATCAAATTCAATTTTTAATGGAGGACGACCTTATGGAAATAAAGGAGATGCAAACTGGCAAATTATTGCCTTATCGGAAGGATGGGCGAATTATAGAGAATGGTTGCTAACTAAAAACTATTTGTATTACGATAAAGGTATATCATATTCATTTCCTATAAATTATGGTTATATGTATAAGGATCTAGTAGATTTAGGTTGTTCTTATACTAATATTGAAAAGTCGTTAGCATCATATACTGTTGTAGGTTTTAGAGATAATCTTATTTCTTTATATCCCAACCTTAAGGACATGATAACAACAACTATACAACCCTACGAATGATTATGAAAAAGATAGTTTTAGTTATTGGAATTTTATTTATGTTGAATTCTTGTGATAGACCAATGTATTCAACATCAAGATTAACAAAAGTGCTACATAATAATACAAACAAACAAATTGTTTATACTATTCAGACCTGCGTGGGTGACAAAACAATACCTTCAAAAGAATACAGTTCGGATAGTGTGGTTTTTGAAAACAATTATGTAATTATGTTACCAGCTGTTGGTCCTTATGAAATCCCAACATATAGAGTTGATGTATACAATGAATGTATTTATAATATATCAGATACAACAAAATCTACATTTAAAAGTAGGTCAATAGCCACAGTACATGATAGTATTTTCTGGAGTCATATTTACTGTTATGATGCTAAAAACTCAACAGTAAATGATGAAATCTATACAGAGAAATTGACTTTGGATAACTCCATTCTCTCATTATTACAAAAGGATTATACTATGTTGGAAAAGTTTAAGGATTATTACAAGAAATAGTATAAGAGAACTGAATGCACGTTTGGTAACATTGATTACAAAAATGGCTACTAAACGTGCATTTCTTTTATTACATACTTTGCCTGGCACGAATTAACCCACTCAAGCCAAGTAAACCGTATGATTTCTGAAAAAGGAATATTTTTTGCTTCGGACTATTGGAGTGCTAATGTATACAGACAAGCCAGTAACGGATATGGGAAAAAGGGAGATTCTGATTGGCAAATAATTGCACTTTCCGAAGGTTGGGCGAATTATAGAGAGTGGTTGTTGTGTAGGAATAAATTAGGATATGACGTTTTTTCTCAAGAAGCATATAACTGGTATTTGGCTCGAAGACCCCAAAATTACATTCTTGGTTTTCCTCGTTGTTATGCTGGTATGTTTGATGAGTTGCAACTACTTGGATGTAGTTACACTAATATGGAACGTGCATTAGCTTCAAAAACATTTGGAGAATATAAAAATAATCTCATTAAGTATCAACCAAGTTTGTCTGATTCAATAAACGAAATTTTAAACAGATATGAAGCATATAATTTTTAAAATGGGGTATCTGATCTTCTCCCGTAGATATTTCTTATCTTTACTGGATGAAATATCCAATAAATCAGATAGAGTTTGAAGAATTATTTAAGACAGAGCAAGATTGTATAGATTATTTAATTTGTG
>Ga0209429_10000007_pt1 | contig 164547 bp, 121 predicted proteins | sample BarGraNGADG00212_3_FD_184493 | JGI IMG/M metagenome (GOLD analysis project Ga0209429, IMG submission 184493) | Arctic peat soil microbial communities from Barrow, Alaska - Barrow Graham LP Ref core NGADG0004-212 (SPAdes) (version 2) | ecosystem: Environmental > Terrestrial > Soil > Wetlands >... | reverse complement strand
CCCGCCATTATCGGCATCGGCTTGTTCATCTTCTTCTTTATCGGATTCGGCATCAAGGCGGGTTTTGTTCCGTTTCACACTTGGCTTCCCAAAGCACACCCGGCAGCACCGGCGCACATTTCGGGCATCATGTCCGGCGTCATCATCAAAATCGGTATTTTCGGCATTCTGCGGATGCTTATGTTGATAAAAACGGATATGATCACCATCGGTTATTTCGTGCTGTTCATGTCCACCCTAACCGGGGTTTACGGCGTGGCATTGGCCATCATTCAGCACAATCTGAAGAAACTCCTCGCCTACCACAGCATCGAAAACATCGGCATCATCGGCATCGGCATCGGGATTGGTTGCCTGGGGCTCGGCTACCATAGCCAACTTTTGGCGGTAACCGGTTTTGGCGGTGCCTTGCTGCATACGCTCAACCACTCCCTTTTCAAGTCGCTTTTGTTTTATAGTGCCGGAAATGTTTATCAAGCCAAACACACCATGGACATCGAAGCCATGGGCGGCCTTTTGAAAGAGATGCCGAAGACGGGCTATCTATTTTTAATCGGATCACTAGCCATTTGCGGCCTTCCGCCGTTCAACGGTTTCATCTCCGAATTCTTTATTTACAGTGGTTTGTTCGATGGCTTGTATGCCAACCAGTTTCTGGTCAACCTATTTCTGTTGTTTGTCATTTTTGGAATGGTCATGATCGGAGGTTTGGCGCTGATTTGTTTCACCAAAGCATTCGGCATCGTTTTCTTGGGAACGCCCCGAGTGAAAACGCAGCATCCCGCTTTGAAGGAAAAGCGCGCCCGCATTTTCCCCATGTATCTCATAGCGCTGTTCATACTTGCAATTGGCTTATTCCCAATTGTTTTCAGCGATCCGCTTCTTAAAATCGTTGGTTTGTATCAACCTGTTGTCGGTCCTATGGGCAGACTTCAGGTGCAATCCATATTTGAAAACATTTCTGTAGTAGGCTGGTACTCACTCGGGTTTATAGCGCTAACAGGGACATTGTTCTTAGTACGCTATCTGGTAACGCGTCAAAGACAACACAGCGAGGATACTACCTGGGGTTGTGCCTACACGGGCGAAACCGCTAAAATGCAATACACAGCCTCTTCCTTTATCCGCTCCTACCGCAAACTGGTGGAGCCCATGTTGTTGGTCAAGAAGGAAAAGGTCGAAGCGGTCGGCCTATATCCGGATAAAGTCAAACAATTCACCCATCCCGGCGATAAACTCGAACGTTGGCTGCTGGACCGTCCCATCCATTTCTTTAGAACCGTACTCAGCCGATTTACATTTCTGCAGAACGGAAACATTCAGGCCTACATCCTGTACGGCTTCATCTTCATTGCTGCGACCATATTGATACCAATGTTGTTCAGCAAGTTTTCAACATTAATGTCCTTTTTAAATCAATTATAATATGGTAAGCTTCCTACTCATCCTACTGGCCAGTTTCTTTTTCATGGGTGTGATCATCCGGACAAAGAGCTTGGCATCGGGTCGAAAAGGGCCTGGTATTTTTCAGCCCATGCGGGATATTTTCCGCTTGCTTAAAAAAGGCTCCGTATACAGCAAAACGACCAGTTTCATCTTTCAGATTGCCCCAACGGCTTATTTCGCCTCGGTTTTGATGGCCGTTTTGATGATACCCCACGGCAACAGCCCAGGCTTCATTTCCTTCAACGGCGACTTTGTAATGTTTGCCTACCTGCTCGCATTCGGGAAGTTTTTGATGATCGTTTCAGCCCTCGATACCGGCAGCAGCTTCGAAGGCATGGGTGCCAGTCGCGAAGCCTTGTTTTCCATGTTGGTGGAACCCGCCTTCTTTATTCTGATGGGCTCCTTCGCTCTGTTCACGGGACATACCTCGTTTCAAAGCATCTTCAGCGAACTGCATTACGGTTCCTATATTTCGTACATGCTGGGCGGACTGGCTACCTTCGTGTTCGTGCTCATCGCCATGATCGAAAACAGCCGCATGCCGGTTGACGATCCGAAAACACACCTGGAACTAACCATGGTGCACGAAGTGATGATCTTGGACAACAGCGGGTTCGACCTGGGCGTCATTTTCTATACCACCAACCTGAAATTCGCCATGTACGGCGCCATCATTGCCGATTTGTTTATCGGTGTGTTGCCGTTGTGGTACTCCATTCCGATGTTCATCGGCATTCAGGTCTTGTTCGCCATCGCAGTTGGCCTCATCGAATCGTTCGCCGCAAGGTACCGCATGGGCCACAACCCGCAGTTCATCTTTATCCTCACCTCCGTTTCCATCCTGATTTTCTTTGGGGTGCTTTTGGTTTTGGGCAAATTCATTTAACGCAACCGGATTATGACAGACATCCTATTGATCGCACTGGCCATGTCGCTGCTGTACATCAGCATCGCCAACAGGCTCTCGACGTATCTGAGCATCCTGGTGTTTCAGGGCTTTCTGCTTTTTGGCACCACCTTTTTGACACTGACTGAAATCAGTACGCTGAACTTATTGCTCATCATGCTCGAAACCGTAGTGTTCAAGGCGCTGCTCGTGCCCTGGTTCCTGAATCACCTGATCAAGCGCAACCACATTACTCGAATTGCTGAACCCTATCTGCCCAACTTCGTGTCGCTCATCATCGTGACGCTCATCATCGTGGCCACCATCATCATGTCGGGTTCCATCGATGACAAAAACATTGACAAAACCTTCTTTGTTGTGGCGCTATCTACCCTATTCACAGGGCTTTACCTCATCGTGACGCGAAAAAAAATCATTACCCACGTCATCGGCTATCTCATCATCGAAAACGGCGTGTTCATCCTTTCGCTCGCGGTGGGTAACGAAATGCCGATGCTGGTAAACTTGGGCATCATGCTCGATATTTTTGCCAGTGTCCTGATTCTGGGCGTTTTCTTCAATAAAATCGGAGACGTGCTCAAAGATCCGGATGTGAACCGTTTAAGTAACTTGAAAGACTAAAAAACTATGATACCACTCTTTTTAGCTTTGGTGTTGCTTATCAGCATCCTGCTGTACTTCAACAAAAACACCGTCGTCAATTATACATTGCTGGGCATATTTTTGGCCGCCTTGATTGGCTTTGGCGTGTACGAGTATCTAAACCTGAACGTTGTTCAATACACCTACTTCAAACCCGACGCGCTGGGCATTCTATTGCTGGGCGTCTTATGCGTGGTGGCCGTTCCCATCATCATTCACGGTGGACGGTACATTGAAGTGCACAATGTGGACGAAACCACGAAGTCCAGGGGCCTGTTTTTTGCAGCCATGGTGCTGTTGATTTCAGCCTGCAGCATGGCATATCTATCCAACCACATCGCCGTGACCTGGATTTTTGTCGAAATCACAACCCTGAGTGCTTCGGCCTTGATTTACCACCACCGCAACATCCGTGCACTGGAAGGGGTCTGGAAATACGTGTTCATCTGTGCAATCAGTATCACGTTTATTTATATTGGAATATTATTTTTGAGTTTGTCGCTCAAACAGGCAGGCATTTCGGACATGTCCTTTCAGTCCTTATACGAAAACAGCAGCAAGTTGAATCCGTTTTGGCTGAAATTGTCGTTCTTGTTCATCTTCACGGGTTTCACTGCCAAACTGGGTTTGGTTCCCATGTACACCGCCGGCATCGATGCCAAGGACAAAGCACCTGCTCCTGCCGGTGCTCTATTATCGAGTATCCTAATGAATGTCGGTTTCGTAGGGATCTTCCGCATTTATGCCGTCATAGCCCACACCCCGCTTCGCCACTGGGCATGCACCATCATGATCATCGCCGGCCTGCTCTCCATTTTTGTAGCGACCGTCTATATGACCCGCATCAAGAACATCAAACGCATGTTCGCCTATTCGGGCATCGAACACATGGGGCTCGTCATGTTGGGCCTTTCGGCAGGCGGCATCGGCGTGTATGCGGCCATCCTGCACGTGGTTCTGCACACCCTTGTCAAACCGACCCTATTCCTACAGTACAACCAGGTTTACTGGGTCTACCAAAGCAAGAGCATCTACGATGTGGGCAACTACTTCAAGTACAACAAGACGGGAGCCATTTTGATGCTGCTGGCCTTCATTTCAGCCACCGCCATGCCGCCTTCGGGTTTGTTCGTGAGTGAGTTCCTCATTTTCCAATCCTTGTTTCAGGCACATTCCATTGTGATCCTATTGGTAGTGCTGTTGCTGTTGACAATGATTATCTGGGGTTTCGGCAGCAACATCTTCAAATTGTTGTTCACGCCGGCCACCAACATGGATGAATCGGCCGTTCCACGCATTTCGCCCTGGGAATCGTTCTCCCAATATGTCTTGCTGGCTCTGGCGGTTTATGTAGCCTACAATCCTCCGATGGAAATCGTGCATTTATTGACGGAAGCCGTAAAATTAGTACCATGAAACCAACCGAATACATTCCTGTAAAAAACAATCAAGTCATCTCCCTTAAGGACATTCCGGAGTACGACTACGAATTCTTCCTGGAGTTGAATGTCGGCTTTCTCAAAGACAATCCCGCCCGGCATTGCGTCAACTACTTCGGATTTGCTTCCGGCAACGATGTCAAGCTCATTTGCTGCATGGCCGATGACGAAACGCACGTGATTGATGTTTCCTCCTCGCTGGTGGGTCACACTGCCGTGCTCCCTTCATTTACCGCTCAGCATCCCAATTTTGAGAAGTTCGAACGTGAAATCCACGAAAACTTCGGCATCAACTATACGGACCATCCTTGGCTGAAACCGATGCGGTACGCTCACGACAGGGCTGACCAACAGCAAAAAATTGCGAACTACCCATTTTACGCCGTCGAAAGCGAAGAACTCCACGAAGTCGGTGTCGGCCCTATCCACGCCGGTATCATCGAGCCCGGGCACTTCCGCTTCATCTGCAACGGCGAACAGATCATGCACCTCGAAATTCAGTTGGGTTACCAACATCGGGGCATCGAACAGCTCTTCCTCGTCAAAAAGAAACTGTTGGAACGCACCACCCTGGCCGAAAACATTACCGGAGATACCGTGGTCGGTCACACCACTGCCTTCGTCAATCTTTGGGAAAATATTTGCGGCCACACCCCCGATCCTTCCCTCCTATGGGCCAGAACCCTGGCTTTGGAACTGGAACGGATTGCCGTCCACACCGGCGATTTGGGCGGCATCTGCGCCGACATGGCCTATCAGTTGGGCGAATCCGTCTTCGGCCGTTTGCGCACCCCCATCATCAATTTTCTTCAAGAGTGGTGTGGAAGCCGTTTTGCCAAAGGCCTTATCCGTGCCAACAAAATAAACTTTCCATTCACGGCTGAACTCGCGGAACGACTTCAGACAGTATTGAACACCTACGAACCGGATTTCGATGAAATGGCGGAAAAACTTTTTTCGCTTTCCAGTGCCCTTTCACGCATGGAAAAAACGGGCATTCTAACCTACGATCAGCTCCTGGAAATCGGAACGGTCGGTATGGCCGCCAGAATGAACGCTTTGCCGCGCGACATCCGCTCCTCGCATCCGTTCTGCCTCTATGAAACGTTGAACCACGAACCTGTCATCAAACACCACGGTGATGTCTATTCCCGGGCACAGATCCGCAGGCTTGAAATCAAACAATCCATCGGCTACATTCGCGCATTGTTGAAAAACGTTCCAACCTTCAAGAAGCCCGCCGATGCAACCTTTGTACCCAAACCAAATGCCTTTATTTTGACCTTAGTCGAAGGCTGGCGTGGTGAAATATGCCATTGCGCCATCACCGACGCCAAGGGCAACTTGGTGGTTTACAAAATTAAGGACCCCTCCCACCACAACTGGATGGCGTTGGCCCAAGCCGTTCGCAACAACGACATTTCCGATTTCCCGATCTGCAACAAGAGTTTCAACCTGTCCTATTCGGGACACGATTTATAAGGTATGCTAAACAATCTAAAAATCAGATGGCATCAGGGCAGTCAATTCATTCCCGATGTAACGAAAGTCCGGGTTCCCGGCATTTTCAGGGGTAGACCCATCTTGACGACTGCAAAAGTAGATGAAGTTCTATTGGCTGATTTATGCCCCACACATGCGATTTCGATCAACCCCGTAACGTTGGATTTGGGCAAATGCACCTTTTGTGGTGAATGTGCCGTTCAGTTTCCCAAAAAAATATTCTTCACTTCCGACTACAAAATATCCAGCAACGACAGGGAAAAACTCGTCATCAAAGAGGGTGAGGATCTTTGGATTCAAATGAATCCGGATTTGATCCGCCAAGAAATCCGTCAACTGTTCGGTCGTTCGTTGAAGCTGAGGCAGGTTTCAGCAGGGGGAGACAACAGTTGCGAAATGGAACTCAATGCGGCCAACAACGTGCAGTTCGACATGAGCCGGTTCGGCATCGATTTTGTAGCCTCCCCGCGTCATGCCGACGGGATCGTCATCACTGGACCCATCACTGAGAACATGGCTGAACCCTTGGAACGTTGCTACAATGCGGTTCCAAGCCCCAAAATCATCATCCTGGCCGGTGTCGATGCCATCAGTGGCGGAATTTTTGCCGACAGCCCAGCGTTGAACCGTGAATTCCTTACGAAACACACCGTTGACCTGTATGTTCCAGGAAATCCGGTGCATCCGTTGACGTTCATCAACGGTGTACTGGACTTGCTTCGGAAACGAGGGGGGAATTTTACGTACCGTTAAAAAAAACCATCGTTTTATGCTATAAAAAAGCATCCTCATTATCACTTAAACAAGTGACAATGAGGATGCTCCATTAATAAATGGCTAATTAGTAACCAGGGTTCTGTTCAATTCCTAAGTCATTGCCGGACAATCCTTTGGGAATGGGGAAACGATAGAATTTACCGCTTACGTTATCCACTTTGGAATGCAGGTGTTTGTAAATCTTGGCAAAGAACGGATAGTTGGTGGTAGCAGATTCCGGACCGAATTTGGCTACCTGAGAAGCTACGTTTTGGTAGTCAGACTTGTAGTATTCATAGGTCGGAACAACGGTCAAGACAGTGTTGACCAATTTATGCCAGCGGGTCAGATTCAACCAGTTCTTTTGTTCAAAGAACAATTCAAGATACCACTCGTTTTCCAATTGATCTTGAGTCAACGTCGTATAGGTGCTCAAACCAGCTCTGGTGCGCAACTGATTGATGACTTCGGCAGCTTCGGTTTTCTTGTTCAGATAGTACAAGGCTTCCGCTTTGATCAGCAATACTTCTGCATAACGGATTTCAATACGGTTGATGTTGTTGGGTTGACCAGCTTGTGAACCGGGGGCCACTTCAAAATATTTGGAATTGCGGTGAATGTACTTACCAATACGAGGAGAAGTAACAGGATAAACAAAATTATACTGCTTATAACTTTTAGCACTTGTAAGGGTTAATGAAAGAGGTTCGTCCTCATTGTAAAGGGTGTCCAGAATGGAACTGCGCTTGCGTTTGTCCGCATTGGAGAAACGTTTCAGAATGTTTACGTCAGCTGGTCCGATATGGTTGTCTTGGTACAGGTCGAAGCGGAAGGTAAACGGGCAGTGTGTCTGGTGATTGCCTTGTGCATCACCCAAATTGTCTCCATCGTGGTGAATGGTGAAGATGTGTTCGACAGAACGGTCTTCGGCAGGTACACCCCAGTTATTCTCAAAATTGCTTTCCAAGGAGAAATTTCCGCTGTTGATGACTTTGTTGGCATAATCCAGCGCTTTCTGCAATTTAGCCTGGTCCCAAACCGGTGCGGCAGGATCCACCTTGCCAGCTGCAACGGCAGCTACCTGAGCTTGTGTGAGCGGCTTGCTGGCCCAAGTCAAATAAGCGCGAGCCAGAATAGCATTGGCGGCACCCTTGCTCGGGTTGGAACGAATCTGGTCAAAACCGGGAAGGTTCGCTTCTGCGTCCGTCAAGTCCTTGACGATTTGGGTATAAACATCGTCAATGGAACGACGCGTCGTTTTTTCAGTTGTGGTTGAAGTAGTACTCAAAATGAGCGGAACTTCACCCCAAAGCTGAGTCAGATAGAGATAATCCAATCCACGTACGAATTTTGCACGGGCTTTGGCAAGATCAATGCTTTCTTGAGAAAGGTTTTCACCGACACGACTGGAGTCTGCCTTTTCAATGGTGCGATTCGCTTCACCTGCGCTCACATAAAGGTAGTTGAAGATTTTGGTAGGATACCAGTTGTTTACATCTGTCTTAAAAAGACTGATAAGAGGCCCGTTGGCATCATCAGCACCTTCAAAACTGACGGTTGTTTCCGTTTGAGATTCCAACAAGAACGAGTACGAGGAACTCAATCGCTGTAAGGGTGGATACACTGCATTTGCTGTTGCAAGTGCTTCCTGGTCTGTTTTCCAGACAGAATCTGCTGTAATGACATCAGACGTGGCTGGATCGCAAGAGTACAGGGTCACTGCACCTATTGCTAGGGCAACTAATGCCCAGGGTTTAAAAAGCTTCTTCATCTTTTCCGATTTTGATTAATAAATAATTGATTAAGTAAAAAAATATAGGGGTTTATTTTCCGTATCAGAATGTAACGTTAGCACCTACTAAAAAGGTTCGGGACATGGGATAAGACCCCAAGTCGGTTCCACTTGCAATTTCAGGATCGTAACCTTTGTATCCGGTTAGGGTGAACACGTTCTGCAGGGTTGCATAAAGCCGGAGCTTTAAAGAAGGTTTTGAAGTCAAATAGGAATTATTGCCAAACGTGTAACCCAACGTGATGGTCTTTAGTCTCGCATAAGAGGCATCTTCGATATAGCGACTATCCAACTCGGAGGAAAGTGGTACATCGGTAATGCGTGGTACGGAATTGGATGGATTCGTTACCGTCCAACTATCCAGCAAGACTGCCGAAGCATTGTAGGCATCGTTGGGGCTTTCAAGAAATCGTCTGAGTTGGTTGTATACTTTATTGCCATGTGAACCCTGAACTAAAGCAAACAAGTCAAAACGGTAGTATTTGAATGTGGAAGAAAACCCGTACGTATAATCAGGTTGTTTACTGCCCAATACGACGCGATCACTCTTATTGATGTGATCATCTTTATACACATCCCTGAACTTGGGATCACCCGGTTGGGGTACAGTATAGGCTGGTGTACTTGGCAGCTTTGTCACATCCTCGCCGCTTTGAACCACACCATCAAAGACCAAACCGTAAAACGAACCTAAAGGCTCACCGACTCTCAGGATGTTAACACCATCGATGATATCTCCATCACCATTCAATGCGGCAATTTTGTTGATGTTCCGTGCAATGTTTGCGTTTACGGACCAACTTATCTTTTTTCGGTTGATGACATCTGCGTTCAAGGTAAATTCCACACCCTTGTTGACAACATTTCCGACGTTTTTCAACTTCTTGTATTGCTCACCCAAAGTGGGAGGAATGAGCAACAACAAGTCGGAAGTCTTCTTATAATAGATATCAGCAACAGCCGAAATCCGATTTTTAAGGATGCCTGCATCCACACCAAGATTGTATTGCGCGGTGGTTTCCCATTTTAAGTTCTTATCACCCAAATTTCCGATACCATACGTAACACTACCATTATAACGGCCTGCATCTACCGTTGTCAGGTACTTGTTAGGATCTATTTCCTGGTTTCCGACACTACCTGCACTGACGCGAACTTTCAAATCATCTATGATCGAGATGTCTTTTAGAAAGTCCTCCTCATTCACATTCCAGGAGAATCCAACGGAAGGAAAAAATCCCCAGGGGATGGCAAAACGGGTGGAATAATCGCCACGATACGTGCCGGTAAAGTGATAACGATCGCGAAAGGTATAGTTCAATCTGCCAAGTATGGAATAAAGACTGCTTCCGGATTTGCCACTCAATATTGGAGTATCGCCATAAGGTGTTCCATCTTGCAAATTATACACGCCCAACGTCTCGTTGGTAAAACCTGAACTCATGGTTGAAATAAAGGTTGTCTTGGTATTCTGATACGTCAAACCAGCCAATGCATCGAACGAATGAATCTCATTCAGCTTTTTTGAATATGCTAATGTGAATTCGGATAAAAAGATATCCTGCTGCTTATTTCCGATTCCCCCCAAACCGTCGGTTTCCAAACCTATGGCCGTGTATGAAGGCGAAAAGTAGTTTTGAGTAGTATGGCTTGAATTGGTTCCGACATTCAGCTTGGCCTTTAAGCCTTTGGCTAGGGTGTATTGGGCATAGAAATTACCTAAAAAGGCAGTATTGACAGTTTGAGCAACACTGTTGTTTAAATCAGAAACCGGGTTCGCCGTTGTACTTCCTTCACGGAGATAGGCATATTCGTAGGGGTTGCTGTAATTGTAGCTGCCATCCGTATTGTAAATCGGTACGACTTGAGGAATGTATAAGGCATACGTCAGGGAATTGGCAATACCCTTGGAGAATGGTGAACTATTGTAAGCAACGCCTTCAAAGGTTGTCAGACTGTTCTGTGTGCTTTTGCTACCGGTCAGGTTGACACCGATGGTCAAGTTCGTGAAAACCTCCTTGTCATAGTTCAGCTTCCCTCCGATTCGTTCAAATCCGGACTTGAGAATAAGACCGCTTTGTGACAGATAATTGCCTGAGATGAAATAATGCGATTTATCATCGCCTCCATTGATTGAAACGGAGTGATTTTGAGAAAGACCCGTTTGCAACACCGCATCCTGCCAGTTGTAGCCTTCACCCAATTGTGCGATTTCCTGGTCGGTATACCCGGGCTTGTTTAAGAAATAGTCTTTTTGCATGCGAGCCCATTGTGAGGCGCTCAGCAAATCCAATTTCTTGACCGACTCACTTGCACCGGCAGAGAACTGATAATTGATGGTATTTTTTCCTTTAAGCCCTTTTTTTGTAGTGATCAGAATGACGCCGTTCGAGCCACGCGAACCATAGATGGCAGTAGCTGAAACATCCTTTAGAACATCGATGGATGCGATATCCGAAGGATTGAGAAGATTCAGGGGATTGGATTCGCCTTCGATTCCGCCTAAAGTGACACTGGTGGAGGACTTATCGCTGAAATACAGGAACCCGTCAATGACATACAACGGGTCGTTGCTGGCGATGATGGAATTTCCACCACGGATGCGTATGCTAGCTGGAGAGCCGGGTTGACCGGAGCCTTGAGTTACATTGACACCTGCTATCGCTCCACCCAACAGCGCGTCCACCGATGGAGCCACGTTGTAATCCAAATGAGATTGCGAGACTGTGGCAAAGGATCCTGTCAGATCTTTTCTGCGTTGCGTGCCATAACCTACGACCACCACCTGCTTCAGAAAATTACGGTCTTCAGACAGATGGATCTCGAGGGGTGTTGCCTCATAAACCAATAAACTCTGCTTTTTATAACCGATGATGGAGATTTCCAACGTCAATGGAAACGACTTTACTTTTATTAAAAAATCCCCGTTCGCATTGGAAACTGTTCCGGCTACTTCATTTTCAAGTTTGACTGTGGCCCCCGGAATTGGAAGACTCGTGCTTTCCTCAATGACTTTACCTTTTAGTTCCACCTGTTGGCTAAATGATTGAAAACCAAAGAAAAACACAAAGATGCCAAGAACAGCAAATTTTTGAATACTGATTTTTTGGGAGATTTTGGAATCTCTCCGGAAAAGTAGTAGTTTTACCATGCAATTTTTAATTGTAGCGGGCATTTCTTCGACCTTAGTTTGCCGACCGAGAAGAAGAATGCTCGCTTCTCTTTTTATTAAATTGGAAAGGAACGCTTCATGCGTTTATTCCGGGAAAAAAAATGTGTTGATTTTATAATGGACATTCGTCAGGAAAACAAATGGACTTTGAAACTGATTGTGATCTCAACAGGACATCAAGCCACGCATTCGCATAGAAGAAAAACTATCCATACATTTTTTTGTCAACCAAGTCGAATCCTGTTTACTGAAATCAGCCGGTGAAAATGGTTGGAAAAAAAAATTAGTCATCTTATTCATAATGGGTCAAATTGTAGTGAGGTTATCACCAATAGCGTGTGATAGTTTTCATTTACAGTACAAAAGTACGTGGTTTGCACGAGTGCCGACATACCAACGCAGTGGTATACTCATACCACAATCATGGTATATCGTGTTAATTTGGATTAACAATTGGGAGCTTTACCTTTTCACAAACAAAATCCAACGCTTCAAAGGCTTTCTTCAACTTATCCTCATTTGTTTTTCTGGGGTCGAAAACTACTTTTACTGTTTTCTTTTCCAAATCGACCGTTAGGTCTTTGACACCCTTTTCAAACGGAATGTTCCGTTCAATCTTTTCCTGACAGCTTTTACAGTGCATGCTGACGTTGAAAGTCAATTCAGCCTTCTTTTGAACAGTTGGCACCTTTGGATTCTTTGCGCTGAGCGAAATCATTGCCGTAAAAAGAAAAACGGCAGACAAGAGTAGATACTTTTTCATTGGTATGTAATTAATGGACATCGTGAATGACTCTGATTTGATGCGAAACGGTTTGCGCGGCATTGTACACATAATTACCTGCCTGGCTGGCTGAAATCGTAACCAGAACACCGTCGTTGTTGCCAACAATGGCACCGGAGGCTACCTCCAACTCATTACCAGTGATGAGGGCATACGCCAGGTTGCTTGAAGTAAACGTCACCGGCAATCCGGAAGTTGAGGTTGCATTCAATTTCAAAAAGCCTTGGCTCACGAGCCAGACGGTATCGGGCAGATTGAATGTGATGGTTTGACTTCTCTTATCAGCGTTGATATCGTCAACAATAGTTAGCAAACGAGCCACCTGAGCAGCCTGGTAATATTGGAAATTTCCGTTCTGCAAGGCAGTAATGGTGACTTCGCCCGGTTTGACCAGCGTCAAGACGCTATCTTTCACAGTTGCAACGGAAGTGTCGCTGCTTAAAAAAGTAACGTGCAAACCCGATGTCGCTGAAGCCTTCAGCACGATCGACCCCTCACTAATGGTATGCGGAGCAAAATAATCGAAGCTGATGACCTGATTGTCTTTCGTTTCCACGTTCTGACAGGCAACCAACAGCACCAGCATTCCGGATAATAACAGTATTTTTCTCATTGTTTGTTATTTTAGTTTCCCGATCCTGATACGGGTTCCAATATAGATTTTACGACCGACGATGGGGCCCCAGACAAACGAAGACTCAAAACCCTGATCAAAGGGATTCGTTGGATTCAGTATCGGATTGTTTTGTTTATAACCCAACAAGTTTTCGGCACCCAGGTAAACATCCACTCGTTTCGTATTTTTGGTGACTTGTGCGAACAGTATTGGAAATACCGGCGAATACTTTTTTTCTGAATTGTAACCGTTCAACCATGGAATTCGGGAAGGCCCGTTTACCTGAGTGGTAAAATCGAACACCCATTTCTTGAATTTAGTGGCATACGACAGGTTGATCAAGCCACGATAGCGCGACGTCAACGGTTTCTCGACCTTATAACGCTCATTTCCGTCCGAATACGTGACGGATGTGTTGTTGTATTTGAATGCGGCATAAACATCGAATCCTTTAAAGGCCGTAAACGATGCGTCGGCTTGCCAGGAATCCGCGAACGATCGCCCATTCAAGTTGTAGAAATACACGCTGTTGCTGTTCCGTTCGAAATCGACGACGGCCTGATTCTGAAACTCGGTGTGGAAATAATCAACGCTCAGCGTCAGTTTTCGTTGGGACCAAATGGGAATATAAACGGTCAGGTTTCCGCCGTAATTCCACGAACGCTCCATCTCCAGTTCAGAAATGCCGTCCACGTAGAGTTTGCGCGACGAAGCCAAAATCCCGATATTGTCTGAAATCACATTGGGAGCACGGTATCCTTTTCCGATGGACCCCCGCACGACGACATTGGGGCTGAACGCGTATTTCACATTCGCCCGAGGCGTGAACAGCCAACCGTAGCGGCTATTGTAATCGGTTCGGGCACCAACAATCAACGTCAATTTCTCCTGCGGCGTGTACGTGTACTCCCCAAAGACCCCGGGCACCACTTCCAACCTGTTCAACGAAGTACGTGGCGTCTGGTTGAAGGACAGTTTATCCTGATAATATGTTCTGTAATTGTCGAACACGAAACTCCCCCCAACTGAATACTTATGAACAGCTGCGGCACCGAAGTTCGACGTAAACAAGACATTGCTGTAAAACGATGTTTGAGAGCCCGAAAATTCCTTTAAGCCAAAGGTGGCATCTTGCGTATGTTGCGTCAGATTGGTCAGGATGCCGATGCTCTGATTTTCCCGGTCACCCACGGCAAATCCGGTTTTGTTTTCAATCGAAATGTTCCTGTTTTCGATGTCAGTGATATAATGGGCTCCCGTAAGCCCTCCCCCATTGTGATTGGCGTCGTGCCCCCCTATCCTGCTTTCGTTGAGAAACCGAATGCCGGTTCTGGACTGCACACCGCCGGGTTTCAAATAAAACCATCGGTTATAGACGTTGATGAAATTACGCTTGGGCATGTCCAGGAACGTGTCACCGTTGTAATCGTGCGGCTTATTATCGACTGAACCCGATACGAGCAGACCTGTCCACAAGTTCTCGGCCACCTTGGTGGCTGCAGTCATATTTCCCTCATAACAACCGAATTGATCCCTATAAATGTTGAAAAACAAAGGCTCGGTATAATTGGGTTTCTTGAATTCCAGATTGATTTGGCTCGTAATAGCCTCATAGCCATTCACTACTGATGACGTACCTTTCGACAATTGAATGGATTCCAACCAACTGCCGGGCACGAAGCTCCAACCAAATGTTGAAGCCAAGCCCCGAAGGGTCGGAATGTTTTCAGCCAGAATCTGCGTATAAAGTCCAGACAAACCGAGCAGCTGCACTTGTTTCGCACCGGATACAGCATCCGTGAAACCAACCGTCACCGTCGCGCTGTTCTCAAAACTCTCGGACAAATTACAGCAAGCCATTTTCATCAAACCTGCCTTGTTGATGATTTCCAGTTTTGAATCCGCATTTTTTTGCAAAGCCGACCTGTAATCGCCCACCACCAAGACTTTCTTGAGAAGTGTCCCTTCGTTCAGCACGATTTCAACCGTGTGGTCTTCCGAATTGTTCACCAAAATGGAATCGGTGTCATAGCCAGTGTGAGTGACTACCAAATACACATCCTGAAGGGAACTCTTTTCTATTTTGAAATAACCTTTTGCATCCGTTGACGTACCAGCATTCGAGGTAGATAAAGACACATTCGCATTGGAAAGCAGCTCCTTTTCGCCATCCGGATTCAAACCATAGACCATGCCTGAAATCGTTCCGGCTAAGGAAACCGTTGCACTCAACGCAGCGATCATCAACATCAAACCTCTATGTATCAGTCTATTGGTCATAATAGGGTAAAAGTTACATTCAGGAATGCATTCCGACCCTTGCGTGGAATGTTGTTCCAATCGGCATACGAGGAGTACCTTGCATCAAAAATATTTTCCAGTCCAGCTTTGAAGGTGGCATTCCATCCGTCAAACGAAAGGACGTATCCGGCCGAAGCATTCCAAACGGAATAGGCCGGCGTTTGGTCTTCCCCATATTCCGCACTGTATCGGGCTTGTTTGGCAGCCAGCTGCCATTCCAACCCGCCCGAAAAGTTTTTCTGACGATAATCGATGGAGGAGGTATTGGACAAAGGCGCGATCAACGGCAACGAATGATGGTGGTTGTCCTGTCCTAAAGCAAAAGCAACCCTATTCGACCAATTGAAAACGTGCAGGAATTCCGCTTTCGTCTCCAGATTGGAATTGAACACGGAGGCCCCACTCAGATTCCTGTAAACCTTTACCCCGGAAGCACCAAGCGTCATGGAGGACAAGGACGGTGCCGGTTTCCCGATGATGTAATTGAAAAATCGGAAATACGAAGCGTCCAATGTGGCGCTGAACTTGGGTTTCTTTACCGTAAAACTGAAATTACCTTCCAGCGACGATTCATTCTTCAAATGCGGATTGCCGATGTAATCGTAATTGTCGAAACTGTTGAACAAGTAAAACCCATACGCTTCCGTTGCTGATGGCGCCCGTGAACCAAATCCGGCACCCACTTTCAAATTCATGTCCTTCCAGAAATGCGTATATTTTCCACTCAGGTTTCCTACCAAACGGTTCTGAAACTGGTCCATGTCCGGATAATAAATTTGAAACGTGTGGTAACCAAAATCACTTTGCACCCCGTCCCGTTGCACGGCAATTTTGGAGGAGAGCAGCACCGCATTCTTGATGTCCAACATAAACCGGTCTTCCCCGTACAATCCGGCATTGAGGGTTCGAATATCCGGCCAGGTGTACATGAACATCGGGGGGTTGGAGCCGTCGGTGGGATACATCGTCATTTCCGCCTTGGACTGGTTGTAGTACAGATCCTGATTGATCAACAACAGGTGCTTGCCCAATCGCCCTTTTAGCGTCGAGTAATATCCACCCGTCCGGCTTTGTCCCGGCATATCCATGTGCATCGCCACATTCGGCCGCTTGGTATCGTCCATCACGTGCGAAATCGAGTTGTAATACACTTTCGTTTCCCAGGAGGAAAGCAAACCCGAAAGATGCTCGTCCCGGTAGCTCAACGACGTAATGAGCCCTTTGGCCGATTTCACATCCATGGTCAACGCCGTATAACCCACGTTCGAAGCCACATCGTAAATCAAAGTTCCTTCAATAATGTTGCGGTTTCGCAACAAGTAACCGGCATTCGTGAACAGGTTCAGCTTCTCAAACTGGGAAAAATCCACTGCTTGGTTGCCCCCTGCCCGGTAATTCTCGCTCTTCCGGTAAAACACACCCGAGTTCACATAGGTCCGTGGGCTGGAATACGACAAACCTCCACCAAGAATTCGGTAGTTGCCATTTGTTTCGAAGGCTGAATTCAAGGTCAGATTTAATTTGCGCGGATGAAATCCTGCTTTCTGAAGTTTCAGGTCCAGGCTGCCACCAATGCTGTTCGACGCATGCAAGCTCCCACCAATGCCCGACCCCACCTGTATGTTGTTCAGATTCAGAATCTCCACATACGAAGTGACCGGATCCATCCTGTCCGTACAGGCGCAAAATATCTTCATGCCGTCGATGGTGACCGAAATCCGTTCCGTCGTCATGTTGTTGACGGTCGGTTCCCAGGCATAGCCGCCGCGCTTGATCAGGTTGACCTTGGACAACTTCTGCAGATGCTCGTCAATGGAAGATAAGGGCTTGACTTCGTTGATGGAATCCAAACCCGTTTTCCCCACAACGGACACTTCCCTGAGTCGCAAGTGCCGAAGGGTATCCGCATCGTTCTCCGAAAATGCCGATGAGCAAATCGTCAAAGCTAACGCCAAGCAAACGAATATGTTAGAATTCCAGTTCAAAATAAATTGCGCTTGTTGAATTCGTACTCGATATCGCATTCCCTTTCAGAATCGCACCGGTAGCATCCTTGACCACGAGGTTTACCTTCCAGTAACCGGTCATCGTCAGATTCACTTTCCCTTTATAGCGTTCCGTCGCGGAATCATAGGTCAGATTCTCATTGTTCGGCGAAGTATGATTGTCCATATCCGGCATTCGGGGATCGAGCTCGATGGTCGCATTTATAACGGGTTCGAACGTGTTCTTGTCAATTTTCTTATACAGAAGCGCCGTGATCTCATTCGCTCCCACTTGTGGAGTTGTCGGATTCGCCAATGCCAGGAAATAAAAAGATTCATCCGTTCCGATAAAGCTCTTGTACCGAATCTTACCGGTCGAATTCACCACGGTTGGCCTGTTGGAAACCTTCGCCAGGGTATCCTGCCCAATGGCATAGTTGTAGGCGATTTCCCAATACTCCATATCGTCGCTGGCCATGATGAAAATAAAGTAGCCGCTGTACAAGGTGCTGGTATTCGAAACTTTGTGAATGGCTGAGTACGGACAGCGGTGACTCATCGTGGTCATCTGCATCGTGGGTGTCCAACTCAAATCGGCATCCTCTACAAAGGTGCCCGTCTGATTATTTTTAAGTTGGATGAACACTTCGTTGTAGCCTACCACCAGATTTCCGGTATCCTTTTTATAGATGTAAAAGGTATAATCGCCATTTGTCAACGTATCCAGACGTTGAAGTCCGGCCACTTCGGCCTCCGCGGTCACCACTTTCAAGTCCTCCTTATCGCAGGAAACCAGCAGAGATTGGACGCTCAAAAGAAGCAGTGCTACTAAAGCGAGGTTGCGTATTTTTGATTTCATTTTTTCTTTTTTTGGATAGCCACCATCCCTGCACATGGCGGGGATGGCGGCTATACATTCTTTATTTTTGGATGATGACCTTCTGTGTGAACGTTTTACCTAAGCTTTGCACCGAAACGAGGTACAAACCGGACGGAACATCCAGTTGAAGTATCCTATTCCCTTCTGAGCGGAAAGCACCAACGGTTATACCGACCAAATTCCGCACGATGATTTGAGCTTCGACAGGCGAATCAATGGTGATGTTACCGTTCGACAAAGTCGGATAAACGTGCACTTCCTGTTGGATTTTGTCTGATATTCCTGCCGTGGTTCCCGTCAAGTATAAGTCCCAAAAATGCGTGCTTCCATTGCCTTCCGCATCGATATTCGATCCGGCTACCAAGGTATCGGCCACTGCATCATATACTTTCAGATTAACCCTCCAATCACCCTCCATACTGAAGTTGAGCGTGCCTTCGTAATCATGTTTCGTAGCATTCCACAATAAGGGCGTATTTCCGGCAGAACCGTGTCCCATCGAACGCATAAACGGTGTAGCGACAATCTTGAAACCTCCTTCGTGAATGGGGTAAGGTTTCACGACATCATCCTTTCTGTTGATGAAAGCCTGTACGGTTTGGCTTCCAACTCCGATGGATTTTGGATAGGCAATGGACAAATAGTAGGTCACATTGTTAACGATGAAGCTCTGAAGCCATTTTGAATCGGCAGCAAAGTCATCAACAGGCAACACGACATCATCAATGCTCGGAAGGACCACACTTGATTGAACGGACTCCGCTTCTACCGAACTGGTTGTGTATAAGGCTGTAACCGTCGTTGAAAAATTCTCATTGGCAGTAAAGCCTACAATATCGATGGCCTTCAAAGTCGTATCATTCTTCACGGTCGTAAACTGGTTTTGAATTTCTCCGGCTTTGTTGTATACACGAACTTTATAACCCTTCAGGTTCGATTTTGCATTACCCTCATTTTTAGGTGGTGTGAATGAAACCGTAACTCCAAGGGTGTTGTTAACCACAGCGACATTTGAAGGTGCAAGGTCTGCCTGAGTGTGTCTATACTTGACGGATGCAAAACCGGCATAACTTTTGATTTGGTTTTCAAGGACGACCCCTTCGAGGGAAAGCAGATGGAATGCATTCAGTTGGTGATCGACTGAATCCGCATTCAGTTCAGGAACATTTGACTCAGATTTGTTGGCCGAGATGCCATTTGTTACCCGGTATCCGGTTACTTTGACGCTGATTTTGCCACTGGCATCGGAAGGGATGGTCAATAAAAATGCCCTCGCCAATTCTTTGCTTGCTGCGTCGAACAATATAAAATGTGCATCCGAACGGGCTGTCGCTTTATCCAGTTGACCCGTTTCGGTTGGATCGTAGATGAATAAACCCAATCCACTGTTCCAGCAACCAGCCATACTACCCGCACCTGTTCCGCATCCGATGCCACAGCTGCTGGTGAGGGGCAAAGTCACGGCTCCGACACAATGCCGATCTTTAAACCAACCGACATAGGTGGCTGTATCGTTGAGAGCAATGGCGTTGTTACTTTTTGCTGCTGCATTTGGGATGGCACGGAGAACAGCCGATTTTGCGGCTGAACTACCAATGGTATAGCTAAAACTCAATGTCCACGATCCGCCCATCTGCCCAGTATACATTAGGAAGCTGAACCACGTTTTGTAGAGTGCGTTGCCTTCTACTTTTTCAACAGCACCCACCGGAGTGGAATGCTTGGACATACCCATGTCCATCAAGGGCCGGAAATCACTGACTGTAAAATCGGTCACAAAAGTATTGTTGACATCGGTCAGTGCGATAAAGACTTCGGAAAAGCCACGGTTGAGTTTTCCGTCTGCAGAATATAGGTGAAATGTGTATCCGTCGGCCGTGCTTAGCCCGGTCAAGGGGATTTCCTTCAGCCCGTCCGCCGGAGTTGACCAGGCAAAAAACGGACAAAGAAATAATAGGAATAGTATGGAGATAAAATTTTGTTTCATTGTTTTATTCGAATTAGTGAATGTCATATTGATTGATGTTTCAAGCAATAGACTGCGGCGGTATAAACACATCGGAAAAGAAGTGTGTGGTTATCCTTTCATTCGAAATCGTATAATGCGTTTTTGCAATAGATTTGATGGATGCTTCCGAATCCAATAACACACAATCAATCAACTGATCCGAGCTTATTTTTTTGGAATTCTCCGCATTGTTCGTTGTTGCATTGGTTGAATCATCCGCCAATTTCTTTTGCTTTTCTAAAAAACATTTTCCTTGACAGCAGTTGTTCTTGACATCCTTTTTAACGCAAAGGTTCTTTGCTATATAATCCTTGAACAGATAATATTCCAGGTAAGGCACTTGATATCTTCCGATATTGAATGCCATTACGATTAACAGAAGTGCTGAAAAAATGCGTTCTTTACGTCTCATTCTTTGTTTGTATCCTCCAATGAATTAAAAAACAGTTGACCGATGATCGACCAACTGTTCATTATATTTCGTTGAATGTAAGAAAGCGTCGATTCATTGTCGCAAGGACATGAAGCAACACATATTCCGATTTTGGTTTAAAAATGCCATTCTTATGTTTGTTTGAAGGATGGTGCAAAGATAAAGGATGAATACCCCTTCAATGAATACCCTGCAGTGGTCATTTAAATACCATAACAAGGGTATTTTGAACTTGAAAAGTATTTCATTATTTTATGTAACGTTTTTCCCATAAAGTGATTATCTTTGCCAATAGTTTCCATCAGAAACCAATTCAATGAAAAAGATACTGCCGCCCTTTCTTGCCCTGTTGCTCCTGGTTTCCGGGATGCATCTGTCGGTGGCCTCCCATTATTGCGGAGGAACGCTGGCTCAGGTGAAGTGGTCATTCGACAGGGAATTGGCGACTTGCGGGATGAAAGGTGAACAGAACCCGCAAAAGGGCATCGTGCTAGAACAACCGTGTTGTATGGATGTTCTCTCCACCTACACCACCGATGGCCAATACCAGTTTCAATCGCTGGAGCTAAAAAAATCAACACCGCAGGTTATCGCTAGCTTTACAGCACCTTTAAGCATGCTTTTCAAATCGCAGGAACCTGCCTATTTCAATTATACGCACGTTTTCCCACCTGGTAAAGTCCTACCCAGTCAGGTTCTTCAGGAAAATATCTGCGTCTTCCTTATTTGAACATTCTTTTGTTTTTGTGCGATTCATCGCACTGATTTCGTGTACTTTAAAGTATTACATCAATATTAAAAAAACAAAAGAATTATGAAAACGATCAAATTATTCCTCGCTGTTATTTTAAGTGTTGCCCTCGGCACCGCCGTTGTTGCTCAAACCCCTTCAAAAAGTACGGTCAAGACCGAAGTGTTCAATGTCAAAGGCAATTGTGAAAGTTGCAAGGCACGCATTGAAAAAGCCGCCAAGGTGGATGGTGTCATCAAAGCCGTATGGGAAATCAAGACCAAGAAACTGACGCTGACATACGATGCCACCAAGGTGAAATCAGAAACCGTTCTCAAGGCCATCGCCGCCGTCGGTCACGACACCGACAAATTCAAAGCTACAGACAAAGTGTACAACAGCCTTCCCGGTTGCTGCAAATACAGGTAAGTCACCATGTTCAACAAACTGGTCCGATACTTTCTCGAGAATCGGCTGGTGACTTTCTTATTCCTATTGACGGTCGTGGTGGCGGGCATCGCCTTCACGCCGTTCAATTGGAACACCGGATTGATTCCCAGAGATCCGATTCCCGTCGATGCCATACCCGACATCGGTGATAATCAGCAAATTGTAGCCACTGAATGGATGGGGCGTTCCCCCCGCGACATTCAGGATCAGGTGACCTATCCCCTCACCTCGGCACTGTCCGGCATCTCCGGCGTTAAAACCGTCCGAAGCACCTCCATGTTCGGCATGTCTTTCATTTACATCATTTTCAAGGATAATGTGGAATTTTACTGGAGTCGCTCCCGCATTCTGGAGAAGCTTAATTCCCTGCCTGCAGGCACGTTGCCACAAGGAGTTCAACCTACATTAGGGCCCGACGCCACTGGGCTGGGCCAAATATTCTGGTACACGCTGGAAGGTAGAAACCCCAAGACCGGCAAACCTTCCGGCGGCTGGAGCCCACAGGAATTGCGCACCATCCAGGACTTTTATGTCAAATACAGTTTAGCCTCGGCTGAAGGCGTTTCGGAAGTGGCTTCCGTCGGTGGTTTCGTCCGTGAATATCAAGTGGATATAAACCCTGAGGCGCTGAAAGCTTACGGCGTTTCCGTCATGGACGTGATGAATGCCGTGTCGCAGAGCAATCTGGACATCGGTGCCGAAACCATGGAGCTGAATCGGGTGGAATACCTCATCAGAGGGCTCGGTTACATCAAAAACACCGATGATCTAGCCAATTCAGTCGTTGCAGTTCGGAACAATGTGCCCGTACGCATCAAGGACGTAGCCAACACAACCTTCGGTCCTGCCACCCGTCGTGGCGGACTTGACAAGGCGGGTTCGGAAGCCGTGGGCGCGGTTGTAGTGGCCAGGTATGGCTCGAACCCGATGGCCGTCATCACCAACGTCAAGGACAAAATCAAGGAAATCGAGGCAGGGCTTCCGCAGAAAACCTTGCCGGACGGCAGCGTGTCCAAAGTCACCGTCGTGCCTTTTTACGACCGAACCGGCCTCATCAAGGAAACCATCGGCACGCTGGAATCGGCGCTGACGCATGAAATCTTGATCAGCATCATCGTTATATTGGTGTTGGTGCTCAATTTGCAGGCATCCTTAATTGTTGCTGGATTGCTCCCACTCGGCGTACTGCTCACCTTTGTTTTGATGCGGTTGTTCGGTGTGGAAGCCAATATTGTGGCCCTTTCCGGCATTGCCATCGCCATCGGTGTGATGGTAGACATCGGCATCGTGGATGTCGAGAATATCTTGAGGCATCTGGAACAGCCTGAAAACCACGGAATCAAGGGCCGAAAACTATTGGATGTCATTTACCTGGCCACCACGGAAGTGCGGGCAGCCGTCGTCACCTCCATCGCCACTACCATCGTGAGTTTCCTGCCGGTTTTCGCACTCGAAGCGGCTGAAGGCAAACTGTTTCATCCGTTGGCCTTCACAAAGACGTTCGCGTTGATTTCAGCCTTTGTCCTGGGTATTGTCGTGTTGCCGACGTTGGTCTATTTGTTTTTCAATGTACGGCTGGATACGAAAAAACTCCGGCATTATGCCAACTATTTATTATTGGCAGGCGGTGTAGTGCTGGCGTTCATGGGATATCCGTCGCTGGCATTGGCACTGGTGGCCGTTGGAGCAAACAATCTATTGGCGCACAAATGGTCTTCCGAACATAAGGAATTCCCCAATTACATCAACCTGGGTATTGTGGTCTTGTTGGCCTCTTATTGGCTCAGCATCGAGTGGTTGCCGCTTGGTGCACACAACAGCGCACTGGTGAACTTCCTCTTCGTGGGGGGCATCATCGGCGTGGTGTTGGGTTTGCTGATGGTAGTGGTGCATTTCTACGAACCCATCATGCGTTGGGCGCTGGAGCACAAAAAAACCTTCTTGTTGTTGCCTGCTGTGACGCTCGTTTGCGGTTTATTGATCTGGCGCAGCACCGGCAAGGAATTCATGCCTTCGCTCAATGAAGGCTCCTATTTGCTAATGCCCACCAGCATGCCACACACCAGTATCGACCAGAATCTGCGCTACATCGAAACGCTGGACAAAAGGCTGGCAACCATTCCCGAGGTGGAAAACGCCGTCGGGAAATGGGGCCGTGTAAATTCGGCACTCGATCCGGCACCGGTTCAGATGTTTGAGAACACCATTAATTATAGACCTGAATATTTGCTGGACGAAAACGGGCAGCGGATGCGGTTCAAAACTGCAAAGGACGGCGCTTATAAGTTGAAGAACGGTGGTTTGTATGTGCCTGAAAAAGAACATTACAGACCGCTCACCGCCGACAGCCTCATCGAGGACAAAAACGGCGAATACCTCCGTCAATGGCGGCCTTCCATAAAACATCCGGATGATATTTGGAACGAAATCGTCAAAGTGACACAGATTCCCGGGTTGACTTCAGCCCCCAAGTTGCAACCCATCGAAACGCGGTTGGTCATGTTGGCTACCGGAATGCGGGCGCCGATGGGACTTAAAGTCTACGGACCGGACTTGGAGTCCATTGAAAAGGCTGGAATGCTGTTTGAAAAGGCGCTGAAACACGTGCCGTCCGTTCAGGGCGCCTCTGTCTTTTACGACCGAGCCGTGGGTGCGCCATACGTGGAAATCAAGCTCAACCGCGAGAATATGGCCCGTTACGGCATGCGCGTGGCCGATGTGCAGCAGGTTTTGCAAGCCGCAGTCGGTGGAATGACGCTTTCCACCTCCGTGGAAGGGCGGGAACGTTTTCCCATCCGTGTCCGCTACGCCAGAGAACTCCGCGACAATCCGGAAGCCCTCAAAAGCATCCTGATTCCCGCCATGAACGGTGTACAAATTCCCTTGGGCGAAATCGCCGACATTGGCTATACCCGTGGGGCACAGATGATTCGTAGCGAAAACACCTTCCTGGTGGGCTACGTCATCTTCGACAAAGTCAGTGGCAAGGCTGAAGTGGATGTTGTGGAGCAAGCGGCCAAATACCTTAACCAGCAAGTGGCTTCGGGCAAGCTCATACTCCCCACGGGCGTCACGTGGAAATTTGCAGGTAACTACGAACAAGAAATCCGGGCGACCAAACGGTTGTCCATCGTGATACCCATCAGCCTGTTGCTCATCCTGTTGTTGCTGTTTTTCCAGTTCAAAACCATAACGGCATCGTTCATCCATTTCTCGGGTGTGTTCGTGGCGTTTGCCGGTGGATTCATCATGCTTTGGCTGTACGGACAGGGCTGGTTCCTGAATTTCAGCGTGGCCGGGATGAACATGCGGGATCTGTTCCAGATGCACCCCATCAATTTGAGTGTGGCGGTCTGGGTGGGCTTCATCGCCCTGTTCGGCATCGCCACCAACGACGGCGTGTTGATGGGAACCTACATCCATCAGGTCTTTGAGGACAAGCATCCGGACACGGTGCAAGGTGTGCGTGAGGCTGTAGTTTCAGCCGGCCGCCGCAGGGTACGTCCGGCCATGATGACCACGGCTGTCGCCATCATCGCTTTACTGCCTGTATTGACTTCCACCGGTAAGGGCGCCGACATCATGGTGCCCATGGCCATTCCGGCATTCGGCGGGATGATCATACAGGTGATGACCATATTTGTGGTGCCTTTGTTTCAGGCCATCTGGCGGGAACGGGCGGTTCGTAAAAACAAAAAGAACGATGAAGAACTATAAGCTTTTACTTCCACTAATGTTGCTGGTTCAAGTCAGCTTCGGCCAAACGGATTCGCTCAAAGCCTATCTGCAATACGCAGCACAAAACAATCCGTCCGTTCAGCAGAAATGGAGCGAGTACCAAGCGGCGTTGCAAAAAGTGCCGCAAGTCGGCAGTCTGCCCGATCCGAGTCTGAACCTGGGCTTCTTCCTGAAACCCATGGAGTTGCCCGGCGGAAACCAGGTGGCCGACTTGCAATTGATGCAGATGTTCCCCTGGTTCGGCGTCCTGAAAAATGCGAAGGACGAAATGAGCCTGATGGCCAAAGCCTCCTTCGCATCGCTGGCAGACACCAAGTTGCAGGTTTTTTACAACGTGCAGAGCAGTTGGTACAATTTGTATCGAAACCGGGAACAGGTGCGCATCACCGAACAGAATCTGGAGCTTTTGCGGCAGATGATGCGGCTGGCGACCGTACGGTATAAAGTTGGGAGCACGGTTTCGGCACCACAAGCAAGCAACTCGATGCAAAAGGCGGTGGCAACTCCTGCAAATTCAGGCATGACATCCATGTCAGCATCCGGAGCACCCACTCCTGCCCCGATGCCTTCGCCAGCCATGAGCACACCTTCCGGCGGCGGTTTGAGCGACCTCTATACCCTTCAGCTGGAAGAAAACGAGCTCCTGAACAGCCTAGCCTCGCTGAATGACGAGTATCAAAGCTTCTTGTACCAATTCAACAAGCTGCTGAACCGTACCGTGGACAGCCCTGTGGTTTTGCCCTCTACAGCGTACGTTGACCCCTTCGAACCCCCAGTGGATTCAGCCTTGAGCAGCAACCCGATGCTGACCATGCTCGGATACGAGCGGGAATCGCTGGAAGCTAGGCAAAAGATGTCGGATCGGATGGGTTACCCCATGGTCGGGGTCGGCCTCAAATACTCCATTCTGTCCAAAAATCCGGCTTCGACCTCCATGATGAACGGGCAAGACATGCTCATGCCCATGGTTTCCCTCTCACTGCCCGTGTACCGTAAAAAGCACAAGGCTGTGAGGCAGGAAATCGAGTGGCAAAAGACGGCTTCCCAGCAGAATGCTCAGGCAACGATGAATGCGCTTCAATCGGAATACGAAGCCGCTTTGTTCAATTACCGGGATGCCCAAAGGCGCGTAAAACTCTATGAAAATCAGAGCCAGTTGGTGGAAAAAACCTACCAGCTTCAGCTGAAACGCTTTGCTTCCTCCATCGGCGACTTGTCCGAAATAAAAGGCATCAGCCGCCAGCAATTGGACTATGATTTGAAGGAAATGAATGCCCGCGTCGACGTCCTAATGGCCCAGGCAAAGTTGAGGCAGCTTACCGCCCGATATTAAATACTTAACAATCAACAAAATGAAACATTCAACTAAAATAGTCCAATTCGCCCTAGTGGCATTGGTCGGCATTTTTCTGGGTTGGGTCCTTTTTCACCAGCCGAAACCGAAAGACAAGCCTCAACAAGAGGCCAAGAAAGAAATCTGGACCTGCTCCATGCACCCGCAGATCAGAATGGACAAGCCGGGCAAATGCCCCATTTGCGGCATGGACTTGATACCGTTGGTCACCGACGGCGGCTCCGTCATGGATTCAACCGCCCTCTATTTGTCGCCCGAAGCGGTGCAGCTGGCCAACATCTCCACCTCCGTGGTCAGCCACTCAGCACCAGTCAAGGAATTGAGGCTTTTCGGCAAAGTGCAAGCAGACGAACGCCTTTTGGAAAGTCAGACCGCACACATTCCAGGCCGCATCGAAAAGCTCTTCATCAGCTTCACGGGCGAAACCGTCCATCAAGGCCAACTCTTGGCGCTCATCAACTCTCCGGACTTGATTTCAGCCCAGGAAGAATTGTTGGAAACGGCCAAAAGCAGCGCCGACCAGCCCGAAATCTTCGAAGCTGCCAAGGACAAACTCCGCCAGTGGAAACTCACCGACACCCAAATTGACCAAATCATCCGTTCAGGCAAGGTTAAAAACAACTTTGAAGTTTTGGCAGGCAGTTCCGGCATCGTTACCTCCAAACGGGTGAATGCAGGTGATTATGTCAGTTCCGGTTCCGTCCTGTTCGAAATCGCCAACCTAAGTCACGTCTGGGTGCTGTTCGACGCCTACGAAAGCGACCTACCCTTCCTGAAAGTGGGCAACAGCATCAGCTTCAGCCTTCAAGCCCTTCCAGGAAGCACCTTCACGGCCGCCATCAAGTTCATCGACCCGGTGATGGACCCCACGAGCCGCGTGGCCAAAGTCCGTGTGGAAGTGAGCAATTCGAATGGCAAACTCAAACCGGAAATGTTTGCCACCGGCGTCGTGAAAGCCAACCTGAACCAGTACAAAAGCAACTTGGTCATCCCCTCCACCGCCGTTTTATGGACAGGTAAGCGCTCTGTCGTGTACGTGAAACAAAACGACGGTTCCTTCAAGATGCGGGAAATCGAATTGGGGCCCATGTTGGGCAACAGCTACGTAGTGTTGGTTGGACTAAAGGATGGTGAGGAAATCGTGACCGAAGGCAGTTTCAGCGTTGATGCAGCCTCTCAATTGGAAGGGAAAGCCAGTATGATGGATCAGTAATGGTGTGGTTGGCATATTGGTAAAAAGTGCCTTGATCCGATTTTGATCGAATTATCATGCCTGTACTAATAACCCCGCTAGCACTTGATATCCGGCTAAATATTTATTATATTTGTAATATGAGAAACAGAGAGCAATGTATTGAAATAGAAATAGATAAGCTTACAAATTCCATCGAGAATGCAAGAACTGGGGACCGTTTCCTAACAGATGTTATTCTTTTAGACAGAGTAGATTTTAAAGCAATATCCAAAGTAAATGGTTGGCTTTTTGACTAGAAGTCAGAATATTTTAACAAATAAATTATGGGACTCTTAAAAGAACCTTTGGACGTCGATTTTTATGTGGATCCAAAATCTTTATCCGATACGGAAGAGAAAATAATCTCCGATTACATCAAAGCAGATAAAGAAAAAAGGAAAAGCCAGAATCCAGCTAAAAAGAAAGTACATTCGCACATCACCCAAGCGTAATCCTTACATGTAAATGCCTGACTAACCGTAAAAGGAAATCCCTTTTCGGCACTAATTGCCGTGGCTAATAATATCTAAGGATATTGGAGGGGACTGGTGATCGAAGGCCCCTTCAGCGTGGATGCGGCTTCCCAACTGGAAGGCAAGCCCAGCATGAAGGATCAGTGACAAAACCATCTACACCGAAACCGAAATATGCTATTCTTTTACTTGTTTAATACTACTTTCTTTGTTTCCACCTTGCCGTTGACGGTAACCGATACTAGATACAGACCCGGCTTCAGGTTCCTATTCAAAACGGTCGTTTCACCATTGCAAGGGGTCGAAATCAGACGTTGACCTAAAGCAGTAGAAACAGTAATCAGACCATCCGTTCCTTTGAAACCATTCAGTTTCACAGCGATTTGATTGTTGGCATTGCTGTAAACGGAGACGGATTGACCGGCAAGTTGCTTAAGTGTAGTAGGCATATTGGAAATAACAATTGTGAAACGATCGGATGTTTCTGCAACGTCAGATGTAAATTCGTACGATGGATTAACGGTCAAATCTTGCTCCATCTTCAGCACATTGTCCTTTAAGAAGAATTTGGCATCTGCTTCCAGACTCGACATTTCCAACGCTTTGATAGTGAATCTTCCTGGTATACGAGTGCTGAATCCCAATGCCATTTCCTTCCTTCCACTAAAAGGAGCCAAGCCGTTGATGGACACTTCCTCTTTTCCTGCAAAGGTGTAGATTTCAGGAATGGAATCGTTGTCGTTGAACATCTTGTGTGAATCATAGCGTTCGAATGAATCCTTGGCTTGCGGATAAATACCGATCAAAGTCTGGTCAATACCACGACCGTTGGAGATCTGGAGACGGATTTTCTGAATGCAGAGGGTGTCTGCATTTGCACTTCTCAACTTGTTGCCTGAAGCCTGATAGGAGCGCATGGCGTTGGTCAAAGCCAGATTGCCACTGACATTATCCGTTGTTGCCCGAACCCAGAATGCTTGCATCGGGGGAATGTAGTTTGTCAGAGCTGGCGCATCGGAACCTAAGCTGATTCCAGCACCCGAAAAGGCGTTGTAGGTATCAAAAGCCATGATGATGGTGCCACTATTGAAGGAACGATACCAAACGGTGGATTCCAAACGAGTTGTGCTGACACTGTTGAAGGCGGCATTGATATCCAGGTAGGAAGGATACGGATTTCCAACGAGGTTATAACCGCGTTTGGCAAGGGTCGTTCCGGTGCATGTAGCGGTGATATTGATGTCTCCATTGTTCAAAGCAGTACCAGTTAAGGCAACCGTTTTGTTGGCTCCAAGTCTTGCTACATAGCCACGACCAACGGTAAGACCTGTAGCATTTGCCGTGATCTGAGTGTAGCCATAAGCTGTTTCAGAGAAAGACCACAATTTATTTATTGGACTGACACTTTCAACAGCGAACGCAGTGCTGGTTGCACCAGTCAAGGGGCTGGAAACATACCAGAAACGAGTGTTCGGGGTTAAGCCACCTGCACCGGTGATGTATTGTTGAACGGTAGAAGTTCCACCAACAGTCAGTCCTCCCGGTGCATTTGCATTAACAAAAACACCCGTTCCGGTAGCATCGCTGTTGATAGCCAAATTACCTTTTACAGTTAACGTCTTACCTGAGTTAAGGATTAGTGCGGCACCCGGTGCTATGGTAAGTCCGTTTTGGACAGTTACATTTTGATTGATTGTTAGTGTACCACTTGGGATGGTAACATCTAATACATACATCTCCCAGTTATCGATATATCCTGTTCCGCTATTAAAGAATATACCCTCATTGCCTACCCGATTACCTAATGTGGCACCGCTGGTGAATGTAAAATCGACATCCTGCCATGATCCTGCAGTCGTTACTTCATGGAAGATATCCGATTGCCCGCCTGACCATCCATAGACTCCGATTCCGACAGTTCCGCTTACCTTCCATACCTTCGCTTTTACACGATAAGTGGTGTTAGGCAGCATTTGGGCATTGCCATTCGTACCATTGAGTGCTCTATCAACTGATCCACCACCGATATATGCGCTTGAAGAACCGCAATACACGTAAGCAGGATCTGTATTTATGCTCTTTGTTCCCCAACCATCTGTGAGGTAAGAATTGCAATAAGGGTCGGTTATTATGTTGCCCGAAGGATAAAGAGGAGTAAAACATCCTGTATTTGGAGCACCTGTTACTGCAACGTTAGCGGTTGTGGTTCCACTCGTAAAGGTTATATTTCCGCTCACTGTCGTAGTACCGTCATAAGTGACTGTTACCGTTGCATTCAATGCATTGGAAGGTAAAGAAGTAGGGTTCACCGTTATTCCGGCCGGAGCAGAAATAGAAATCGCCCCGGATAGATTTGCACCGGTTACTGTCAAATTATCAGATAAATAATTATCATTGCCATTAAATGCAAATTGAGTTTTTGAAAGTGTGATTGCCAAAGGACCATAATAATATAACCTGAAATTATCAAACCCTGTCCAGTTACAAGCTATCGGCGCAACAAGTGAATATCCAATAGTCAAGGTACTACCTGAGACAGTAATATCTGATATCGAGTAATCTTGACCTGCAGCCACTTGAGTAGTTTGAGATCCGGCTGTAATATACGCACCTGTAAGAAGAGGATTACCACCATTTTGTTGCACGGCATGTGCAGAAACAACTAATTCATATAATCCACTTGAAAGACCGGAAACTGTTTGGGTTAATGTACCCGCTCCTAAATTCCAGTTCCATGTATCAGTAAATCTTTCCGCAAAATAAGTTCCAGCTTTTGTCCAGCCCTGACCGGGGACATTCCCTTGGGTAACAAAACCATTATTTGTCCAACCTGTAAAATCATTTGTTTCAAAGCTTGGGTTAGTAATAGAAGTAGTCACGTTTGTTCTACCTAATGCGGTCAACAGGGTGGCTGCCGCCGAATTGATATTGGCAGTATTTCCGGCATTATAAGTAGTGATGTAAGATGATATGGCCATTGCTTTTTTCTTAGCATAAGTCATATATTTGTCCAACAGAATTCTTGCGTTATATAGGTCAAGATCAGCCTGAGACACAAATTTCCATCGCGTGTAACTATCGCCACTGGCCCTGTTATATCTCACAGTATTACAAGTTCCCTCATCTGTATCCTCTGTACCTAATGACGAACCCAGATATTGAGATGCCACATAACCGCCATAATCACTTCTAACCTGAATCGAATAGATTTTGTTGGTTGCATCCGTTAGAGCAACAGTCCATGGGCGATTGGGAGTGCGTCCTGCGACATCATAAGCATCCGTAAAAACATCTCCATTAGAGGTACTAGTCGCGCATAAAAACCAGTCAGTCTGATTAGCACCGTCAAGATTATACTGGAATGTCCACATAGAACCAGTGGTATTGGTGGCAGTCCATTTTATCACCTGGGTTGAAGCATTAAGTCTGGGCTGTGCAGATACATTCGCACAAGTACCAAACCATGCCCCACGGGTTAAATAACCATTTGAACCCACATTATACATGTAGTAGGTTGTCCCTGATGCCGGAGTGCTACCGGTTAAAGTGGGAGCAGTCCAGGTCGTATAATTAATGGTATAGGTTTTGGTTGTTGTTCCATCAAGAGCTTTTACCATAATGGTAGACGTACCCCAGCCGCTAGAAACATCAACTGCACCTGCACCTGAAACAAGTTCACCATCAACAGTAACTGTAGGAGTAGGAGTAACCGTTGTAGTTCCTACAGGTAAAGTTGCTGTATAGGTAATTATTGAGGAGCTAAAAGCAGGACTCAAGGAACCTACACTTAAAGTGATATTATCAAGGGTTGCTACTGTTGAAAGTGTTGAAACATCGGTTAATGTAAAGTTATCTACTTTAAACCAACCATGACCATCGCCAGCGGTCAAATTGGGAAATGTATAACCCAGCGCTGTGCTTTTTCCATTTGTCCTTATACCAATTGTAAGCGTTCCGTCTGTTACATGTGCAAATGTTTTGAGCTTCAAAAATGGCCCATTATCATTCAATGTTTCGGCATATCCTCCAAACGCATAAGTTTCGGTTGCACCAAGACGAGTAAGGTTATCAGCCGAATAAACTGAACTTGGACCAAAAAGCATACATTTAGTAATGCTATTTGCGGTGGCATACAATCGTTGAGTTGTCAAACGACTAGTAGTAGAATTACTCGAACCCATTAAGTCTGCCGTTACCTTATAATATCCGTTAGGCACATTAGTTAGTGATTGTGACAGTTGGACATCACCAAAAGTCGCATTCCATACACCAATAATATGAGTACCATTCGTTGCATTCGTTGCATCAACATTAATACCCGTCCAACCATAACCTGTATTTCCAGTCCATGTCCACCCTGGAGCTGGAAGAGTAGTACCGTCTTCAAAACTTGGGTTAGTGATTGTCTGCGCATTTATGCTTATCACGCATAAAAAGCTAAATACGGCAAGCAAGATGCCCCTTTGTATTTGTAAAAGTTGTTTTTTCATACAATCTGTTTTCGTAAAATCTATTTTTAAAGCATAGAGTTGGAATAGGCAATATATAAAAGAAATACTGTGATTCCTATAATATGCTGATTTAAATAGTTACATTACAAATAATGTAAATGCTAAGGATAAGAAAATCCTCATGTGTTTCAGATTTAGGTGATAGCTGAGACGGGGGGTTTGCTGAGACCCAATTGGACAAATGTAAGTAAGTCTAATGAATAAAACAACCATTCGCACATCACCCAAGCGTAATCCTTACATGTAAATGCCTGACTAACCGTAAAAGGAAATCCCTATTAATGTTGATTTGAAAAAAAACATGCAGATAAAGAATGTTCTTTACCTGCATGTTTAAACGAATTCAGAATCCTCAAAAGGTTCACTTGTCATCAGCGGTGAAGTCATCATCGCTTTTTAATATTGAATCCCCGTCTGATTAGGCGGGGATTCTTAGTGTTTAGATGCTGTTTCGGATTCTAAAGAATCGGCATTAGTGTTTCAGTCGGTGTAAGCTCCGTCCCAAAGTCCAGGGTGCCGATTAAGTTCGGATTTCCCCATGGACTTTCCAAAGCCAGCGAGATGTCGTTATCCATCAGGACCTTTTCAACCACCGGGCTGCGGTATGTTCGTTTTAATACATTCATTGGTTCAATTTTATTAAGCCAAATGTGAATCGCTTGCTTGCTCCTGATGGACATCGGTTATTCCCGGATTGCCCCATGGGTTTTCACCCGAAGCCAATATCAAGGAAATCTCATTATCGAGCTCAACCTTGTCAATGCTGGGAGACTGGTATGATTTTTTCATTTCATTCATAGCATTCCGCATTAAAGGTTAATCACCACTTTTTTAGTATTCTCAACACCTCCGATAGAAACCTTCACCAGATAAACGCCCTTGCTGAAAGTTTTGCGTAACGGACTGGTTTGTGACAGGATGTCCTGTGCAAACACTTGTCTTCCAACGGTATCGAAAACCTTTACACTGGCTTGTGTTGCGCCATCCAGTGCAATTTCCATTTGACCATTGTTCAAGGCACGAACCTCGAAAGAGGACTTTTGAGCCAACTTCAGTGCGGTGGCCATTTTACCAATGACTATGCTGAAACGGGAAGTCGTAGTTACGGCATCTGAGCTGAAACTGTAAACCGGTTGATCGGTCAGGTTCTGGCTTACATTCAATAGCTTATCTTTCAAAATAACCGTTTCATCTGCTTCGAGATTCAAAATCTCAGCAGCCTTGATGGTGAAAGAACCAGCCTGAGCGGTCTTGAATCCGAGTGCAATTTCCCTGGTGTCGGTCAAAAGTGGCAAGCCATTGATGGCGACTATGGTTGAACCCGCCAGCGAGTAAATTTCCGGCAAATTAGCCACTCCGTTAAACATTTTGCGGGAGTCACAATTATCGAATTCATCCATAGCCTGCGCATAAAATCCAATAAGTGTCTGGTCTGTGTTGGTACCATTGGAAACATTCAGACGTATTTGTTTCACATCGCTGGTGGCGGCACTTCTCAGATTGTTGCCAGTGGCGGGTTTATGACTACGCATAGTCTTACTGAACGTTAGGCTGTTCGTAGCATTTATTGCCCGAACCCAAAAAGCCTGCATGGGGGGAATTATGGCTAAAGACGCCGTCACACCGCTGTTGTTAGTGATGCTTGCACCTGTAGAAGCATTGAATGTGTCAAAAACATTGCTTGTACCGTTTGTTGAAGAGCTATACCAGGCAGATGTTTCAAAATCAGTTGAGCCAGTGAATGCAGTTGTGATATCCAAATAACAGGGGTAGGGATTTCCAATCAGGTGGAAGCCTTGCTTGGTCAGATCGATTGAAGCGCGGGTAAGATCGGTGAAGGCTTTGTCTTCATTGAACAAAGAAGCACCACTCAGGCTGATGTTTCCATTAGCTGTCATACGGGCTACGTAACCTGTGCCGGGTGTCAAGCTTTCGTTTGTGGCAGTGATTCTAGTGTAAACTGATGCCAAATCTCTTTCAGTTTCATTGTAGCTCCACAAATAATTGGTGGCAGGAGTGAAGGCGTTGCTGGTAGAACTTACGACTGGGGTTGTTAGGTACCAGCAGCGGCTGTCGGGTGTGCCGCCGGTGAGGTATTGTTGAACCGTTACATTTGTAGTAGTTGTGGTCCCATTGTCAATATATGTTCCTGTACCATTTGCATCGCTGTTGATTGCAAAATTACCTGTTACAGTTAACGTTTTATCTAAGCTAAGAGTAACTTTTGCTTCCGGATTGATGGTAAGGTTGTAAACGGTTACATCTTGATCAATGGTAAGCGTACCGCTTGATGCAGTTACATAATCTCCTGAATTTGGTAATCGACTGGGTGACCAGCTAGCAGTATTACTCCAATTAGCATCTCCAGTAAAAGTCAGGTTAGCATTTGCAACGAACAATTGTAATGCTGCACTATAAGCATATAAATTTTCCTTTGTTGCTGTTCCTGCAGTAATAGCCTCTGCAGTTGCCAAGGCTGTCTGAAATGCACTACACTTTGCTGCATTGTATTGCCCCACGGCATCACTCGGTGTAACAGCATCGAAAGCTGTTCTTCCGGCATCAACCTGCTGACTAAATACCGTTGATACAGGTATTAATGTAATAACATAATCAGCTGCAATAGGTGTTCTTACAATACTGTTAGCCGACAGTTCATTCCCGTTCTTCAGATACCACATTCCCCAGTAGGCTGAACCTCCGGCTGCCTGTATGGCATAATCGGTTCCGTTATAATAGATATTCTGACTTCTCCAAGGATCGTCACCTTCGTTAGGAACTGACCCACCCCATGTATCTTTATAAGATGCACTTTCACTTAAGTTTCTGGATGTAGCCGCATTAAAGAAGGTATATCTTGAAATTGGAGTAGTTCTATCACAACCGGATATTTTGGCAATGGTGTAAATCTGTGAACCATTTGCAATATTAATCTGAGACTGGAGACCATTATTACTAATTTTGGGATCAGAACCATCGAGTATGGATGGGCTTCCCGGGTCATTGACATATCTACCTCCTATTGAAATGAAATAATCACCATTGGCTAATTGATTAGTGGCAACAATTATCGAATTGTTATAAGTAGTTATAGCAGCCGATAAACTACTTGTAGTTGGATTAACATATGCTTGTATGGCATTATTATATACTATAGTAGCAGAAGCAATTGCATCACTCAAAACAGTACGATTAGCAGCAGTATATTGACCAACTGCGGTTCCTTCGGTGGTAGAAGCCAGCAATGCAGTAGCAGCGGTTATCTGAACTTGCAAAGCATCTAATTCTGCCTGAGTAGCAGACAAAACCGCCGGACCATAATAATACAACCTGAAATTATCAAACCCTGTCCAGTTACAAGCTACCGGATCAACAAGCGCATATCCAATAGTCAAGGTACTACCTGAGACAGTAATATTTGATATCGAGTAATCATCATGACCTGCATCCACTTGAGTAGTTTGAGATCCGGCTGTAATATACGCACCGGTATGAAGAGGGTTTGAACCACCCTGTTGCACGGCATGTCCTGAAACAACTAATTCATACAATCCACTTGAAAGACCGGAAACTGTTTGGGTTAATGTACCCGCTGCTAAATTATGGGCATCATTCCAGCCTGACCCTGTATATTTTTCCACATAATAAGTGCCAGCTTTCGTCCAACCCTGACCGGGGTCATTCCCTTGGGTATTAAAGCCATTATTTGTCCAACCATTAAAATCATTTGTTTCAAAGCTTGGGTTGGTAATAGAAGCAGTCACGTCTGTTCGACCTAATGCAGTTAACAGGGCGTCTGCCGCCGAACTGATATCAGCAGTAACTACGGTATTGTAAGTAGCGATGTCAGATGATATGTCCAGTGCTTTATTTTTAGCATAAGTCATATATTTGTCCAACCGAACTCTTGCGTTATATAGGTCAAGATCATCCTGAGATACAAATTTCCACTGCGTGTAACTATCACCACTGGCTCTGTTATATCTCACAGTATTAGCAATTCCCATATTTGTAGACTCAGTAGTTATTGCCGAACCCAAATATTTAACTGCATCATAACCGCCATAAGTATTTGGAACCTGAATCGAATAGATATGGTTGGTCGGATCCGTTTGAACAACATTCCATGTATTACCATCGGGATTATCCGTAAAAACAGATCCATCATTGGGATTGGGATCTCCCGCCTTTAAAAACCAGTTAGGCACTACAGAACCGTTAAGATTATACTGGAATGTCCAGATAGAGCCAGTATTGGTGGCAGTCCATTTTACCACATCGGTTGAAGCATTAAGTCTAGGTTGTGCCGATACAACAGCTAATGTTTGCCACCATCCCCCTCGAGTTAAATAACCATTTGAACCCACATTATACATGTAATAGGTTGTCCCTGATGCCGGAGTGCTACCCGTTAAAGCTGGAGCTGGCCAGGTCTGCGCATTTATGCTTGTCACACATAAAAAGCACAATAAGGCAAGTAAAATACCCCTTTGTTTTTGTAAAAATTGTTTTTTCATAAAATCTGTTTTAAGGTGAAGATTTAGAATAGGCAAATAAAAAAATGTAATTCTTGTAGTATGCTGATTTCAATAGTTACATTACAAACAATGCACATGCTAAGGATAAGAAAATCCTCATGTGTAGAAATTTTAGTCAGAATTAAGACGGGGGGTTGCTGAGACCCAATTGGACAAATGTAGTTCGGTCTGGGGAGTTGGAGGATATAAAAATTCGTCAAAAGAAGCCCAAAAAATGAGCACATTTTACTTTTTTTCACATCAAATGGACAACGCTACTGCACTAATTAACAATGATTTAAGCAAATGGACATTTTCACAAACAACCATTAAGAATGCCGTAAATTAGGGAACGACGAGCTTGACACAGCCGCCTTCATCTCCCGAAATAGTGTGGGTCAGAACATAAGCACCCAGCGTCAACCCTTTCAGGTTAAGATCACTTTGTTAACATTTCAGGGTCTGTTTGTTATGTTTTTACCCTCCATGTTGAAAATGGTAAACTTGATTTTATTTATTGAACGACGAAACGGGTGCTTCCAATCAAAATCTTGTTCCGAAAGCCTTTTATAAAATAAATGCCAGCTTTCAAGGTAGTAACATCCACCTGGCTCCGACTGTTGCAAATCCTGCTGCAATACAATAACCCTGCTGCACTGTATTCAGGATAGGTATTCGGAATATTGACCACGGCCAACGTCCAATCGGTCAGGTTGGAAGACTTCAGCAGTATTGGCTTGATCCGTGAATGTCAACGTATCCAGCACCTTTACTTGACGGCTATGATGAAAAAACCCCGGAAAGCGAAGCGCTCCCGGGGGATGAAGTAAATAAATGACCCAACATTTCAGTAAAACTTTGATAGAGAATCGAATAATCAGTTGAGGCGTTGATTACTCAACTCCCCAACTGACATTCTTTGTAAACCAATCAATCAATCAAAAAATCAATCAAAAAGTCACTTTACAATTACCTTTTGAACTCCTTTATCTGTTTTTACAACATAAACACCTTGATTAAGTGCTACAGTTATGCTTGAAGAGTTTGCAGTAACCTGAGCTACTTTTAGTCCCTGAACCGAATAAACGTCATAGCTATCAACACCTATAACTTTCAGCCTACCATTAACAACCAATGCATTCCAGCTTGTAGTTGCATTTTCTTCAATTGAAACAGCACTAGACGATCCTGTCAATGCAAAAACCTTATCGGTTGCACCGATGCTGCTTATTGTCAAGGTTGCGACATGACTCAACGAAACTACTGTTGGAGAATACTTGATGGTTACAACAGTCGATACAACGCTATCAGCAGCGGTCAACGGAAGTGAAGCTGAACTTACCGAGAATAGGGTGGAATCTGCCCCGCTCAATGCAAGCGTAATTGCACCCGACAAACCATTACCGCTAACGGTTATTGTTGTTGAATCGGTACTTCCTACAGTTGTTGCCATGGCGGCAATTGAAGATTCGACAACATTAATAACCGGTGATATCTGATACATCTCCCAGTTATCAATATAGCCTACACCACTATTAAAGAATATACCCTGGTTTCCACCTAATGTGGCACCGCTGGTGAATGTAAAATCGACATCCTGCCATGATCCTGTAGTCGTTACTGCATGATAGATATCCGGTTGCCCGTTTGACCATCCCCACACTCCGATTCCGACATTATCGCCGCTCACTTTCCATACCTTCGCTTTTATACGATAGGCGGTGCTAGCTAGCATTTGCGCATTACCATTCGTGCCATTGAGTGCTCTATCAATTGATCCGCCATTGATATATGCGCTTGAAGAACCGCAATACACGTAAGCAGGATCTGTATTTATGCTCTTTCCTCCCCAACCGTTTGCGAGGTAAAAATTGCAACGAGAGTCAGTTATTAAGTTGCCAGTAGGATAAAGAGGCGTATAACATACTTCACCCGGAGCAGCTGTTACTGCAACGTTAACAGTTGTAGTTCCACTTGTGAAGGTGATATTTCCGCTCACCGTTGTTGAGTTCTCAAAGGTAACAACGACTTTTGCATTATCTGAACCCGCAGGTAAAGAGGTAGGGTTCACCGTTATTCCGGCCGGAGCAGTAATAGAAATCACATCCGATAAATTTGCTCCGCTTACTGTCAAAGAATCCGAAACATATTCATCGCCACCATTAAATGAGAATTGGGTTTTTGAAGGTATGATAGCCACCGCCGGACCATAATAATATAACCGGAAATTATCAAACCCTGTCCAGTTACATTTTACCGGAGCAACAAGTGAATATCCAATAGTTAACGTACTACCTGTGACAATAATATTTGATATCGAGTAATCTTGACCTGCAGCCACTCGAGTAGATTGAGATCCGGCTGTAATATACGCACCAAGACGAAGAGGATTACCACCATTATTTTGCACGGCATATCCTGAAACAACTAATTCATATAATCCACTTGAAAGACCGGAAACTGTTTGAGTAATTGATCCCGGTGCTACATCCCAGTCAGTGGTAGATTTTCCACAATAATTAGTTGAATCTTTCGTCCAGCCCCGAGTGGGGATATCCGATAGGTTCCCAAAACTACCATCATTTGTCCAACCTGCTAACTCAGCAGTTTCAAAACTTGGGTTAGTAATGGAAGCAGTCACGTCTGTTCGACCTAACGCAGTCAACAGGGTGGCAGCCGCCGTATTGATATCGGCTGTGACTCCAGCATTATACGTAGCGATGTAAGCTGATGCATCCATTGCTTTGTTTTTAGCATAAGTCATATATTTGTCCAACAAAACTCTCGCGTTATATAGGTCAAGATCATCCTGAGACACAAATTTCCATTTCGTATAATCGCTAGCGTCTCTGTTAGATCTCACCACATTACAAGTTCCCTGATTTGTATCCTCTGTGCCTGTTGACGAACCCAAAAATTGAGTTGCGTTGTAGCCGCCATAATCACTTCTAACCTGAATCGAATAGATTTTGTTGGGTTCATCCGTTACAGCAACAGTCCATGGGCGATTGGGTCTGCGTAACTCGACATCCCAAGCATCTACAAAAACATCTCCACCAGAGGTACTAGTATAACATAAAAACCAGTCAGCCAGATCAGCACCGTCAAGATTATACTGGAATGACCAGATAGAATCAGCGGTATTGGTGGCAGTCCATTTTATCACCGAGGTTGAAGCATTAAGTCTGGGCTGTGCAGATACATTCGCACAAGTACCATACCATGCCCCACGGGTTAAATAACCATTTGAACCCACATTATACATGTAGTAGGTTGTTCCTGATGCCGGAGCGCTACCCGTTAAAGCGGGAGCAGTCCACGTATCCGCTTGTATGTATGACGAACCTGTCAATGCAAATACCTTATCGGCTGCACCGATGCTGCTTATTGTCAAGGTTGCGACATGACTCAACGAAACTACTGTTGGAGAATACTTGATGGTTACAACAGTAGAAGCAACGCTATCAGCGGTCAACGGAAGTGAATCTGAACTTACCGAGAATAGGGTGGAATCTGTCCCGCTCAATGCAAGCGTAATTGCACCCGACAAACCCTTAGCGCTAACGGTTATTGTTGTTGAATCGGTACTTCCTACAGTTGTTGCCATGGCCGCAACTGAAGATTCGATAACATTGATAAGATTGGCATTTGCAACGAACAATTGTAATGCTGCACTATAAGCATATAAATTTTCCTTTGTTGCTGTTCCGGCAGTTATACCCTCAGCAGTTACTAGTGCCGACTGAAATGCATTATACCTTGCTGCATTGTATTCCCCTACGGCAACACCTATTGTAGCAGCATTGAAAGCTGTTCTTCCGGCAGCAACCTGCTGACTAAATACCGTTGATACAGGCACTAATTCAAAAACATAATCAGCTGGAATTGGCGTTCTGTTAATACCGTTTGTTGCCAGTTCATTCTCGGTCCTCAGATACCACATTCCATTGTTTGCGGCGTTACCGCCAGATTGAATGGCATAATTGGTTCCGTTATAATAGATATTCTGAGTTCTCCAAGGATCGTCACCGGTCCCCCCCCATAAATCTTTATATAATGCGCTTTCATTTAAGTTACGTGAAGTTGCCGCATTAAAGAAGGAATATCTATCAATTGCAAGAATTCTATCAGAACCAGACACTTTGGCAATGGTGTAAATCTGTGAACCATTTGCAATATTAATCTGCGACTGTAGTCCATTATTACTGATTTTCGGGCTTGTACCATCGGCTATGGATGAACTTCCCGGGTCATTGACATACATGCCTCCGATTTTAAAGAAATAATCGCCATTGGCTAATAGATTAGTGTCGACATTCATCGAATTGCTATAAGTAGCAATAGAGGCTGCCAAGCTACTTGTAGCTGAATTAACATATGCTTGTATGGCATTATTATATACTGTAGTAGCAGAAGCAATTGCATCACTCAAAACGGTACGATTTGCAGTAGGATATTCACCAATTGCGGTTCCTTCGGTGGTAGAAGCCAGCAATGCAGTAACAGCGGTTATCTGAACTTGCAAAGCATCTAATTCAGCCTGGGTAGCAGGCAAAACCGCCGGACCATAATAATATAACCTGAAATTATCAAACCCTGTCCAGTTACAAGCTATTGCACCCGAAAGCGCATATCCAATAGTTAAGGTACTACCAGCAACAGGAATATTTGATATCGTGTAATCTTGACCGGCAGACACTTCAGTAGTTTGAGTTCCGGCTGTAATATATGCACCGGTATGAAGAGGATTAGAACCGACTTGTTGCACGGCATGTCCTGAAACAACTAATTCATATAACCCACTTGAAAGACCGGAAACTGTTTGAGTAATTGATCCCGCTCCTAAAGTATTAGGCCACCAGTCCCCCGCCGAAGTATATTTTTCCACATAATTAGCTCCATCTCTTGTCCAGCCCTGACCGGGGTCATTCCCTTGGGTAGCAAAGCCACCATTATTTGTCCAACCTGTAAAATCATTGGTTTCAAAACTTGGGTTGGTAATAGAAGAGGTCACGTCTGTTCTACCTAATGCAGTCAACAGGGTGGCAGCCGCCGTATTGATATCGGCAGTAACTCCGGCATCGTAAGTGGCGATGTAAGATGATACATCAATTGCTTTATTTTTAGCATAAGTCATGTATTTATCCAACAGCACTCTTGCGTTATATAGGTCAAGATCAGCCTGAGACACAAATTTCCATTGCGTGTAACTATCGCCACCGGCTCTGTTATATTTCGCATTATTAGCCATTCCCTTAACTGTCCACTCTGCAGTCGATGACGTACCAAAATATTGAGATTCCACATAACCGTAACTTACAACCTGAATCGAATAGATATTGTTGATTGCATCCGTTTGAACAACATTCCATGTATCATTCGTGGAATTATCCGTAAAAACATCTCCATTAGTATCATTAGCCGAAAATAAAAAGTTGCCGGATACATCAGAACTGGCAAGATTATACTGGAATGCCCAGACAGAGTCACCGGAATTGGTGGCAGTCCATTTTACCACCGAGGTTGAAGCACTAAGTCTGGGCTGTGCCGATACAGTCGCTTGAGAACCCCACCATGCCCCTCGAGTTAAATAACCATTTGAACCCACATTATACATGTAGTAGGTTGCTCCTGATTCCGGAGTGCTACCGGTTAAAACGGGTGCAGTCCACGTCTGCGCTTTTATGCTTGTCACACATAAAAAGCACAATAAGGCAAGTACGATGCCCCTTTGTTTTTGTAAAAGTCGTTTTTTCATAAAAATCTGTTTTTAAGGTAAAGATTTAGAAAAGGCAAATAATTAGAATAGGCAAATATAAAAAAAAAACTGTAATTCCTGTAGTATGCTGATTTAAATAGTTACTTTTTAAAATAATGTACATGCTAAGGATAAAAAAATCCTCCTGTGTTTCAGATTTAGGTGATAGTTGAGACGGGGAAGGGATCAAAATTCGACAATGAAACGGGCGCTGCCAATCAGGGTATTTCCCTGCATGCATTTGATCAAGTAAACGCCGGCTTTCAAACCAGTCAGGTTTACTTGACTATGACCTGAAAGTAAATCCTGCTGCAATACATTTTCCCCCAAGACATTATAGATTTCTGCCCTGACTTTGGAATAAGAACCGTCGAATTCAATGTTCAAAAAGTCTTTGGCAGGAACAGGATATATCGAAAATTTGGTTTTGGGTTGTTCCACCGCCACAGCCGAAGGATTCCACTTGACATTCAATGCATTGAGTTCAGACGGTGTAATGGGAATGATGGTACCGTGACGCGGCGTAAAATCGAAGGAAACGGGCGTGGTCACCACCGAAAAGTTCACCAAGTCCGTACTCTTTGTAAATTGATAGGCACCGCTTGTGTACATGTCGTACATGAGAATCCAATTGTTCGAATTGAACATTTTGAAAACACAACCGCCCTCTACCGGATTATTGGTGGATTGCAAATACTTGTCATACAGGACATAGCCAGAAGTCAATGAATTGGAAACCGCTTTTTTGATACCGTTGCCATTGCCTTCCGTCTTGAAAAATAGATGATACTTACCATTGGCAAAAACAATATCCGCGTCGATGGTGGACATACCATTATTGTTGTAAAGCACTTGGGGTGCCAATTCCAGCGCGGTAAACGTGCTGTTGGCGTACGCGTAGTATATCTTGTCGAAATCCGAGGAGCCCAGACGCATGGCAAAATAAACCATGTACTTGCCCACGGCAGGATCGTAAATGGTTTGGGGAGCCCACACCCGGTCTGCTGCACTGTATTGCGGATAGGTATTCGGAATATTGACGATGGCCGACGTCCAATCGGTCAGGTTGGAAGACTTCAGCAACACCATGGCACGGTTGGATTCCCATCCAAGAGCCGACACCATATCGGTGGCAACCATGTAATAGGAGTTCACTTCTTCGCCGCGCAGGATATGCGGATCGCGGACACCTCCAGTAGAACTGATGGCTGCCGAACTCACCACCGGACTGTTGCTGTTGAGGGCTTTATAGACGTAACCGTCGCTGCTGGTGGCAAAACGAATGGCTTCCTGGCTGATGTCGTTTCCGGTGAAATAGGCAAACAAGTAGGCGGAAAAAGCCTCTTCTTCGGCCACCGAAATGGTAAAGTACTTTTGGATTGATGACGATCCTTTGGTGATGGTGGCAGTCAAGGTAACGGAGGTTTTTCCGCTGCCTAAGGCCGGACGCTTGACAATAGCACCGGCATTGTTCAAAACACTACTGTTGCTTGAACTCCAGGTAATGGCTGAACCCTGCGCTCCTATTACCGGAAGGGTCAGGTTCGAATTGAGATTGGTCAGATTTCCGGTCAGAGCAAGTAAAGTGGAATCCATCTGCACGCTGGTTGCATCGCTGTAATAGGGAACCACTGTGGCCACGAATGTTTTCTTGACGGTAACAAAGCCGCTGGTAACAGACGCCTTCAACGTGACGTTGACGGAACTGGTGCCAAGGGCGGGACGCGTCACCACTCCTGCATTCGTAATAACGGCCGTGTTGGAAGAACTCCAGGCAAGGGTTGCACCGTTTGAACCCGTTGTTGGCAAAGTCAGGTTCGCACTGACGGCACTCAGGCTGCCTAATGTCAGAGTTGTGGCGGCAGTATTGGCCTGATCGGTGTAGGTCAAGGTATCCAAGGTGGCAATCTTGGTGGCAAGCGCGGCCACCTGCGTGGCATTCAGCGCCGTATTGTAAATGCGGAAGTCGCTGAACATGGAGTTCAGCAGGTACTGGTCCGAGGCATAAGCCGATTTGGCCAGGTAATTGAAGGGGGTAGCTCCCAAGGTAGAAGGCAATACAGAAATGGTGCCCGTTATTTTCTGAACGCCATCAATGTAAACGGTGCCGGTGGTTCCCGACTGTGTGTAGGTGATATGGGTCCATTCACCTTTAACAGAAGCACTCCCGAAGCTGACCTGTTTCTCCGCGTACCAGTTGGTGGTGCAAATGGCATACCGGGATGCATTGGCCGAATAAAACATACACCCGGTTGCCGAAGCGCCAATGTCTGCCGCATTGGAAAACGACCAGACAAAGTTTCCATTGTTGGTCAACACCAAGGAAGGATCGATGTATAAATAGGTGGAAACGGTGAAGTCGGACAAGGTCTTGACGAGGTTCCCCACTTTCGACTGCAAATCAAGGTAACCGGTGGTGGAACCGATTTGAAGCACCTTAAATGCTCCTAGCGTCTTGACAGCAGCACTTCCATTCAGTTTCGCGTTGAATCCATTGCCGGTTTCGTCCAGAATGGAATCGGAACCCGCCTTCAGATTAAACGTATATTGAAGCTTCAGATTGGCTTCCTGAGCCTGCAGGACGGTTAGAGTTACAAGTGCGAAACCAAGGATAAAGGAACGTACGTTTTTCAATTTTTTAGGAATTTAGGTGATTCGATGAAACTTGAAGGCACAAAAGTAGGCAAGTTAAATGAATAATTGACTATTTTTGGCGTTCCTGACGCACTTAAAGACTGTACGATGAAAACCAAAATCACACTGTTTATTTTACTTTGTCCCATTCTGCTTTTTGCCGAACCTTACACAATCGAGAAGTTGGGAATGGAACAAGGCCTTTCCAACAGCTACATTGTTGGCATCACGCAAGATAAGCAAGGTTATTTGTGGTTTGCCACCGAATCGGGTCTGAACCGCTTCGACGGCCACAACTTCAGGGTTTACCGCAAAAATGGTCTGTTGAACAAAAGCATCAACAGCAACGAACTGAACATGGTCTATGCGGACACCTCGGACAATACCGTCTGGATAGCCACGCAGCGGACAGGCCTGAATGCCTTCGACACCAAGACAGAGAAATTCACCTACTACGTTTCGAATTCGAACAATCCAAAAGGCATCGTCACCAATGACATAACGAACATTGCACCGGCAGCGGACGGAAATCTTTGGGTTTGCACTTACCATTTCGGAGTGGATTTGATGGACAAAAAAACAAAGACGTTCAAACATTTCAACCAAGCCAGCATTCCGGGCATGGTGAGCAACCACGTCTGGTGCGTGGCGGACGACCTGCATGGAAAACTCTATATCGGCCATGTTTTCAACGGTTTGAGCATCTTGTCCGTCAACGGCGGTAAAATCAGGAATTTCATGCCGAACCCGTCCGACCCATATTCGTTGCCCGGTGAGGAAGTCACCGCCATCCACATCGATAAGCGAAACAACATCTGGGTGGGCACAAACAACGGCTTGGCTTTGTTCGATCCGATTTCAGAAAAGTTCACCGTCATTAGGAACATACCCGGAAACCCGAACACATTGACAAACAATAGAATATGGTGCATCAAAGAACTTGGAAACGACAAACTATGGATAGGAACCAACCAAGGTGGAATCAACATTCTGGACCTGCGGCAGGTCCTATTCCTGAATCCAAAGAACATCGTCTTCCAGCACATCGAAGCAAACGACGATAAGAGCGGTTTGTCGAACCTTTCTGTCAAATGCATCTTTCAGGACTCGTTCAACAACCTATGGATAGGCACGTTGGGGGGTGGCATCAACGTCATCAGCAACCGGAAACCCTTTTTCAAAACGTGGAAATATTCCCCCTACCGCGATGCCAAGAACAGTTTGAGTACGAAATTGTCCTGGGGCATTTGTACCGATGGTGAAAACAGGGTTTGGATAGGCACGGACGGTGGTTTGGACGTGTATGACAGAGGCTTGAAGGTCAATCATTTCAGCCAGGAAACTGGAGATTTGCCCGATAACTTCATCATGGCCGCACTCAAAGATTCTGAAGGAAACCTCTGGTTGGGAACGTCCGAACGCTATGTACTACGCTATTCACCTAAGAGCAAACGCTTTACGGTGATGAATTCAATCAAGTCAGTGGCCAGCGTCCGTTGCTTTTTCGAGGATAGTAAAAAACGCATTTGGATTGGCACGAACAACGGACTCTTCACCTACAACCTGAAAACTGGCGAAGTCAGAAGTCTCACTTCTGAAACCTCCAATCTGCCCGACAACGTCATCCTCAGCGTAGCAGAGGACGAAAAAGGCAATTTGTGGATCGGAACTTTTGGACAGGGCATCGCCATCCTAAATCGTGATTTAAAGTTTATTCGAAACATAAACATCCTAAACGGATTCTGCTCGAACGGCATTTATCACCTTCTCAAAGACTCCAAAAACAGAATGTGGGTGGCCACCCGCGAAGGTTTGGCCGTTTTCAAGTCCAGCGACGATATGAAATACAAGGTGTTCAATGAGAAGGACGGCATGGCCGACAGTTACACCTGCGCCTTGGCTGAAGGAAAACCGGGAGAACTATGGGCCAGTACGAACTCCGGCATCAGCCATTTAAATATCCAGACAGGCAAATTTGAGAATTTCAATTTTCTGGACGGCTTACCCATCGGAAATTTCATGCCTGGAGCAGTCACAACCACCATGGACGGCATCATTTGCTTCGCTTCTCAAAACGGCGTCTGCTATTTTAATTCTAAAGAAAGTCCAGCCAGTTACAAAGCCCCAAAGGCTATAATTACGGAATTCAAATATTATGACAGGCACATCTCACAACCAGAAAATGCATTCAACCTACCTGTGGCCGGAAAAATAGTCTTGAAGCACTTCCAAAACACGTTCAGCCTGTCATTCAACGTATTGGACTTTAGCCTGAACGAAGAAACGGAATACGCCTACATGCTGAAAGGGTTGGAAGACAACTGGTACAATCTAGGCAGTGAAAAGCAAGTGACTTTCCGCAACATTCGCTATGGAGCCTACGAATTCGAGCTCAGGTCCCGACTGCGCAATCAGGAATGGTCGAATGAAATCACCACGTTGCAGATTACCATTGAACCTCCCTTCTGGCTGACATGGTGGGCTAAAACGCTTTATTTTCTTCTGATTGTCTGGCTGATACTATACATCGCCAAGTTCTATAAGCACCGGTTGGATTTGGAAAACAACCTGTATCTGGAACAAAAGAACCATCAACAGGAACAGGAGCTCAACGACGAGCGTATGAGCTTCTACACCAACATCACCCACGAACTGAGAACGCCCTTGACTCTGATTATTGGGCCGCTCAAGGACTTGGAAACGGATGAGACACTATCCCAAGGGCACCTCAAGAAGATTTCGCTCATCAGCCGCAGCGCCAACCGCCTGCTGAACCTGATCAACCAAATTATGGAATTCCGCAAAACGGAAACACAAAACAGAAAACTGAGCGTCATCAAAGGGAATATAGCTGTACTCATTCAGGAAATCGGCGTCAAATACGAGGGGCTGAACCAAAACCCCAAGGTGAAGTTCAGGATTTCGATCGATACAAATCATTCCAAACTGGAGTTTGACCCAGAAATCATCACCATCATCTTAGACAATCTGATTTCGAATGCGCTCAAATACACCAAGCAAGGGGAGATTGGATTGTCCTTGAAAACCATCACCGAAAACAAGGTCAAATACACGGAAATTGAAGTAAGCGACACGGGTTGCGGCATTCCGCAGGAGGCGCTGTCCCGCATTTTCGACCGGTATTATCAGGTGAACAACGAGAATCAGGTGGCCGGTTCAGGCATTGGACTCTCGTTGGTTAAAAACTTGGCCGAACTGCACCACGGGACCATTCAGGTGGAAAGCAAGATGGGCGAAGGCTCTACTTTCCGTTTCCGCTTTAGAACAGACAACCAATATCCCCAAGCCAATCATATGGAAATTCAACCCAAGGTTTCTGAAGTGGATGAAACGAACTTCACCAAGGGCTTGATCCTCGTTGTGGAAGACAATGATGAAATACGGGAATACATCGCTCGGTCCCTTTCCGACACCTTCAATATTCTGGAGGCGACCAACGGAAAAAAAGGCATGGAACTGGCTTTTGAGCACATTCCGGACATGATTGTAAGTGATGTCATGATGCCGGTGATGGACGGCATGGAGTTCTGCAAAATCATGAAAGAAGACATGCGCACCAGCCATATACCGTTCATCTTACTCACGGCAAGGGATACCATGCAAGACAGGATGGACGGCTATTCCATCGGTGCCGATTCCTATATTACCAAACCATTCAGCGCAGGCTTGCTTCAAACCAGGGTGAAAAACCTGCTGGAAGCCAATCAAAAATTGGCCTTGCTCTACTCCTCTTCGCTGAATCAGAAGCAGGCTTTCATGACCGAATCGCTGAATAAGCTCGACAAGGAATTCATGGATAAAGTGAACCGCATCATCGAAGATAATCTGGATTCGGAGCAAATCAATGTGGCCTTCATTGCCGAGCAACTGAACATGAGCCACTCGACCCTGTATCGGAAAATAAAGGCGTTGACCTCCTTGTCCGTCAATGACATCATCAAGAAACTGAAATTGCAGAAAGCCGAACAGTTGCTTCTGTCTGGTAAACATTCCATTTCGGAGATTTCGTACATGATCGGATTCAGCACACCGACGTACTTCCGCCAATGCTTCAAGGAGGAGTTCGGCCAATCGCCGACCGAATATCTGAAACAAATCAAAGGATCCAACTAATTTTCCAAATAGACCTTTTCAAATGCAAAAAGTAACGTTCATTATTGCATGCTTGCTTCTCTGCAGTGCACCGCTCTTTGCGCAATCCGGTTACCATATTGCCGGTAAAATCCATTTGGAGGGTGAAGGTGGTTGGGATTACCTGACGGTTGATGCAACAAATGGTCGAATTTTTGTTTCCCACGGCACTGTTGCACAAGCCGTTGACATTAAAACCGGAACGTTGGCCGGTACGATTTTGGACACCAAAGGCATTCACGGTATAGCTGTGGCGGCTGAACTCAATAAAGGTTTCACCAGCAACGGTCGCGACTCCTCGGTCACCGTTTTCAATCTCAAAACGTTGGAAGTGCTTGCCAAAGTGAAGGTTACGGGCAAGAATCCGGATTGCATCCTGTACGACGCCTTCTCCCAAAGAGTGTTCACGTTCAACGGTGGAAGCAGCAACGCGACCGTGATTGATGCCAAGGACTACAAAGTGCTCGGAACAATAACGCTGGACGGCAAGCCGGAGTTTTCGCAAGCCGACGGCAAAGGGCTGGTTTATGTCAACATTGAAGACAAAAGCATGATCAACGTAATCAATTCCAAAACCCTAACCGTTGAACAGCATTGGTCCATCGCACCTGGCGAAGAACCCAGCGGTCTGGCCCTGGATAATGAAACCCACCGCTTGCTCAGCGTTTGCGGTAATAAAATGATGGTGGTTACAGATGCCCTGACCGGTAAAGTCATTACCACACTGCCCATCGGAGACCGTTGCGACGGCGTGGCTTTCGACCCGAAACTGAAGCGGGCGTACAGTTCGAATGGTGAAGGATCCATGACCGTGGTTCAGGAAGTGGATGCAAACACATTTAAGGTACTGGAAACCGTGCAGACTTTGCCGGGTGCCAGAACCATCACCATCGATAAAAGCACTGGGCATTTGTATCTGACCACAGCTGAATTTGAAGCCGCTGCAACCGGTAGCAACCGCAGACCGGCCACCAAGCCCAATTCGTTTATGATTCTGGATATCGCTCCGAATTAACTTAAAATATTTCAACCAAAGATCACTATTGTATAAAAAGGGAAGATTGTCACATCCTTGTAATATAAATTTCATACTTTTGGCAACAAAATTTATCCTTAGAAGGTTTCGCCCTATAAATCTGACATGAAATACATTGTAATTAGCAAACGACTGTTTGCAGTCCTTTTCGTATTCTTCACTTTTAATGCCCTACAGGCACAGCTTTTCATCAATGAATTCATGGCTTCGAATACGGGTGTGGTCACTGATCCCGATTTTAAACAAAGCGCAGACTGGATTGAAATTTTTAATAATGGAAGCACACCGGTAGACCTTGGGGGGTATTATCTGACCGATAATTTGTCAAAACCCACTAAATGGCAGATTCCAATTGGGGTTCAAATCGCCGCTAAAGGACATTTGGTTTTTTGGGCTGACAACATGAATACTGGACTTCATACCAATTTCGCTCTTTCGGCTTCTGGTGAACAAATTGGGCTTTCAGACAGATCGGAAGTACTAATTGATTCCGTTGAATTTGGAGTCCAGGATAATTCTTCCCTTTATAATTATGGTGGTGGCTCCATCGTAGTGCTTGATACAACCTTATTGGGACTACCCGAAGCAAATATTTCCATGGGAAGAAAACCCGACGGTAGCAGCGACTGGGTTTTATTTACACAGCCAACTCCCGGTGCAGCCAACACGACCACGGGATATTCAGACATTGTGAAAAGTGATCCTGATTTTTCAATTTCCGGCGGCATTTATCACAACTCAGTCACCATTGAAATTAAATCAATATTTGGAGGCAACGTTCGTTACACGATTGACGGAACCGATCCAAATGATCTTTCACCTTTGGCAAACACCCCCATCAACATTACAAAAAATACGGTTGTCAGAGCACGAATCTTTAAACCCGGACAAATCCCCGGACTGGTAGCCACCAATACGTATCTAATTGACACCGAAAACAAAATCAATAAGTTACCTATTGTATGCTTAACATCGGCTCCTGATAATTTTTGGGCGACAGATTCTGGCATTTACGTGTTGCGAAATTTTAAACCCGACTGGGAAATTCCGGTCAACATCGAACTTTTTGAGAATGACGGCAGACAAGGTGCAGCATTTAACAAACGGGCAGGGGTCAAAGTGAATGGTTATTATTCCTGGCAATTGCCCCAAAAAATGCTCGGAGTCTATTTCCGGAAAGCCTATAGTTCAACGAAGCTGGACTATCCGTGGATTTTGGACAAGAAGCGTACGTCATATGATGATTTTGCGCTTAGGGCTGCTGGTAGCGATTGGGGCGGTGCCTTATTGAGGGATGCCATGATTCAGACGGCTGCGACCGAAAATACCACGATGGATATTTCGGGTTACAGACCATGTGTCGCTTATTTTAATGGAGAGTTTATGGGCATCCACGACATTCGTGAGAAAGTCGACGAAAGCTATATTGTCGGCAATCACGGTTTGCAGCCGGGCACTTTCGATATGATTGAAGAAGTGGATACCGGGGAATACGTTGAAACAGGCGACAGGCTTGCCAACAAATATTTTCTTTCCCTATATGCAAAAGATTTGGCCGTTCAGGCAAACTACGATGCCGTGGCTGCCGAAATGGATATTGCTGAATTCACCGACATGGTTTGTACCGAAGTATACAGCGGCAACAATTCCATTGGTCACAACCTCATGAAATGGAAACCGAAAGATTCTGGCAAATGGAGATGGATATTGATGGATTTGGATCGTGGTTTTGAAGGAGCATCCAACCAAATGATCAGTTTCTATATCAATGAATCCGGATGGCCGTTCAAAAGTCTGATGAATAACGTTGGGTACAAAAAAATGTTTGGAAGAAAACTGGCCGATCTAATGTTTACCACCTTCAATTCCAAACGGATGGTTTCGAGGATTGAAGCTCAAAAAAATGCCATCGAAGCCGACATGCCTGCACATATCACTCGTTGGGCAGGCACAAGCGGAATTGGCTCCTACAGCAATATCAAAGCTATTTCATCCATGAATTACTGGCTATCGGAAGTAGAAATATTGAAAGCTTTTGCGCAGGAACGTCCAGGGGTAATACTCAACAATTTAACCAATTATGGTTTTCAAACCCCTGTTCCAGTTACGGTTTCAACCGTTCCGGCCCTGGCAGGAAATCTGACATTCAATGGGTTGAAAATCCCTGTTGATGTTTGTAGCGGTGGTTATCCCAAGGGTGAAGAAATAAAGTTGACGGCACAACCAAAAGCCGGATACACGTTTTTGGGTTGGAAAACCAATAGCGATTCCATTTTGATCGGGAGAGAAAACATCTGGAAGTATTCAGATACCGGCACCAATTTAGGTGACTTGTGGAAAAACTCTGATTTTGTCGATGCCGCTTGGGAATCGGGACAGGCCGAGTTGGGCTATGGCAACAATGATGAAAAAACTTTGATAAGTTATGGTTCCAGCACAACAAACAAGTATATCACCACTTATTTCAGAAAGAGCTTTGTTCTGAACAATAAGGAAAAAATTTCAGGGTTGACCCTGTTGCTGAAATGTGATGACGGGGCCGTAATTTATCTGAACGGAACAGAGTTACAACGGTATAACATGCCTACCGGCACCATTGGTTATACCACAAAAGCGTCAACAACAATTTCCGGAACGGATGAATCGGATTTTCACTCCTATATTGTAGGTTCAGAATTGTTGGTCAACGGTACCAACAACATTGCTGTAGAAGTTCACCAAGTTGCGGCAAGCAGCAGCGATATCAGTTTCGATTTGGAATTATCGGCCACCATGTTGGGAGGCGGCAATTACCTTTCCACTGCTAAAGAACTGGCATTGACCCCTCAAACGACCGTCAATGTTTCTGCTGTATTTGAAGCCAACGGCAAAAGCATCTTACCCTCAGAAATCTCAACGGTGACGACCCTTACAAAATCCCGTTCACCCTACCTCGTTCCTGATAATGTAAACATTACCTCAACAGGGAAACTGATTATCGAACCCGGCGTGGAAGTCTGGTTTTCGGATGGAGTTTCCATATTCTCAGAGGGGTCTGTCAGTGCAAAAGGAACGACGATAGAACCGATCATTTTCAAAAGCAATCCTGAAAGTGCAGCAAAAAAATGGGGATTGATTCATATTAAAAATGCCAATGATACGGTCTGGTTTAAAAATGTCATCATAGAAAATGCATCAGAGGGACCCAGTCCCATTCGGGATATAGCAGCACTGATGATTGAGAATTCGACCGTCATGCTCGACAGTTTGACCATCGATAACGTCTATTTAAACCCGCTCAACGTCTATAATTGTCAAACCAAGATTACGAACAGCGGTTTTCATTCTGATTATCCTGGCTGCGATGTAATAAACATCAAAAAAGGCAAGATAACAATATATAATTGTGAGTTTGTTGGAAACAAAGGTGTTGACACCGATGCTCTTGATTTTGGTGAAATGTCCGAAGGAAGTAGTAGCGTAAAAAACAGCTACTTTCATGATTTTGAAGGGCCTAATGCCGACGCAGTCGATTTGGGCGATCATGCCAAGAATGTTGTGGTCGATAGCATCATTGCTTATAACATCAACGACAAAGGGGTTTCAATCGGGCAACGCTCATCTGCCACAATAACCAATTCAGTCTTTATCAATTGTGGAATGGGCGCTGGAATGAAAGATTCGAGCAGTGTACGAATCGACCATTGTACCTATTACGGAAACTTTTTTGCTTTAGCCAACTATCAAAAGCATGCCGGCGATGCTGGTTCCAATTTGTTTGTGACGAATTCAATACTTTCAAACTCCTATGAATTGGGGTATTTCAACGATGAATACTCAAAAATCGATATTTCCAATTCGACTGACGATACGGAACAACTGCCAGCTGGGAATAACAACCAATTTATTAATCCACAGTTTGTCAATCCAGAATTTAACGATTTCTCATTTTTGCCGGGATCGTCCCTTTTAAATGCAGGAAATGATGGAAAGAACATTGGTGCCAATCTGAAGTTGCCTACACTACCTGTCTCCATATTAATCAGTGATATTGCTTACGTCTCCGATCTTGGTTTGGAAGATCTTGAATTCATCGGATTGTATAATCCAGGTGAGTCCAGTTATCCGTTGGATAGCAGCACGTTTACCAGTGGTATCAAATTTACATTCCCGGCAGGATTTTCCATAGCACCTAAAGAAAAAATCTACATCACATCACTTGCCTCCTCCAGCTTTTGGAATGACAAAGGTGCTGCCGTATATCAATGGGAAAGTGGACACCTTGACGATGCAGGTGAGAAAATTCAATTGATGAATATTTATGGTAAGGTCATCGATCAGGTTGTTTATAACAACAAAGCACCCTGGCCATTACCAACCAATTCGAGCGAAGGCATTTCATTGACACGTTATGATGTGGATAACCATTTTGCAGAAAATTGGATTAAACGTCCGATAACAGAGATGGTTAATACTTCCATACACTCAACCGACAAGCTGTTTGCCGTTTATCCCAATCCAACCAGGGGGCCTGTTACTTTCAGGCATGACATGAACGCTTCGCAACAGTTTGACCTCTACAACCTAACTGGACAAAAAGTACGCAGCCAGAAGGTTGAAAATGGTGAAACCATTGATCTATCAGCGTTTGCAGGTCAAATCTTGTTTGCCAGAATCGGAAACAAAATGGTAAAAATCGTGGTGCTGAAATAATTGAAGGCGCTTTTTCACATGTTTTTGAGACAGACCACGTGCGCGGCCACGAAAGCGGCTGTTTCAGTTCGAAGTCTCGTATCGCCCAGCGACACGGCTTGAAAACCATTCTGAAGTGCCAGTTTGACTTCTTCGGGACTAAAATCACCTTCCGGACCAATGAGCACCAATACAGGCGTACCGGGCTTGCATACGTTGTTGAGCAAGGGTTTCTCCCCCGGATTGCAGTGGCAGATGTATTTTTGGCCTTCAAACGGCTGGGTGACGAATTTCTTGAAGTCGGTGAGTTCTCCGATTTGCGGTTTCAGCGCCTTCATCGATTGCTTGAGGGCTGAAATCACGATTTTCTCGATGCGCTCCAGTTTGAGGTTCTTGCGTTCCGAATGTTGGGAACCGATGAAATGGAAACCGCCTATGCCCACTTCCGTCGCTTTCTCCACGAACCACTCGATGCGGTCAAAATTCTTGGTCGGCGCCACGGCGATGTGGGCCATGAAAGCGGGAGTCTTGTCCTTTATCGTTTCAAGCACTTCCACCATGCAATGTTTGGGATGCGCCTGTACGATTTTGGCTTTGTAGAAGTTACCACGACCGTCAATCAGGTCGATTTCAGCCCCTTCTCCCAAACGGAGGACGCGTACACAGTGAACGGATTCCTCCTCCGAAAGACAGGGGTTTGTCAGAATATCCGGTGTATAGAAAATAGCCATATTTTTGTCTCTTTTTTCGAAACGTCTATAAACAAAAGAAGGTTGTCTCACGACAACCAATCTTCCTTAACCTTAAATCTAATACCATGAAAAACACAGTACAAATATACACGGCATTTTACGTCTATGCAAATATTTCGAGTAAAAAAATAGGTTGTTTAACATGTTTTAACGATTAGTGTAGATATTACACTTAATTGAATGGACAATCAGTTAACATATATTACTGTATTACAGCAATTTAAATATTATCAAGAAATTTTGCTATTTGGTAAACATTCACACAATTAACACAAATAAATGTTGTAAAACATGTAATCAATGTACGAAAACATGTTCTACAGCATCATTCAACGATTGTGGGAGCCTCTTTTTGAGGAATTTCGACGGCTTTGAAAGGGTAAAATTGCTTCAGATCGAAGTAAATCCGGCGACAGGCAATCGCATCGAGCGCCGCATAGGCTTGTTGACCATGAGAAAGTTCTTCCGCCTCCCAATTGGAAAGCCGCTGTGCCTTGGAAAGTTTTTTTCCGAAGAGGATGGCATATATTTTCTGAAGGCTATTGTCGGCAATACCGTAATCTTTGACAAATGATTGCAATTCAACAAAACTTCGCGGTTCGAGCGCATGATCACGACCGCGAAGCATCTGGAAATCATCCTTGATGGACAACCCGACCTTCAATACATCGTTGTTGAAGAAATCCGTAAGCCCCGCCGGAAAACCAATCCGATTCAACCGGATCAAGTAACAGGCGGTGGAAGTGGCAATCTGCAGCAAAGCCACCTTATTGCTCTTGCCTTTGGTAAACACCGGTTTGGTTTCCGTATCAAAGCCAACGACTTCTTCCTTGTTCAGAAGTTCCAGTACCCTGTCGAACTCTTCAGGTGTCTCCACCACTTGGATGTGTCCGGTAAAGGTTTCGACCGGCAACAGATTCAATTCGTCCTTGGTGATGGAACCGAGCAGTTCGTTCATTCGAAATCCTCCTCTTCCATTGATAAGATGTCGTCCTCAGCCGCTTTGAATTTGCAATTGTGCAGAGCACGGAGCACATTCACGAGGGACTGGCCCCAGAATTGCTCAAAATTGCTGCGGCAGACATACAAGGCATCATTCATGGTATCGTCGTACCCGATGCGGAAAACAGAGATGAAATTGAACAAGTCCTGCCAAATGTCAGCCAGGTTTTCAGAAGCAAAAGTGGCCACCGGCGTATCGGAGTAACGAATATCCGGATGAAACACTTCCAGATAGGCATCGTCGTGCCCCAGAAGATTGGCTATGGTCTGCGCCAAGTCTGCATATTGATCTTCAGTGGCAAAGGTTTCGGGTTCTTCGTCTGAAATCAACTCATTGACGGGCAATAGATTGGCTTTCAGATAAAGGAGCGGAAGCAACTTGGTGGTGGTGTCCAAAAATCCTGCTTTATCAGTCGTTTCGAGCTGATCCATGAAATCACAGAAAGATTTTGCAACGGCTACAAACTCGATGGTATTTTTATTGTAAACGGGATTGTCTGATTTTAAGGCTTTTGGCATAAATTGTTTGATCTGGAATAACGATGCAAAAGTACAAAATAACGGCGATATACAAAAAATTGAACACCTTGGATTAAATAAAGAATCAGGGAGGGGTTTTATGAGTTGTTTTTGTATTTTTGCAACTTAAAGAAATCTGACAGTCTATGCTATGGCAAACCCCGTAAAACATATTAAAAAACCTTCCCCTGCAAAACCAAAAACCGGTTTCCTGCACAAAAGGGAAACCTGGATATCCGTCGGCATCCTTTGGTTGGTTTTTGTCACCTGGCTGACCATCATTTTGATATCCTTCCTTTTTTCGGGCGGTTCCGACCAAAGCTTAGTGTACGGCCTATCCTTCAGCGAACTGGGCAGCATCACGGGCAAGACCTTGAACATCGGCGGTTCTTTTGGCGCCTGGGCTGCAAATGCCATCATCAATGGTTGGTTTGGTTATTCCTTCGTATTCATGCTGGCTTTCGGCTGGATTTTGGGTTTCCGGTTATTGGGCGTTACCAAAACATCCCTCATCAAGCATTTTCTGCTGGATGGCTTTGGCTTGGTCTGGAGCTCCCTGGCACTTGCCTTTTTTCTACAGCCGTTGATTCCCGATAGTTTCATAGTACCCGGGGGTGCTCACGGTTATTCGCTGAGTAAATGGCTCATCGACCGCATCGGCTGGCCAGGAGCACTTTTAGTCATTCTGGCCTCACTGTTTATTTTCCTGATATTTGTCAAGGCCAGCACCTTGCCTTTTATTCAACGCATTCTGGCCTGGAAACCGTTCGCCCGTAAAATAAAATCAACGGATGAAGTAGAGGCTGCCGCTTTCAGCAAGGAAGACGGAGAATGGCCGGAGGAATTCGATAAAAGTTGGACAGCTGCCGCAGCTGCTTCACCATTTGCCACAGCCGAAGCAAAGCCTGTTGAGAAACCCGATTTTGAGGACGAAGATGACGACGAGGAAGAGGAAGAGGAAGACGAAGAACCGCCCCTACCCGATGATATTGACTTCGAAATCAAGGTTGGTAAGGGCGACGATGCCGTTGTTGACACTGAAGAACCGGCCGTACCTACCACCCGCAGACGCTCTCAAGGGGAATCCAACGAAGATTACGATGCCTCTTACTTAGGCGAATATGACCCCAAACTAGACCTTTCCAACTTTAAGTTCCCCTCCGTAAACCTGCTGACCAAATACGAAAGCTCTGAAACGGTGGTCAATGCCGAAGAACAAAAAAGCAACAAACGCCGTATTCAGGAGGTTCTGGAACAATTCAGCATCAAGATCAGTTCCATTTCAGCCACCGTGGGCCCAACTGTGACTTTGTACGAAATCATCCCGGAACCCGGCGTGCGCATTTCCCGCATCAAGAGTCTAGAAAACGATATCGCGCTTTCGCTGGCCGCACTGGGCATTCGCATCATCGCGCCGATTCCAGGCAAGGGCACCATCGGTATTGAAGTGCCGAACCGCGAGCCGCAAGTCGTTTCGATGTACAGCGTCATCAATTCCAAGAAATTCCAGGAATCCAAATACGACCTGCCCATGGTGCTTGGGCGGACCATTACGAACGACGTGTTCATGGTGGACCTGTGCAAGATGCCGCACGTGCTGGTGGCCGGTGCCACTGGACAAGGCAAGTCGGTCGGACTGAACGCCATGATCACGTCACTCCTATATAAGAAGCATCCTGCCGAACTCAAGTTCGTGATGGTGGATCCCAAGATGGTGGAATTCAGCGTGTATTCGTCCATTGAGAAACATTACTTAGCCAAGCTGCCGGACGACGGCAAGGCCATCATCACCGATTCGGAAAAGGTGAAACAGACCCTGAGCTCCCTGACCAGGGAAATGGACGACCGTTACAACCTGCTCATGCTGGCCGGGGTACGTAATTTGAAGGAATACAACGTCAAATATATTGCCCGTCACCTGAATCCGGAAAAGGGGCATAAGTTCTTGCCCTACATTGTGGTCATCATCGACGAGTTCGGGGACCTCATCATGACGGCAGGCAAGGAAATAGAAATGCCGATTGCCCGTATCGCCCAGAAAGCCCGTGCCGTGGGCATCCACATGATCATTGCAACACAGCGTCCCACCACCAACATCATCACAGGAACCATCAAGGCCAACTTCCCGGCGCGCATAGCGTTCCGTGTAAGCTCGGGCGTGGATTCCCGCACCATTCTGGACTCACTGGGCGCCAACCAGCTCATAGGCCGCGGGGACATGCTATTCTCGCAAGGCAGCGACCTGGTCCGCGTGCAATGCGCCTTCGTTGATACGCCTGAAGTGGTGAACATCGCCCATTTCATTGGTGACCAACGCGGCTACCCCACCGCCTTTTATTTGCCGGAACCCACCACGGAAGGTGGTTCAGGCATAGGACCGACAGACATGGAGGGACTGGATCCGTTGTTCGAAGATGCCGCCCGCATCATCGTGATTCATCAACAAGGCTCTACTTCGCTCATTCAGCGGAAATTCTCCATCGGATACAACCGCGCCGGCCGCATCGTGGATCAGTTGGAACAAGCCGGCATCATTGGTCCGAGCGAAGGCAGCAAGGCCCGCCAGGTGCTGGTGAACGACGAGTTTCAACTGGACAATCTACTCGCAAGGATTAAATAAGTTTAAATACCAAGAATTGGGTATGGCAAGGGTTCGGCAATTCCGGCATTGTTTTTGTACCTTTGATTCCCGAAATTGAATCGATAGCCATTATGAAGAAATTTAGCAGTTTTACATTGATTTTCAGCCTGTTGTTCAGCATGAACCTTGCCGCACAGTTGCTACAAATGCCACAAACGGCACAGACGGAACAACATGCACAGAACGACCCTAAAGCATTGGCAGTGCTCAATAAAGCATCCATAGCCTACAACAAGGCAGGCGGCGTGAAAGCCGGCTTTACCGTCAAGATTTTGGCCAAAGGCGGCACCGTCAAGGACAATCTGTCTGGCAACATTCAACTCAAGGGTTCCAAATTCAAATTGGAAACCGGCGATATGACAACCTGGTTCGACGGCACCAACCAATGGGTATACGTTCAATCCAACAACGAAGTCAACCTGAGCAAGCCCAATTCCAGGGAACTGCTGATGATCAATCCCGTCAATGTTTTCCAACTGTACCAACACGGTTACAACAGCAAATTGCTAGCCGACAAGGTTGAAAACGGCAAGAAACTTTTACAGGTGGAACTCAGACCCTACACCAAAACCGAAAATACATTGAGCATCGTAGCTTGTTTCGACAAAGCCAGTTATCGCCCTGTCAGCATCTACATCACCAACAAGGACAAATCCGGCAGCAGAATCAGCATCGGCAGTTATCTGACCGGTCAAGCATACGCCGACGCCTTGTTCACTTTCAACCCAAAAGACTATCCGAATACGGAAGTCGTAGATTTACGTTAAAACAAAAACAAGTATATGGAACACGTTCGTTGCCTGATCATCGGATCGGGCCCAGCCGGATTCACTGCCGGAATTTACGCTGCCCGCGCCAATCTTTCCCCGGTCCTTTACGAAGGCATGCAACCCGGCGGTCAATTGACCACCACGACTGAAATCGACAATTTCCCCGGCTATCCGGAAGGCACCACCGGCACCGAAATGATGGACGACCTGCGCAAACAGGCCAACCGCTTTGGCTGCGAATCCCGTTGGGGCGTGGCCACGGCTGCCGATCTTTCCGCCGCTCCGTTCAAAATCACCATCGACGGTGAAAAGGATATCACCTGTGACAGTCTGATCATCGCCACTGGCGCCACCGCCAAGTATCTGGGTCTTTCGGACGAAGGCAAATATGCAGGTCAGGGCGTTTCCGCCTGTGCCACCTGCGACGGGTTCTTCTACCGCAAAAAGAAGGTAGCCGTCGTAGGAGGTGGTGACACAGCCTGTGAAGAAGCCTCCTATCTGGCCGGCCTCGCATCACACGTATACCTCATCGTTCGCAAACCTTTTCTACGTGCTTCCAAAATCATGCAAGACCGCGTCATGAACACCGAGAACATCACCGTGCTGTTCGAACACGAAACCACCGGCCTGTTTGGCGACAACGGCGTTGAAGGTGCTCATTTGGTGAAACGTCGCGGTGAAAAAGACGAAACTACTCTGGACATTGCCATTGACGGATTCTTTCTGGCCATCGGTCACAAGCCGAATTCAGACATTTTCGCCGCTTATCTGAAAACGGATGAAGTCGGTTACATCGTAACCACACCAGGCACTCCGCGCACCAATGTACCGGGCGTATTTGCCGCCGGTGACGTTGCAGATCCGCATTACCGCCAGGCCGTCACGGCAGCAGGCAGCGGATGTCAGGCAGCCATTGAAACAGAGCGCTATCTGGCAACCTTGAAAAAGTAGAAAAAAACGGGTGCATCGTTTGCAATTTTCGTTAATATTGCCTACTTTTGCACCTCCATTCGTGAAGGGTTACCAAGCGGCGCTGCAGGTTTGCATCCCACCCTCCGGAGTATAACTTTGATAATTAATAAGTTAATGTACGCAATTGTAGAAATCGCGGGTCAACAGTTCAAAGCCGAAGCCGGTAGAAGACTGTTTGTTCACCGCCTCGAAGCAGAACGTGGTTCTGTGGTTGAATTTGAAAAGGTGTTGTTGCTCGACACCGACGGTAAAGTGAAAATCGGTGCTCCCACCGTTGCAGGTGCCAAAGTTGTTTGTGAAGTTCTTTCACACGTTAAAGGCGACAAAGTTATCATCTTCAAGAAGAAACGTCGCAAAGGTTACAAAAAATGCAACGGTCACCGTCAGTATTTTACTGAATTGAGAATCAACGAAGTAGTAGCTTAATCAAAAAAATAGCAAAGACAAATGGCACATAAAAAAGGCGCGGGTAGTTCTAGGAACGGACGCGAATCAGAAAGCAAACGATTAGGCGTTAAAATTTTCGGTGGTGAAAAATGCATTGCAGGCAACATCCTGATCCGTCAACGCGGAACAGTGCATCATCCGGGTGAAAACGTAGGTATTGGTAAGGACCACACATTGTTCGCTCTGGTGGACGGTATTGTAAAGTTTCGTCGCGTGAAAAACGACCGTTCTTTTGTTTCCATCGTTCCTCCTGCTGAATAAGCGAAGACGAAAGCATAATGTAGAGGCTGGCTCCAAAGAGTTCAGCCTCTATTTATTTTATGGAAATTGGATTTATTTAGTCAGTTCCGCAAATTTGCGACCATACGCCACACATTGTTCGAGGAAATGGTCATCTGGCCTCCAGGCAGCGCTGATGGGCTCCATGATCATGTCAAAACCGGCTTCCTTCAATGCATTTCCGATGACTTTAGAAGACAAGTCGCGCCAACCGTAGGTACCGAACGAAGCTGCTTTCTTGTTTTTGAACTTCATACCGTTGATGAATTCCAACAAACCGGCTATCGTATACAAGACGCCGTTGTGAACGGTCGGAGAACCGAGCAAGATGGCTTTGGATTTGAAAATTTCCAACATCAGGTCGCTGATATCCGTACTGGATGCGCTAAAAAGCTTGACATTCACCGTCTCATCTCCTTCGTTAATGCCCTGGACAATTTTTTCAGCAATCATTTGCGTTCCATGATACATGGTGTCGTAAATCACACTGATCTGATTTTCCTGATATCCGCTGGCAAATTCAGCGTATTTGTCTAAAATCTGCTTGGGATTATCGCGCCAGACGATACCGTGGCTGGTGGCAATGCATTCAACAGTTAATCCCATTTCCTTTATTTCTTCCAGCTTGCGAGCAACCAGATGACTGAACGGGGTAATGATGTTGGCGTAATATTTATAGGTTTCATTCCAAAGATCACCCTGATCCACCAAATCATTGAAAAGCAATTCAGAACAAAAATGTTGGCCAAAAGCGTCGTTACTGAACAGGATGTTGTCTCCGGTAAGGAAACAGAACATGCTGTCCGGCCAGTGAATCATGGCTGCCTGAATGAAAATGAGTTCTTTACCGTTTCCAACGGAAACTTTATCGCCTGTTTTCACAGGAATCAGATTCCATGTTTTGTCGTGATACAGGCCAGTCAGTGATTTGATGCCATTTTCGGTGCAATAGACCGGAGTGCCGGGTATTTCTTCAAGCAACTCGGCCAATGCACCACTGTGATCGGGTTCGGCATGGTTGCACACGATGAAATCAATTTTCTTCAGGTCGACTTCCGTACGCAGATTCTTGACGAATTCGTGCGAAAAGGGTTCATACACGGTGTCGATCAAGGCGATCTTTTCTTCGAGTACGAGGTAGGAATTATAGGAGGAACCTTTGGTGGTGGTGTATTCGGAACCATGGAATTCACGGAGTTCCCAGTGGTTTTTGCCCACCCAATACACATTATTTTTTATATGTTTTTTCATACGAATAGTATTTGCTGATACACACTCATTGTGTACAGCAAAAATAAGGATTTTTTTTCGTTTATCAAGGAGACCTCTGAGCTCATGATGGCATAACCACGCAAGGCATCCACGACATCAATGCGTTTGTGAGACGAAGGGGTTTCCATCGAACGTCCTTATTTGGAAACGACGCGGATTTTAAAGACGATTTTACGAACCGTATCGCAACCTTCTACCTGAATGTTGGGGCGATGGGCATCGGAAGGGAAGAAAAGCAGAAACGTGCCGGGTTTGGCCACGATGTATTTGGCTTTCTTTTCGTTGGGCTGATAGAAACCTACGTCCTTTTTTAAATCGTATTGCATGACCACCTTGGCACCATCCACCGGTGTGATACCCATTTTTTCAGCACCACGGGCAATATACTGCAAATCAACTTTTTGACAATGGGCTTCCCACCTGGTCTGTTCAAACGGACGAACAGAAGGAGCGTCAGTGATGGTCAGCGTAACGTTCGTGCTGTCCAATACATATTTGCCTACCGGGAACGTCGTCGGATCGTTTTTGGCCAGCCAGTTGAAAACTAAATCCCAGGCAGCTTTGTTCCGATGGTACTGTCTGGCAAAATCCACCACATTGACGGATTTGTCTGCTTTCAAGGTCATTCCTCCTGCCCAGGCGCCTTTGTTGAACCATTGAGTGGCTGTTTTTTTTGTCCAGACATCACCAACCTTTTGGGCCGATACGGAGGTAGAGAGTAACAATGAAAGGGCAATCAACAGGAAGCCGGATGTAATTCGTTTCATGGCATTTAGGTATTACGTTTTTTATTCGGGTGCTTCGTAGAATTCAATTTCAACGATGGAACCAAACTGGTCTTTATCGGTGCCTGCAGCCAGCAGTTCTATACGAACGGACTCGGTCAGGACGCCTTTCTTCATAGGCAGGGTGATGTAACCGAGACTTTGGGGAGTCATTCCTTCCCAAAGGACGGTATTGTCTTGCGATAATATACGGAGTTGGTAGGAACGAGTTCTCCAGTCGGAGAGTTTCATACAAATTTCAGAAAGCTGGGTTGCACGAACCAGATCATACTTGATCCAGGCGGAAGAGCGAACGCTGCTGCTCCTCCATTCCGTTCGCTCATTGTCGTCAATGCTGAAAATTGCTTCCTTCTCGTTGGCACCAGCGGTAATGTTCATGACAGAAATCGGAATGCGACTGACCACATACGATGATGTGGTTGGCGTCGCACCACGATTCAATCGGCCAGGCAAGTTGGCTGAAGGAATCCATGTCGACAAGCCTTTGACCACTTCCACTGGTTGAACGGCAATCGAAATGCTGTCCATCTTCAGGCTGCCTGAAGTCACTGCAATCCAGACATTCCCTGCCTTACGGGTTGACCGAAGAAGTACACGGTTTACACCGCATTCCACGGGCAAATCCTTGGAACCTGAGTAGTTGTCGGGACCCTGGGCGATGCCACCGATGAATTCAACCGGTCCTTTGACGTCAAAGTGGATCATGTCGTTGGCCAGCGGACAACGATAACCATCGCCGTCCACCACTTCCACTTCGGCCAGAATCATATCGGAACCATCGGCATGAAAACCGACCGGACTTTGAATGATATTCAATTTCAGGGACTTGGGTGCGCCTGCCGTACGAAGTGTATCCTGGGTCAGCACATTTTTTTCGGTATCGTAGCTGACAGCCCTGAGTTCACCGGCTGCGAAAGCCACATTTGGGAAGGTGAACCAGAAACGGCTGCTTTGAGTGCCGAATCCCAGGCTGTGATTGTTGAGGAATAATTCAACCTTGTCTCCGGTGGAAACCACATAAACGTTTTTATTCTGGCCAAAAGTGTAATTCCAATGACCGACGATGTGTGTGTGGGAAACTTCCGGATCCACCCAACCGTCCCACATCACATAATGGGCCCACCAGGCGTCCTTCTTGATGCGCATCGCATCGACTTTGCCGCTCGTGCGGTAATTTTCGACACCGCGGTGATGGGTGTTGGAATCGGAGAAGATAATGCTCACACCACCAGAACTGACGCGTTTGCCCGTACCAGGACGTTCGCGCCAATAGTCGTACCAGCGGGTGACCGCCTCCATCGCAAACATATCCTGATTGTGGTTGTAGGCGGATGCGTCGGCACCTTGGTAAAGGGGCCCATCCCCTTCCTTATGATTCGGATAGGATGCTTCGTCCCAATATTTGCGGCAGGCTTCATCGCGGGAATATTCCATCGCCCACATCGGCATTTTGGAACTTTTATTGATGTACAACATTTCGCCGCCATATTCGGCAACCTTGCTGTCCAGCATCTCACGACAGCCGATGGCGCGTCCACCTTTGGGGTCGAATTCGTCGCGGATGGCTTTCATTTGTTTCATATGGTCTTCGCTGACCCCCGTATTCCCTGATTCGTAGAAAATGATGCTGGGGTTGTTTCGGTTGTACACGATGGCGTCCCGCATAGCTTCTGTCCGTTGTTCCCAGCGGCGGCCATCCACATCTTTTTCGGAATCGCCTGCAGGCATGGATTCAAGCAAACCAACGCGGTCGCAAGACTCAACATCCTGCTTCCAGGGGGTCACGTGCATCCAGCGGACCAGGTTGCCATTGCTTTCCACCATCAGGCCATTGCTGTAATCGCTCAGCCAAGCGGGTACGGACATGCCGACTCCAGGCCATTCGTTCGTGGTACGCTGTGCATACCCATGCATTTGGAGCACTCGGTCGTTGAGTTTGATCATGCCATTGGCGAATTCGGTTTTTCGGAAACCGGTCGTGGTTTTCACCAGGTCAACCACCTTTTTCCCTTCCACAATGGCAGTGGTCACTTCGTATAAATAGCCGTAACCCCAACTCCAGAAATTTACGCTCTTCAAGGTGGCAAAACAACTGACGACCTTGGTTTCTCTTGGTTGAATCGTTTGTTCATCCGACTGGAACTCGCGGACCATCAAGGCATTCCTGTCCCTGACCACGACGTTTAGACGAAGCGTCCTAGGTTTGTTGCTTTCGTTCCGTACTTCGGATTCCACATGCATAGCGCAACGTTTGCCACGAATGTCAAAATCAGATGCATATATATACAATCCCTTGGTTCCTAAGCTATTGAATAATGGCAATGTCTGATACAACGAACCGGTGGCATGCAGCCAAACGTTTTTTGGAAGACCGCCATAATTGGCGTTGAAGTTGCTGTCGTTCCACTGAAAGGCAGAGCCGGTGGAACGTTCCTTGTATTTCCAGTTGTTGTCCACCCGAACAGCGATGACGTTGGCTTCCTTAGGTCCGAATTGCAGTTTGCCGGTCAAATCGAAACCGAAGGCATTGATGCCATTTTCCTGCAAGCCCAGCCGTTTACCGTTCACCCAGACTTCAGCAGCTTGTCTGGCTCCCTCGAATTCAATGAAAACCTTGCCACTTTTCAGATCGGTCGGCAAATAAAAAGTCTTGCGATACCAAACCACCGTGTCCGTCAGTTCTTCGATGGAAACTTTAAATGCCTCGGAACCATTGAAGGCATAGGGTAAATTGACAGATTTCCATGAAGCATCGTCGTATTGGGGATTTTTGGCTAACGAATCGTCGCCGATTTTCAGTTTCCAATCCGGATTGAAATTGTAACGAGTACGCTGAAAAGCAATAGATGATTGCAAAAGACTGATATTGAATAGGATAAAAAAATAATATCTCAATTTCATAAAGAAGTTCAAGTATTAATAAAAAAACGTTGCACACCATAAAGTAGGTGCGACGTAAAAATAGGTAAAATAATGTATCGCTGAACGGATGCTCCTTCTCTTTTTTCAATCGGTTGAAATAAATACCTCAATCATAGTTCCATTTATTTGACATACTTCACTGGTTACCTGTTGCTATTTCAGCGTTTTGGACGTACATTTGTAGTTCCATTTCTAACGGAAAACCCATTATGCTGACCCTCAAATTTATCGCTGACAATAAGGAAGCCGTCCTTGCAGGACTTGCCAAAAAAGGCTTCAAGAATCCCGATTACATCGACGAAGTGCTCGAACTCGACCTTCGCCGCCGCAATACACAATCCAAACTGGACCAATCCCTGTCCGAACTCAACCAATTGTCTAAATCCATCGGCATGCTGATGAAGGAAGGCAAAAAGGAGGAGGCTGAATCCGCCCGCCAGAAGACTTCCGATATCAAAGATGAAAACAGAGGTTTGGAAGCCACATTGAAAAATGCGGAAGAATGCCTTCAGGACCTGTTGGTACAGATACCCAACCTGCCGCACGAAAGCGTTCCAGCCGGCATGCACGCCGAAGACAACGTGGTTGAACGCACCGGCGGAGTCATGCCTGAAATGGCCGAAGATGCCCTGCCACACTGGGAACTGGCAAAAAAATACGACCTCATCGACTTTGAGCTGGGCGTGAAAATTGCCGGTGCAGGGTTCCCTGTCTATAAGGGCAAAGGTGCCCGGCTGCAACGTGCACTCATCAACTTTTTCCTGGATTGCGCCCGTGATGCCGGGTATCTGGAAATCCAGCCGCCCTACGTGGTCAACGCTGCTTCCGGCTACGGAACGGGGCAGTTGCCCGACAAGGAAGGTCAGATGTACCACGACAACCAGGACGATTTGTACCTGATTCCCACAGCAGAAGTGCCTGTCACCAATATTTATCGCGACGTGATCCTGAACGAAAAGGACCTGCCCATCATGAACACCGCCTATTCCGCCTGCTTCCGCCGCGAGGCCGGTTCCTACGGTAAAGATGTGCGTGGATTGAACCGTCTGCATCAGTTCGATAAGGTGGAAATCGTACGCATCGACAAACCCGAGCATTCCTACGAGTCCTTGACTGAAATGGTGAATTATGTGCAGTCGCTGGTGGACAAACTCGAACTTCCCTGGCGCATACTTCGCCTCTGCGGTGGGGACATGAGCTTCACTTCAGCCCTCACCTTCGACTTCGAAGTGTATTCGGCCGCTCAAAAACGATGGTTGGAAGTGAGCTCCGTCTCCAACTTCGAAAGCTACCAGGCAAACCGTCTGAAATGCCGCTACAAGAGCGAAACCACCAAACCTCAATTGTGCCACACCCTGAACGGCAGCGCTTTGGCTTTGCCGCGTATCGTGGCCGCCCTGCTGGAAAACAACCAGTGTAAGGAGGGCATCCGCGTTCCGAAAGCATTGATTCCTTACACCGGCTTCGAATACATCAATTGATATGAAGCGGAAGGGTTTGATCGTTAGCCTTTTCATCCTGGTCCTTATCGGGGGGCTGGATGCTCAGACATTGAATCAGGCCAAAACATGGTACTTACAGAAGGAATTCCAGAAAGCGTTGCCGGTTTTTAAATATCAGCTCAAGTACAATGCCAAAGATCCCAGTCTCAATTTATGGTTGGGTGCATGTCTGTTTGAGACAGGCAAAGAGGACGCAGCCCTTCCCTATCTTCAAATAGCATCAAGCAAGGGTATTCCGGATGCCGATCTTTACATCGCTAAATACTTGCAGAATAAGTCTGAATCGGATTCAGCAATGCTGGTCATCACCCATTACCTTTCCAATCCGAATTTGGAGGATGTTCGCAAAGATGAAGCGCTGGACCTAAAAAAATTGATTGAGTCAAACTTAGGCAATCTCCAAATAGTGGAGGATATTTGCTTCATAGACAGTGTAATAGTATTGAAGGGAGTCATGTACAACGGCATTAAGATTTCCCCAGATGCCGGTTCATTTGTTTCGGCCAGGCCAACCTTTCCGAATTCAAAGTCAAACGGTGCCGCATACTTGCCTCAAAAAAACGATAGGGCATATTATGGTAATCTGATTACCGGCAAAGGATACGACATTGTTGCAAGACACCGTCTGATTGATGACTGGGATAACGAAGAACCCTTATCCGACATCATCAATTCGGTTTCGGACGAAATCAACCCCTATTTCCTTTCGGATGGAACCACCTTGTACTTCGCTTCGAGGCGACCCGGTGGTCTGGGTGGTTTCGACCTGTATGTGACCAGGCAAAGCAAAAACGGCACGTATCTTCTGCCCGATCGTTTGAACATGCCGTTCAATTCGAAGGACAACGATTACTTCCTGATCATCGACGAATTCAGCAATCGGGGCTATTTGGCCACGGACAGGAACCAGCCGAGAGGCTATGTGGCGATTTACACGTTCATACCCAACTCCACCACCATGTTCGTTCAGGATAAAAGCCTGAAGGAATTGCGCGATCTGGCCGACATCAAATCGATCAAAGCAACCTGGGCAGATAAGAATGTGGATTCCCTGATGCGTCAGCGCGAAAAGCCTGTCATCCTAAATCCCAACGAAGACCAAGGTATGGTGTTCATCCTGAACGATGAATTCAACTGCAAACGCGAAGCTGACTTCCAATCCGATGAAGCAAAAGCGCTGTACCGCACTTTTTGCGACGAAAGCAGCCGCCTAAAAGTTGGCAGTGTCCTGTTGGGCAAGATGCGGGAACAATACCTAAATTCGGAACCAGAAGACCAGGCGCGCCTTTCGGGCGACATTCTGAAACTGGAATCCGAGGTGCTGAATCTTAAAAAAAGCCTGCCCCAACTGGAAATGCAAATTCGAAATAAAGAATTGACCAAGCGTTTGAAATAATCCGTATCTTTCCAAAAAATACCGTAACCATGGATGTAGTCTTAATCATCGGTCTGATCTTTTTGGGAATATTCTTCATGATTGTGGAGGTTTACCTCATCCCTGGCATCTCCGTTGCTGGCATTGCCAGTGTGGCCTGCTTCATTGTGGGCATCGTACTGGCATACAAAAACCTTGGGACTGTTGCAGGCACCTGGATCTTAGCCGGTTCCATGGTTTCACTGGGCGCTGTCCTATACTGGTTCCTCCACTCCAAAACCTTGGATCGGATGGCACTGAAATCGGAAATCAAATCCAAAACCGAACCGTTTCAGGGGCTCAATGTTCAACCGGGTGACACCGGAGTGACCATTTCCCGCCTTGCCCCCATTGGCAGGGTAAAAATCAATGGTAAAACCATCGAGGGCCGTTCTGAAAACGAAATGATCGATCAGAACACACCTGTGCAAGTCATCGAAGTCGGTTCGTACAATGTTCTGGTTCGAAAAATACAAGCATCCTAATTTAAATCTTTAACGTATGAATCCCGCAGATTACTTACCCACCATTCTCATTGTACTGGTAGTCATACTGGTCATTCTGTTTTTCTACTACGTGCCCTTTTTCCTCTGGCTATCGGCCAAGGTTTCGGGCGTCAACATCTCGTTGATTCAACTGTTTCTGATGCGCATCCGTAAGGTGCCACCGCAGGTCATCGTTTCGGCCATGATTCTTGGCCACAAAGCTGGTCTGACCGAACTGAAACGAGACGAGCTGGAAGCCCACTACCTAGCAGGCGGTCATGTGGAACGCGTTATTCACGCCATGGTTTCAGCCTCCAAGGCCAACATTGAACTGGACTTCAAGATGGCAACCGCCATCGACTTGGCAGGCCGCGACGTGTTCGAAGCCGTGCAAATGTCTGTCAATCCGAAGATTATTGATACGCCTCGTGTGTCTGCCATGGCCATCAACGGCATTCAGCTCATCACTACCGCTCGTGTCACCGTTCGTGCCAACATCCGCCAATTGGTGGGTGGTGCCGGCGAAGAAACCATCCTGGCCCGTGTGGGCGAAGGCATCGTTTCCGCCATCGGTTCTGCCGAATCACACAAATCCGTATTGGAGAACCCGGACTCGATTTCCAAAGTGGTGCTAAAAAAAGGCCTTGACGCAGGTACCGCTTTTGAAATCCTTTCCATCGACATCGCCGACATCGACGTAGGCAAGAACATCGGTGCCGAACTGCAAATGGACCAGGCCAATGCCGACAAGAACATCGCTCAGGCCAAAGCCGAAGAACGTCGCGCCATGGCTGTAGCCCTGGAACAGGAAATGAAAGCCAAGGCTCAGGAAGCCCGCGCCAAAGTGATCGAAGCCGAAGCTCAGGTACCTCTGGCAATGGCAGACGCTTTCCGCAGCGGAAACCTCGGCATCATGGATTATTACAAATTCAAGAACATCGACGCCGACACCAACATGCGTGAAAGCATCGCCAAACCCGGAAACAAAAACGACTCGAAATTGTAAAAATGAAGTCTTTTCCAGATTCTGAACTCATATTGAATGCAGATGGAAGCGTTTTCCATCTGCATTTGCTTCCTGGGCAAATCGCCGAGACCATCCTGTTGGTGGGCGATCCAGGTCGTGTAGACATGATTGCGGCTCTTTTATCGGACGTTGAATTCCGAGTTGCCAACCGCGAATTCGTGACGGTGACCGGTTTCTATAAGGGCAAGCGTATTTCGGTGGTGGGCACCGGCATCGGTACGGACAACATCGATATCGTGCTGAACGAACTGGATGTGCTGGTCAATGTGGACTTGAAAACGCGTACGGAAAAGCCTATCAAAACGGTACTGACACTCATACGGGTCGGCACGTGCGGGGGAATGCAAGCGGATTTGATACCGGGAACTTTTTTGATTTCGGAAAAGTCCATCGGGTTTGACGGTTTGCTTAACTTCTATGCAGGACGCGACAATGTTTGTGATTTGCCGTTTGAGAAGGAATTCCGTTCCCAAATGAATTGGACCGACTCGCTGGGCCATCCGTATGTTATTTCAGCCTCTTCAGAACTCATTGAACGCATCGGCCGCGACGATATGAAGCGCGGCGTAACCGTTTCAGCCAATGGCTTTTATGGACCTCAAGGCCGTGAATTACGCATTCCGTTGGCCAAACCAGAGATGAATGCATTACTGGAAAAGTTTTCGTGGAAAGGTTACCGCATCACGAATTACGAAATGGAGAGTTCAGCCGTGGCTGGTCTTTCCGCTTTGCTCGGACACAATGCCATGACCGTCTGCGTGGTCATTGCCAACCGCCTAGCCAAGGAAGTCACTCCGGACTACCATCAAGCCATGGAGGTCTTGATTGAAACCGTATTGGAACGTCTGTAATTATGGAAAACGAAACCATTTGCGCCATCGCCACCGCCCCGGGAATGGGAGCCATTGCTGTGATCCGGGTATCCGGGCCGCAAGCTTTCTCCATTTGCGACGGGCTGTTCAAAGCCTCCAAACGTTTGACGGATGCTCCCACGCATACGGTTTTGTACGGTAGCATTGTGGCAGATGGTGTTTTGGTCGATGACGTTTTGGCTTCCGTTTTTCGCAACCCAACCTCTTTTACCGGCGAAGACACCGTCGAGATTTCCTGCCACGGCTCGGTTTTCGTTCAGCAACGCATCATTCAGGTGCTGATCAAAAACGGCTGCCGCATGGCGCAACCCGGTGAATTCTCCCAACGAGCCTTCCTGAACGGCAAAATGGATCTTTCCCAGGCTGAAGCCATCGCCGACCTTATTGCGTCCACTTCAGCCGCCAGCCATAAACTCGCTTTGCAACAGATGCGCGGCGGTTTCTCCAAAGAACTCGAAGGCCTGCGCAGCAACTTGCTGCATTTCGTCACCATGATTGAACTGGAACTCGATTTCAGTGAAGAACAAGTGGAATTCGCGGACCGTAAAGACCTTCGCTCGCTTGCCGATGCCATGGAGCGGCACCTGGCCCGCCTCATGGATTCCTTCAAGCTCGGCAACGCCATCAAAAACGGCATTCCGGTGGCCATCGTGGGCGAAACCAACGCCGGCAAGTCTACCCTGCTCAACATCCTGCTCAACGAAGATAAGGCCATCGTTTCCAGCATTCCCGGCACCACCCGCGACTTCATCGAAGACACCGTCACCATCGGCGGCATCACCTTCCGCTTCATCGACACCGCCGGCCTCCGCAAAACCACGGACGAAATCGAAAAGCTCGGCATCGAACGCACCTACCAAAAAATCGAGCAAGCATCGATTATCCTTTGGATCATCGATTCAACCAGTGTTTCAGAACACATCGAATGGATGGCCGACAAAATCATCCCCCGCACCGAAGGCAAGAACCTGTTGGTGGTCTTCAACAAGTCGGACAAGCTATCCAAGGGCGAGCAATTGGTCCTGAACGACCTGTTCCGCCATTACTCCCAAACCCGCATCCACCTTTCGGCGAAGAAGAACGAAAACATTGACCACTTGCGTGCCAAATTGTTGGAAATCGCAGGCTTACCTGAAATGGAAAAGCAGGATGTGGTAGTGACCAACCTTCGGCATTTCGAAGCGCTTTCTATGGCACACGAAGCGATACTGCGCGTACAGGAAGGGTTGGAAAACAACCAATCGGGGGACTTCCTTTCACAAGACCTTCGTGAATGTTTGCATTACCTCGGTCAAATTACTGGGTTGATTACGAACGAAGAGGTGTTGCAGAATATTTTCAGGAATTTCTGCATCGGCAAGTAAGCATATTCCAACACTTACTAACAAATACGAGTAAATGCCACTATTATAGGCATTTACCGAATTCTTGCGTTTTCCAAATTCGTCTTCTTTGGTACTATTTCGCCCCTTTTAGTAAGAAATTTGTACCTCCATTGTACCTCGAAAAAATTTCGTGCAATAAATTGAAGATAAAACTCAAATAAAAATTAATGAAACGAAATTATTATTATTTTTGATGTCAATATATAATTGCTATACGGTTCGGTCTGTATCAACCCATTCTAAAGACTTTAGAAACATTGCAAGTCAAGAACTGACAATGAGTGTTGGTTCTCATTCTTATACCCTAAACAATATGATTTCTTGAAAAAGAACAACAATAAAAATCATCAGAAATAGTTTAAAAAAATTGCCATGAAAAAGATACTCTTAACTCTAACCCTTTCGATTTTAGCAAGTCTGGCTTTCAGTCAGACAAGTTTTACGGTTGATGGATTTAAATATATCACAACTGGTACAAATACAGTACAGGTTTCAAGGGGAGGAACTTATAATGGGAGTATAACAATACCATCATCAGTTTCTTACTCAGGGCTGACATACAATGTAACATCAATTGGAAGTTATGCTTTTTCTTATTGTACAGGCTTAACCTCCATCACCATCCCATCCTCAGTAACATCAATCGGAGACTATGCTTTTCAAGGTTGTACAGGCTTAACCTCCATCACCATCCCATCCTCAGTAACATCAATCGGAGACTATGCTTTTCAAGGTTGTACAGGCTTAACCTCCATCACCATCCCATCCTCAGTAACATCAATCGGAGATGATGCTTTTTATAATTGTACAGGCTTAACCTCCATAACCATCCCATCCTCAGTAACATCAATTGGAAGTTATGCTTTTTCTTATTGTACAGGTTTAACCACTATCACCATCCCATCCTCAGTAACTTCAATTGGAGTTAATGCTTTTGATGGTTGTACAGGTTTAACCACCATCACCATTCCATCTTCAGTAACTTCAATTGGAAGTGGTGCTTTTTCGTTTTGTACAGGTTTAATAAATGTTGATTCAAACAATAGTAATTATTCATCCAAAGATGGGGTACTGTATAATAAAGACTACGCAACATTAATTCAATGCCCCACATCCATAAATAAAGACTTTGCCATTCCATCAACAGTCACTTCAATTGATAATGGGGCTTTTTCTGGTTGTACAGGTTTAACCACCATCACCATTCCTTCATCAGTAACATCAATTGGAGATGGTGCTTTTTCTGATTGTACAGGCTTAACCTCCATTACCATTCCATCTTCAGTAACTTCAATCGGAGGTGCTGCTTTTTTGGGTTGTACAGGTTTAACTTCCATCAACATTCCATCCTCAGTAACATCAATTGGAAGTTATGTTTTTTATGGTTGTAAAGGTTTAATAAATGTTGATTCAAACAATAGTAATTATTCATCCAAAGATGGGGTACTGTATAATAAAGACTACACAACATTAATTCAATGCCCCACATCCATAAATAAAGACTTTGCCATTCCATCCTCTGTAACATCAATAGAAAGTTTGGCTTTTCAAAGTTGTACAGGTTTAACTTCCATCACCATTCCATCCTCAGTAACATCGATTGGAAGTTTGGCTTTTTTGGGTTGTACAGGTTTAACTTCCATCAACATTCCATCTTCAGTAACATCAATAGAAAGTTTGACTTTTGAAGGTTGTACAGGTTTAACTTCCATCACCATTCCATCCTCAGTAACATCAATTGGAAGTTCTGTTTTTTCTAGTTGTACAGGTTTAACTTCCATTACCATACCTCCATCAGTAACATCAATTGGATATGGTGCTTTTTCTGATTGTACAGGCTTAACCTCCATTACCATTCCATCCTCAGTAACATCGATTGGAAGAGGTGCTTTTGTGGGTTGTACAGGTTTAACTTCCATCAACATTCCATCTTCAGTAACATCAATAGAAAGTTTGACTTTTGAAGGTTGTACAGGTTTAACCACCATTACCATACCTCCATCAGTAACTTCAATTGGAAGTGATGCTTTTTCGTTTTGTACAGGTTTAACCACCATTACCATTCCATCCTCAGTAACATCAATCGAAGATTATGCTTTTCAAATTTGTACAGGTTTAACTTCCATCACCATTCCATCCTCAGTAACATCAATTGGAAGTTCTGTTTTTTCGTTTTGTACAGGTTTAACCACCATTACCATTCCATCCTCTGTAACATCAATTGGAAGTTCTGCTTTCTATAATTGTACTGCACTAAGTGAAATTAGGGTTAATGCTGTTACTCCACCAACCTTAGGCAACTTGGTTTTTTATCTTGTTGATAAGTCAAAATGTACATTATATGTTCCAACGGGCTCATTAAATGCTTATAAATCCGCTGATCAATGGAAGGATTTTCTGAACATTGTTGAATTTGATGCAACAGGTGTGGAAACCCCAGGTTCTGAATCAATCAAGTTATACCCAAATCCAACACCCAGATTCATTCATATTGATTTGGGTGATAATACTGATTCTCATATCCTGAAGATATACAATGCCTCTGGCCAGAAAATTTATGAAATGCGTGAATCTGAGAATCATATCCAAATTGATGTGTCCAGTTATCCAAGTGGATTATATTTTATCCAAACAACTGATCAGAATAATCGAGTATCAAATATCGGAAGGTTTATAAGGGAATGATAATTGGTTAGTCAGTGAAAGCTGTGACGTTTCATCTGAAAACAAATGATTCAAAAATCGCCCTGAGGGAATGGAATAATAGAAATGTTTCGAGTAGAGTTATTGAAAAGTTTGATCTTGGGACTCGACTATCAGGTGAATACAAATTTGCAATCAATGGCTCGAAGCTGGATGCTGGACTGTACATTTTCCAGGTTTGGTTGAATGAAGAGGTGTATTCTGGGAAAATGATTAAGAAATAACCGATTACTGAGATAGAAAAGTGGAGTTCAGACCCCACTTTTAAAAAAAGAGGCGAAACCGAAAAGCCAGACGAGTAGGAAATGAAAAACACAAAATTATGTATAGTAGTGGTAGTTCAGGAAGCATGGTTGGGACTTTAATAATTATTCTTATAGTTCTAATCATAATTTTCTTTATTTGTAGAGAACTGATCTGTTGGTATTATAAAATCAACAGAATTGTGGAGCTGATGGAGGAACAAAATGGTTTATTAAAGAGGATGCTTGGAGACTCAAATCCTCAAGAAGTTTCAGAATCAATTACTCAAAAGGATCATAATGCACAGAATGAATCAGTCGATGTAGAAAAACTTATTCCTGATGGTTGGGCAGACAATGTATCTGAAGTTGAAAAAGTAGTTGCGCAAAAATTGTTGAAAAAAATTCAACCTCAACATGTAATTGCAAAAATTATTTCCAAAAACGAAATGGAAGTGTGGAGTTTGAGATTTTGGGAAAGCGTACAGGACAATTCCGATTACAAGTTGATATATTATAATTCGATATAATTCTTCCACTCCTTTTTTGAATGTAAATCACATTATTGGATAATTAAAAATGTCAGAATTTTTTCGTACTTTCATGTAGTTATTCCCTTTGGTTAGCCATTATCTTGTATCTTATTTGTACCTTATATATTGTAACACATTGATATTCAACAGTCATTATTTTCTGCATCGGGAAATAAACACTCCCCTATTTTAAAGGCTTTAGCAGCTAAAATGCATTATTGATAAGCGTTTTAGCTGTTTTTGTTATGCCTTTATCATACCTTTTGTAGCAGAATTCTTGTCACTAATGTTGCAATAGAAAGGCTCAACGGGTTACCTGTTTGTTCCCTTCCTCTGATCGTCATTCTAAAACCCACGGGCTATTCCGTGAAAATAAAATATTTCCTTGTGGTAAATAATGTATCTCCTTATGTATAATGCTATAGTTCTTCTGACCGAACGCTATATCTCATCGGGATAGGTTTTGTACTTGAATGGATTAAAAACATAACTTGAACGGTGTAAGTATCATTCTTGAACGGATTAGTTTCCGTACTCCGGTATAACGAGCGAACACTGAGGACGCAAACGAAAGGAACAATCTCAATGATTGAGACCTTTTGCTTCAACCCTTGATTCGCTGCAGACATTTTTATTTTCTTCTATAAAGCCACTCTTTTCCACAATCGAAGCACAGGTAAGTCCTCCTAAACATCGGGAATATCAATCCATATATCATCATCTTGCTGATTATACATTAAATTTGTATTGTTCAGGTATACTTTCTCCGGTTTGTTCAGACTATTGAATGAATTATCCGAATCGAATTATTCGAAATAAATAATTACCTTTGGAAAAAACGTAGGACAATGCAAAAGCCCACTAACCCCTTTATAGTTACAGGCAAAATTGAGCCTGACTATTTTTGCGACAGAGTAAGCGAATCTGCCCGCTTAATCAAATCATTGGTGAATGGGAACAATATGGTGATCATCTCACCTCGCAGAATGGGCAAGACCGGGCTTATACAATTCTGTTATGAAAAACCTGAAATCAAGGATGCGTATTATACTTTTTTCATAGATATCCTACATACATCAAACTTAAAAGAGTTCACGTATATACTTGGTAAAGAAATCTTTGAAACGTTGGCTCCTCAAAGCAAAACGATGTCCAACCTGTTTCTCCAAACGTTGAAATCCATAAGCGGCAAATTCGGATTTGATCCATCAACCAATTTACCGACATTCAATGTGGAACTTGGCGATATTAAACGACCCGAATACACGCTGGAAGAGATTTTCACCTATTTGGCTGCTGCAGATAAACCGTGCATTATTGCGATTGATGAATTCCAGCAAATTGCCAAATATCCTGAGAAGAATATGGAAGCACTATTGCGCACACATATCCAAAAAATTAGGAACAGCAACTTCATTTTTGCTGGTAGCGAGCGGCACATGATGCAAGCGATGTTTACTTCATCGGCTCGTCCATTCTATCGAAGTGCCGATATTTTGGAACTGAATGCTATTGATGACACCCATTATGTTCCATTCATTATTGGGTTGTTTGAATCAAGGGATCGTTCTGTTTCAAAAGATGCGGTCGAGCGTGTCTATCATTTGTTTAAGGGCCACACCTTTTACATCCAGAAGACTTTCAACGAGGCTTTTTCGGATACAATGACTAGTGAGGAGTGCACAATCGAAACCCTTAAACTGACGATTGACAACCTGATCGATGGAAACGCAACAATTTTTCGCGAAATACTATCCAATATACCTGAAAAACAGAAAGAGTTGCTTTATGCCATAGCACGAGATGGAGAAGCAGAGCGAATTACGTCCACTGAGTTCATCAAAAAGCACAGTCTTTCTTCTGCAAGCTCCATTCAGTCTGCAATTATGAAGCTTTTGGAGAAAGACATTGTGACTGAACTGAACAAAAAATACGCTGTTACGGATAAGTTTTTTGGGATGTGGATCAACACGATTTACGGGAATAAATATTTTATTTAGAATAGTAAGTAGTTTCCTCCTTGCACGTTTTGCCTACACCAAAGTTTACTGGCCAAAAGGTTTCTGATTGCTGCAACTGATGTTTTCACCGGGTAAAACGCCAAAGAAGTTGCAGAAATACTGGTAGTATTGATAACGGTATGACGTCTTTTCCAAATCCTTTCCGGTTCCGCATTCCACCCCTCCGTTAATGACATTCACGGTTGCGCCAAAGCCGGGGATTCGACCTTTTTGCAAATCGGCTTCTGTAGGTTTCCATTGACCGATCATAATGTCGTGACACGATGGTTTCGGATATTGTGGAGTCATCCAGAACCAAATAGCGGAGGCAAAAGACAAAACAGGATCTGATGAAAGCATCTCGGGATGTTGTAAAAGGGTATCTTTACATCCGAACCACGCTTCGCTGAACTGTCCGTAATTGTAGTTCCAACTCAGTTGTTTCGGGCCACGGCCATAATACGCTTTACCTGCTACCGGAGGGTAATTCTTCTTAGTGGAATCGGCATAGATGTTCATTTCATGCCCTTGATTTTCTTCACAGAAACAGAGTCCCCATTTAAAATATCCACCCGGAGCTTCGGCCCAGCCGCCACTGGTTTCCTGTGCAATATTGGCCAAAAAAGCGGCAAGTTCCCTTTTTTGAGTAAATGCGTCACCCGAAAGGAATTCTGGGAAAACTTGAACTGCAGTTAAAAAAGCCTTGTATGAAAAAAAATCGTTGGAATTCTTTTTTCGTATTTTCACATCGTAGCCCAGTCTGTTGGGAAATAATTCATTCCATTTTGCGGCATTCAGATACAACGATATTCCCGATTTATGTTGAACGTTTAGTTTTTGACGAAGCGGGACTATTTGCTGACTGCCAGTTTGGGAGTAGCTGGTATTAGTCATCATTAATGACAATGCAATAAAAAACAACAACTTCATTTCAATGACGTATTAGGTTGAAATTAAAAGTTATAACTAAGTCCTCCCTCAAAGTAAAAATTACCTTTCGGTTTTACAAGGTCAATGCCACCAGATAAATCAATCTGTGTTTTTTTGTTCAATTGATAGGTAAAACCTATATCTGAAACATAATTCAGAACCACACCTGGTTTTTTATACAGATACAATTCAACGAATGAACTCCATACATCATTGAATTCAAAGGAATAACCTGCCAAATAATTGATGACAGGCTTCAATTTCAGGTCCTGCCAGTTGGCACCCATATTATAATAAATACTATTTCCGTTGTTTAATTCGTGGCTAAAGCATATTTCTGTTCCTAAACTTCAAAGTGCTTGCAGAAAGTTGATAAAGTCCATAATGATTGTATTTTGATATATCAAATCCGGTTGCTATTTGCCAGGAGTTTTTACGTATCAAATCGGGTGAATCTGACAATCCAGGTCTGTCAGATGCAAAATCTTCATTTTGGGCAAAAAGGGCAACTGATAAACTCAAAGCCAAAAACAATAAATGGAATCTCATTTTCAAAAAGCTCATATTGTTTGCAGAATTATAGTTTATGGAGTTCAGCCAAGATACAATTTTTTGTATGTACGAATGGAAGGTGTTCGTAAAATTTTCAGAAATATCCATATCTTTGAGAAAGCATGAATCAATCAGCATGAGTTTACAAGTTGCGGCATGCACTTTTTCAATTGGGCATCCCTGACTCCAATAAAGAATTGCATTGACTCAACCAAAAATTGAGTGCGGAGGAACTTAATACCCTTATAAATGAAAAAAATCGCGATGATTTGCGCATTCGGTTTGGCGAGTGCAGCAACTTTCGGACAGGTTTCAGTCGAAACGGATATTTCCCAACCCGGCAAAAAAATTAGTACGGACCTTATCGGTGCTTTCTTCGAAGACATCAATTATGGAGCCGACGGTGGATTGTATGCCGAACTGGTGCAGAACCGTTCGTTCGAGTATTACAAAGTCAAGAATGCCCAGATGGAACCACTGACTGCCTGGTCATTGATAAAAAAAGGAAAAGCCAAAGCTGAAATGCACATTGAGTCTGTTGAACCGCTCAATGAAAACAATACCAACTATTTGAAAGTGGGCATCAAAGAAGCTGGTGGAGAAGTTGCCGTGAAGAACAGCGGGTTCGATGGAATTCCTGTTCAGGCTGGAAAGGAATACCGTTTCTCCGTCTATCTGCGGAGCGAAGGGAAGTTTAAAAAGCCCGTCGTAGTGAGCATTCTTTCGGACAAAGGGGACATTCTTTGTGGTGCCACCATCGCTTCTGTTACCAACAAATGGAAAAAATATGCGTTTGAAATGACGCCTTCGGCCACGTGCGAATCGGCCAGTCTGTCGCTAGCGACCAAGGGTAAAGGCATCTTATGCATGGACATGGTTTCCCTTTTTCCGGAAAGCACCTTTAAGAATCGCGAAAACGGTTTAAGGCAGGATTTGGCACAAGCCATTGCCGATATGAAACCGCGGTTCCTGCGTTTCCCGGGTGGTTGTGTGAGCCATGGTTCAGGCAATGACAATGCGTATCGCTGGAAAAATTCCGTCGGCGATGTGGCTCAGCGCAAACCCAATTGGAATTTATGGGGTTACTACCAAACACTCGGACTGGGCTTCTACGAATATTTCCAATATTGCGAAGACATTGGAGCCAAGCCGCTTCCGGTGTTGCCGATGGGCATTTCCTGCCAGTTCCGCAACCGCGAAATCATACCCATGGATCAGATGGGGCCTTGGGTACAGGATGCCGTTGACTTGGTTGAATTCGCCAATGGCGCTGTCACCTCCAAATGGGGCAAAGTAAGAGCCGACATGGGCCATCCGAAACCCTTTGGACTCGAATACATCTGTATTGGCAATGAAGAAGACGACATCCCTGCTTTCAGGGAACGCTTCTTACTATTCGAAGCGGCCATGAAAAAGAATTGCCCTGAAATACACATGCTCGGCACTTCGGGCACGGCAGCTTCCGGCCGTTATTTCGACAGTCTGTGGGAGTTCAGCAAGGAAAACAAAGTCTATGGCCTAGATGAACATTATTACATGGGCCCGGACTGGTTCCTGAACAACAACCACCGTTACGACAGCTATGACCGCAACGGCCCCAAGGTATTCATGGGTGAATACGCTTCACAGAACGACCTGTTGGCCAATGCTATTGCTGAAGCCGCCTATTTGACTGGTGCTGAACGCAATGCCGACATTATCCAGTTCGCCTGTTATGCTCCGCTTTTGTGCCGCGAAAACAACAACCAGTGGCATCCCGACCTCATCCGTTTCGACAACACCCGCATATCGAAAACAGCCAACTATTATGTGCAGCAACTCTACGGAGTGAATGCCGGCGATACCTACCTCAACAGCACTTTGGCTTATGAGCCTGGATTTGAAGCATCTCAAGTCAATTACACCGGCAAGGTCGGTGTCGGTTCCTGGATGACCAAAGCCGACTTCGACGACCTTAAAGTAGTGAGCGATGGCAAAGTTATATTGGAAGATAACTTTCAGAACGGAGCGGACAACTGGACGGCTTTGGATGGTGATTTCAGCCAGAAAGACGGCATTTATGCAGAAACGGCTGAAAAAGACCCGGCGTGGAGTGTCTGTAACACCCCGATACTCAGTGCAAATTACACCATGACGGTAAGGGCACGCAAGAATTCAGGAGCCGAAGGATTCATCATTCCCTTTGCCTACGCCGACTCCAAAAATTACTGTTGGTTGAACATTGGTGGTTGGGACAATTCCCAAAATGCGGTGGAAATGTGTGTGAACGGTGGCAAATCGACATTGTTCACCAAAGCTGGTCACATTGAAAGCAACCGTTGGTACACCATCAAAATCGAAGTGGAAGGTGCCAGTGTGAAATGCTACCTTGATGATGTGCTGCTCTTCGAAGTTCCGGTTCCTGAAGGACCTGTGAGCACTTCCGTCACCAAGGACAGCAAATCCAACGAACTGATAGTCAAAATGGTGAATGCTGGTTCCAAAGAAATCAAATCGACCGTTTCGCTGAAAGGACTGTCGACTGAACAAGATGTCAAGCTCGTGACACTGACCGGTGAAGCTCGTCAGCGAAACTCTGTCAAAGCCCCCGACACCATTGCTCCGAAGGAAAGCAAATTGCACGTGAGTGGCAAGTTTGAGGTCACGCTTCCGCCGAATTCGCTACAGGTATTCCGAGTAAAACTATAAGGTTCCTCCTATATAAAAGACCCTTGGGAAAATAAATTTGAAGTGCACCCCAAAAGTTAGACAAAAACTTTTGGGGTGTATTTTAATCGGGCACCACCACGATTTCCCAGGATATATCCATTCCCTTTTTGTATGCTGCAGAAACACCGCAATATTTTTCTTGCGACATTTCTACCACTTTCTGAAGTTTATCCATCGGTAGGTTATTTCCCTTGAACCGATAGGTAATGTGCATTGAATCGTAGTGTTTGGGATGTTCGTCGGTAACGTTGGCATCTACCGATAGGCTGAAATCGTCGAATTCGACCCGCATCTTACTGAGCAGGGAGACTACGTCCATGCCTGTGCAACCGGCCAAAGCCAGCATCATCAGCTTTTTTGGGCGGGGTCCTGCATCTTCGCCACCGGCGTCTGCTCCGGCATCAACCACGATGGTATGGCCGTCCATTTCGGCCGAGAATTTCATTTTACCTTTCCAGGTAGCTTCTATCGAATGCTTCATACTGTTTTCTGTTGTTAATAGTTTCCATGCTAAAGTACTGAAAGTTTTTCTGAAAGCCAAAAAAATTCCTCTATATTTGTATATCAACCGATCATCCATGTTCAGAAAAATCCTACGCTTTCTTCGGAAACTGATCATTCTTTTCTTTGCCTCTACCCTATTGGCGGTCGTCGTTTGCCGTTTTGTGCCGGTTGTTGTGACACCTTTGATGGTCATTCGCACGTTCGGACAAGTGTTCAGCGGAGAAAAGATGGTGTGGCACCACGATTGGGAATCGAACAGTCACATCTCGAACAATTTGAAGCGGGCCGTCATCGCCTCCGAAGATCAACGCTTTTTCGAACATTGGGGTTTTGATACGCACCAGATTCAAAAGGCCATCCGCCAGAACCAATATCGAAAAAGGCCGCGTGGCGCCAGTACGATAAGTCAGCAGACTGCCAAGAATGTTTTCCTGTGGCCGCGCTCTTCCTGGTACCGGAAAGGTCTGGAAGTCTACTTCACGGTGTTGATTGAAGTGTTCTGGAGCAAGGACCGAATTCTGGAAGTATATCTGAACTCTATGGAAACCGGCGACGGCATTTATGGCGCCGAATCGGTGGCCAGGTACCATTTCAATACGACAGCAGAGCAGCTCACCCGCAGACAAGCCGCTTTGATTGCTGCAACATTGCCCAATCCCAGACGGTTCAACTCCGAACACCCGTCAGGCTACATTATTCGCCGTCAGGGTCAAATCCTGCGTCAAATGCACTATATGGTTCTTCCGAAGGAAAACGACTGATCTATTTTTTAAGCTTGTTTTTCAGCGTGTTGTTGATGACGTAGGAGACACCCAATACACTACTGATGGTTTTGACGTCTCGTTTTGCAAACAGGATGTCGTTTCCGCCAGTCCGTATTGATTCCGTTCACTTCACGGAAAATCCAAAAGGGATCGGTATGCTGATAATAAACATTCCCTTACAAATGTAACATATCGGATATATCAAAAAAATGTCCGGCAAAAAATTGTCGGACATTTTTTTGAAGAATTATCGATTTATAAGCTGTCACCGAAATCTTGACGGAACTTGGCCATCAACTTGGTGGGCCAATCGGAGGTCGGAGCTAGTTTACCCATGAAGAAGCGAAGTACGGTGGGTTCGTAGGTGAACTTCAGACCACCGATCAGTTCGCGATTGTCGAACAGCCAGGAAAGACGGTCGATGACGTATTTGATCTGGGAGAGTGTGAAAACACGGCGAGGCACAGCCAAGCGGAGCAGTTCCATATCGGCATAGGTTTCGTTGCCTTCTTCGTCGCGTTGGTTGGAAATGGAACCACGTTCCATACCACGAACACCGGAAATCAGGAAAAATGCGGTGGCAAGGGCACCGGCGGGGTATTCGGTCTGCGGAATGTGCTTGCAGAAACTCATGGCGTCCACGTGGGCACCGAGCACACCGGCAGGCGTGATCATCGGAATGCCTTTTTTCATGGATTCATCCACCAGATATTTGATGAAGGAAGGGCTCTGACAAATCATGGTTTCGTCCAAGGTTTCATAAAGACCTACAGCCATGGCTTCGATTTCGCGGATGGAAATACCACCGTAGGTTGTGAAGCCTTCGTACAGGGGCACTAGGGCTTCCAGTTCCTTGTAGATGGCTTCCTGGTTGGTGCAAATGCCACCACCGCGGGAAGAGGTGATCTTACGGGCGGAAAAATATACGATGTCAGCCATGCTGGTGAAGGTCTGGATGATTTCCTGCATGGATTTGTTCATGAATTCTTTTTCGCGCTGTTTAACCAGATAGGCGTTTTCACCCAACAAACTGGCGTCAAGCACGAGACGAATTTTGTATTTATCGGCGATGGCGCGTACGTCACGCATGTTCTGAACAGAGAACGGCTGACCACCGATCAGGTTGGTCGAAGCTTCCATACGGATGAATGGAATGTGTTCCCTACCGGTGCGCTGGATGCATTCTTCAAGAGCTTCAACGTTCATATTTCCTTTGAACGGGTGAACGGAATTGATCACGTAGGCTTCGGGATACAACAATTCAACAATACGGCCACCATTTTGGGTGATATGGGCCATGGCCGTAGTGAAGTGGTAGTTCATGGGCACCAGGCTAGTCTTGGTGACGTAAGCTGTGCTCAGGATGTTTTCGGCGGCACGGCCCTGATGCACGGGTAGAAAATGCTTCATACCCAACACATCTTCAACAGCCTTGAGCAGGCGGTAAAAACTCTGTGAACCTGCGTATGCATCATCAGCCTGCATCATGGCAGACAGCTGATTGTCGCTCATGGCATTCGTGCCAGAATCGGTCAGCATGTCCAGGAAAACATCGGTGGTTCTAAGTTGAAACGTATTGTAACCGCCTTCGTTGAGGGCTTCCAGTCTCCGTTCTATAGGAACCAAGAAAAGTTTCTGAACGATGCGTACTTTGTGGAGTTCAAGCGGCAACTCTTCTCCGGAATAAAACGTAACTAATGGTTTTGGTGCTTTTGTGCTCATATCATGAATTAATTTAAGGTGTTACTGGTCGCTAATGTATGAAATAATCCTGATTATTTTCTAGTCACACTTCTTCAGGTGCACTTATTTAACTTTGGCTTGTGCTTCGGTAGTCGTGCGTTTGATACGGGCTTCGGCTTCAGTCAAAAGGTTAGCAGCTTCTTTTTCAGCTTCTTTCTTCAATTGAGCAGCGGTTGCCTTGGCAGCAACTTTCACCAACGGGTTGTTGGCTTTGGCAATCAGATTGTCCCCTTGCGTTGCCGCTTCTGCAATGAGTTTGTCGCCGGCAGCCTTGGCTTGTGCCCGTAATGCATCTGCTTTCCGGTCTACTTCGGCATCGATTTTGGCCTTCGCTTCCTCCGTATTGGTTTCCAAGGTGGCTTTCAATGCCTTGTCTGCCAGTTTGACAGCGGCTTTCTGAGCCACTTCGGCAAGATCCAACCGGATAACTGGTTTGGAAAACGTGCCTTTGATGGTACCTTGGAATTTTGTCACTCCAACTACCGCTCTATTTTCCGGCAACGTCACACCCAGTTTGTAGTCGATGGTCTTGTCCAGGCCGGTGATTCCACCCAGTTCCAATGCAATGCCGTCCACTTGGATGGTGAAGGGCGAAGTCGTCACCTTACCGTCGCTGATCTTGAACGGAATGTTCAGGTCTTTGGGGGCGATCGTGCGCAGTTTTTCATTTTTCAGCGTCGTTGCCAGCACGTCGAGCACCTTCATGTTGGAAACGAAGACCCCGTTCGACTGTAAAAGGCCTGAGCCGTTGAGTACTTTGAGATCGGGATTCAAATGCTTGTCAAGTGAGGTGTTAAAATCCATTTTCAGGGAATAACTGCCATTGACATTTTCAAAAATGGGAGCAATCTTTTTAACGAAGTCAAACGAAGTGAAGGTTTGTGCAAAGGAAACAGTCTTCAAATCCAGACCGAAAGCCACGTTCGGCTTCTCGGGATTCAAGGCTTCGTAATAGCCCTTAACACCGATAGAACCACCCAAAGCATTGGCTGAAAGGTTATTGATGGAAACCCTTCCGTTTTTCACCGTCAAGGCAGCATTGGAATTGGTCATCATCAGGCTGTTGAAAAAGATTTTCTTACCCGTCGCTTTCAGGCTCAGATCCAGGTTTTGGGGAATTTCGAAAGCCTGCATGGGTGCCGTATCGGTGGAAGTCGTGGTTGCGCCTTCCGTCATGAAATCGTTGAGGTTGAGGTAGGTGGAATGCACCTGGAGTGAACCGGACAATACATCATCCCGAAGAAACCAGCCCAGCATGTTGCTGAGCGTTCCGCTGGCCTGGATGTCGTTCTTGCCCAGCAATACGGACAAGTTCGTCAAATGAACGCTTTGAGGGGTAAAATCCATCTTGGCGCTTTTTACATTGACATCGGGCAAACCCTTCGTCTGGTATTGAATACCACTGACAGCCAACGCACCATTAAGCATGAATTTATCGTATTGCTTTTTGTCGAGCCAGGACATTTTGCCTGCTACTGCCATGTTTGCCTGAATGTTACCTAGCAGTTTGGTGCCTTTTTCCAACGGGTAAACATCCTTAATCATTCCCAGATTGAACGCACTCGCCATCGTGCCTTTCACGTCTGGATCACTCTGCGGAGTAGCCACATGGGCCGATAGGTCAAAGATGTTTCCAGCCATGTTGAAATGGAATTTCGACAGGTCCACCAGGGTTTTATCCATCGTGCCGCCCGGATTGGTGATGTTGCAGGCAATCTGGATGTCCTGCACCGATTTGGGCAGCGAAGGGTACTGAAACATAGCGTTCTCCACCAGCAATTTAAATCCGAAAGCAGGCCAGTCCAAATCGGTCATCAGGCCTTTCATGAAGAAATCCAGCTTTAGGTCGCCTGCCGTTTTCATGGAGCTGAAATCCTTGGTGTAAAAGGCAGGAACCAGCGATAGGAATTGTTTGAAGGTAACCTTTGAAGTATTGGCTTTCAGGTCGAAATCGATGTTGTCGCCAGGCATGGAAATGCGGCCCCCGAAGCCCAGTTCTACCGCGTTCAGCAGTATTTTATTGGATTTGAAATTGAAAACATACTTATCCAGGTCGGCGTCGAAGGTCAATTGAAAATCCATTTTGACATCTTTGAGGATGGGCATGCCCCAAAGCGTGAAGTTCAGCGATTCAATGACCGATTCAGTGGAAATGGTAGTGATGCCAGATGAAAGGTCACCGTTCAATGAACCATTCCACCCCTTGAGATCGGCAAGCATGTCGTGTTTGCGGTCGTCGTAAATGACACGGGCATTGGTGAGTTCAACCCGATCCAGTTCAAAATGCATAGCTGAAGTGTCGGCACTGGGTTCTACGGGTAGTGTATCGGGCTTCATGATGCGCCAGTTGGCCTCGCCGGTTGCCAGCCATTTAATATACACTTTGGCATCCTTGAGCTCCACTTTCTTGATGCGGAAGCCGTTGTCGGTCATCAGGCTTTTCAGGTTGATGGCCAAACGGGCGGATTTCGAGTAAACCAGCGTATCGTGGGCGAAGGAATCCGTCCCCACGATCATGAAATCGTTGAGGGAAGCCGTTATGTTGGGGAAATTGCTGAACAAATTGAGGCTCAGGCCGTCGAACGTCATTTTGGCGTTGAGGTATTTGTCGGCTTGCTTTTGAATGATGCCGCTCACTTTTCCTTTGAAGGCGAAGGGCAGGATAATCATGATGGCCAGCAAGACAGCCAGGACGATGCCGGTAATTTTTAGAATCTTCATTTTTTTAACCATGATTTTGGAACCGGTACTATGCAAATATTTAGGGAACGACCGTCGGCTGAAAGCATGGCAGTCTGGAATTCTACTTTGCTGCCATCGGAGCTGAAAGTGGGATGCGGATGATCTGCCGCCGTGACCTTATGGCCGGTGGTAAGCAGCATCATTTCACGGGTTTTTCGATTGATGAGGTAAAGGCTTCTGGAGAAATCGTCCCCAACGGCAAAGCGACCGTCAGCAGAACCTGAAACGTGCCAGAAACCGCTTCCACTGTCGGTTTGCCCGACAATCATCATTTCACCGGTACGAATGTTTACGATACCAAGACCACTGGGTTTTTCACGGGTTCCACAAACACCCCATCCGGCTTCTTGACCGGGATTGGTGGAGTCTGGCTTAATTCCAACGGCATCTTTTAAAATTTTACGATGCCCCAGGATGGCAATGGCCACTTCATCCGGGCCGATCACGGCTTCGTGGGTGACCCATTCATACGAAGCTTCGGGGTACAACGGACGCAAACCGGAACCGTCCGACTTCACGTACCAAGTACGCTGCGGTGCTTTCCCACCGGTTTCCCAGCAAAAAACGGCTTCTCCTGGTGTCCAGGAATTGCCCTGGATATGCCCAATTTGGAAGGGCACGGAAACGACGTGTCTTATTTCGCCAGTGTTGAGGTTCATGCTGGCTATTCCGGCAGGTCCGGAGCCCATGTTGCGGGGACCGAAATTCGGCTCGATTTTGGTGTTATCGGGCAAATGACGGGCGGCTTCTTCCTTGCCTTCCCTGAAATAAACGAGGTCTTCACTGCCATCAAGCGCCATATCGCCACCGGCACCGATGCTGGCAGGTGTGGTGCCGCAGACACGCTGGTACTCGGATGCGCTCTTTATTTTCCTGGCTTTACTATCTCTGAACACTTTGGCCAGGTCCACTTCGATAATCTGGACTTCTCTGCGTGCAGGAATCTCGCGATATCGAGGCATTCCGGGTACGGTTTCAACCGGTCCACGTGGATTTTTAGGTCGAACGGAACGATTGAGGCTATCTGGTGTCAAAGGCTCGTTTCCAATGGCTTCCAATGATGTAGGTTTTGCTTTCTCCCGTTCCATAAACAGCGTATCGTCATGATTGGGCACATTTCGCATGAAATAGAGCTTCATTTTTTTCCGGGCGACATTCAGCATACCGGTGTAACCACCCTCACTGACCTGGACCATGACACCGGTCTTTTCATTGACGGCCATCACTTCGCCATGAACACGGTCGGACTTGAAAATCACCCACTTACCGTCCGAGGTCCATTGGTTGTGCGTTTGATAGATTTTGCCATCTCCCTTGCCCTGTTGGCTGGTCAGAAAAATAAGTTTTTGCCCGGTTACAGGATCTTTGATAACTTTGCGTTCCGAGGGAAATCGCTTGCCAATCTGTGCTTGCACGGTCGTAATACCAACGAAAAGCAGCAACGTGCAAAAAATATTCCGGATTTTCATTTTCTGCATTATTAATGTAGGTTGTACAAAAGTAAAAAATAATGTGGATGCTACATCTTACACCCAACCGATTATCTCGATATTTTGCTCAGGCATAGTACACCAACCGTAGTTGCACCCTCCTACAGCACCAAATGTACTTCAATGACCAAATTCAGACAGGAAAACGTATGATTCGGTCATATTCTTCAAAATATTTAACGATATTTGTCATTTAATCAAGTAGCTGAACTGGCATTTATGGAAGTTTTCATCATTTTGGGTCTGATCCTGCTCAACGGGGTTTTTGCATTGTCTGAAATGGCATTGGTTTCTTCGCGGAAAGTACGTTTGGAAAACGAAGCCAAACGGGGGGATAAAAAAGCAGCCAAAGCTTTGGCATTGGCGTCCAATCCCGATAAATTTCTGGCTACCGTTCAGATAGGCATCACCACCATCGGCATCCTGACCGGCTTCTTTTCGGGTGCCAGTATTGTACAATGGCTATCGTCGCATTTTTCAACCATTTCTGCACTGTCAGTTTACTCCGATACGCTGGCTGTGGTCGTGGTCGTGGTGCTGGTCACTTTCTTGAGTTTAGTGCTGGGTGAATTGGTTCCCAAGCGCATCGCCATGAGCCATCCCGAACGCTATGCCAAAGCAGTGGCAGGTCCCATGAATTTCGTATCCAAGATTGGAATTCCCTTCATCTGGCTACTCTCCAAATGCACGAACGGTATCCTGAAACTTTTCGGCATTTCCCCCACCCCTATCGGCAAAGTCACGGAGGAAGAAATCAAGGCCATCCTGCAGGAAGGCACCGACGAGGGTGAAATCAAGGAGGTGGAACACGACATTGTGGAGCGGGTGTTCAATCTGAGCGACCGGGACGTCAACACCCTGATGACACACCGAAACGACTTGGTTTGGCTGGACGTGGAAGACTCCATCGAAGAAATCCGTAAGACCATTCAGGCCAGGGTGTTCAATGTTTACCCCGTGGCCAGCGAACAACTGGATGAAATCGTAGGAGTCGTTCTGCTTAAAGAATTTTTCGCCGATTTCCAAAACGAGGACTTCAACCTTCGGAATTACATACGACCCGCTCAGTTCGTTCCTGAGACCATGAGCGCCTACAACGTGCTGGAACTTTTCAAGAAGAGCCAGCAGTTTTATGCGCTGATCACCGACGAATTCGGCAGCATTCAGGGCATGTTGACCATCAGCGACTTAACGGAAGCCTTGGTTGGAAACTTCATCGAACCCGATGAACATGAGGAGCAGATCTTCGAACGCGAAGACGGCTCCTGGCTGGTTGATGGCCAGTATTCCTTTTACGACTTTCTGGCCTTCTTTGACATGGAGGATCTGTATCAGGAGCATGACTACAACACGCTCAGTGGTCTGATACTCGATCTCTTGGAACGAATTCCTATGGAAACGGAGAAACTCCGCTGGAAGGATTTCGAAATGGAAATCATGGACATGGACGCAGCGCGCATCGATAAAGTGCTGGTTCGTCGCATCGACGATTCCGTCGAAGACTAAGAAGCAACTACAACTGGAGTCCGCTTTTTTTTAATTGTCAAAAAAGACACCTGAAATTTGCATCATGATAAACAAAAACGTATTTTTGTTGGCAAATTGGTGGAAAAATGACGGATGAACAGCAGAAAATACTGACCAATTTTGAGACCCGGGTCAAACAAATGGTCCTGCTCTGCGACAAACTTCGAAAGGAGAATGTAGAGCTCAGCAGCCGCTTGGATGATAGGGATAAATCTCTTAATGAAGCGAAAGATGCAGTCCGTGCGCTTACCACCAAATACGATAACCTTAAGTTGGCCAAGATGCTTTCACACGGAGAAAACGATGTAAAGAGCGCGCAACAGCGGGTATCGAGATTAGTGCGGGAAATTGACAGATGCATTGCACTTATTCATGAATAGGGACAATGGACAATAAATTCACCATCAACCTGACCATAGCCGACAAGCGCTATCCACTCAAGATCGACCGGAGTGAGGAAGAGCTGGTCCGTTCTGCAGCCAAGTTGGTAAACGATTGGTTAGCCGAATTCCGGAACCGTTTTAAAGTAGACGAAGCCGGATTGGAATTGAGAGACCTTTTAGCCATGGCTGCTTGCCAGATAGCAATGCGGGCCTTGCGTGCCGAAAGAAGCGACGATGCCAGAATTTATACATCATCCATCGAAAAGTTGGACAAAGAGCTGGAGGAATTCTTCAGATAAGCGTCTTACCTATTAAAAATCACCGCACTACGTTCAAACGGAGCAATCTGTTTGTTGTGGTGCGTTTTTATATATATTCATTTAATCAACCAAAACATGCCTACCGTAATTTACATTATAGGTGCTTTTCTGGGAGGTGGCATTTTGACCGGATTCGTTCTGCGATACGTCACCAATTCCCGCTACAAAAACATCATCAAGGAAGCGGAAGCCGAGGCTGAAGTATTGCGCAAGAACAAGATGCTGGAAGTGAAGGAAAAATTCCTGTCGCTGAAATCTGACCTTGAGAAGCAAGTCACTCAGCGGAACGCCAAGATCCAGGCCACCGAATCCAAACTGCAACAGCGTGAATTGCAAATCAACCAACGACTCGAAGAGCTGCAACGCAAAAAGAACGAAGCCTCCGCTGTCAAAGAAAACCTGGATACTCAACTCGAAATTCTGGAGAAAAAGAAAGTGGAAATGGACAGACTCCACAAATTGGAAGTGGAACGTCTCGAAGCGCTTTCAGGCCTATCGGCCGAAGAAGCTCGCGACCGCCTGACCGAATCGCTCAAAGACGAAGCCAAGACACAAGCTGCCTCCTACATCAACGATATCGTAGACGAAGCCAAGATGCAAGCCAATAAGGAAGCCAAGCGCATCGTCGTACAGACCATCCAACGCGTCGCTACAGAAACCGCCATCGAAAATGCAGTAACGGTATTTCACATCGACTCCGACGAAATCAAAGGCCGCATTATCGGTCGTGAAGGCCGCAACATTCGCGCCCTGGAAGCCGCCACCGGCATTGAAATCATTGTGGACGACACTCCTGAAGCCATCGTACTTTCCGGTTTCGACCCCGTACGACGCGAAATTGCCCGCCTCGCCCTGCACCAATTGGTTACTGACGGTCGCATTCACCCGGCCCGCATTGAGGAAGTCGTGGCCAAGGTAAAGAAGCAAGTGGAAGAAGAAATTCTGGAAACCGGCAAACGCACCACCATCGACTTAGGCGTACACGGTCTGCATCCCGAACTTATCCGCATGGTAGGCCGGATGAAATACCGTTCCTCCTACGGACAGAACTTATTGCAACACGCCCGTGAAACCGCCAACCTTTGTGCCACTATGGCTTCTGAACTCGGCTTGAATCCGAAAAAAGCCCGTCGCGCCGGTTTGCTCCACGACATAGGCAAAGTGCCGGATGACGAACCGGAATTGCCGCACGCACTCCTTGGCATGAAACTGGCCGAGAAATACAAGGAAAAGCCCGAAATCTGCAATGCCATCGGTGCCCACCACGACGAATGCGAAATGCAAACGCTATTGGCACCCATCGTACAGGTTTGTGACGCCATTTCAGGTGCCCGTCCCGGTGCCCGTCGCGAAATCGTGGAAGCCTACATCAAGCGCCTCAACGACCTCGAACAGCTGGCCCTATCCTATCCCGGTGTCCTCAAGACCTACGCCATTCAGGCTGGTCGCGAACTTCGCGTCATCGTAGGTGCAGACAAAATTGACGATGCAGCAACTGAAATTCTTTCCAACGATATTGCTAAGAAAATTCAAGATGAAATGACGTATCCGGGTCAGGTCAAGATCACAGTTATCAGGGAAACCCGCGCTGTCAGCTACGCCAAGTAACAAGAACCTTTGAAGATCCCTCTGCGCAAGCAGCTGTGAATGTGTACACAGAAATAAAATTCAAAAGGTCGGCCCTGCATTAGCAAGACCGACCTTTTGAATTTATTACTCGATGTTATTCGCTCAGGGCAATTCTGAACCCATTTGTTCTTCTGACCTCATTCGGATCTAGATATCGACGGATAGTGGTCTTGCATCCTACAGCCACATCGACAAAGGAACCACCTCTGAGCACTTTCTTCGTTCCGCTTGACGGGCCCTTTGGATTTGTATCAGCTCCACTGGAATAGTCCCCATACCAGTCGCTGCACCATTCAGAGACATTTCCGCCCATGTCGAAAATACCCAGTTTATTGGGCAAAAGCTGTCCCACTGGATGGATCTGGTCATCGGAATTGAATGCATACCATGCCCTATCAAAAAAATCGATCGTATCATTCACTCCTGCTGCATAGATTGTACGTGCCCCGCTGCCTTCGCCCGCTGCATACTCCCATTCGGCTTCCGACGGCAACCGATAGTTCTTCTTTGTTACCAAAGCCAACTTGGTAATGAAATCCATAACCATATTCATACTGACATTACTTATCGGCAAATTATTCTGCTCATTTCTGAACTGACTGTTCGGCATGACGGCATTCCATAACTCGACGGACACTTCCGTCATTCCAATTTTGAAATTGCTGAGGGTCACCCAATGAACCGGCTGCTCATTGCTCGAGCCACTATACGAACCCATTTGAAATTGATCCCCTACAACAGAAACCATAGATATCTCAGGAAGTATTTTAGTGGTGAACGACGTATTTTCACCATACGATACACCTTTTGAATTTACAGCAAAAGCCCTGACATAATACTTCGTCGAATAGTTCAAATTTGCCATGGTACAGTTAAATACGGGAGTCGAATATGTCAGTACAACTTTGGTTGTTGAACTGGTGGTCGGATTCGGATTGGTATCCCAGCAAAGACCGCAACGAACAACAGAATCACCTCCGTTATCGGTGATGATACCGCCGCAGTCTGCGGTTGTGAGTTCAATGGATGAAATCGGACTGGTACTAACAGTCGGGACCAATGTAGACATTTTTGTAACAATCGAATATTCAGTCCCGTAGGAAGTCCCCTCACTGTTGGTGGCGTAAGCCCTGTAATAATACCTTGTTTCGGGCGTCAGACCTGTGATTCTACTTCTGTAGGTGCCAAGTCCAACGCCATCTTCCGTTTTATTCGCACTCAATGCCGTGGGTTCTGTAGTGGCACTCCAGCAAATTCCTCGACTAACAATATCGTTACCACCGTCCGAAATAACGGTACCACCACACTCAAAACTCGTTTCAGTCAACGAAATGATTCCGTTCGTCGACACCTTCGGCATATTCGCATCCAAGTCCCTCGAACAACCACTCATCAAGAACAGCACAAAACTTCCGATTAATACAAAATTATAAATGGATTTGTTCATCGCATGAAAATAAGGTTGTTCACTTCAAAATTCTCCACAAATCTAACAAATACATTTCAAAACAGTTTCTTTATCAAAATTTATTCCTGAAATGAAATGTACACTCTCCCCAAATATTCCGTACCTTTGTCCCCGATAAGCACCCTCTTCTGAATTCTCTTTCTTCAACCCAGCTAGCGAGCCGCAAGGTGAGAGTTTTCAGAAGTAGGCAAATGCAAAGCCGCAAGGAGAGAGGGAAGGGAGCATACTATAGTATGTGACCTGACTAATCGACGCAGCAATGCCGCAGTTGCCTGCTTATCAAAACTCTCACTGGGGATGTTTGGTTTTGACAGCGGGAGAGTAGGTACGTAAGCATGCAGTGCATTGGTAATACGCACTTTAATCATAGAACCAAAATTCTAACTGGCGAAAACAACTACGCTCTCGCTGCTTAATCGAATCACAGTAGATTAAGCTTAATCCTTGCCTGGTGGCAGGGACGTCACATCACCCCATGCTCTCGTCCTGAAGCTTAAAGGAATCGGTGGTGCAGCAATATCGGGAATAGGAGAAGGCAAGTTCGGGGTCTTTTCTGAAATAAACGGAATAAGGTTTGAATAGGTGGCTTCGGTCCGGTTCACGCTCGAAAACTTAGGCGAAGATAAGCATGTAGAAGGCGTATTGATTCACTGTTTGGACGAGGGTTCGACTCCCTCCATCTCCACTTTCCATCGATGAAAATTGTAGAAAAGCCCTGTAATTAACTGAATTACAGGGCTTTTCTATGTGCAAAAGGAAGCAAGAAAAAAGAGGCCACCTTTCGGCAACCTCTTTCTCTTTTATTTCAAAAAAATATTATGGTTGCGTAACGGTATTCATTTGAAGTGTTACTGCTGTTTGTGCCAATAATCTTCCGTTTACTGATGCGCCAGTTTTCAAATTGATAGCTGTTTGACTCAGAATGGTTCCTTCAAAATGACTGGTTGTTCCTAAAGTAACAGCACCGGATGTTTGCCAGAAGATGTTTTTTGCCTGTGCGCCGCCAGCTAATGTAATCCGAACTGCAGAACTTACATTAAGGGTTCCAGCAACTTGGAATATCCATACATCGGTAGAACTTCCGGAAATGGTAATATCCGTAGGGATAACAACATTCGATGTAAATTTATAAAGACCAGCTTTAAGTGTTTTTCCACCAATATTTCCGGCACCTAAATTTAAGAAATTAGGGTTCGAACGTCCTGCAGCATCGGTATAAGCAGTTTGCATATCACCAACAGCAGTAGTTAATCGACTTGCATTCGTTACACTGGATGGCAGTGGACCTGCTGCATCAACGGTAAAAATTGTTCCGACAACTTCAGCACATGTTAATTTAATCGCTGCGCCGGTAATGGGACTTGTTCCTACATCCCCTGTAACAACAGATTTATAGACATTGGTAATACCTGATTTCGACAGAATGACAAACTCACCTGCAATACCTAAGTTTACAACTTGTATTGAACCACCTTTTGGGTTTGGGTTTTGCTTTTTGGAAGCCTTATCAGCTAAAGCCATTAAATACTCTGGTGAAGCATTTACAGATGATAAACTATCTGCATTGTCTGAAGATACACTAACTGCATTGTCTGATGACAACTTTTCTGTAGGTAAATTGGAATTCAAATCATTTGTACAACTGCCCATTAACACAAACAAAAACATGACTGCAAATGGCAAAAGTTTTTTCATTTTCATTTTTTTACATCTTAATTAAGTGACATTATTATCACGAAACAAAGCTAATGCCTTTGATTTCGATGAAAGTTACACAACTATGGTTATTAGTTATAGGATTCATACTGGAATATCTCAACACGGGAACACAATGGACATTGGATGGGAAAAGAAAAGCGGACGTATGTTTGAAACATATTCTTAATAGATGTGTCAATGGTTTGAAATATTCGTTGCCTATTTTTGAAAACACTAAATATTCAAAGTTATGAAAGTAGATCTCGTTACATTGGTAATCATAGCTGTTGCATTAGTAGCTTTAGTTCTTTTCATCGTTATCAGAAATAAAAAAGATAAGGATGACTACATAGAGGAATTAAATGCGGAGGATGATCTATCAACTTTAAAAAAAGACGATCTTGAACAGTAACGCGAACAAACGTTCTAGTTGAAAAAAAATTGAGTTTCTGCTAATTGGATGTTTTCAAAAATACTGAATCGCGATGACCTCGTGGGCAATCCTGCTATCTTTTTGATTAGCAGGATTTTTTTTGTTCAACTATTTCAACACACTTCATTCTTTGATTCTTGGAAATTAAAAAGTATTTATCCTACAAATGCTATAGCATTTATAATATTTAGTATATTTGTCTGAACCATCCGTCAATAGAAAGCCTCATAATATAGATATCACTCTGGTTTTAAAGCACATATAACCATAACACTTTTAAGAAAAACGCATTGATTTCCAGGAATCGCTTCAAGCCATATACCAAATGGCACTATATAATGCCAGCCATATATTAATTATTCGTATTCATTTTATCAATTTTATCAGCATGGACTACAAAAAAGCATTATTTTTTGCCGTAATCCTGTTTTGGCTTGGTCTTTCAGGATTGCAGGCACAAGGAACAATTTCTACCACTGGTGGAAATTTTTCAGGAAGCGGAGGTTCAGTGAGTTACTCCATTGGACAAATGGTTTATACATCCGACAAGGGTGCGGGGGGATCCGTATCACCAGGTGTACAACAAGCTTACGAAATCTCCATTGAAACTGAATTGAAGAAAACCAAGGGCATTACCCTACAATGCTCTGTTTTTCCCAATCCCACTACGGACATTGTGAAGTTAAAAGTAGAAGACTTTCAAATGGAAAATCTATCCTATCAGCTTTTCGACATGAGCGGTAAACTTTTGGAAAGCAAATTGGTAGAAAACATGGAAACGAGCATCGCCATGGACCAACATCCTTCGGCCACCTATTTTCTGAAGGTGATTCAGAAAAATGAAGTTGTAAAATCATTCAAAATCATTAAAAAATAATACACATGAAAAAATTAGTCACAATTTTAGCGGTCGCCTTAGTAAGCATCGGTGTATTCGCTCAATCACCACAAACGATGAGCTATCAGGCAGTAGTCCGTAACAGCAGCAATGCGTTGGTTGCTTCAACAACAATTGGGATGCAAATAAGTATTCTACAAAAGTCTTCTACCGGCGATCCGGTTTATATTGAGAAACACAGTACAACAACGAATGCCAACGGATTGGCAACTATTGAAATAGGCGGTGGCACTCCCGTTTCAGGCCGTTTTGAAACAATCGACTGGTCAAGTGGACCATACTTTCTTAAAACCGAAACCGACCCTACCGGTGGTTCCAGTTATAGCATATCCGGCACGAGTAAATTATTAAGTGTGCCTTATGCTTTATATGCGGAAAAAAGTGGAAAAAGTGGAAGTGTAGACCCCTGGTTGACCGAAGGAAATAGCTTAACGACAGTAGGAACAAATTTTCTTGGGACTATCGATTCACAGCCACTAATGTTCAAAGTGTATAATAAAGAAGCAGGTTATATTGATTTTGATTATAACAAAGCAAATACAGGTTTTGGATTTCAAACATTAAGTTCAAATACTACCGGTCATAGCAATACTGCCAATGGTTATGAGGCACTTCAATCCAATACAACAGGTGTACAGAATTCAGCCATTGGTAAATTAGCGCTTTCAGCCAACACAGAAGGTAACAATAATATAGCCTTGGGTTCTGAAGCGCTTTCGTACAACACCTCAGGAAGTTTCAATGTCGCCGCCGGAACTAGTACGATGCGATACAACACCACTGGGAACTACAATACAGCCAACGGAATTTGGTCACTTTATAACAACAACAAAGGAAGCTATAATTCCGCCTACGGAACAAGTGCGCTTCAAAGCAACATCGATGGAAACAATAATACTGCCATTGGTTATGCTGCAGATGTTTTAACAGGGAGCTTAAAAAATGCCACAGCCATTGGAAACGGTGCGAAAGCCAATACAAGCAATGAGGTGAGAATTGGTAACAAAGATGTTTCTTCTCTTTATTTTGGTACTGCCAATAATCTGGCCACTACGACCGATTCAGTTCCAAATATGTTCTATGATTTTACTACCGGCCAACTAATGCGTAGCACTGCTGCGGGTAATGATTCTGGAAATCACTGGACCTTAATAGGTAATGGAGGCGCGGTTTCTGATGCCAACTTTATTGGCACAACCACAAATGTCCCTTTTAATATTAAGGTAAACTCTGAAAAAGCAGGTAGAATAGATCAATTTTTATGCAACACCTTTTTTGGTTATCAATCGGGTAATGCCGGTCCCACCGGAAAATGGAATACAGCTGTTGGGAATATCGCACTCAGGGATAATACCACCGGTCACGACAATACAGCCATTGGAGATGAAGCGCTAACTTTTAACACAACTGGGAATTCCATTACTGCTATTGGAGAGGGTGCGCTTTTTAGAAACACCACAGGGGATGAAAATACAGCAACTGGATATTCCGCGCTTGGTGCCAATATGACTGGAAAAAGCAATACCGCCAACGGAGTTCAAGCGCTATTATCCAACAAAACAGGAGACAATAATACCGCCATTGGATTAAATGCATTACAAGCAAACTTGGGTGGAGGTGGGAATACTGCTACAGGTTCGGCCTCACTTCTCAACACAATAGGAAAAAGCAATACCGGTTTTGGTTTTAGTACTCTTTCTGTTAATACGATGGGGAGTAACAATACTGCATTGGGATATAATGCAAATGTCAATTCAGTCAATATAAATAATTCAACGGTGTTGGGGGCTAATGCCATTGCAACCGCAAGCAATGAGGTGAGAATTGGTAACAATCAGGTATCTTCTCTTTATTTCGGAACTGCCGATAACCTGGCTGTAACAACGGATTCTGTTCCAAATATGTTTTATGATCATACAACCGGGCAAATTATGCGTAGTACTGCAACAACTACCGGTACTGGAGGATCAGATGACTGGAAACTTGCTGGCAATTCAGGAACGATTGATGGTGGTACGTACTTTATAGGAACCACCGATGATGTACCTTTAAACTTTAAGGTAAATAATATTTTAGCGGGCAGAATAGATCATCAGTTGGGAAATGTTTTTTTTGGAAGTAAATCGGGAATAGATAATACTACCGGAAAGGACAACACAGCTATTGGAGATAAGGCACTTACTTCTAATACAACAGGAAAATCAAATACGGCCAATGGGAAGGAGGCTCTTTATACAAATACCACAGGTGACTCTAATACTGCTAACGGTTTTCAGGCACTATATTCGAACACTACAGGATATTACAATACTGCCACCGGATTTAGTGCACTACATTTAAACACAACAGGCAGTTTTAATGCAGCTTTTGGCGATTTTTCGTTGGCAAGCAATACTACCGGAACTGAAAACGCAGCAATTGGGAGTGGTTCGCTTTATTCAAACACAACAGGCTACGATAATTCAGGACTTGGGTATGGATCGCTTTATGCCAACACAACAGGTAGCGGTAATTCAGCGTTCGGGGCGCGGGCACTTAAAGATAACGCAACAGGAAGTAGTAATTCGGCGTTTGGGCATTTATCGCTTGCTCAAAACACCGCTAGCTGCAATAGTGCGTTTGGTTATTGGTCGCTTAGTTTAAACACAACAGGCAGCTATAATGCAGCATTTGGGAGTAGCTCGCTTCACAGTAACTCAACAGGTATTTATAATACCGCGGTTGGGGGTGATGCACTTTCATTTAACACAGTAGGGGACAATAATGCATCTTTGGGGACGTTTTCGCTTCATTCCAACACAACAGGCAGCAATAATTCAGCTTTTGGTTTTAAAGCTGGGAACAATGTAACTACAGAAACAAACCTTACTTTCATTGGAGCCAATGCGGGTATTAATGCTAGTGGATATAACAATGCAACAGCCATAGGCTCTAATGCCATTATCACAGGTAGTAATACTATAAAACTTGGTGACAACAATATTATGGATGTAAAGACTGCAGGAACGGTTACTGCAGGAACGGTTACTTATCCTAATACACTTGGTAATGCTGGCGATGTTTTGAAACTGCCTATAAGTGGAGGAAATGCCTATTGGTCTGCACCCGCATCAGGAGGCTCAACAACTCATTGGGATCTTTTGGGGAATGCATCAACTGTTGATGGTACCAATTTTATTGGCACCACGGATAATGTTCCCCTCAACTTTAGAATAAATAATGTTCATGCCGGTAGAATTGATAAAACCTTAGAAAATACTTTTTTTGGTTATTTATCGGGTAACACGGCTGTTTCAGGAACATACAATACGGGCACGGGTGCATATTCACTTGCTTCCACAACAACGGGATACAATAATACCGCTTTTGGTAGAGGCGCACTCCAATTGAATACAACAGGGACAGGTAACACGGCCACTGGATATTCTGCATTGGTTCAGAATGCTGATGGTACGTGCAATACGGCAAACGGAGCACAAGCACTGCAAAACAATACTTCTGGAGTGAATAATACTTCCATGGGGTATTCCGCACTAATCAACAACACCACAGGAGGCAATAATTCTGCCATCGGATTAAATGCTTTACAAGCAAATCTGGGTGGAGAGGGGAATACGGCCACCGGTTCAGGTGCCCTACTCTACAACACAACAGGAAATTACAATACAGGTGTCGGCTACGGGGCACTTTATTCAAATACCACCGGAAGCAACAATACCGCGCTTGGGAACAATGCCAGTGTCGATGTAAACAATTTGACGAATGCAACAGCTTTGGGGTACAACGCAAGGGCAGCAGGCAGTAATAATCTGATATTGGGCAACAATGATGTGAATGTTGGAATTGGACTTTCAGGTTTGATACCCCAAAACAAACTTGAAATAAATGCAGCTCCCGCTACCAATGCAAGCGGATTAAGATTCAGACAACTCATAGCAACAGCCACTCCTGTTACAAATCCTGGCACTGGTGTTTTGACTGTTGATGGCAATGGCGATGTTATTTATGCAATAGCTGGCTCTACCGGTAGTTCTGCTCATACCATTGGTGAGGTCTATGGTGGTGGTACCGTTTTTTATATTTGTGATAATGGGCAGCACGGATTAATAGCAACTCCGGCAGATCAAAGCACATCCATGCGATGGGATAATGGAACGAGCAGGTTCACCGGCTCCACAGGCGATGGTTTGTTTGCCGGAGCAATGAATACCACCATGATAGTAGCTACACAAATAGGAGATCCCCTGGCAGGTGATTTTGCGGCAAAAGTTTGTGCCGATTATTCTGTTACAACTGGAGGTGTCACTTATGGCGACTGGTACTTACCTTCAAAATACGAGTTGAATTTGTTGTTCCAGGAACCGAGTGTGGTAAGCTCTATAGGCATGGCTTCAGCTATGTATTATTGGAGTTCCTGTGAGAATGCAAGTAACACTGGCTGGGTTCTGGACTCCGTTGGCAACCAATCTTACACCAACAAGTCCGGTACATACCATGTTCGTGCGGTTCGTGCTTTTTAACTCTTTTTTTACGAAATCGTCACTTACACGATAGCGCTCGTGGACAATCCTGCTATTCTTTTGGATAGCAGGATTTTTTTATGGAAGGAATTATCGCTTATTTTACGCTGCAAAATAAAAAATCATTATCACCTATCCGATGAAACAGCTTTTTTCCATCCTTCTGATCCTGTTTATTTCATGGAACCTCAGTGCTCAAATCACCGCCAAAGATTATGAGCGAGCAGATTCGACGGCTAACTTCAGCAATCTGGTCTACAACGGCGGTGTCACGGTCAATTGGCAGGACAGCACCCATATATTCTGGTATAGTGTCAAAACCCGTCAAGGCACCGAATACAAGTTGGTGAATGCCGATACGGACAGCATAGCAATGGCCTTCGACCACGAAAAACTTTGCAAAGGGCTCAATGAAGCTGCGAAAGGAACCAAAAAACCATACAGCTTTGAGCTCAGGAAGCTTAAGTTCTCCAAAGACGGAAAAGAATTGACGTTCGAATACAATGGTTCGACCTGGAAATGCAACCTGACTTCTTACAAGGTTGAAAAGGTTGACGCCGTTGGAAATGGCCGGAGGGATGCTGAGCGTTATTGGAATGAATCCGATGATGAAACAGGCGGACAGCCGGTGGACTCCCCCGATAAGAAATGGTCCGCGTTCATCCGTGAAAGCAATGTTTTCATTAAGGACAGCAAGTCGAAAAAAGACATTCAGCTGAGTTTTGACGGCTCCCCAGGCGACTATTATTCCTCCAGAATTTACTGGTCACCAGACTCTAAAAATTTGGTAGTCAACAAAATCCGCAAAAATGAAAAGCGGACCCTGTATTTAATCGAATCCTCACCAAAAACGCAACTTCAGCCGATTTTGCAGAAGCGCGACTACCTGAAACCGGGTGACGCACTGCCTATCAAACGTCCTTGCCTGTTCAATATTGAAAAGGCCGCGCAGGTCGCTATCGATACGAAAGCATTTGAAAATCAGTTTGATCTGAGTGACACAGACTGGGCAGCAGACAGCAAAAACTTCACTTTCGAGTTCAACCAACGCGGACACCAGTTGTATCAGATGGTTGAAGTGGACGGAACCACGGGTGCCGTACGCATACTGATCGAAGAAAAAAGCAAGACCTATGTGGAATACAGCGGAAAGCATTACCGCTATGACCTGAAAGACACCAAGGAAATCATCTGGATGTCTGAACGCGACGGCTGGAACCACCTGTATCTGTTCGATGCCAAGAAGGCTGCCGTCAAGAATCAGATTACGAAGGGCGAATGGGTGGTTCGCGAAGTGGTGGACGTCAATGAAAAGGACCGTACCATTATTTTTAAAGGCAGCGGCAAAAATGCAGGTGAAGACCCGTACAATGTCCATTATTACAAAGTGAAGTTCGATGGAACCGGCTTAGTTGACCTTACGCCAGAATCCTATGAACACCAGGCTGAATTCTCCAAGGACAACAAATTCCTGGTCGATACGTATTCCTCACCTAAAACAGCACCGGTTACTGTTTTGCGCAACGGCACGGACGGAAAAGTGTTGTCTACGCTGGAAGAAGCGGACATCAACGACCTGCAGGCCAGAGGTTGGAAAGTTCCTGAAGTGTTCACCGCCAAAGCTCGCGACGGGAAAACCGACATCTGGGGCAATATCTATTACCCCACTAATTTCGACCCGACAAAATCGTATCCAGTCATAGAATACATTTACGCCGGTCCTCAGGGTGCCTTCGTCGCCAAGAGTTTCAGAGCGAACAGCAATTCATTCACAGGTTTGGCCGAACTGGGTTTCATTATTGTCTCGATTGATGGCATGGGCACTTCCTATCGTTCCAAGGCTTTTCAGGATGTTTGCTATAAAAACCTCAAGGACGCAGGCTTCCCTGACCGTATTCTGTGGATGAAAGCCGCCGCGGCCACCCGTTCATACATGGACCTGACGAGAGTCGGTATTTTCGGGGGTTCAGCCGGAGGCCAGAATGCTTGTGGTGCCGTGCTTTTTCACCCTGAATTCTACAAAGCCGCCGTCGCTTCCTGTGGTTGTCACGACAACCGCATGGACAAGATGTGGTGGAATGAGCAGTGGATGGGCTATCCCATCGGTAAGGAATATGCAGAATGCTCCAATGTGGTGAATGCGGACAAGCTGGAGGGCCAGCTGATGCTGATCGTGGGTGAACTCGACGACAATGTGGATCCGTCTTCGACTTTCCAAGTGGCCGATGCCCTGATCAAAGCTAAAAAAGATTTTGAGCTGGTGGTACTTCCCGGTTCCAATCATACGCTTGGAGGCACCTACGGCGAAACGAAACGTCGTGATTTCTTCGTACGCGCCTTACTTGGCCTAACTCCTGTGAACCACAACAAAAAATAATGCCATGAAATTCATTAAATTCGCCATCTTGATGTTCATTTTTCTATTGTTGTTACCATTCAGTATGCTGTCGCAAGAAGTCAAAGTAACGGCTCCGCCGGCTTCCCTGCACCTGAACGCGTTCTACAAGAAGTATCTGGATGCCAACGGCATTCCAATCATCAGTTCCTGGCGAGTTCCGGATTCAGCCATGTATAAGGTGCGTGAAATCGTGATGTTCATGACCAACGACTTGCCCAAAGAGGTGTTAGCTCAAATGGTTAAAGTTGGCACGAAAGTCGGTGTCATGGCGCGCTATGAAGGCACAACGGACATACCTGAACATGCCTATCTGGCAAACGACACCTCCATCAATTGGGATCTTCGGGCACGCGGTCTTGGCGGCGATATGGCCTGCCCTCTCACCACCTGTGCGGAAGAAAACGTCCTGGCCTACCAAATAGACAAATACCATGCGGAAGACATCCTCATCCATGAATTTTCGCATTCCATCCACTTGATCGGCATTGCTCCGATTGACTCAACGTTTGAGCCTACCTTGCATAAACTGTTGGATAATGCCGTTGCACAGGGGAAATACTTTCGGACGTATGCCAAGACTGATATCATGGAATATTGGGCTGAAGGTGTTCAGGACTGGTTCAACACCAATGCCGAAGCACCCAAACCCGACGGCAAGCACAATCCGCTGAACACGAGAAAAGAACTCAAAAAATACGATCCGGATTTATACAACCTGATTCACAAGTACTTCTCTGAATTCAAGGGAAACCCTTCCGCGCATAAAGTGGTGAACAAATACCACATTTAGAAACGAATTCATGAAAAACACAACTTTGACGGCGCACTGGAAAATGTGTATGTGGATGGCAAACTCAACATCCAACTTCCAATTTCGCTCTATGTGGAAAGTGGAGAAATTCTGATTGGTTCCTCCGGAGCTGATTAGGAAAACTTTAGCGGATATATTGTCAGTGCCTGCCTATACGACAAAGCAATGAGTATGGAGGAAGTCGTTAAATTGATGACCACCACGAATCCAAAAAATAAACGACGTATTCGAAAAAAAATGGCTCAAAAGGGTGATCCCATTTGAGCCATTTTTATGGTATAAAAAATTCTACTTGGTGTCAAGAATCATCGGCGTATTCTTGCTCCCACCAACGATTATTAATTTGGAATTCGGCGAAGTTGCAATTGCCTTGATATATTCATACTGCAACTGCTTGTCGGACAAACCCGTGCTCAGAATCTTCTGATAATCGGCAATACCCTGAGCTTCCACACGTTTGCGTTCAGCCTCTTGTTTTTCCTTTTGAAGGACGAAGGTCATTTTCTGGGCATCCTGCTCGGCATTGATCTTAGATTCGATGGTTGCCTTGACCGATTGCGGCAAGGTTATGTTTCGTATCAACAACTGTTCCAACACCAGTCCACGGGTTTTGAAATCCTTTTCGATGGTATTGAAAATGCGTTGTTGAAATTCGTCACGTTTGGTGGAATACAGGGCAACGGCATCGTAATAAACCGCATTATCGCGGATTTTGGTACGGCAGATCGGGCGTACGATGGTGTTTTTGTAATCCGTTCCGATTTCCTTCAGGATACGTGGAGCTTCGGTCGGAAGCACTCGGTAAAGCACCGTCAGGTCTATAATCACTTCCAAACCATCGGCGGAAAGCACGTGAATGGCATCGTCGCCGGACTTTTCACCTTCGTCCTGTACACTAGACATCGTGTAGTTCTGGGTACGGATATCGAAAACTTCCACCAGAACCAACGGGTTGACCAGGTTAAGTCCACTAACCAAAACTTTGTCGTCCACACGGCCGAACAATTTCTGGACTCCGACCATACCGGGTTCAATCTGCTTGATTGAAAAGAACAACAGACCAAGTACCAGTACAGCAATTCCGGCAATTTTTACCAGCAAACTGTTTTTAGCTACGGGCCCGTCCATTTTTGCCATGGCAACACCAACGGCAAACAAAACAACTCCAAGAATCAATAATGCGATCATTTGTTGAAAGTTTATGGATTAAAAAAATCAAAAAATATTCAACAAAAATAGAGATAAATTATTTAATAATGGTTAGGTCCATACCTATTTCACCAATACCGAAAAGTGCGAAATCGTATTTGACGGGATCCTCGGGGCAGAACCCCCGAAGCAACGAAGTGAGTGACTCGACAGCCTTCTTGTCGTTCTGATTGCGGTCAAGAAGGCCAAGCGCCCTAGAAACACGGCCAACATGCACATCCAGTGGAATATACAGTTCAGACGATGAAATGGTTGACCAGATGCCGAGGTCGACAATGCCGTCGTTACGGACCAGCCAGCGTAGTGCCAGATGAAGCCGTTTGCAGGCAGAATTGGTGTTCGGATTGGAGACGTGTTTGCTGAAAACACCTTCGTTTGCAGAAGCCAGCGTATTTCGAAAAGTTTCGATACCGTCCCAGAGACTGGGTTTGCCTGCAAATACGGTTTCCAGACCGCCAAATTTCAGATAGCAGGCACGTAATCCTTTGCATAGGTAAACGAGGTCCTTTTCAAAAAACGTTCGGTGAATATTGCCTGAACCCAGCTGGGCATAGCCTTCGGACATGACAAAATCATAGGGACTGGAACCCATCTTTTCGAGCATGGAGGAAGCCGATTTTAGAATCATTTTCCGATTGCCCCAAGTGATGGTGGCCGTCAAAAAGGCAGCCACCTCCCTATCCGGAACGTGGCTGTACTTATGTGGGAATTGAACCGGATCGGTTTCGAGGTAGGCGGGCACATTCATTTTGTCCACCCATTCATCGAGAAAACCTTTCAGGTCGGTGATCATCGTTAATCTTCGAATTCGGGATCGTAGAATTCCTCCTTCTTGAAGGCTTCCTTGCCGAATTTCGTTTCGATTTCTTCGGTTTCTTCGACATCCTCTTCTTCCTTCGGAGCGTAAATAGTTCTGGCTGTGTGGGTTATTGGCACAACCTTATTCCGTTCATCGTTCAGTTCCTTCCAAAGCAGGTCCTTCAGATCGAGAATACCTTCGCCGGTAACGGCTGAAATGAACACGTGAGGAATTGCGGGCAGGTCTTGGCCGATTTCCTCGATAAGTTGTTCGTCCAGCAAGTCGCATTTGGTGATGGCCAAAACCTTTTGTTTATCCAAAAGTTCAGGATTGAATTGAGCCAGTTCGTTGAGCAAAATCTTATATTCATTGTGGTGGTCGGCACTATCGGCTGGCACCATGAACAGGAGCAGCGCATTGCGTTCGATGTGACGAAGGAAACGCAAGCCAAGCCCACGGCCTTCGGAGGCACCTTCGATGATTCCAGGAATGTCGGCCATGACGAACGATTTGTCGTCGCGGTAGGTCACGATGCCCAGGTTGGGTTCCAACGTAGTGAAAGGATAATCGGCAATTTTGGGATGAGCAGCGGAAACAGCCGCCAATAGGGTGGATTTTCCTGCGTTCGGGAAACCGACCAGACCCACATCGGCCAGGAGTTTGAGTTCCAAAACGACATTCCGTTCAATAAGTGATTCCCCAGGTTGGGAGAAACGAGGCGTTTGATTCGTGGCTGTGCGGAAATTCCAGTTGCCCAGACCGCCACGACCGCCATTCAGTAAGATGACTTCCTGACCGGGTTCGGTGACATCACACAGGAATTCACCGGTTTCAGCGTCGAAAGCGACAGTGCCCACCGGAACATCGATGTAAATGTCTGAACCCTGCTTGCCGGAACTTCTGGCACCGGTACCGCTGGCACCGTGTTCAGCAAACACATGACGCGCAAAGCGCAAGTGAATCAGTGTCCAGTAATTGGTATTGGCCCGAAGAATGACATGACCGCCACGACCGCCGTCACCACCGTCGGGACCACCCTTGGCAATGTACTTTTCACGGTGGTAATGGGTCGACCCAGGTCCACCGTTACCAGAACGGCAGAGGATCTTTACGTAATCAACGAAATTGCTATCCGCCATAGGTATGTTTGAAAGAGAATTTATTTAACCATCGAAATGGCCGCAGTAATCCGATTAAAGATTTCCTGCATGGAACCTGACCCCTTGATTTCGGTAGCCAGACCTTCTTTTTTGTAAAAATCCAGAACGGGAGCTGTTTTAGTGTGGTACACCTGAATCCGTTTTTGGATGGTTTCGTAATTGTCGTCGGAACGACCGGAAGTGGCACCTCTTTTTAAAAGGCGATCAATCAGCTCTTCTTCACAGACTTCCAAATCGAGCATGATGGAAACCTCAATGCCACGTTCGGCAAGCATCACTTTCAACGCTTCAGCCTGAGCTGTAGTACGCGGGAAGCCGTCGAAGATATAGCCGTTTTCATTTTTGATTGTATCCAGCACTTTAGCCAACATACTTATAATGAGTTCATCAGGAACCAAGTTGCCTTGATCCGTGAAACTGGAGACGAGCTTGCCCAATTCACTTTGGGTCTTTTGCTCCGCTCTTAACAAATCACCGGTGGAAAGATGTTCCAAACCATACTTTTCAGCGATGTATACGCTCTGAGTTCCTTTCCCGGACCCTGGAGCGCCAAAAATTACCACATTCAACACCATTATAACCTATAAAAAAAATTAACCTTTGAAAAATTATGCAAGGGAATAGACTGCGCCCAGATTTCGGCCGTAACCATCGTAATCGAGGCCGTAACCTACCACGAAATCGTTGGGAACTTCAAACACCACGTAATTCAAATCCAGTTCGCACTGAAGAGCCTTGGGTTTGGACAAGAACGTCACGATCTTGATTTCCTTCGGGTTACGGGTATTCAAGGATGAAAGCAACTGCGTCATGGTGCGTCCCGAATCGACGATATCTTCGACGATGACGATGGTGCGACCTTCAATTTTCTCCGTCAGACCGAATACTTCACGGACCATACCGCCGCTTTCCATACCTTCATAGGAAGCCAACTTGATGAAACTGATCTGACAGGGAATCGTAATGTTCTTCATCAAATCGGATGCGAACATGAATGAACCGTTCAATACGGCCAAAAACAAGGGATTCTGACCTTCGAGGTCTTTGCTTATTTTCGCAGCAATCTGCTTAATATGCTCCTGAATGGTTTCAGCAGAAAGGAATAGCTTGAAATCCTTGTCTTTAACCCGAATCTGGTCCATAAACGACGTATAAAAATGACAGTTAAAAATAAGTCACGAAGGTAGTTAAAAAACGATAACCCGCAAAATTCCGATTTTTTTTTCTATGTTTGCTTTACTTTAGGGTCAATCGTGCGTCCTATATTTCTATAAGAAACTGAAATTCATGCTCAGACGCCCATTTATTATATTTTCGATTCTTTTACTATCTTTTTTACAGGTTTTAGCGAATCCTGTAAACCAAACTGATGCACTTCAATTGGCCTCGAATTTCCTTCAACTGAGGTCGCCCTCCAAATTGCGTTCAGCCAAGGCTTTAAAGCTTGTTTATCAAGGTAATAGCACTGGGCTTCGTTCAGTCGCAGACCCTGCCTTCTACATTTACAACATCGGTGATAATCAGGGTTTTGTGATTGTTTCCGGTGAAGACGCCGCCAAGACCATTTTGGGATATGCGGACGAAGGCAGTTTCAGGACGGACAACATGCCTGAAAACGTAAAATACTGGCTGAATTTCTATCAACAGGAAATCAGGGCGCTGCGTGAAACTTCCGTTGCGGGTTCAGCGACAGCTTCGGAGCAGGTTTCCATCATAGCAGCAGGAAAAACGGCTGTCGCTCCTTTGTTGGGGGGCATCAAATGGAATCAGACGGATCCTTTCAATTTGCTTTGTCCATGGGATGCAGGAGCGAGTTCGCACGCTTTAGCCGGATGTGTTGCCATTGCCATGTCGCAAATCATGAAATATCATAATTGGCCGGGTACCGGTACGGGTACGCACACGTATTTGGATACGAACTATGGCGTTCAAACAGTCGATTTCAGCAAATCGACGTACGATTGGAACACGATGCTCGGTGCCTACATCAGCAGTTCCACCGGCGCACAGGACTCAGCCGTGGCCGAATTGGTCTATCAGTGCGGTGTCGCCGTTAGTATGAAGTATTCTCTTGAAGGAAGTTCTTCTACCATTGCCAAAGCAGCGGAGGCTTTTGTCAGTCATTTCGGGTATGATACAGAGATTCAATGCTTTGAACGCCCATATTATTCGGTAAATGAATGGACTGGTTTGATAAAAAACGAACTGAACAATGCTAGGCCGATTTATTATTCTGCCAATTCGGATGCAGGCGGCCATGCATTTGTTTGCGACGGCTACGACAGCAACAACTTGTTCCATATCAACTGGGGTTGGGGCGGTTCTTCCAATGGTTATTTCGAACTAAGCTCGCTTTCGTCTGCCAATCCGGGAGTTGCAGGTGCGGCACCTGAATACGCTTATCTACAGAGCATCCTTACAGGTATTCACAAGGCTGATGCCATCAATCGAGCGACCTATCAGGTAGCGGTCGTGAACACTGGCTTATCTTCCTCCCTAAGAAGCGTATCTAAAATTTTGACAAAACCCTTTGACTTATCTTATAGCTTTGAAAACATTGGAACGAACAATATGACTGCTCGTTGGGGTATTGGATTCATAAAAGATGGAAGCAATACGTTAACTAAGTTGGTTGAATACTCCTCAACTACTTTTACACCTTTAACGATCGGTTATTCTTACTCGAATACGTTTACCATTACCACTCCGACTGGACTTTCTACGGCTGGAACGTATCGGTTGTATCCGATCTACTGTCCATCAGACTCCGTTATTAACAACGTCCCCAGATGGAGCATCATGCGCGGCACTCCTGTCCTGAACAACTGCCTGATCGTAACCGTCAGCAACAATGGTTCCGCCACCATTCTGCCTGCCTTGAAAGCTCCTTCACTTGCTTTGACCAAGTCTCCGGAACCGCTTACCAGACTGTACCAGAACAAAGCGATTAATGTGGATCTGACTTTTCAGAACAACGGTAAGGAATTTTATTCGAGAGTGGCATTATGCCTGATTTCCACTACAGATCCTAGCGATCATACGTATATTTGTGAAAGCGAAGTCTTGTGTCCTGCAGGGGAAACCATGACCTTCCATTTAACCGGAACCGTCACCAGCCCTCCCGGCAGCTATTACCTGCAGGCGCAGTTTGACAGTACCAATTCGAATTCAACCATGAACTACAAAGTCTTTGGTCCGACCAACAAAAATTCACAAGTGGTGGAGGTGCTTCCTCCACCGGGTGCACCTATGCTTGAACTCAACAAAAATATTTCCATGTCCAATGGGACCACCATTGCTAGAAACGACACCGTGGATCTAACGTTCAGCATCTCCAATTCGGGCGGTTACTTTGACTCTCGCCTCATTGCCTTTGTATTTCCGCAAGGCGGAGGCCATTCCCTGACCTACCTTACACCCCAATATGTGTACATCGACTCTTTAGAAACCAAGAATGTGACACTGACCGGCACCATTGACTTAGATGCCGGTGATTATTTCTTTTCCATGTACCAACTCCTGAACGACGGTTGGGCATCACTTTCACCCTATGAAATGTCCAGTCTGAATTTTACGGTGGCCAATGGGCCGGTGGTTATCAAACAATCGACAGAGCCCAAGTCCTTGCTTATCCATCAATCTGGAAACCAATTGCTTATTGAAACAACGGCTGAAATCCGCGAATCACGGTTGTTCGACTTGTCGGGCAGACTCATCCGAAAGATTGGTTCCGGAAGGGCCCTCCAGATAGGCGACCTTGCCCCCGGAGTCTATTTGTTGCGCGTTCAGACCAACGGAAAACTATATATGGAACGCTTCCTAAAACATGGACTATGAGCCATCGCCTCTATCGTTTTTCACTGCTGATACTCAGCCTATTGATTCTAAATGGCTGCGGCGTTCCTAAAAAAGCAGGTTCCACCGAAATGAAAATGATGGAGGACCCTTTGTTGGATAACGGAACCAAAGCCACAGCATCTGCCTTGGTGTACAAAACACGCGCCGATTATTTCAACCGAGTTCCGGTGCTTATGAATGCTGAAAAGAACCGAATCATCTCCTACCCCGACCCCACCGATTTGGTATATGGAAACACGCTTACTCTGCCCACACACCTCAAAAACGGGTATCTGTTGGATAACAGAGGCATCGGAACAAACGTCGCCTTTTTGACTTATTCCTACGAAACATACAGTGCGCTTCCAAAAGTACCCGCACTGAACCAATTGATGGATAGCCTGTTGGATAAAAATCCACTGGTTGAGCTTTGGGATTGCGGCTCCCGCTCCCTTTACAAAAAGGAGGTTGAAGAGCTGAATACCCTGATTGACAAAGGTTTTCCAAATAGGGAAGCCCTTATGGAAGTTATGCATGTGACCCGCTAAAAAACCACAGCCATGAACATTTACCGCACCGATCAGATTCGTCTTTTGGACGCACAAACCGTCGATTACGAACACATTACGTCCATCCAACTGATGAACAGGGCAGCCAGAGCTTTGTTCCATCGCATTGAAAAAATACTGAAACCCACCGACAAGATTCTTGTCATGGCCGGTCCCGGCAACAACGGGGGTGATGCGCTTGCCGTTTCCAGGTACTTGCTGGAAGCAGGTTATTCGGTCAAAACCATCTTGTGTCAACCTGACCCAAAGGTTTCACGGGACACACTCGAACAACTGATTGACCTTCAACAAACCGATGGAGCCGACATTATGACACTGGACAATCCGATCATGCTCGAAGAGATTGATTGCAAGTGGAATTATCTGATTGACGGCATTTTCGGAACTGGGCTGAACCGCCCGATGGTGGGTTATTTTTCCAAGGTGGTGCACTGGATCAACAAACAATCTGTTTATACCATTTCCATCGATTTGCCCAGCGGCCTGCAAGGGGAAGACAACGGCAGCACCCTGGCACCCAATGTGGTACATGCCGATTTGACGCTGGGTTTGCAGTTCCCGCGCCTGGCATTCCTATTTCCTGAAAACGAACCGTTAGTCGGCAAATGGGAGCTCATTGATATCGGCATTCGTCCGGAAGTCGTTGACAAAATGACTTCTCCATTTGCGTATACAACACTGGAGGAAATGAAGCCGGTGCTAAAAGTTCGTTCCTTGCATGCCAATAAAGGAACCTTCGGTAAAGTCTTGTTAATTGCCGGAAGTCCTGAAATGACAGGCGCGGCCATTCTTTCCCTGCGTGGAGCACTGCGGTCAGGCGCTGGACTGGTCTATCTGCGCATTCCTGCAGCAGCGATACCTGTCATTCAATCGGCCGTACCCGAAGCACTGATTCAGCCTTCCGAAGCACCTATCGGCGACTTAAGCGGTTTTGCAGCCATTGCCATAGGTCCTGGAATCGGACTTCATCCGGCACAAATGACGTATCTAAAAACCATTCTAACACTAAAACCCGAATTATTAGTGCTTGATGCCGACGCGCTCAATCTGATAGCCGCTCATACGGATTTGCTGGATGCACTGCCCCATAATGCCATCCTGACACCGCATCCGAAAGAATTCGACCGTCTGGCTGGAAGCACTTCATCCAACGGTCACGAACGGCTCATCAAAGCCATCGAATTCGCCAAAAAGCGCAAGGTTTTTATTGTCCTGAAAGGAGCACACACCGCCTGCATCACACCCGAAGGGCACTGCAGCTTCAACAGCACCGGCAATCCGGGAATGGCTACCGGTGGCACCGGTGATGTTTTAACCGGAATAATCGTATCTTTGCTTGCGCAAGGTTATTTGCCCGGTGATGCCTGCAGACTTGGTGTTTTTCTGCACGGTCTGAGCGGTGATCTGGCGCTTGGAACACAATCTTACGAGAGTTTGGTGGCCGGCGATTTGGTAGATAACCTTGGTTTGGCTTTCAAGCAACTTGAACGTTTTGAGTAGTGAGCGCAGAGACAAAGTTTACTTTGGCTATGCCGAGTCACGAAAAACGACTGTTTACAATAAACGAACACTAGTAAATCAATTTATAAAAACTATTTCTTGTCTATGAAGCGTATTCTTTTGACCGGCATGCTCCTCTGCATCAGCCTGTTTTCCTTTGCCCAACTGCTCACGGAACGTTTGTCAACAGCCACTGACACTGCAAGGGGCATTGTCTATCTGCTGCCAAAAATCAACATACAAATTGAAGTGGACACGAAATGCATTCAGGAAACACCTGGCATGTATTTCCAGTACGCCGATCGGTTTCTAGGCATGAAGGAAGTCATCCAGAATGAAAGCATTCGCTATGAAATCACAGGATTCAGGCTGACAACAAAAACAATACCCGATATTAGTCAAGCGTATCTCATCAGCACCGGCAAAAAGGGCAAAAACATAGTCATTGCTTTGACTCCGGAGGGTTATTTGAAATCCATCAATGGCTCAAAGGAAAACGAAATGCCTCCAGTTAAGGTTTCAACCAAGACCAAGACCATGACCAAAAACATACCGAAATCTTGGGAAACACCTGGCTCTTCCATTTTTACCAAGGAAATGCAACAAGCCAATTCCACGGCCAAAATGGCTGAACTGGCTGCCAATCAACTGTTCACCATACGGGACACCCGCTTCAACATGCTGACGCAGGATGCAGACAAAACGCCTTCCGACGGTCGTTCCTACGAAATTGTGCTGAGCGAACTGAACCGTATGGAAAGTGCTTATCTGGAACTTTTCAAAGGCAAAGTGACTGAAAGCAATCAAACCTTCACCTACACGATGAATCCACAAAAGGATTCGACCGATGTACTGCTGCGTTTTTCGCTGTTCAAGGGGGTTCTGGACAAAAACAATCTGGGTGGGAATCCCATTTTCATCGAAGTGAAACCTCTGCCGGTAGCTGCTGAAAAGTTACGCGTTGACAAAGCGGCAACACCAAGAGGGCTGTATTACCGAGTTCCGGGTCAGGCTGTCATCAACATCACGGACGGCAAAGACATTCTTTTCACGGAGGAAGTCACCGTTCCACAGTTTGGCCGTGTGCTGTCATTGCCGGCAACTCAAATCACTGCTGCAGAACTTTGCCCGAAGACAGGCGCACTGCTGAAATTAAAAAAATAACGTATTATTCGGGCTGGAACGTGGTTTTGTTCCAGCGATAAACCACAGAATCACGAACCAGGGCCCCGAGCGATACGCTTTGGGCCTTTTCCATATCCGCTTTGAGGGAAGACTTGGCCACAAATGTAATTTCATTGGGTTTGAAAGTCACGGAAACAAACAACCGGGGTCCGATTTCATTCAAACGGTCGGTCAGTCCAAGTTCAACTGCTTTCTTTACATCAATGAAGTCTTTTACTGCAAAGACAGGCATTGCAAAGTCATTCAGTGGTTTCCAAGTTGTACTGTAGAATTTCACCCGGCTGTCCCTCAAGGGTGCTGCCACGGTTCGAACCACAGCCAAAACCCGCAGGCTGTCGCTGACATTCAGCAATTTGATCTGCAAATCCGAATTTTCAGACGTCTTCAGCAAGAGATAATCGTCTTCCAAGGTCAACAACTGAATCTTACCTCCAAAAGCAGAGGGCATCACAGACAGCTTCCCATTCTTGCTGAAATCAATCAAGTCTTTTCGTGTATCGATGGTGATTCCCGGAATCAGTTCAGCAGGTAGTTGTGTGAAATAATGAGACATAGGTTGTGCGGCGCCGGTCAATGCCAAGACCGACAGACTCAGGATAAGGAGGAATTGTTTCATTTTCAATTTATTTATAAACGGAACCCAAATAAAGCAGATACATGCCCACCATGACACCAATCATGATGTAGGACTTCACCCGTATGTTCTTGTCCTTGAAGATATAAACTCCGGCCAGAAACGACACGATGATGGCTGAACGCCGCACGATGGAGACCACGGAAATCATGGAACCCGGCATGCTGAGAGCGTAAAAGTACATAAAATCGGACAGACATAAAAAGAAAGCGATGCCGACGATGGACCAACGGAACTGATACGGCGTGGAGGTTTTCCGTTGCGGCCACCAACCGAGAAAAAGCACGGGCAACATCATGAATATCTGATAGATGGTATACCAAACCTGAACGGCCATCCGGTCGAATCGGTTCATCAGGTATTTGTCGTATAGGCCGCTGATGGCACCGGTGAATACAGCTACGAACAGCCACCAAATCCATTTGTTGCGCAAAAAGGAGATTCCTTCCCTCCGACCGACCACGGAATACAGGAAGAAACAGAACAGGGAGACCACGATTCCGGCTATTTGCCAGGTATTGAGATGCTCGGCAAAGATGAGCAGAGCGCCGACCAGCACCAGTGCGGGTTGCATGGACTTGATGGGGCCGACAATCGTGATGGGCAAATGTTTGATGGCCACATAGGCCGTTCCCCAAGAGACCAATACAATGAACGATTTCAGCAATATGAACAAATGCGTATGCCAATCTACCGAGGAGACATAAAAAATGCCGCCCTGCAACGTTTGAGGAGCAAACTTGGACAACAATAAGATAGGGAGAAAAAACAAGGAACAAAATACGGTATTCAGGAACAAGACCGGAATTATCGCATTGTTGTCCAAACCTCGCTTCTTTTCAACGTCGTAGAGCCCAAGAAAAAAAGCCGAAGCGAAACCTAATAACAACCACATTCAATATACCTTTTTATTTAAAAATAGCGGTGGGATACGTCACATCCGTTAAAAACAAACCTTTGGCCCAAACGGAAGTTCCGGCTTCACACCGATTTTTCGATTCAATGACACGGCGGAAACCGACTTCGTCCATTTTCCCCCACCCGACTTCAATCAACGTTCCGACAATGGCGCGGACCATATTCCGAAGAAACCGGTCAGACTGTATGGTGAACACCCAAAATTCACCGCGTTGCTCCCAAAATGCCCGTTTGATTTGGCAATTGTTATGTTTCACGTCGGTATTTACTTTGCTGAAACAGGTAAAGTCCTCATATTCAAACAAGACTTTAGCCACTTGGTTCATTTTATCGAAATCCAGTGGCTTGTACATTTTGTTGTAGAAATTCCAGTTGAACGGATCCTTGTGAAATCCGACCCAATATTCGTAGGTACGGGAATTGGCATCGTAGCGGGCATGGGCGCAGTTTTGGACGGCCAACACTTCGTGGATGGAAATATCCCTGGGCAACATGATGTCCAGTTTTTTGGCAAACGCCTGTAAATCTTCGAGTTCGTTGGGAGCGTCAAAGTGCGCATACATCGTTTTGGCATGCACGCCAGTGTCTGTGCGACCGGCCGCCGTAATGGACGTTTCAGGGCCGAAAAGCTTCTGCAAGATTACTGTCATCACTTCCTGCACCGAAATGGCATTGGGCTGAAATTGCCAGCCGTGATAGTTCGTGCCGTCGTACGAAAAGCGAATGAAATAGCGTTGTTGCATACCTAAAATGAAATCTGGCTGCAAAGGTAGTCTATTTTTGCGGGTCAGTCAACCGGCCAGCATTCCGAATCTGTTCTGGCAGTGGCTATATAATACCCGACCAATGGTTGAGTCCAAGTGGCTCATCCGAATTTATATTTAGTTTTTCTTACGCAATCTCCATTTCAGGGCCGCATGGATAAAGAGCAAAACGACCGTCAATAACCAGCCGATTGGATAGGGTGCAATGGGAATGGCCCACCACCAGGATTTGTCGTTCGGACCAATTCCACCGAGATTGGAAAGGTAGAACATATACCCAACGCCGACCAAAATCATCACACAACCAGCCAGAAAGCCCTTTTTATGCCTGTCGCCCCTCAAATACTTGTATACGGTAATCAGGATGCTTCCGGCCACAATCAAAATAGAGCCTTCCAACGGATCCAACGCTCCCAGAAAAATATTCAGGATGCCCAGCACATAAAGCATGCCTTTCCAATCAAAATTCATTTTCATAATGTTCATAATTTTAATGGATTCATACCACTAAGTTAAGACGTTTTTTGAAAGAATGCACTTAGTTGACCCTCATTTAAGGTTCTTTTTGTAATCGGCAACGATGAGCAAGTCGTCCAATAAGTACTTTGCTTGAATGTTGAAAACAAACGGAACCAACTTACCAATGGGTGATGGACCGATAAGTTGTTGTACAAGAGCCGGTTCGATATCCAGTTCAGCCAACCCGAGCATCGTTTTTTCCGTAAAGTAAAAGCCGACCCTAAAGCGGTTTTCCCAGACCGAAAGCCAGAAGATCGTCTTCTTTTTGAACTGCACTTTGCAGAGCCAGGCTCCACCGTCCTTGTAATAATTCCACTGCGGAACAAGTTCCATTTCGGCAATGCGTTTCATCAATTCTGAATACGCTTCAAAGGCTGAACCCAAAACTGCTTTCAATACCGCATCCGTCGGCAGTTCCGCCTGATTGTTCAAGAAAGGCTTTTCCATAAAAAAAGTGATTTTGATTTGGGCTAAATTACGGAGATTCTACAAATTATACGTAGTATTTCGTACATTTGTCGCACAATACGCACTACACGCCTATGAACGAACGCCTCTTGATCCTTGAGCAAGCCGACCCGGCTGTCCTTTTCGGAGTAAACGACTGCAACATTTTGTTAATCAAAGCATTATATCCGAAATTGCGCATCATGGCCAGAGGCAATCTCATTAAGATTCTGGGCGAAAACAGCGACATGGATGCCTTTGAAAAGGCCTTGACTGTGATGGAAAAGTACTGTGCCGACTTCAACGACCTGAACGAAGAAACCATCCGCGACATCGTCAAAGGCAAAGCTCCGCTGGAAGTGAAACATGACAACCTGATCGTGCACGGCATGAGCGGTAAAGCCATCCTGGCCCGCACCGAAAACCAACAGAAACTGGTGGATGCCTATTTCAAGAACGACATGATTTTTGCCATCGGGCCTGCGGGTTCCGGCAAGACCTACACCGCCATCGCGTTGGCCGTTCGGGCATTGAAAAACAGGGAAGTGAAAAAGATCATCCTTTGCCGCCCAGCCGTCGAAGCAGGCGAGAAGCTTGGTTTCCTACCAGGCGACATGAAAGAAAAAATCGATCCGTACCTGCAACCGCTCTATGATGCGCTGGAAGACATGATTCCGCCCATCAAACTGAAAGATTACATGGACAATAAGATCATCCAGATTGCTCCGCTGGCATTCATGCGTGGCCGTACGCTGAGCGATGCCGTTATCATCCTGGACGAGGCGCAGAACACCACGACCATGCAAATCAAGATGTTCCTGACCCGCTTGGGCATGAACGCGAAAATGATCATTACCGGCGACATCACGCAAATCGACTTGCCGGCCACCACCACTTCAGGCCTGATTCACGCATTGAATATATTGAGAGATGTCAAGGGTATTGCCAAGATTGAATTCGACAAAAAAGACATTGTGCGACACAAGTTGGTAACGCGCATCGTGGAAGCGTACGAAAAGCACAGCGAAGAAATGCACGCCAAACGGGAATTGAAAAACGACGACACGTTTGCCAAACCTATTCCAAACAAAGAAGAAGAACGTTTTGAGTAGCGAGCACAGAGGCAAAACGAGTTTTGCCTCTGTCGAGTCACGATAAACGACTGAATTGAAAATTCGAATAATAAATACAACTATGAAACAAGCTTTGACCAGAACCGACTTCAATTTCCCCGGCCAAAAATCCGTTTACCACGGCAAGGTTCGCGACGTATACAACATCAACGACGACCTGCTCGTCATGGTGGTGAGCGACCGTATCTCGGCCTTCGACGTCATCCTGCCCCAGGGCATTCCATACAAAGGCCAGGTACTGAACCAAATCGCAGCCAAGTTCCTAGATGCGACCAGCGACATCGTGAAAAACTGGAAAATCGCCACACCCGATCCCATGGTTACCGTTGGTATCCGTTGCGAACCATACGAAGTGGAAATGGTGATCCGCGGCTACCTGACCGGCCACGCCTGGCGCGAATACTCAGCCGGCAAGCGCACACTCTGCGGCGTTGCCCTGCCCGAAGGCATGAAGGAAAACGAAAAGTTCCATTCTCCCATCATCACCCCGACCACCAAAGCCAAAGAAGGCCATGACGAGGATATTTCCCGCGAGGAAATCATCGCTCAGGGCATCGTTTCTGCCGAGGAATACGCCCAACTCGAATTCTATACCCAAGCCATTTTTGAACGCGGCACCGAAATTGCCGCTGAATATGGCTTGATCCTGGTGGACACCAAGTACGAATTCGGCAAAAAAGACGGTGAAATCATCCTCATGGACGAAATCCATACCCCGGACTCCTCCCGTTATTTCTACATGGAGAGCTACGAAGAAAATTTAATCAACAATAAACCCCAGAAGCAGCTTTCCAAGGAATTCGTTCGCCAGTGGCTCATCGAAAACAATTTCCAAGGCAAGGATGGACAAAAAGTTCCTGAAATGACCCCTGAATACTGTTTGAGTGTTTCGGAACGCTACATTGAGCTGTACGAAAACATTGTCGGTGAGGAGTTTGAGAAGGCCGACATTGCAGATGTGGCTGGACGGATCGAGAAAAATGTGACGGCGTATTTGAAGACGTTGTAAAGATCATTTTTTATTTAAATGCCCGGAATTTGATGGTTTCGGGCATTTTTTTTTACGCAGTATTGAAAAGGTCCGTTAAATTAATCTTACTTTAGCAGTTGAAATGGAAAACAAAAGCATGAAGACCCGCAAAGACCTAAAAGAGGAATACAAGAACATGAAATTCGACATGGGTGTATTCCACATCAGGAACCTTTCGAACGGCAAGATATTTATTGGAAGCAGCCTTGATTTGAGAGCCTTTTGGAATGCGCAGAAATGGCAATTGGATTTCGGAATGCATCGGAATGCGGCACTGCAGAACGACTGGAAGGAGTTCGGGGCTGAACAGTTCAGCTATGAAATACTTGGATTGATTGAGCAAACTCAGGAGGCGGAGGTGGATTACAAAAAGGAAATCAAGGTACTGGAGGAACTGTTTATTGAAGAACTTCAACCGTTTGAGGTTAAAGGATATAACAAAAAATGAAAACGTTCAAATTGATCTGATGAACGACATTTTAAAACAAGTCAAAAAAAAATAAAATAAACACTATGATTATTACAACAACGCCTTCCATCGAAGGCAAGACCATTGTTAAATACCTGGGTATCGTTTCAAGTGAGACTATCGTTGGCGCTAATATTTTCAGGGATTTGTTTGCGAGCATTCGGGACATCGTAGGTGGACGGACGGCTTCTTACGAAGGTGTGCTTCGTCGTGCCAAAGAAAGTGCTCTGAAGGAATTGCAGGAAAATGCCGCAGAAATTGGAGCCAATGCCATAGTTGGTATAGACCTTGATTATGAAACAGTTGGATCCAATGGCAGCATGCTTATGGTTTCGGCAAGCGGAACTGCTGTTGTTATCGAGTAACATTTTCACTATATTTACGTCTAGTATATAAAACACACACATATGAAACGACTACTCTTCTTATTTGCATTGACTACCATGCTTGTTTCTTGCGGTGACACCGTTGTTGAGAAATACACCACGGAGGATTATCACATTCAAACCATCAACTTGACATCCAGAGCACAGGACTGGATCAGCAATTCAGAACCTGATATTGATATCCCACTTTATTATTCCTGTACATTTTCCATGCCTGAAATCAACAACATCGTTTTTGAGCAGGGGTTAGTTCAGGCATACATTGTCTTCAACAGCGTTCAGCAAGTACTTCCTTATGTTCAGCATAAAATAAACGCAGATGGCATCATGTGGACTCAGACAATAGATTATCGATATGCCGCCGGTGAATTGACCATTTTTGTCACCAATTCTGACTTTATCGTCGATCCACCCGAAGCAATGAATTTCAGGGCAGTAATAATGTGGTAAGAAAAATAGGAATCATCGTACTTTTAGCCAGCTTATTGCTTTGCAGCGGCTTGGTTTCTTGTAAAAATGGCGGCAACAACATAGTTGCTGCCGTTTTGCGCTCTGATCGTTGCACAATCGATACGGCTCATACCTATGAAATATATATTCCGGAACGGGTGAATTTAGACCAACAACTTCCACTTTTGGTTATTCTTGATCCACACGGAAGCGGTAAATCGGCTTTATCACATTTCCGGCTTGCGGCGGATCAATACCCTGCCGTGCTGATCGCATCCAACCTGGTAAAAAACAATTTGGCTGGTTATGACGAAGTGATTCAGGAGCTTATCGACGATGTTCGAACCAAGTACCCTATCGACAAAGTAGTCTTTATCAGCGGTTTCTCCGGAGGTGCCCGAATGGCCATAGGCTATGCCATGAATCATCACGTGAACGGACTCCTGCTGAGTGGTGCGCTGGCCGGCCCCGATGAACTCCGCAAAGTGGGTTGCCTTGTTTATTCCATTTCAGGCACTGACGATTTCAATTTCATGGAAACCGCTCAATACTTGTTTCAGGAAGCATCCATTCCTGCAAACCTTAAAATTGAGTTGATCGGTTCCTCTCACAATTGGCCGGACAGCCTAACGCTGGCCGATGCGTTTGGTTTCATTCGATTGGCCTGTTCGGATGTCGAAAAAATATCGGAAACATCTCTGAGTGATTATGGTAAGCTTGCGGCTGCAAAAATGGATTCACTCAAAAAAAACGGTGAATTGCTCAAAGCCATGTTGGCTGCACGAAACATGTCCACGACTGCCCCGTTTAACACGGAAAAAACATTTTCAGACTTCTATCTATCGTTGAAAGCAGCTCCTGAGTACACTGCGCAAATGGCACTGCTGATGCAAAATCTCCAACTGGAGATGCAGGTTCGTCAACCCTATCTGGAGGAACTTCAAACAAAGAATGTAGATTGGTGGAAAAACGAACAGAACAAGATTGAAAATGAGATTCAATCGGCTCCCAATGCGTTTATTAGAGATGCCAATCGCAGAATAAAAGCATTTTGGGGCATCGCCTGTTATTCATTTTGCCGACAAGCTTCGCAAGGACATAATGCCGCTGTTCTGAACCAAGTCCTGCCCATTTACCGCCTGTTGGAACCGGAAAACCCTGACATGTTTTACTTTTCGGCTTTTTTACCCTACTGGCAGGGTGATCAAACTTCATCTGTCCTATTGCTGAAAAAGGCTCTCCAAAAAGGCTTTACGGATAGGACGCAACTACAGAAGGAGTTTCCGGATATAAAATTTAATTGAGTAGTACCTGCATCGTAAATAAATGATTATTTCCTATCTTTGTACTCGCAAAAAACATACCCTTCCATGAGTGACCAAAGATACCTGATGCGCGGCGTATCGGCTTCGAAAGAAGACGTTCACAACGCCATTAAGAATATTGACAAAGGCCTGTATCCCAAAGCCTTCTGTAAAATAATACCCGACATTCTCGGCCAAGACCCCGACTATTGCAACATCATGCATGCCGACGGCGCCGGCACCAAATCATCCCTGGCCTACCTTTATTGGAAGGAAACAGGTGACCTTTCCGTGTGGAAAGGCATTGCTCAGGACGCCCTAATCATGAACATTGACGACCTGCTTTGTGTGGGGGCTGTTGATAACATTCTTGTTTCCTCCACGATTGGCCGAAATAAGATGCTGATTCCGGGCGAAGTCATCTCCGCCATCATCAACGGAACGGACGAATTGCTGGCTGAACTCCGCACGATGGGCATTGGCGTTTATGCCACCGGCGGCGAAACCGCCGATGTGGGTGACTTGGTTCGCACCATCATCGTGGACAGCACGGTGACTTGCCGCATGAAGCGCAGCGATGTGGTGGACAATGCCAACATCAAACCCGGTGACGTGATTGTGGGCATCGCATCCTTCGGGCAGGCTTCCTACGAAAAAGAATACAACGGCGGTATGGGCAGCAATGGTCTGACATCCGCCCGCCACGATGTTTTCGACAAGTATTTGGCCACAAAATACCCCGAAAGCTTTGATTCTGCCGTTCCATCAGAACTGATTTATTCAGGCGGCATGAAGCTGACGGACAGCGTGGAAGGTTCTCCGCTCGATGCCGGCAAGCTGGTGCTTTCACCAACCCGCACGTATGCACCTTTTGTGAAACAGCTTTTGGATGCGATGCGCAGCGACATTCACGGTATGGTCCATTGCTCAGGCGGTGCTCAGACCAAGGTGCTGCATTTCGTCGAAAACGTGCACGTCATCAAGAACAACCTGTTTCCGGTTCCGCCCCTGTTCCGCCTTATTCAGGAACAAAGTGGCACCGACTGGAAAGAAATGTACAAGGTGTTCAACATGGGACATCGTCTGGAAGTATACTTGGCACCCGAAAAGGCCGCCGAGGTTATTTCCATCGCTGCAGGCTTGGGTCTGGAAGCACAACTCGTGGGTCATGTAGAAGCATCCGACAAAACGGCATTGACCATAAGCAGCGAATTCGGCACGTTTGAGTATTAGGTACACAATTATTTCCAAAAGGCATTCTTATACCTTTCAGAATTAATTGAGCTCAAATACATACAACACTACAATGGCAGAAACCACCTTACTCGAAAAACTCGAATTCCTTCAACACCGCTTTGAAGAAGTATCGACGCTCATCACCGACCCTTCCGTGATTGGCGATATGAAACGCTTTGTGAAACTCAACAAAGAATACCGCGACCTCGAAAAAATCGTCGCCGCCCAAAAAGAATTACAGGGTCTGATGCAGAATATTGCGGACGCCAGGGAACTTTTGGATACCGAATCTGACCCTGAAATACGTGAAATGGCCAAGGAGGAACTCGATTCCAGCCAAAGCCGCCTTCCTGAACTGGAAAGCGAAATCAAATTCCTGCTCGTACCTGCCGATCCCGAAGACGCTAAAAACGCCATCGTGGAAATTCGTGGCGGAACGGGTGGTGACGAAGCCGCCATTTTCGCTGGTGACCTCTTCAAGATGTACGCCCGCTATTGCGAAAACAAGGGCTGGAAAGTTGAAATAACCTCCACCAGCGAAGGCAGTTCCGGCGGATTCAAGGAAATCATCTTTGCCGTGACGGGTGAAAACGTCTATGGCACGCTCAAGTACGAATCGGGCGTTCACCGCGTTCAGCGCGTTCCGGCAACCGAAACCCAGGGTCGTGTTCATACCTCCGCTTCTACCGTAGCCGTATTGCCCGAAGCTGAGGAATTCGACATCGACCTGAAGGAATCCGACATCCGTGTGGATACGTTCTGCTCCTCCGGCGCAGGCGGTCAATCGGTCAACACCACGTATTCAGCCATCCGCCTGGTACACGTTCCCACGGGCATTTCCGTGCAGTGCCAGGACGAGAAATCACAGCACAAGAACAAGGCCAAGGCCATGATTGAACTGCGCTCCCGCATTTACAACATCGAGCATCAGAAATACCTCGACGAGATCGGCTCCAAGCGCAAGACGATGGTTTCCACCGGAGACCGTTCTGCCAAAATCCGTACCTACAATTACCCGCAAGGCCGCATTACCGACCATCGCATCAATTACACCATCTACAACCTTGCCGCTTACATGAACGGCGACATCCAGGCCGTCATCGACCAACTGACCATAGCCGAGAATGCGGAACGGATGAAAGACAGTGAACTATAATACCAACCTATTATATGGACAAGAAACTATTGTTTGAGAATATCCTTCGGAAGAAATCATTCCTTTGCGTCGGCTTGGATACCGACTTGAAAAAAATTCCCGCCCATTTGCTCAACGAAGAAGACCCCATTTTTGCCTTCAACAAAGCCATCATCGATGCCACTGCCGACTATTGCGTGGCCTACAAACCCAACCTCGCGTTCTACGAATGTATGGGCGTGAAAGGGATGTTGGCGCTGGAAATGACTGTCAAATACATCCGCTCAACGTATAAGGACCAATTCATCATCGCCGATGCCAAGCGCGGCGACATTGGGAACACTTCCGAAATGTATGCCGCCAGTTTCTTTGAGGAACTGCCCTTTGATGCGGTAACCGTGGCTCCTTACATGGGCGAAGACAGCGTGAAACCTTTTCTCAAATACGAGGGCAAGTGGGTGATTTTGCTGGCACTGACCTCCAACAAGGGTTCCCAAGACTTCCAATTCACCACCGATGCCCATGGCGAACGATTGTTCGAAAAAGTATTGAAGACCTCACAAAACTGGGCTTCGGACGAACAAATGATGTATGTGGTCGGCGCCACACAGGGCAGCATGTTTGCCGACATCCGCAAGGTCGCTCCCAATCACTTCCTGCTCGTTCCCGGCGTCGGCGCACAGGGCGGCAGTTTGGAAGAAGTTGTGAAATACGGCATGAACAAGCAATGCGGCCTGTTGGTGAATTCCTCCAGGCAAATCCTTTACGCATCCAACGGAACGGACTTTGCTACAACTGCCAAAGCCGAAGCGATGAAAGTGCAGAAAGAAATGGCCGGATATCTGGCAAAAATCTGATAATTTGGAAGCCAAGCGCAAAATCATCAACGACCCAGTCTTCGGATTCATCAACCTACCTACGGGTTTTTTGTACGAAGTCTATCAGCACCGCTACCTACAGCGGCTCTCGCGGATCAAGCAATTAGGCATGTCACCCTACGTCTATCCAGGTGCCCAACATACCCGCTTTCAACATACGACCGGAGCCATGTACCTGATGATGGAGGCCGTTCATCACCTGCAATCAAAGGGTATTGACATCACTGAGGCGGAATCGGATGCCGTTACTGCCGCTATCCTGCTGCACGATATCGGGCACGGACCTTTTTCGCACGTACTGGAAGACAGTATTATTAAAGGTGTTACCCACGAAGAAATATCCTTGCTTCTGATGGAACGGATGAACATTACTTTCAACGGCAAGCTGGATCTGGCCATCGCCATTTTTAAGGATGAATATCCTAAGAAATTCCTGCATCAGCTGGTATCAGGCAACCTCGACATGGATCGTCTGGATTATCTCCGTAGAGACAGCTTTTTTTCCGGGGTCACCGAAGGCAACATCGGATCTGCACGAATCATTAAGATGCTGAACGTCGTTGACGACAAACTCGTAGTGGAAGCCAAAGGCATTTATTCCATCGAGAACTACCTGCTTTCCAGACGGTTGATGTATTGGCAGGTCTATCTGCATAAGACCTCGCTGGCGGCAGAGAAGATGCTGCAAAATTTATTGAAGCGGGCCAGCGATTTGGCTGTAGCGAATTCATGCCCTTTTGCATCTCCTGCTTTGACTTATTTCCTTGAAGGGAAACAAGTCAAAGGCCTCTTGAACGATGAGGATCTCGATTTCTTTGAACAATTGGACGATACCGACATCTGGGCAGCAATCAAAAGCTGGCAGTTTCACCCCGATTTTGTTCTTTCCACCCTGAGCAAAGGCTTGTTGGAGCGCAAACTCTTCAAGATTGAGATAAGCAATGAGGAACCGGATCCAAAACGGATCGAGGACAAGACACTGGCTATCATGGAGAAATTTGGCATCCAGAGGGATGACGCCTACTTACTGACCTCGTTGAGCAGTGTTTCAAGCAACATGTACAGCGAAGCCGATGACAGTATTGACATCATGTACAATTCAGGGGATATTGTACCCATCACCAAGGCTTCGGACATGTTGAATTTGGAACTGCTCTCCAAAGAAGTCCGAAAGTACGTGTACTGTTACATTCGTCTTTGAGATGTGCTAAAATTTTAGTAGATTTGAAACGCTCACTGGAAAAATACACGTTCATTAGGGAATATTTTGTATTTTTGCGCAAATTTTTTGACCGATGGAATTTACAGCTAAACAAATAGCTTCTTTCTTGTCTGGTGAAATCGAAGGAAATCCCGACGTTTCCGTAAACACGCTTTCGAAGATCGAAGAGGGTGTAACGGGCTCACTGACATTTCTTTCCAACCCGAAATACACGGCTTACATATATTCGACCCAAGCCAGTGTCGTACTGGTCAACAGAGATTTCATAGCCGAGCAGCCCATCAGTGCTACGCTGATCAGGGTGGATGACGCCTATAGTAGCTTGGCAATCCTTCTAACGATGGTCAGCCAGGCAAAAGCAAGCAAGAGCGGCATAGACCCAAAATCTTCTATTGCGGCCTCTGCCACCTTGGGTGAGAACCTGTACATCGGAACCTACGCTGTCATCGGTGAAAACGCCAAAATCGGCAACAACACAAAAATTCATGCACAGGTTTATGTAGGAGACGGTGTAAAAATCGGCTCCGATTGTGTTATATACCCAGGAGTCAAGATTTTGGACGACTGCGTGATTGGAAATGGTTGCATCCTGCAACCTGGCGCCGTCATCGGTTCAGACGGCTTTGGTTTTGCCCCTCAAAACGCAGGCGATTATCAGAAAATACCGCAGATTGGCAATGTCATTCTCGAAGATAATGTCGAAATCGGTGCCAACACGACTATAGACAGGGCAACGATGGGTTCCACTGTGATTCGCAAAGGAGTGAAACTAGACAATCTGATACAGGTGGCCCACAACGTGGAAATCGGAGAAAACACCGTTATCGCAGCGCAAACAGGCATTTCAGGCTCCACCAAATTGGGTAGGAACTGCATGATCGGCGGACAAGTCGGGATGGCAGGACACCTCCATATTGCAGACGGTGCCATGATTGGTGCCCAATCGGGTCTGTCCAACTCCGTCCATGACACATCTTTCGTGCTAATGGGCACCCCAGCGATCAACTTCAAGAAATTCGCCCGCTCCTTCGCCATTTACAAACAATTGCCGGATATGAATCTGGAAATAGGCATGCTTCGCAAAGAGATTGAAGCGCTTAAGAAAAATCAAAATACCATTTGAAAATGCCCAATCAGCTCACACTTCAAAAAGAATTCACCGTTACCGGCAAAGGATTGCATACCGGTCTCCCCATAACTGCACGTTTTTGTCCTTCTGAACCCAACACCGGTTACCGATTCATTCGGGTGGACCTCGAAGACAAGCCCATCATTGAAGCCGTGGCCGAAAACGTCAACAACACCGAACGCGGCACCGTACTGTTCAAGAACGGTGTGACCATCAGCACAATTGAACATGCCATGGCTGCCCTTTACGCGGCTGAAATCGACAATTGCCTCATCGAGATTGATGGTCCTGAAATGCCCATTCTCGACGGAAGCGCCATTTCATTCGTAGAAGGCATCCGTGAAGCCGGCATCGTCAGTCAGGATTGGGCCAAAGAATATTACGTGGTTCGCAACCGCATCGAAGTGAGTGATCCCGAAACCGGCGCGTCGCTTATCATCCTTCCCTACGATGGTTTCAGCATCACGACCTTGATCAGTTTCAACTCCTGCATTCTCAACAATCAGTTTGCACGACTGAACACATTATCCGATTTCCAGTCGGAAATCGCCGACAGCCGTACTTTCGTATTCGTACGCGAAGTGGACCTGTTGCTGCAACACAACCTCATCAAAGGCGGTGACTTGGACAACGCCCTGGTCATTTACGACCAGGAACTGGAACAAGAAAAATTGGATGCACTGGCTGACCATATGCACCTGCCTCACAAACTGGTCAACAAACTGGGCTATATCAACAACAAGCCCCTCAAACACGACAACGAGCCCGCACGTCACAAACTGCTCGATCTGGTCGGAGATATCGCACTGATTGGCAAGCCTTTGAAAGGCCACATCATTGCCACTCGTCCAGGCCATAAGATCAACAATCAGATGGCTAAACTTATCCGTAAGGAAATGAAACGGACGGAAGTCCAATGCCCGGTATATAACCCGGACATTCCACCCATTTTCGACAATGTCCGCATCAAACAATTGCTACCCCACCGTTGGCCTATCCAAATGGTGGACAAGATTATCGAAATCAGCGACCGCCACATCGTCGGCATCAAGAATGTAACCGGCAATGAAGAAATTTTCATGGGTCACTTCCCGAATGAACCCATCATGCCCGGTGTCCTTCAGGTAGAAGCAATGGCGCAGACAGGCGGTTTGCTCATACTGAGCACACTCAAGGATCCGGAAACCTACTCGACCTATTTCCTAAAAATAGACGCCGTTAAATTTCGTCACAAAGTAGTTCCCGGCGACACTCTCATTTTCCGTCTCGACTTGATGTCCGAAATCCGCAGAGGCATCTGCTCGATGAAAGGCTATGCTTTCGTCGGTGAAAAAATCGTGTCTGAAGCCGAATTCATGGCCCAGATAGTCAAAAATAAATAGTTTTCAGCAACATGAAACAACCCTTAGCATACGTACATCCGGATGCCAAAATTGCACCCAGCGTGGTGATCGAGCCTTTTGTCACCATCGACAAGAATGTCATCATCGGCGAAGGTACCCGCATCGGCTCCAATGTGACCATCCTCGAAGGCACCCGAATTGGTAAAAACTGCGTCATTTTCCCCGGTGCTGTTCTTGGTGCCGTTCCACAGGACCTCAAATTTGCCGGCGAAGATACAACCGCTGAGATCGGTGACAACACCACCATCCGTGAATTCGTCACCGTCAACCGCGGAACATCTGCCAAAGGTAAGACCGTCATTGGCAACAACTGCCTCATCATGGCCTATTGCCACGTGGCCCACGACTGTGTGGTCGGCAACAACGTCATCATGTCCAACTGTGTTCAGCTGGCCGGCGAAGTGGAAGTGGACGATTTCGCCATCATCGGTGGTGGCACCCTCATCCACCAATTCTGCCATATCGGTTCACACGTCATGGTACAAGGCGGATCCAAAATCAACAAAGACGTACCGCCTTTCATTAAGGCTGCCCGCGAGCCCATCGCCTACTGTGGTATTAATTCCATCGGCCTTCGCAGAAGAAATTATACCAACGAACAGATACGCGATATTCAGGAAATTTTTCGTTATCTTTATCAGTCGGGACTCAACAACAGCGATGCCGTCGAACGCATTGAGGCAGAGCTGCCTGCTACTAAAGAACGAGACGAAATCCTCCTTTTCGTGAAGAATTCGCCCCGCGGTATCATCAAAGGATATTTTTAACTACTAAAACGATTATTGCTCTATGATTTATAAATTTCGCCTACTTTCAGACGAAGTGGATGATTTTTCACGCGAAATAGCCATCAGTTCGGAAGCCAGTTTTCTGGATTTGCACAACGCCATCCTTGATTGCGTAGGTTATGCACCAGACCAAATGACGTCGTTCTTTCTCTGCAACGACGACTGGGAAAAGGATACCGAAGTGACCCTGATTGAGATGGACAGCAGCCCCGAAGTGGACAGTTGGGTCATGCAAAGTACCAAACTCAGCGAACTGATTGAGGAGGAAGGTCAAAAGCTGATTTACGTCTTTGATTTCCTGACCGAACGCTCCTTTTTTATGGAAGCCTTCCAATTTGTTCCAGGCAAAGAACTCTCCAAAGCCAAAGTGCTGTTCGCAGAAGGCGAAGCACCTGTTCAAATCGTTGAATTCGACGAATCCACGTTGGATGTTACCCCGAAAATCAATCTGGACGAAAGCTTTTATGGTGATCAAGATTTTGATATGGACGAACTGGACGCCGAAGGTTTCACCGGGTTGGACGAAGTCGAAAACAACACCAGTTTCTCAACCGAACCATAGGATTCTGACAGAATCCAACGCATGAAGACCCTCGTGGTATTGACCGGCCCCACCGGTGTAGGAAAAACAGAACTCAGCCTTCGCCTCGCCGAAGCGCTGGGTTCTCCTGTTTTAAGTTGCGACTCGAGGCAACTCTTCCGGGAAATGTCCATCGGCACCGCTGCCCCCACACCGGACCAGTTAAAACGCGTGCAACATTATTTCATAGCTTCAAAAAGCATCCACGAGCCTTACAGCGCTGCCAAATTCGAAACAGAAGCGCTGACATTGCTGAACATTCTGTTCGACAGCCACGAGGCAGTAGTGATGACTGGCGGCTCCATGATGTACATCGATGCAGTGTGCAAAGGCATTGACGACATGCCAGATATGGATCCGGTCATTCGACAGGAATTATCCGAACTGTACCACAATAAAGGTTTGGAACCCATTCTGGAGGAATTAAAACGTCTGGACCCTGTCTATTTTGAGCAGGTGGACCGCCGGAACCCGAAACGCGTCATCCATGGTCTGGAGATGTGCCGAATGACTGGACTTCCTTTTTCATCCTTCCGCAAGGACACGGCAAAAAAAAGACCCTTCCGCATCCTGAAGATTTGCCTGAACCGGGACCGGCAGGAACTGTATGATCGTATCGACTGCCGCGTGGATGAAATGATGCTTCAGGGTCTGGAGATGGAAGCTAAAAGTCTCTACCCTTACCGCAGCCTGAATGCGCTCAACACGGTAGGCTACAAAGAGATGTTCGACCACTTTGATGGGCTTTTGAACTTGGAGCAAGCCATCACCGCCTTGAAATTCAATACACACAAATACGCCAGGAAGCAATTGACCTGGTTTAGACGGGATTCCGAATACCATTGGTTCCATCCGGAAGAAAGTGACATCCTTCAAAAGATACTCCTTTTACTTTGAAATTCTTCAAGTATTATTGAAGTTCTAAACCAATGGAAGCCACTTTTTCTTTATTTGATGCGTTCAACAATCAGTGATTTTAACGCTTTCTTGTCGGAGGAACCACCGTAAAAGATTTCATATTTCCCAGGCTTATTCTTCATCGTATTCGTTTCCGTATCAAAAAATTCAAAAGTTGCAGGCGTCAGGTAGAACCGCACTTCCTTGGTTGTTCCAGGCAATACCCTAACCCTGCGGAAACCCCGCAAACTCTTGATGGGTCCTTCCGGATCCTGAAGATTTCGAATGTACACTTGTGCCACTTCTTCTCCGGCAACCTTTCCGGTATTTTTCAAATCCAGTGACAATGTCAGCGTATTCTTCAAGGGCAAAACGGTTTTATTCACTTTTGCATTGGAATAGGCGAACGTGGTATAACTCAGGCCGTAACCGAACGGAAAGAGCGGTTTTCCTTTGAAATACCGGTAGGTTCTTCCTTTTGACAGGTCATAATCCTGAAAATCGGGTAAGTCTTTGGAAGATGCATAGAACGTAATGGGCAGTCGTCCGGCAGGATTGTAGTCACCAAAAAGAACATCCGCTACAGCAGTACCTCCAGCCTGTCCCGGATACCAGGCAGCCAGGATGGCGTCAAGGTTCTTGTCTTCCCAAGGCAATGCCATCGAACTGCCAGAACAGAGCACAAAAATGACCGGTTTACCCAGTTTTTTCAGTGCCTTCAGCAGTTTTTCCTGCACTAAGGGCAAGTCGATGTTCGTACGGTCACCGCCCTTAAATCCAGGCAAATCAACTTTCATTTCCTCCCCTTCAAGTTTGGGACTGATACCACCGACAAAGATAATGGCGTCCACATCCTTCACTTTCTGAGCAACAGCATCGTAATCAATGGGATTCTTCTGACCGTCCAGTTCTTTCACATAATCACAACCTTTGTCATACACGACACTACCTTCCGGTAATTTGGAACGAATACCTTCCAGAATGGTGACTGTTTTGGTCGGGAATCCATTGTAATTGGCCCACTGCATCACGGAATCGTTGGCGTTCGGCCCCATCACGGCTATCTTACGGATGGATTTGCTCAGTGGTAAAGTCCCTTTTTTATTACTAAGCAAGACCATGCTTTTCCTGGCCATTGACAAAGCTTTTGCCTGATGTTCCTCACTTTCCACTTCCGACATCGAACTTTTAGTCCAGTATACGAGGGAATCGGGATCGAAAAGACCAAGGTCGAAACGAGCTTCCAATAGGCGAAGCAGGGAAACATTTATTTTTTCTTCGGTGATCAGCCCTTTTTGAACGGCTTCCCCCAGGCTTTTGTAATTCCCACCACATTCCACGTCGGTACCGGTAATCACTGCATCGGCAGAGGCTTCAGCCGGTCCAGCACTGGTTTCATGATGACCTTTTTGGTAGAAATCTGAAATGGCGTCACAATCGGATACCACAATGTGCTGATATCCCCAGTCGTTCCGAAGAATTTGCTGCAACAACTGGTTGCTGTTGCAACAAGGCTTACCGTCAAATCGATTGTAGGCACACATCACCTGCCTGACATCGGCTTCCTTGACCAAAGACTTGAAAGCCGGGAGGTAGGTTTCCCAAAGATCTCGCTGGGAGATGTTTTCGGCATTGAAGCTGTGGCGGTTCCATTCCGGTCCGCTGTGTACGGCAAAATGCTTGGCACAGGCCAATGTCTTTAAATACTTTTGAGAGGGGTCTCCCTGAAGTCCGCGTACCACGGCTACACCCATACGAGCAGTCAGCCAGGGATCTTCACCATAGGTTTCCATACCACGCCCCCAGCGAGGATCGCGAAAAATATTGATATTGGGTGTCCAGAACGTCAATCCCTCATATCGTTTATAAGAACCGTTCCTTCGAAATTCCGTATTCTTATATCTGGCCTCATCCGAAACAAAAGTGAAGGTTTCTTTCACGGATCTATCGTCAAAAGTAGCTGCCAGACCAATGGCCTGGGGAAAAACGGTTGCCTTGCCGGCCCTGGCAACCCCATGCAAAGCCTCGTTCCACCATTGGAAAGGAGGCATGCCAAAACGGGGTATCGCTGCGGACTGATCGCGCATCTGACTGATTTTTTCATCCAATGTCATCCGTTGCAACAAATCCGTGGCACGTTCGTGGGAAGACAATGCAGGATTCTGAAAAGGCAATTGTTGGGCATTGGCCAACAAGGGCAATGCAAAAAGCATCAGTAAAACAAAGTTCTTATTCATGGGAATAGTAATATTTCAGTAGATTTTAGGATATTTGTAAGCCTTATAAATTTTTAGACACAATGAAGTTACGAATGTATGAATAAATTCAGAGAAAATCGATGATCAAAGGCTCCTTCTATATACTGTTTTTCTATTTTCTTGGAGAATTGCTGAGCATCCTCATCAAGGGCTTCCTTCCAGGTAGCGTCATAGGGATGATTCTGCTTTTCCTTAGCCTATTTTTCAAAATCCTGAACCCCGAGAATGTCCGTTCTGCCGCAACAACCATCACCAAGAACATGGCCGTTTTCTTTGTACCGGCAGCTGTAGGACTGATGGCCTACGGAGAATTGGTTTCCAAAAACCTGGTCGCCATCGTACTGGCCATTTCCATCAGCACCATACTGACCATTATCACAGTCGCCCTGATTCAGGAACATCTGGAAAAACGCCGTAAATCATGAGCACGATACTGCAACAAATCGGGGAACTCTTCAAGGGCGAAGTCTTTATGCTCACCTTGGTCATGGGCACCTTCCTGTTGGGCGTCTGGATCTACAAACGCACCAAAATCACGCTCTTACAACCCTTGCTCATATCGATGGTCATCATCATCCCCTTCCTGAAAGTGACAGGCATTGACTACCCTACTTTTTACCAACAAACCCGACTGCTGAACTTTATGCTCGGACCCAGCGTGGTCGCCCTCGGCTTTGTGCTTTACGAACAAATCGAACACATTAAGGGCAACGTCGTCTCCATATTGACAGCCGTTTTTGTGGGGAGCATCGTCGGTATCTTCAGTGTTCTGCTCATTGCCAAACTCTTAGGTGCAGACCACATGCTGATGGCATCGCTGGCACCCAAGTCGGTAACTACGCCCATTGCCATCAGTCTGGCCGAAAAAAACGGTGGCGTTCCTGCTTTGACGGCAGCATTCGTTGTAATTTGCGGTTTGTTCGGCGGTCTGGTCGGGCCCATTATATTAAGGCGTCTAGGCATTAAAAGTAAAATCGCCCAAGGTTTGGCCATGGGTTCTGCCTCCCACGCACTCGGCACCGTCCGTGCGCTGGAAATGGGGGCACTTGAAGGTGCCATCAGCGGCCTGGCCATCGGCATCATGGGCATCATGACCGCACTCATGATTCCATTGGTGGAAATGTTTATTTTATAAAATATTAGTAGCATAATAGTTGTATAAGACATCCATAACCAAAAAACGGTTTCAGCTTTTAAACTGAAACCGTTTTGTTTTGTCTAAACCTACATATAGGCACTTAACATCATCTTTTCGGGTTTGTAAAACCCATTAAAAACGCATACATTCGCAGGGATTTGCGTTTCGTGGATTTTTGCGATAATTAATCTTAAAAACTAAAAACAATGAAAAGGTTCTTCTTCGTTTTAGCAACGACATTATTAATGTCACTTAATGCCAATGCCCAAATAATCAACAACTGGAGAGGACCAGACAGAGACGGCAAATACCCTGACACCAACCTGCTGAAGGCATGGCCAGACAGTATCGGTCCTGAAATGCTTTGGTCGTACGAAGGGTTAAGCAAAGGGTTCACCTCAGCGGTTGTTGATAATGGGAAGATTTACATAACCGGCATGGAAGGGGAGACTGGTTATTTGCATATTCTTACTGAAAAAGGGCAGTTTGTTAAGAAAATTGCTTATGGAAGCGACGTATTTTCGCCTTCAGGTTTTCCCGGCTCACGTAGCTCCGTCACCATTGCCGGAAATTTATGTTACATCGTTTCAGGTTTCGGAAAATTGGTTTGCATCGATACAAATACAGACAAAATCGTATGGTCCAAAGACTTGTTCACTGATTTTGACGGAAAGAATATCCAATTCAAATTCACTGAAAATCTTCTGATTGACGGTAAACTCCTCTATGTTTCTCCAGGTGGAAAAATAAACAACATCGTAGCCCTTGACCGTATGACTGGAAATCTGGTATGGACTAGCGCTGGCAAAGGCGACGTTTCTGCTTATTGTTCCCCCATATTGATAAACAGCTTTGGAAGGAAACTTCTTGTCAACATGATGGGGCTGAACACGATAGCAGTCGATGCTGCAACCGGCAAGCTGGTTTGGTCGTATCCCTATACCAACCAAACTAAAATACTTCCAAATGCTCCCATTTATCAAGACAACAGCATTTATATTTTTAGCGGATACGGCGAAGGTAGTCACCGATTCAAATTGTATGCGGATACCACTCAGCCAAAAAATTTGTGGATCAATAAGAAAGTCGATCCACAAATTGGTGGTGCCGTATTGTATAACGGTTACATTTATGCTTCGGGCGACAGAAACAGAAAGTGGTTTTGCATGGATTGGAACACCGGTGAAATCAAGTTTGAATCTACAGCGTTGGACAAAGGTACCATTATAGAAGCAGACGGACTGTTGTATATTTATACTGAAAAAGGTGAAGTGGCGCTTGTTGAACCTTTGGCCGGCAGTTTTAGAGTTATCAGCAAATTTATGATCAAAATGGGTGCCGATCAGCATTGGGCGCATCTGGTCATTAAAAATGGCATCCTCTATGTCCGGCACGGTACCGCACTGATGGCGTTCAACATTAAAAAGAAATGAGCTCTCAAATATGCGTTTTATTCCGGATCGATTACTAAAAGCAGTACCTATAGCCCTGATCATCACGGGCGTTCTGGCTATAGGTTACTGGCTTTGGGTTGATCCGACAAAGGATTTCACTGTTTCTGAACCAGGCAAGGACAATGTGGTCAGTGCTGACAGTTCAAAGGAACAGGTCAACATCGGTGAACACTTTGAACGTTTCTCCACGTTCAGTTCCACCTTAAAAGGTTCGTGGACCCGGTTCAGAGGGGGAAACTCGGACAATATCAAGCTATCGGAGGTTCCGTTGCTGGAGAAGTTTGCTCAAAAACCTCCAAAACTGCTTTGGTCTGTCGAGCTTGGCGAAGGCCATTCCGGAGCTGCCATTTACAATGGTTTGGTCTACGTGTTGGATTATGATGAAACGAAAAAGGCGGACATGCTGCGTTGCTTTGCCCTTGAAACTGGCAAGGAAATTTGGAGGAGAGGTTATAATGTGTTGATCAGAAGAAATCACGGTATGTCCAGAACCGTTCCTGCGGTCACTGAAAAGTACATTCTGACGATGGGTCCCAGAGGGCATGTGATGTGCGTGGAACGGGAAACCGGAAATTTCATCTGGGGTATGGATGTTGCCAAGGATTTCAAGAGCGAGATTCCACTTTGGTATACCGGACAATGCCCGTTGATCATGAATGATGTCGCGGTAATCGCAACTAGCGGGACTTCACTGATGATCGGTGTCGATTGCGCTACTGGAAAGATTCTTTGGAAAACGCCGAATCCGGATGCATGGAAAATGTCGCATTCTTCCATCATGCCATTTATGTACAAAGGCCGTAACATGTTTGTTTATTGTGCTGTAGGCGGTGTGGTCGGCGTTGCAGCCGATGGTCCCGAAGCTGGTTCTGTCTTATGGAAATCGTCGCTGTGGAACAAATCGGTGGTGGCGCCCTCTCCTATTTGCACACCGAATGGAAAAATATTCCTGACGGCTGGTTATGGTGCCGGGAGCATGGTTTTGCAATTGGTGGAGGCAAGTGGAAAATTCACTGCCAAATCGATTCAAAGCTATAAGCCAGGGGCTGGTTTGTCTAGTGAACAACAAACACCGATTCAAACGGAGGGTCACTTTTTCGGCATCATGCCTAAGGATGCGAAAGCCTTACGAAACCAATTGGTTTGCGTTGATTCGAATGATCCGACCAAAATAGTCTGGTCCAGTGGTTCCGAAGCTCGCTTCGGACTCGGCCCCTACATTTTGGCCGATGACAAGATTTTCCTGCTGAATGACGATGGGACACTATTCATCATCAAGAAAAGCACGAAAGGGTATGAGGAACTTGATCATGTTCAACTGTTCGAAGGCATCGATGCATGGGCTCCACTTGCCATTGCAGACGGGTACATGGTTCTAAGGGATTCCAAAAAGATGGTTTGCATCAATTTAAAACGATGAGTTATGAAGGGTAAATACATCACTGCATTTTTGCTGCTGCTTGTGCTGGTCATCGCTGCTATAGTAGTGTTCGACAACAAAACGGACAAGGTTGATACGTCAAGCTACCTGACTACGAATCCATTTGAAAAGGATGTCAAGGCTTATGAATCTGTCCCCGATTCTTTGATCAGCCATGTAGAAACAAAACAGATTCGAGTGAATGCTTCAACACCAAAGGCAATTGATTATAATGATGGGGAAATCTACATACTGGCTGACGATTATCTGCAGATTATCCGGACAAATGGTTCAGAAGTAAAAAAAATAACACTGGGTGACGAAACAACCTGCCTTTCCGTTTTAAAAGACAAACGGGTTTTGGTAGGGTTCAATGATCATCTGGTTTTACTGGATAAGGACCTTATCGAATTGAAACATTCTGCAATTGCAGAAAAGGCTCTTTTCACTGCCATGGCATCCAACGGTGATTTGATTTTTGTTGCCGATGCCGGGTTAAAACGGGTTGTCGTCTATGACAGAAATTTGATTCAGGTTAACACGTTCAAAGGTGAATCAGGCGTTTCCGAGCAACACGGATTCATTGTACCCAGTGCCCATTTTGATTTGGCTGTCAATGATGAATCCGAATTATGGGTGGCGAATCCAGGCATGCATACCGTGCAAAACTATAGCGACAAAGGCAAACTCCGGGGTTTTTGGGGCAAAATATCCTTTGAAACGGATGGCTTCAGCGGTTGCTGCAATCCGTTTTTCATAGCGTTCCTGCCGGATGGAAGTTTTGTCACCAGCGAAAAAGGGTTGGTAAGGATAAAAATTCACGAACCGTCAGGGATCTTGCGTTCCGTAGTTGCCGCACCTAAAAGTTTTAAAGGGGAGCGAAAAGCACCCGATGTTGCGGTTGATGAAAAAGGCGGCATTCTTGCCCTGGATTTTGAAAAGAAAATGATACGGTTTTTTGAGCCAAAAAAATAAGCCATGGAACGCCGGGAGTTTTTAACAAAATTGATAAGCAGTTTGTTTATCATTACGGGAGTAGCAGCCTCAGGTTTTGTGTTTTCCGATCCATTAAAAAACAGCTCTGAAAGCTGTCCGCCGGGAAAAGAATGTGATCGTTGCCAAAAAGCGGGTAGTTGCGGATTGCCTACCAAAAAAATTAGTAAGGCCGCCCCATTTGTAGGCCCTCCTGTAAACCAAAACCCATTCCATGAGTAAAATACAGAACAGAAGGCAGTTCTTCAAAGATTGCCTGCGCTATTCCGTCGGTTTTGCGTTGGTTGGGGTGGCAGGATCCGCTTTTAAAAATGCAAAAGCACAGCAATGGGTCTGGCAAATTGACCCGTTCAAGTGCACCACCTGCGGAAGGTGTGAAACGGCCTGTGTGCTCAAGCCTTCTGCCGTGAAATGCTTTCACGCATACGCGCTCTGCGGTTATTGCGATCTTTGCGGAGGGTATTTGAAGCCTGGTTCCACGCAACGGAATACGGCGGCTGAAAACCAGCTCTGCCCCACAGCCGCCATTCAAAGACAGTTTATTGAGGAACCCTATTATGCCTATCACATCAACGAAGCGCTCTGCATCGGCTGCGGGAAATGTGTGAAAGGTTGCACCTCTTTTGGGAACGGCTCTCTACATCTGCAAATACAGCATGCGCTTTGCGTCAATTGCAACGAGTGTGCCATCGCTCGAGTGTGCCCTTCGGAAGCCATCAAAAGAGTTCCTGCAGATCAACCGTACCTGATCAAGGGTGATTTCGGACCAACTCAAAAAGTATGATACAACGATTGCTACTAAAGCTCAGTTTGATGATTTGCTTGCTTGGCGGGTTCGTAATGGATGCTTACTCGCAACAGCAACGATTTCCCAAGCCGGAATTCCAAACGGGATATCAAATACCGACAACCCAGCAGCCAGCACCGAGAGCACCCTTCTTGGAGTATGTCGATCTGTTTGTACTCATCGCTGTCATGTCCTTGACCATGTGGCTTATCTTCAGAAAAAGATCCAGAAAAGGCATTCTATGGCTATCGGTTTTCTCTTTGGTGTACTTCGGTTTCTACCGAAACGGATGCATCTGCTCCATCGGTGCCATTCAAAACGTGTCGCTGGCGCTTTTCGGAAACGATTATTCCATTTCTTATACGGTGCTGGCCTTTTTCATTCTTCCACTGCTGTTTGCATTGTCAGTCGGCAGGGTGTTCTGCGCTTCGGCCTGCCCCCTTGGAGCCATTCAGGATTTGGTCATTGTAAAACCCGTCAAAATGGCCCCTTGGCTTCAGAAAACATTGAGTTTGTTCCCCTTTGTTTACCTCGGATTGGCCGTTTTGTATGCCGCTACCGGTACTGATTTCATCATCTGCCGCTACGACCCGTTCGTGGGCATCTTCCGAATGGGTGCGGAATTTCACTTGATTTTGCTCGGCATTTGCTTTCTGCTCATAGGGATGTTTATAGCCAGACCCTATTGTCGCTTCGTTTGCCCATACGGCGCTTTGTTGAAGATCACATCTTTTTTCTCCAGAAAACACCTATCCATCACACCAGAGGAATGCATCAATTGTAAGCTTTGCAAGGAATCCTGTCCATTTGGCGCGATTGATTATCCTGTTAATGAGAAAGAGAACAAGGCTACCAGCACTGATTTCAGGAAATTTATCGTTTATGTAATGCTCATACCTGTTTTGATGTTCGTGGGCGGCCTGGCCGTTTCCAGTTCCTACAAGCTGCTTTCGAATGCGCATCCGGATGTTCACCTGGCCAACCTACTGATTTCCAAGCCCGAATTGATGCAGAACAGTACGGATATCGATGTTGAAACGTTTCTGTCTTCTGGTAAATCGCTTAAAACGCTGGTAACGGAGGCTACGGTTATTCAAGCCAAATTCAAGGTGGGTGGTTGGTATTTGGGGGCGTTCATCGGACTGGTCATCGGTATCAGCCTGCTCAACCAGGTGATTTTCCGCAAAAGAAGCATTTACAAGGCGAACAAGGGCGATTGTTTCAGCTGTGGCCGCTGCATGGACTATTGTCCAGTCGGGAAACCGGAGCATCCGTATTATAAAACAAAAATAGCTGATGAAGACATTGGAAAATAAAGAGAAGCTTGTCCGGCTGATAGTTATCATTGCAGGTATTTTCACTGCACTGACCGGGCTGTTGCTGATTTTGAATTATGTGCAGATACACTCGGGTGACCCGCTGAACAGTGCGGCATTGAAGTCCCTGGTGGACAGGCTGTCGCTTGAACCCGACAATCAAAAGCTGACGAATGAAGTCAGGCTAATGGATTTGCTGGCCAGAAAAGCCTATTTCACCAGCCTATGGCAAATCAAAACCGGCGCTTATCTGATGCTATTCGGCGCTGTTGTCTTCGTCTTGGCATTACGCGTGCTCTACTCGTTGCGATTCAACATAGGGGAGCCGACCAAGGCAACGATGAGTGATAAAATGGCCAGGCAGAAAACGCAACGATGGATTGGTGCAGCTGGTTTGACCTTGTTGGTTCTCGCCGGATTATCTGCGATCTTTACAGTCAATTATTTAAAGAGCTTCGACGCGAAAAAGATTCCGATTTCAGGAAATGCGGAAGCAAACACGATAGAGAAGATTGATATCACCAATTCGGATTCAACAGCCCTACAAAAGGATTCTGCATCAACTACAGACAGCACAAAGGCGATACCTTTGAATGAAACAACGGTGAAACAACAGCACAACAGCTTCAGAGGCGCTTTGGGCAATGGGGTGAGTTCAGCCACCGGCGTACCAACAAGTTGGAACGGTTCGACTGGGAAAAATATCCTGTGGAAAACGGCGATAGCCGTTGGCGGAAACAGTTCTCCCATCATTTGGGGAGAAAAAATCTTTCTCACAGGTGCCGGCAACAACAAGCGGGTAGTCTATTGTTTTGACCGAAATACGGGCAAGAAGCTGTGGGAACAGGACGTCAAACAGATTCCGGGTTCGCCTTCCACACAGCCGAAAACATCGGATGACACTGGCTTGGCAGCTCCAACCATGACAGCCGACGGTACGAATGTTTACGCTATTTTCGGGAACGGCGACATCATCGCTTTCGATCATCAGGGCAACAAGGTTTGGGCGCGCAATCTGGGCGTTCCTGCCAATCACTACGGCCATGCATCCTCCTTGCAAACCTGGGGCGGAAAGGTTTTTGTTCAATACGATACGACTAGTGGCAGTAAAGTCATGGCGCTGAATGCGGAAACTGGAAAAGCCGTATGGACGACAGTCCGTTCAAACGATATTTCATGGTCCTCGCCGATACTGGCAAAAGTAAACGGCAAGATTCAGTTGATTCTGCTGGCCAATCCAAATCTGGCAGGTTACGACATCAGCACCGGCAAACAGTTGTGGTCGGTGGATTGCATGACGGGCGAAGTAGGCCCGTCGCCGGTGTACGGTGGCGGTCTGGTTTTTGCGGCCAACGAATACGCCAAAATGGTGGCCGTCAATCCAACAAACGGGCAGCTAGTCTGGGAAAACTCGGACAAATTGCCCGAAGTTTCCAGCCCGGTTTACTACAAGGATCAGGTGTATGTGGCAACCACCTACGCCATTCTGGCCTGCGTCGATGCAAAAACCGGGATTTCGAAATGGGAATACGAAGCCAAAGCCGGTTTTTACTCTTCACCCATGATTGCATCGGGTAAACTCTACATTTTTGACACCAGTGGAAATGCGTATATTTTCACTCCCGGAGCAACTTTAAAACTCCTTTCATCACCGGTATTAGGGGAGAAGGTCTTCGCAACTCCTGCGTTTTCAGAGGGAAGGATCTACATCAGAGGTGCTAAAAACCTTTACTGCATCGGCAAGAAATGATGAGTCCGGAAATCGACCATATCATTGAGGCAAAAGGGAAGGCAAAAGATGCCGTCATTCCTATATTGCAGGCCATTCAGAAAAAGTATAACTACTTGCCTGAAGACGCCCTGAAAATGGTTTGCGACCACACGGACATCACAGCTGCTGAAATCGTCGGAGTAGCTAGTTTCTATTCCCAGTTTCGCTTCAAACCCGCCGGAAAACACCTCATCAAGGTTTGTGTCGGAACTGCCTGCCATGTCAAAGGAGCAGGATTGGTTTATGAAGCCCTGAGAAGAACCATGAAGCTTGCCGAAGGTCAGGATACCGACGCGGACAGGAACTTCACTCTCCAAAAAGTGAGCTGCTTGGGTTGTTGCACCTTGGCGCCGGTGGTTCAGATCGACCATACCACCTACGGACACATCAAACCTTCCATGGTTGCCCAAGTACTTGAAGATTTCAGCAAACGAAGCAAAAACGAAGCAACCAAACAATCTTTTCTGAGTAAAAATATGCCTCTGCAGGGTGAAATCAGAGTGGGACTTGGATCCTGTTGCGTGGCAAGCGGCAGTGAAGAGATCCGGCAAGCGGTCGAAGAAACCATCCACCAAGGCAGACTGAATGTCACTGTAAAACAAGTGGGTTGTGTGGGCATGTGCCATCAGGTTCCATTGATGGAGGTTCTGCCGATAGGCAAACCAAGCCAACTCTATGCCAAGGTAAAACCCGAAGATGTACGGTCCATCGTTCAGAAACATTTCAAGCCAAAGGGCTTCTTCAACAGTATAAAAACTGAATTTGTAAAGCTTGTTGAAGATTTTCAGCAAGACGAAGGTATAGAAGGTGTCGAACGATTTACCATCGACATTCGAGAAAAACATGTCAATTCCTTTCTGGGAAACCAAATCCCCATAGCAACCGAACACCGAGGGCTTATCAGTCCACTCAGTCTGGAGGAATACCAGAATCACGGTGGTTTTGAAGGGCTAAAGAAAGCCTTAGCCCAAACGCCACAGGAGGTTATAGAAGAAGTCAAAGCAAGCGGCATCAAAGGCCGCGGGGGAGCAGGTTTCAGGACGGGCATCAAATGGGGCATTGTTGCCAGCCATGCTTCGCCTACCAAATACATCATCTGCAACGGGGATGAAGGCGACCCAGGCGCGTTCATGGACCGGATGTTGATGGAATCCTATCCTTACCGCGTCCTCGAAGGGATGATCATTGCAGGTTGGGCCGTGGGCGCAACAAAAGGCTACCTTTATATACGGGCAGAATACCCGCTCGCTGTCTCCAGAATCAAGGAAGCACTTCAGATTTGCCGTGAAAACGGCATACTGGGCAAAAATATACTCCAATCCGGTTATGACCTTGATATCAGCGTCAAGGAAGGTGCCGGAGCGTTTGTATGCGGCGAAGAAACGGCCATGATCGCCTCCATGGAAGGCAAACGGGGCTTCCCCACTCTCAAACCGCCCTATCCGGCTGAAAGCGGCTTATGGGGTTCACCCACCTTGATCAACAATACCGAGACGCTGGCACAAATTCCGTACATTCTCAAAAACGGATTTGAGAAATTTGCGGCTGTCGGAACGGCTGAAAGCAAGGGCACCAAGGTTTTCGCTTTGGCCGGAAAAATAAATCGCGGTGGTTTGATCGAAGTTCCAATCGGCATCAGCATACGCGAAATCGTCGAAGTCATCGGTGGTGGTGTCCCGAACGGCAGAAAAATGAAAGCGGTTCAGATTGGAGGCCCTTCCGGCGGCTGCATTCCGGAATCACTGGCAGATACGCCGATCGATTACGATACCCTCACGCATCTGGGTGCCATGATGGGTTCAGGAGGTTTGGTGGTCTTGGACGAAACCGATTGCATGGTTGACATTGCACGGTATTTTCTTTCGTTCACCCAGAACGAGTCCTGTGGCAAGTGTACCTTCTGCCGCATCGGAACCAAACGCATGCTGGATATTCTGGAACGTTTTTGCGAAGGGAAAGCCGTGGAAAAAGACCTGGTGGAACTGGAAAATCTGGCAAACTGGACCAAAAAAGGCAGTTTGTGCGGCTTGGGGAAAACGGCACCCAATCCAGTCCTTTCGACCTTAAAATACTTTCGCGAGGAATATCTGGCGCACCTTGATGGAAAATGTCCTTCCGGGAAATGCAAGAGCCTTATAACCTATACGATCAAAGACACCTGCATCGGTTGCACCATTTGTGCACAGGAATGTCCTTCGGATGCCATTCCGTTCACGCCCCATCAGGTTCACACGATCAATAACGAATTGTGCATCAAATGCGATATTTGCAAACAGGCCTGTCCAATTGATGCCATTATATTGACTTAAAAATGAAGATCAAACTCACCATAAACGCTGTTGAAGTCGAGGTCAGAAAGGGTTCCACCATTCTGGAAGCCGCTGCTGAAGCCGGATTTGAAATACCGACCATGTGCAACAACGGAGAGGTGGATCACTTCGCTTCCTGCATGATTTGCCTGGTCAAGGATGTCAGAAGCGGTGCTGTTATGCCTTCGTGCGCCACCCGAGCACAGGAGGGCATGAATATTTTGACCGAAGATGCTGAATTGGCCGAAGCCAGAAAAATGGCCCTGGAGCTGCTTTTATCGGAGCATGTGGGCGATTGTGAAGCACCTTGCCGGATTGCCTGCCCTGCCTTTATGGATATCCCTCGGATGAATAGGCTGATAGCTGCCGGAAAAATGGAAGAAGCGTATAAAGTCGTGAAAACGGACATTGCTTTACCTGGTGTTTTGGGCAGAATATGCCCCGCTCCTTGTGAAGCCGCCTGTAGGAGAAAACCCATTGATCAAGCAGTATCTATCTGCCTGCTGAAACGGTTCACGGCGGATGAGTCGACTGAAGTTCCTTCAGAAAAACCAGTTCGTATATTTAAAGAGAACGTTTGTGTCATCGGCTCCGGGCCTGCCGGTTTATCTGCTGCGTTTTACCTCCAACAAAAAGGAATCCAGACTGTCATTTACGACGGAAATGAACAGCCAGGTGGTGCTTTAAGATATTCTATTGAAGACACTATTTTGGACAAGTCCATTCTTGATCGCGAAATAGATATCGTACGCCGTATGGGAACGGTTTTCGAACTGAATCAGAATATTGATGCTTTGAAATTCAAGGCATTATGCAACGAATTCGATGCCGTCGTTCTTGCCACCGGCAATTTCGGAGCTGAAATGTTGGATTGGGGGCTTGAAAACGATGGCAAACACTTGCTGGCCGATAAAGCAACCCATCAAACCAACCTGAAAAACGTTTTTGCCATCGGCAATACCACCAGAGCCTCCAAAATGGCCATTCGGTCGGCTGCGCAGGGGAAGGAAGTCGCCATTGTCGTGGAGCAATTATTTAAAGGCGAAGCCGTTACAGGCGAAGTTAGACCCTTTAACTCCAGCTTTGGCAAACTTTTCAGGGAAGAATATTCGGAGTATTTAAAGGAAAGCACGGATACCGAACGTCAGAGTTCAGCAGTTCATTCGAAAGAAGGGTTCAGTCGTGAAAAAGCCATCATGGAGGCGCAGCATTGCATGCATTGCGACTGCCGGAAAGCGGATCATTGCATACTTAGGGATCTTTCGGGTCAATACAAGGCCTCCCAGAAAAGATTCAGTCCCACCAACAGGCTGTCTGTCGTCAAGAACGTGGCAGAAGGCAACCTGATTTATGAACCCGGAAAGTGCATCAAATGTGGCATTTGTGTCCGAATGACGGCCAAATACAAGGAAACGTTCGGTTTCACGTTTATTGGAAGAGGATTTCAGGTCGAAGTCGGTGTACCCTTCAACGAAAAAATGGAGTTGGCATTGACAAAAACGATGATTCTGGTTGCAGAAGCCTGTCCTACAGGTGCTTTGTCCAGTTTAAAAGAAAAAGAATGATAAAAAGATTCGTACTACTTGTCCTACTTGTTTGTTTTCGGTTTGCTTCAGCAACAGAGGCAATTAACAACAGGGGTAGCCAGACTTTGACAGGTGTGACGTCTGTAAACATGCCCTTAAAGGTTGGCTTGGTATGGACTTTTAAAACGGGGATGGAAATAAAGTCGTCACCCGTTATAAAAGGCAACAACATTGTAATCGGTAGCACGGATGAATATGTTTATTGCCTTGACTTAAACGGTAAACTTCGTTGGAAGTATAAAACCGACAATTCCATCGAAGCCTCCGCACTGATACTTGGAAACACTGTTTACATCGGGAATCTAAGTGGAAGCTTTTACGCCTTGGACCTTACAAGTGGAAAACTCCTGTGGAAACTCAGTGCTGACAATCAGATCATGGGTGGAGCGAACTGGTGGACAGACGGCAAAAAAACATGCATCCTAGTTGGAAGCTACGATTATTACCTGCGCTGCATCGATGCTGCGACCGGAAAAGTCCTCTGGAAATACGAAGCTCAAAATTATCTGAATGCAACGGTCGCCATCGAAAAAAACAGGGCTGTATTCGGAGGTTGCGACGGGTTTCTGCATATTGTGGACATCACAACCGGAAAAAAAGTTGCTACCATCGAAGTCGCCACATACGTAGCCGGATCGGTGGCTCTCGAAAACGGCAGAGCGTATTTGGGCGATTACGATGGGAAAGTCACGTGCATGGATTACATAAAAAAAACAGTACTCTGGAGCTTCAAGAATGCGGACAAGGAAATTCCAATCATCGCCTCGCCATCCATTGTTGGCAACAGGTTGATGATAGGTGGTCGTGACCGGTATTTCTATTGCTTCGACAAGACCAGTGGCAAAATCCTTTGGAAAAAAAATACAGGCAATCCGGTAGATGCTTCACCCATTGCAGACAGCCGAAACGTACTGGTTTCCAATATGCGTGGCGATATGATATTGTTGAACCAAGTAGACGGCTCCGTCGTTTGGACGTATGAATTAGGTAGCCCCATCATCGGAAGTCCAGGCGTCAGTGCCAAGGGCATCGTTGTCGGCGCTCAGGATGGAACGATTTATTGTTTGGGAGCCCCTTTCAGTAAAAAAATAAAGTAATGAAAGTTGTACAAATCATACCGGGTTCAGGAGGCAGTTTTTACTGTGGAAATTGCCTGCGTGACAGCAAATACATTGAATCCATCCGCGCGCAGGGGTTGGAAGTCATCATCGTTCCCATGTATCTGCCATTGCTTCCACGTGAAAAAAACAACGACCAGATCCCAGTCTTTTATGGCGCCATCAGCATTTATCTAAAACAATTATTTCCCGTTTTCAGGCATGCTCCGTCTTGGGTGGAAACCATTCTTAATTCCAAGCCGATGCTAAAACTCGCTGCCGGCTTGGCGAATTCCACCAGATCCAAAGGACTCGAAGACATGACCATTTCCATGCTTTTGGGGGAACATGGCCAGCAAAAAGAGGAACTCGAAAAAATGGTGGATTGGCTGGAGCATCATTACAAAGCCGACCTGATCCATATTTCAAATGCACTCTTACTTGGCCTGGCACACACGCTCAAGGAACGATTGAAAATACCGGTGGTTTGCTCCCTTCAGGACGAAGATGTCTGGGTGGACGGCATGGACGAAGCCTTCAAGGAAAAAACTTGGAATCTTCTGCAGGAAAAAGCGAAGGACGTAGACCAGTTCATCTCTGTGAGTCACTACTTTACGTCGTTCATGAAAGAGAAATTGAGCCTTCCCCAAAATAAAATTACTACACTGCATCTGGGAGTCGATCCTGCCGATTACAGCTATCGGAATGCCGCCGATAAAGGCAAGAACATCGGTTTTCTTTCGAGACTCTGCGAAGAAAACGGCCTTGACATCTTGGTGGATGCCTATATTTTACTTAAAAAAATGCCGGGAAACGAAGACAGCAAACTCTTGCTGACAGGAGGCTCAACCGGAGACGACACGCACTTCATCGCCGATCAAAAGCGAAAGATCCACCACACTGGCCTAACCGACCAAGTCCTGTTCATCCACGACTTCAGTGCCCAAAAACGCAATGCCTTTTTGGAACAGGTCACCTTAATGTCCGTGCCTGTAAAACACGGAGAAGCCTTTGGCATCTACCTGACGGAAGCTATGGCAGCAGGCATTCCCATCGTCCAGCCTGCATTGGGCGCCTTTCCCGAAATCGTAAGCGGCTCCGGCGGCGGTGTCATCTACCAAGACAATACCCCTCAAGCCTTGGCTGAAACCTTGAACGATCTGCTTGCCGACAAAGAAAAACTGCGTACATTGAGTGCGCAAGCCCGACAAAGTATTGAAAAGACCTTCAACATCCACGCCCTTTCCAAAGAAATGGCCTCCATTTACCAGCAAGCAATAAATAACACCAACCCATGAATATTTCGGTAAAAAAACTTTCCAAAAAATACACACAGTCGCTTGGCGGTGCCGTCAGGGAAGTCTTGGCTGAACTCGACCTGGAAGTGGCTGCCGGTGCAAAAATTGCCATTATGGGACCTTCAGGAAGCGGAAAAACCACCTTGTTGAACCTGATCGGCACGCTCGACAAGCCAGATTCAGGTGTTTTGAGAATTGACAATATTCTCCTTTCCGAAATGTCCGAAAAGGATATCCTGCACTTCCGAAACCAAAAAGCCGGCTTCGTGTTTCAATTCCATAATTTACTGCCACAATGCACGTTGCTGGAAAATGTGCTGTTGCCTACCTTGACCTATAAAGGCGACAAGTCTGCGGTTTACAAACGAGCTGAAGAACTCATCGAATTCATGGGCCTCAAGGAGCAACGAAACAATAAACCTGCTGAATTGTCCGGTGGAGAATGCCAACGGGCAGCAGTGGCCAGAGCGTTGATCAATTCTCCCGAAATACTGCTTGCAGACGAACCCACCGGCTCCCTGGACTCCAAAAATGCGGAGCTGCTCATCGACCTGCTCATCGACATCAACCGAAAAATGCAGGTCACGCTCATCATTGCCACCCATTCCAAAAGCATTGCTCAACGAATGGACAAGGTGTACACCATTCAGGACGGAAAACTAGTAGATTGGAAAGGATGAACCTTAGTACACTGCTGAAACAGACTTTCAAACATTATCTTGGGAACAACCTGGCGACTTCAGCCGGGATTGCCATCACGACCGCCATTATTTGCGGCTCGCTCATCATAGGCGATTCGCTGAACAATAGTCTTGTTCAGATCGTCGATTACCGATTGGGAAAAACCACCCACACCATCACTTCGGGCGACCGAATTTTCACGCAGGGACTTGCAAAAAGGTTAAATGAACAGGCCGCCCCCGTTTTGAAGACCGAAGCCATAGCATCCATTCAAGGTGGCGTCCTACGAGTAAATAAGGTGCAGGTCTGGGGTATTGATTCTACCTTTTCGATCCTTCAGGAAACCGGCTTCCCCGCTTGTATTTCGGAGGATGAAGCGATTATAAGCCTGAACCTTTCGAAACAACTGAATCTTAAAGTAGGTGACTCCTTTTTGATTCGCGTTAAAAAAACAGGACCCATCCCCGGGAACACGCCGTTCGTATCTGAGAATGACCAGACGGTATCCCGCAGTGTCACCGTAAAAAGCATTGTCGGAAAAGAGCAATCCGGACAATTCAACCTGCAGATTTCCCAGACCGCGCCCTTTAATATTTTTGTAAATATCGGCTGGCTGAACCAACTAATGAGTTTACACGGCAAGGCCAATTTGGTCTTGCTTAAAACCGATAAAAATATTGAAACCCTTCAGCAAGAAGTACGGAAGGCATTCTCCCTCGGCGATGCAAATCTTTTGATCAGTCAAAATAGCGTCAATGGCAGCTCCATGATTACCTCCGAAAGGGTTTTTATCGATGATTTTGCGGCTTCATCTATCAAAGCTAAAATTCCTGAAACCAGCGCTGTCCTTACCTATTTTGTAAACAAGCTGAGTCTGGGTTCGAAAGAGACGCCCTACTCCTTTGTTTCAGCAGTTGACAAACAAGATCTTAAATCCAATGAAATCCTCATCAATGACTGGCTGGCTCAAGATTTGGGAGCCAAAACAGGCGACAGCCTCAAAATAAAGTACTTCGTCTTTGGTCCACTCCGAAAACTGGTGGAGAAAGAAGCGTGGTTGAAAGTGAAAGGCATCATTTCCATGGAAGCGGCTCAAAAAGACAGAATCCTGATGCCACACCTTCCGGGTTTGTCCGATGCCGGTAATTGCCGGGACTGGAAAGCCGGAATTCCCATCGATCTGAAAAGAATCCGACCAAAAGACGAAGCCTACTGGAAGGCTTTCGGAGGAACGCCCAAGGCCTACGTTTCCCTAGCATTCGGTCAGCAGTTGTGGGAAAACCAGTATGGATCGTACACGGCCCTCATCGTACCCGGAAATAGCAAACTATCAAGTGTTGCTATCGATCCCTTTAAATTGCAGTTTCAGGTGAACGAAGTACGAAAAAATGGCCTTGATTCAGCCAAATCGGGCGTTGACTTCGGACAACTATTTGCTGGCCTGGGCATTTTCATTCTTGCTTCTGGGCTTTTACTCACCATTTTACTGTTTAGCCTGAGCCTGAAAAGAAGGGAAAATCAGATTAAGCTGTTTACCTCCATCGGCTTTCCAACAAAGTTGATCCGAAGAATCTACCTTACGGAGATTTTTGGAATCTCGCTGGTTGGCGCGACTGCAGGTCTGATCATCACTATTGGATACTGCAAACTCATTTTACTGGCGCTTAACAAGTTATGGAATGACATCGTCCGAACGGACGTGCTTGTACTCAAATTCGATGTTGGAACCTTGGCAACAGGGTTTGTAATCAGTTTATTACTAGGTATCTTGGTTGTCTATTTCGGGACCAACAAAGCCCTAAGCCGCATCAATAAAACGGACAAGGCTTTGAGACCAGTGGCCGACAGACCGGACAAACGGTTAAAATACCTCACATACAGCCTCTTTTCGGCTTTTATAGTGTTGGAGGCTCTTCCCCTTTTTCACTTGATTGCAGAAAACATATTTTTAGGATTTCTCGCAGGAACCCTTCTTCTGCTTGCCTTGCTGCTTGGCACCTATGATTTACTCCACCATGCAGGAAAACAAACGTCAAAAGGGATGGGCATAAAAGAACTCGGCTGGAAAAATCTGACCCGGAATCCGGCACGAAGCTTCACCATCTTTTCATTGCTGGCTCTTGGTAGTTTTGTTATCGTTGTAACAGCCTTGAACAGGAAAGAAAGCATCGACAACACCAAGGATCTCACCAATGGAACCGGCGGTTTTGAATTCCTTGCCGAATCCACCGTTCCCATCCTTCGAGACTTGAACGATCCAACAACCAAAACGGGATTTGGCTTGCCCGACAGCCTGCACTTTGTTCAATTTTATGCTGCCTACAACGACCAGGCAAGCTGTCTGAACCTGAACCGCATAGCCAATCCTCGGATTCTGGCTACCAACCCCGCATTATTGGATGGACGGTTCTCGTTCGCAGAAAAACACTCGACCATGAACCCGGAACATCCATGGAACACGCTCAACCGTTTCTACAAGGATGTTGTTCCAGCCATTGCTGATCAGTCCGTCATACAGTGGGGCCTAGGCAAGAAAATCGGCGATACGTTGCAATACACAGACAACAAGGGCCAAATGGTGCGTCTACTGTTGGTAGGAGGGCTTTCCAATTCCATCTTTCAGGGAAACGTCCTTATTTCTGCTGAAAACTTTGCCAAACATTTCAGCGTCGAAAATGGTTCCAGCTTTGTTTTGATTGATTGTCCTGAAAAAGTTCAACCCACTTTGCCCGAAGAGCTGGAAATGATATTCAGGGATAAAGGCTGGGTGATGCAGGGAACCAGGCAAAAGCTGGACGAATTCAATTCCATCGAAAACACCTACCTCAGCATTTTCTTCCTGATGGGCGCATTCGGCATGCTGCTGGGCATTATCGGACTTTCCATATTTATTTCCAGAAACCTGCTGGAACGCAAAAACGAATTGTCCCTTTTCAAGTCCTTGGGATTCAGCAACAAAACCATTTTGCAAATTTTGCTGAACGAATACATTTCCCTGTTTCTTGCCGGCACCTTATCGGGTACCCTGGCAGCATTCATCGCAGCGCTTCCAACCCTACTCACTGGCAACCAAACCGTTCCAACAGGTTTCCTCATCACAGTCCTCGGATTCCTGGTGCTGAACGGTATCGCTTGGATTTGCCTCGTTTCCATCCGAATCATCCGGAAATCCGGGAATCCGAATGATTACAGAAACGATTAAACCAATAGATCATAAAAAATAACAACCAATTTATTACCTATAAGTAATAAACGTAGTTAATTTGTGAATTTTTTATGAATAAATATAACATATCTATTCGATAATAAGCTCGGGAGATTTCGATATTGACGACCAACACTCAATCCATTTTCAAATAGACAATTCTCAGACACCCAAAACATAACACAAATCGAAATTGTCTGAAAATCTGACTTTTTTTTGTCAAAAAACACCTTGATGTTTTTGGTAAAACACAGCTGTGTTTTGTGTAAAACACCATGGTGTTTTGATTAAAACACAGCTGTGTTTTTTTCAGGTCAATTTTTCAGGACTGCAAAGGACTAATAACGCATATACATATACACTCAACGCATATATATGCACTCCATATGATTGTGTGCATCGGACAAACATTCTTCGGTGTAAGATCAGTGGCGAAGCCTTCGAAACAGATGACGAACGACTTTTTGATGCACGGGTTAGCCGAACTGAAACTAACATTTACGGGAGATGATCGGATACCCCATTTATTGATTTTTAGGATTCTCGTAGTATGTCGCAAAACATGATTCTTTTGTACACAAATTAAAAATAAAGTTGTAACATTGCATTACTTTTTCAGCATAGATTTAAGCGGAAGAGTACCCTATAAAACAAACTCAAGCAGATAAACCAAAACATACTATTATACAACGATTAACTGCGATTGCACATCGAATTGAACTTCTTACATAATCCATATAATCGCAACTCCTAGCAAACATGCCATTACACGGGTGTTAGGGGCAACTAAAGAACGCACGCATTTTGGTTCCTGTAAATGTGAAACAAAGAAAGAAAAGAGCGTGGGGTTTTGGTCGGACGATGGAGAGAATGATTGTTCGGCTTCTGCAAGTGGCCGATTACTAAAGAGTGAAATCACTGCAATGGTTTGGCAGATTATAATACGATTGACAAAAGATCGGTGGGGTTCAGCCAGCAGATTGTGAATGAGGGTGTCAGCGAATAACTAACATATTTTCGGATAACCTGGAAGATGGCTTCGACCGATAAAAATTTGATTGATATTTATGAGCAAAAATTGATAATGAACTAAACTTAAGGAGAAAAAACATGCAAAACAAAAGATTACTTTGTGTAGTATTCCTATTAAGCATAGGATTTTCCAGTCTAAAAGCGCAAAACGCATTGGTTGTAAAAGAAAAATCAGGAACACAAACCTCTTTTACCTTAAACGGCCTTAGAAAATTAACTTTTCCTGCAGGCAACATGACGGTAATTAAATCCGATGGTACCACGAGTACCTATGCGTTTAGTACCATTCGCTCCCTGACTTTCAGTGACCTCATCAACAATTTTTCACCGATTGCCAAAAAGGAACGTAGCAACCTTACACTCTATCCCAATCCTGTCATCGATCAACTGCAAATGAGCTTTGAGACGCTCAAAGAAGGCAGTGTGCAAACAGAAATCATTGATTTTCAGGGTCGGATTTTGCATCGACAAACCATCAGCTGTCAAGAGGGCACCAACCAAGCCACCATCCCTGTTTCCCAATTACAAAAAGGGCTGTATCTATTCCGTCTGCAAAACGGAAACAATGTTGAAACCATTAAATTCATTAAAAACTAAACGATAAGGAGGAAAAGCAATGAAAGCAATAAGTACCATTATTTTAGCGATATTTTTGGCATGTACTTTGGCGACTGCACAAGACACAATGTATGTATATAGAGCTGGAACAGTTATAAGTAAACAAGCTGTTGCTGATGTGGATAGTGTTATTTTTTACAAACCCATCACCCCTCCCGCTGTGGTAACTGATATTGACGGCAACGTATATCACACCGTAACTATTGGCACCCAGACATGGATGGTTGAAAATTTAAAAACCACGAAATACAACGATGGCACGAGTATTCCAAATATAACCGACAGCTCAGCTTGGTGGGATCTTTCAACTCCCGGCTACTGTTTTTACAACAACGATGCTGCCAATAAAACAATCTACGGTGCATTATACAATTGGTATACCGTAAAAACAGGCAAACTTGCACCTACCGGCTGGCATGTACCCACCGATGCCGAATGGACTACGCTTGAAAACTACCTGATAGCGAATGGCTATAATTACGATGGCACCACCACCGCCAATAAGATAGCTAAATCCTTAGCAGCTACTACCCTCTGGAATATAGACACAACAGAAGGCGCAATCGGTAATGATTTAACAAAAAATAACACTTCCGGCTTTGCAGGTCTTCCAGGCGGTTTCCGCGGCTCCAATGGCACATTCTACATTGGCTACAACGGTAGCTGGTGGAGTTCTACCGAGCGCAGTACTTACAACGCCTGGTACCGCTACCTGTACTACATCTATAGCTTTGTGAGCAGATCCAGCAACAGTAAGCAGGGTGGGTTCTCTGTCCGTTGTATTAGAGATAGCAATACCACCGTTTTAGGAACTCCGACCTTGAGTACAACTGCACTATACAATATAAAAACAACATCTGCCGCCATTGGCGGTATCATAACCAGCGATGGAGGGTCAGCAATAACTGCCCGTGGCGTTTGCTGGAATACCACTGGATCCCCAACGACAGCAGATAGAACAACTACAGATGGTGCATTATCGGGTTTTTTTAGAAGTTCAATAACCGGATTAACACCGGGCACAACGTATTATATTCGTGCTTGGGCTACAAATAGTTTTGGGACGGGATATGGCAATGTAGTTTCAATAAAGACAAAGAATGAGATTTCACCAACATTTGATGTAATTGATATAGATGGTAATGGGTATCACACAGTAAAAATTGGAACACAAATATGGATGGTCGAGAACCTGAAAACCACGAAATACAACGATGACACAAGTATTCCTTATGTAACCGATGCAACAGCCTGGGAAGCTCTTTCAACTCCCGGTTACTGTTTTTACAACAACGATGTTGCTAATAAAAACAACTACGGTGCCTTATACAATTGGTACACCGTAAATACAGGCAAACTTGCCCCCACCGGCTGGCATGTACCCACCGATGCCGAATGGACTACGCTTGAGAACTATCTGATAGCCAATGGCTACAACTACGATGGTACGACCACAGGCAATAAAATAGCTAAATCCTTAGCAGATACTACCCTCTGGAATACAGGCACAACGGTAGGCGCTATCGGCAATGATTTAACAATAAATAACACTACCGGTTTTGCAGGTCTTCCAGGCGGTTTCCGCGGCATCAATGGCTCATTCGGCGCCATTGGCGACTACGGTAGCTGGTGGGGTTCTACCGAGTACAGTACAAGCCTCGCCTGGTTCCGCACCCTAGGCTGCTATGATAGCAATGTAACCAGTTACTACAACTATAAGCAGTATGGGTTTTCTGTCCGTTGCCTTCGGGATAATTAATTTGTTGCCTATTTGACTATTTGATCAAAAACCGCGTAGCGGTCGAAATTTCAATGAAATTCAACTTGACCGAAATATGACCTACAATACCTTTACCGATGGATAGTTGAAAAGAAAATTAGCTGCCCCTAACACCAGCTAAGCCACAGTAAACCAATGAAATACATTGGTTTCCCGCGCCCTAGCTACCCGTTAGGCAAAAGCATTAAACTTATAGGTCTTGGACACTGCAAGTAATGGTTCGGGCTTCGCCCGAGGCCAAAGTCTTGGCCATTTGATCATCATTCGAGTGGGGCATTTTAGCAACGACCTTCACCGGGACATCGGCAGATAACGGGACCGTGCCATGCTGTTGTCTGGCTATCTAACAGAATCATCAAGGTGCGAAAGGAATGCGTTAAGCCGTTGGTAAACAATGCCTTCGCCTAACACCACCTAAGCCACATGCTCCACTCAGGCGAAATACGCCTTCGCTTCGCACGCGCCCTAGCTGCCCGTTATGGGCAATTTTAAAACGCACATATTGAGGTTATTGCAGATGTTTAACAAAGAGAAAGAAACAGCCTCAGAAGTGGTGCAACAATTACGAAAGAATCTTAAGACTGCAGTTCCGGCCAATATCAAGTAAGTATTTACCGTAAGTCAGAATTTTTAAGCCCGCATAAATGAAGTATCTCAAATTTTTAGTTTTGATTTTGCTTTTGATCAGCTGTCATCGCGATAATAGAACGATCGGAAGACATTCTCTTCAAGAGATATCTGTCAAATATAAAGGGACAGAGTTTGCAGACAGTATTAAGAATTTCAAATTCTCAATGAGCATCATGAATCATGATAATTTGGAAATTCAACTTTGGAATCAAGGTTTTGCGTCAGATACAAAAAACATATTGGTCTTTATTTACGACAAACATGGATACGCCATACCTCTCTTGCCAAATTACTATAAGAGATTTTGGAATTTTCAATTTGATGATATTCAGTCAGATAAAACTATGATCCATGTGACTTTTAATCAGGAATTTTTAAAGATGTTAGATGTTTTTGGCATTAGTGATTCTGCTAAAATTGCTGGGGACTGTCTAATTAATGCTTTTAAAATTTTGGATACTAGAAGATTAGAAATGTCTGATAGTACAGAATTAACCACCTTTTTTGTTGGTGTTCATTATGATATAGATGAGTCTGACAGTATTAGTTCCATAAGGGTGGAAAAATCAATTAAGGAGTTATACAAATCGATACAAAAGTCCAAGCACTTTCTTCATTATAATGCATTCTGGGATCAAAAAAATAACAGAATCTATCAAATTGATTTTGATTCAATTAGTAAATATAAAACCTTTACACCCTGCATGAAGATTTACAGATTTGATTGTATGGGAAGATTGATTGAAATGTAAAAAAAACTGCCCATAACATCAGCTAAGCCACAGGCTGCCACTCAGGCGATTACGCCTTCGCTCCGCCCGCGCCCTAGCTACCCGTTAGGTGCCATTATAAGAATCGCACTATTCATATTTCGCAAAATATTCATTATGAAATATCTGATTGTAATAGTCTTTGCAATATTCTCACTAGATTTTGTATTTGCGCAGTCTGACGAAAGCGTAATCAATTCAATTTTTGATGAATTATTTCCCTTTGTCGAGTATAGCCCATTTAAAGACCATAGGGATACAGTCTTAATAAGTTCAAAGAAAAATAGAACATCATTCGATTTTGATTCAACTTCATTAAGAAATGAAACTGGATTAATGGTTCCGACTATTATTATTAAGGAATTTTGTAAGAATGTAGAGCTTAAAGACTATGTCTCAAATTGGAATCAGAATGAGTTAAATCGGACTGATACTACTTATACACAGACTGATACAGTAATTGGGCTAAAACCATTTGTTAAATGTTTAACAGCAGATGAGAAGAGGTTACTGTTTGAAAAATACAAAAAAAGGCAGCGAATATATTTCATTAACAAAATTTTATTTGACGATAAACGGGAAAACGCAGTTTTTGAATTTGGGGATACTCCATGGCCTAGTGATTTTAGTAGTCAAATGATTTTTATAAAAAAAGTCTTTGGAAAATGGGTGATAATAACACGATTTTACTTTATGATGTCATAATAAAATTCTCATAACCAAAATAGTTGATACAAATAAAAAATAACGGCACCTAACATCAGCTAAGCCACAGGCTGCCACTCAGGCGATTACGCCTTCGTTCCGCCCGCGCCCTAGCTACCCGTTAGCCCTCATTTTAGAGCGCACATATCAAGGCACTTGCAATAGTTTAGCAAAGAGAAAGAAACAGCCTCGGAAGTAGTGCAACGGTCATGAAAGAATTTTGAGTATACGGTTTCAACTGATAGAAATAATTTGTAATACAGTATAATATCATGAAAAATCAGTTTTTGTTAATTTCAATTTATTTATTATTAGTAATAAATTTATGCCCGGTACGAAGTGAGATTATTGCTTATCCGGACATTGAAAAAGTAAACACAAGTTCTTTTGAGATCACAAAAATTGAAATTGATAGTTCCAGAGTGGTTTTATATTGCGATATATATGGTAAGAAAGATGAAAAGGTTAGCCTTTCTTCTAATTGTTTTTTGAAAGGGATATCAGGTAAAATCTATAAAATTAATCAATCAAATGGAATGGCGTTTGATTCTGTTTATCTGTTACCATTATCAGGAAATATATCTTTTCGGTTAATTGCGGATCCATTAATGGGTGATACCTCATTTGACTATATTGATCGTGAAAATGATATTTTGATAGAAGGAATAAAAACTTACAAACAACCAAAAGAGGTACTAATTCGGTGTAAATTAACAGGAGTAGTTAATAATCGTCCTTACAGCAGTAGATTAATGCTTACAAAAGCTAATGAAAACAAACCAGTTGCAATTCATTATATAGCGATTAAAGATGGGAAGTTTGAATTTGAATTTACATGCAATGAATATGAGGCATATTCACTTGTGTTTTACGATGAATACCTAAATAATTACACTTGGAGAATAAATTTCTTTGCAGAAACAGGAGAAGTAAGTTTTAAACTTTTTCCAATGGATGGTAGATTTAAAAATGAAATATTGGGTGGCCCAATCAATAAGGAATATGTACTTTACCAAAACCTGTTAGACCAAGAGCTTGGTTTAACAAAAAGAAGAATGGAAAAAGATTCCCTGATTAGAAACGGATTATACTATACCAAGAACTGTCTGGCGCTAGTCAGTCAGTTGGAAAAGGTAAAAGATAAGTCTGTTATAGATAGTTTAAAGTTGATAGCAAGTAAGTACAGTGAAACGGATATCTATACAGATGAGGCCATTCGTATTAACAAGGAAGATGAGGAGATGAGCCTTAGAAGAATCGATTGGCAAGTAAATTATTCGAAAGAGCATTGTTCAATCGTTAGTTATTATCTGCTGACATCGGCAACAACCCTGTCCGATACATATACATATATGAAAGATAAAATGCCACTGTGTCTTGATATTTTTAAATCAATTTATGAAAAGAAATTCCCCACTCATCCCTATACCGAAATAATGCGTGGTTATGCTAACGTAAAAGTCGGAAACATGTATATTGATTTTGTTGCACCTGATTTTAATGGTAAGCTTGTACGGTTATCCGATCAAATTAAGGGTAAGGTGGCATTAATTGATTTATGGGCTTCATGGTGTGGTTCTTGTCGGAATTTCTCAATGAAGATGATTCCAATTTACGAGAAATATAAGGATAAGGGATTTACAGTAATTGGAGTAGCCCGTGAAAACCAATTAAAAACAGCCGTTAACACTGTCAGTAAAGATAAATATCCTTGGTTGAATTTGGTTGAATTAAAAGATCAAGGGAATATCTGGTTCAAATATGGTTTTGGTGGTGTCGGTGGAGGTACAATATTAGTAGATAAACAAGGTCGGATTCTGGCAGTTGATCCCAAGATTGAAGATATTGATGCGATTCTTGAAAAAATATTGTGAAACGAGCATGTCTGTACCAGTGGTTGAGTAAAAGCATGTTGATGAAGATAATGATGGCTGGATACTTAGTCTGAAAGATTAATTGAAGAAAAAAAAACGAGGGCTAACACCAGCTAAGCCACAGGCTGCCACTCAGGCGATTACGCCTTCGCTCCGCCCGCGCCCTAGCTACCCGTTATGGCTAAGTTTAGAAGCGCACTATTTTGCTTCCTGCAATTTTGAATCAAAGAAACAGCCTCAGAAGTGATGCAATGTTTAAGAAAGAGGTTTAGAGACTTC